>Ga0308170_10002914_pt1 | contig 14366 bp, 10 predicted proteins | sample PhyBR2_2_FD_202136 | JGI IMG/M metagenome (GOLD analysis project Ga0308170, IMG submission 202136) | Phyllosphere microbial communities from UC Gill Tract Community Farm, Albany, California, United States - DLSLSB.R2 | ecosystem: Host-associated > Plants > Phyllosphere > Unclassified | place... | reverse complement strand
CGCTGGTGTGGTTCGAGCTGCGCCCGTTGAAACGCCTCACGCTTTCCCTGCATCAGCGTGCGCCGGATGATGCCACGCCATTGCCGGACACGCGCTTGCCTAAAGAGGTGAAGCCGCTGGTGGTGGCACTTAACGGTTTGTTCAGTCGTATGGCGCATCTGGTGCAGCGCGAACGTCGCTTTACCTCCGATGCCGCCCATGAACTGCGCAGCCCGCTGGCGGCGCTGCGCGTGCAGAGTGAAGTGATTCAACTGGCTGATGATGATGAGGCGATGCGCAAACGCGCCATTCAGCAACTGGATAGCGGCATCGTGCGTGCCACGCGTCTGGTGGATCAGCTCTTAACGCTGTCACGCGTGGAAGCCGACGATCTGCGCAGCGAGTTTCAACCGGTGGCGCTGGCGCCGCTGCTGCAAAACCTGCTGGCGGAGCACTTCCCGCAGGCAGAACAACAAAACACCGCTTTGCAGTTCACCAGCCATGCCGAACCGGTGATGAACGGTCATCCGCTGTTGCTGGGGTTGATGGTGCGCAATCTGCTGGATAACGCGCTGCGCTATTCGCCGTCGGGCAGCACTATTGATGTGCAGCTCAATGCCCGCGCCATTACCGTTGATGATAACGGGCCAGGCGTCAGCGATGAGCAGTTGATAAGGTTGGGTGAACGCTTTTGGCGACCGCCAGGACAGGCGCAAACCGGCAGCGGATTAGGGCTTTCCATCGTGAAAAATATTGCCCAGTTGCACGGCGTTCGCTTGCAGTTCAGCCAGCGCGCCAGCGGAGGATTGCGCGTCACCTTGAGTTGGTGACGCGCACAACATTAAATCTCGACCTGGGTTCCCAACTCGATCACGCGGTTCGGTGGGATTTCAAACTGATCCGGCGCGCGTAGCGCATTGCGTTGCAGCGCGAGGAACAGCTTGCCGCGCAGGCGCAGGTACCACGGACGATCGCCGATAATCAGCGATTCATGCGACATAAAGAAGGAGGTTTCCATCATGCGGCAGTTCAGGCCTTCAAGACCGCAACGGTGGAAAATCTCTTCGACGTTTGGCGTTTCGCGCCAGCCGTAACTCGCCACCACGCGCCAGAAGGTCGGCGACAACTGTTCGATGGTCACACGACGGACGTTGTGCACGTAAGGCGCATCTTCCGTACGCAGCGTCAGCAGCACCACGCGCTCATGCAACACTTTGTTGTGCTTGAGGTTATGCAGCATGGCAAACGGAATCACATTCAGCGCACGCGACATATACACCGCGGTGCCCGGCACGCGTACCGGCGGCGATTTCTCCAGCGACGCAATCATCGCTTCCAGTGAATTGCCGTGCTCATGCATACGACGCAGCAGACGGAAACGCTCGCTTTTCCAGGTAGTCATGATGATGAACATCATCAGCGCCAGCGTCAGCGGCAGCCAACCGCCGGAGAACACCTTGATCAGGTTGGCGGAGAACAGCGACACGTCGATGATCAGCATGGCAATCAGAATCAGCACCACCAGATAGCGGTTCCAGTGCCAGTTTTGAATCGCCACGGTAGAACAGAGAATGGCGGTCAGCACCATGGTGCCGGTGACCGCGATGCCATAAGCCGCCGCTAGATTGCTGGAGTGCTCGAAGCCAACAATCACAATCACCACCGAGAAGTAGAGCAGCCAGTTAATCACCGGAATGTAGATCTGCCCGGACTCCTCTTCTGAGGTGTGCACAATGCGCATCGGCGGCAAATAGCCGAGACGCACTGCCTGACGCGTTAATGAGAACACGCCGGAAATCACCGCTTGCGAGGCGATCACTGTGGCTAAGGTGGCGAGAATCAACATCGGGATCAGCATCCAATCCGGCGCAAGCAGGAAGAACGGGTTTTTGATCGCTTCAGGATGTTTGAGCAGCAGCGCGCCCTGACCAAAGTAGTTGAGCACCAGTGAAGGCAGCACCACGATAAACCAGGCGAGACGAATCGGGAATTTACCGAAGTGGCCCATATCGGCATACAGCGCTTCCACGCCGGTAATCGCCAGCACCACCGCGCCCAGCGCGAAGAAAGAGACACTTTTGTATTGAATAAAGAAGTGCAGCGCCCAGTAAGGATTCATGGCGTGCAGCACGTCAGGATTATTAATGATGCTACGCGCACCCAATACGGCGAGGATGATAAACCACAGCAGCATCACCGGCGCGAACAGCTTACCGACAATGCCGGTGCCGTGCTTCTGGATGACAAACAGCAAGGTCAGCACCGCAATCGCCAACGGCACGATGTAGGTATCGAGGCTCGGCGCGGCAATTTCCAGACCTTCTATCGCCGATAGCACCGACACCGCCGGCGTGATCACCACTTCCCCGTAGAAGAAGCTGCCGCCGATCAGGCCCATGATCACCAGTATCGCGGTGGCTCTGGCGCCGGTGTTTCGTCCGGCCAGTGACATCAGCGTTAAAATCCCGCCTTCACCGGCGTTATCTGCACGCATTACGTAGCTGATGTACTTTAGCGACACCACCAGAATCAGCAGCCAGAAAATCAGCGACAGGAAGCCAAAAACCGCTTCGCGCTCCACGCCAAATCCAAACTGACCAGAGAGGCATTCACGCAATGTATAGAGTGGGCTGGTACCGATATCGCCATACACCACGCCAATTGCCGCCAGCGTGACTGCCCCAAGGGACTGTTTCTTATCCGAGCTCATAAGTTGTCTTTTGTTGGAGCCGGAGGCGCTTGCCTTCCGCTCAAGCCATCAAAAAGCGCACAGTATGCACATATTCCCAAAAAAACCTACTCTTACAAAGTGTCACCATCGCGTCGGTGACGCGGTTTTTCGCCGAAAATAGCGCCAAAAAACCGTTGGAAGCGGCGAGTTTTCTCGCATCAACCTTCTGAAACAAAAAAGCTGACGGCTATCAACGCAATCGCGCATGATAATCAGTAGAGTATTGCGCTCGCCAGACTATGACGGCACCAGGATCAAAAGGATAATGATGTGATTATGGCTCAACCCCATCTTTTGGCAGAAAGAATTTCTCGCCTGAGCAACGCTCTGGAAAAAGGGCTGTATGAACGCCATCATGCGATCCGCCTCTGTTTGCTGGCTGCCTTAAGTGGCGAAAGTGTGTTTCTGCTCGGGCCGCCGGGCATCGCCAAGAGTCTGATTGCCCGCCGATTGAAATATGCCTTCCAGCACGCCCGCGCATTTGAATACCTGATGACCCGTTTTTCCACCCCCGAAGAGGTGTTTGGCCCGCTGTCGATTCAGGCACTAAAAGATGAAGGGCGTTATCAGCGTCTGACCAAAGGTTATCTGCCGGATGCCGAAATAGTCTTCCTCGACGAAATCTGGAAAGCCGGCCCGGCAATTCTTAATACCTTGTTGACTGCCATTAACGAACGCCGCTTCCGCAATGGCGACAGCGAAGAAAAAATCCCAATGCGCCTGCTGGTTACCGCTTCCAACGAATTGCCGGAAGCCGATAGTGGCCTCGAAGCGCTGTATGACCGCATGTTGATTCGCCTGTGGCTGGATAACGTGCATGAGAAGCAGAACTTCCGCAGCATGCTCACCCACCAGCAGGATGAAAACGACAATCCAGTGGCGGAATCGTTGCGCATCAGCGACGAAGAGTATGAGCAGTGGCAGAAAGGCATCAGCCAGGTCAGTTTGCCGGATCATGTGTTTGAACTGATTTATCAGCTTCGTCAGCAGTTAGAAACGCTGCCGGACGCGCCGTACATTTCCGATCGTCGCTGGAAGAAAGCCATTCACCTGTTGCAGGCTAGCGCCTTTTACAGCGGCCGCGTGGCCATCGCGCCCATCGACTTAGTGCTGCTGAAAGATTGCCTGTGGCATGACGTGGCGTCGATGAAAATGCTGGATCGCGAAATCGATACGCTAATGTCGCAACATGCGTGGCAGCAACAGGCGCTGCTACATAAGCTGCAGCAGATCAAAAGCCGCCAGCTGGCGCTGCAACAGCAGCAAAGCGTGGCGCAAGCGCTGACGCTGGAGAAACACAGCGGCATGTTCAGCCGCAAACCGCACTACGAATTACCCGCCGCCATCACCGATGATCAACTGACGCTAATGCTGCAACAACCGTTGATGCTGCACGACATGCAGGTGACGCACATTCTGATTGGCCGCGAAGCGCTGGATCAGTGGCTGCTGAAGGGCGGTGAAATCCGTGGCAAGCTGAACGGCATCGGCTTTGGTCAGACGCTGGATATGCTGGTGGATACTCATCACTGTTTGACGCTGCGCGATGCCAGCCTGCAATCCACGCGTCTGACGCTGCCGGGCGCCAGCAGCAGCAGCGAGATGCCGCAGGAGATCGCTGATGAATATGACGCGCTGGAAACCCAGCTGCGCGCGCAGCGCACGCTGTTCAGCCAGCATCAGCGCTGTCTGTTCATTAGCGATGACTGGCTGGCGCGCATCGAAACCAGCCTGCAGGATGTCGCGGAACAGCTGAAACAGGCGAGAAAATGATCTCACTGGAGACGCTGAGTGCGCTGTTGTCGATTGGCGAAACCGAGTTAATCGAAGAGCTGATTATCGCGCTGCTCGCCTCGCCGCAACTGGCGCTGTTCTTTGAGAAATTTCCCCGCCTGAAACAAGCCATGATGCGCGATCTGCCGCGCTGGCGATCGGAGATCGCCGAGCAGATCAAAGTCACGCCGGTGCCAGAAGCGCTGGCGCAGGAGTTTCAGCTGTTTCAACAGATGCAGCTACTCAGCACGCAACATTTCACCCAACAGTTACCCAACATCATGACGCAGCTGAAAAGCCTACCGTCGCCATTCATCGAAGAAGCCAGCAAACTGCTGCTGAATGCTGAAAGCGACCAGCTCAGCAACGCGCAACACACCTTGTTCCTGCAACGCTGGCGCCTCAGCCTGACGCTGCAAACGCTGACGCTGAATGAAACCCTTCTGGAAGAGCAGCGCGAACGCTTGATGGCCGAGCTGCAGCAGCGCATGGCGATCAGCGGTCAGCTGGCGCCGATTCTTACCGATGACGATGAAGCTGCCGCCGGACGCCTGTGGGATTTAAGCAAAGCGCCGCTGCAGCACGGCGATTATGAACTGATTGTGCAGTACGGCGATTTCCTCGCCCAGCAGCCGGAATTGATGAAGCTGGCGCAGCAGCTGGGTCGCAGCCGCGAGGCCAAATCGGTGCCGTCGCAGGATGTACCGCTGGAAGCGTTTCACCAGCTGGTGCGCGAACCGGATAACGTACCGGAAGAAGTCAGCGGCATTCATCAAAGCGATGATGTGCTGCGTCTGTTGCCACCTGAGCTGGCGGCATTGAGCATAAGCGAGTTAGAGCTGGAGTTTTATCGGCGCTTAGTCGAGAAACGCTTGCTGACTTATCGTCTGCAGGGCGATGCGTGGCACGAAAAAGTCACCATGAGTCCGGCCAGCCACCAGCAGCATGAGGAGCAACCGCGCGGCCCGTTTATCGTTTGCGTTGATACGTCCGGATCGATGGGCGGTTTCAATGAGCGCTGCGCCAAAGCCTTTTGCCTGGCGCTGCTGAAAGTGGCGCTGGCGGATAAGCGCCGCTGCTATATCATGCTGTTTGCTCATGAAGTGATCGGTTATGAACTCACCGCTGATAACGGCATTGAGCAGGCGATCCGTTTCCTCAGCCAGCGTTTTCGCGGCGGTACCGATCTCGCTGCCTGCCTTGCGGCGGTGGTGAAACGCATGGAAGGCAGCGCGTGGCAGGAAGCGGATGCGGTGATCGTTTCGGATTTTATTGCCCAGCGTTTGCCGGACGACATCGTCAGCACCATTAAGCAGCGTCAGCGCCAACATCAACAGCGCTTCCACGCGGTAGCAATGTCGCTGCATGGCAAACCCGGCATTCTGCGCGTCTTCGATCACATCTGGCGCTTCGATACCGGCCTGAAAAGCCGTCTGCTGCGCCGCTGGCAGCGCTAATTCATCTGGCGGAAATGCTAATTTGCTATATTGATAAGTTCGAGCATTTAGCAAACTGGAGCACCTTGTGACGACCGCCCAACTTCCCGCACCGACCCGTACGCTGAAACTTTCCGGCCAACACTCCGAACAAAAACGGGCCGAGCTTCTGGCGTACTTCACCCAAACCTGGGAACTGTATGAAAGCTTGTTTGATTGCCTGGCGGACGAGCGCGCCTGGTTTAACAAAGCCATTTCGCTGCGCCATCCGCTGATCTTCTATTTTGGCCACACCGCAACCTTCTACATTAATAAGCTGATGGCGGGCCGCTACCTCGATCAACGCGTTGACGATCGTATTGAGGCGATGATGGCGATCGGCGTGGATGAGATGAGCTGGGACGATCTCAACGACAGCCATTACGACTGGCCGACCATCGCAGAAGTGCGCGACTATCGTGGCAAAGTGAAAAGCCTGGTGAGTGAGTTTATTCGCACCATGCCGCTGGAACTGCCGATCGACTGGGACAGCCCGGCGTGGGTGGTTTTGATGGGCATCGAACACGAACGTATTCATCTGGAAACCTCCAGCGTGCTGATGCGCCAGTTGCCGATTGAATGGGTTAAGCCGCAGCCGCACTGGCCAGTTTGCCCGCAGGCGCGTCACGATCGTCAATCGGTACCGGAAAACTCTCTGATCGCGATGCCCGGCGGCCGTGTGCAGCAGGGCAAAACCGACGACACTTATGGCTGGGATAACGAATACGGTAGCCAGCAAACCGAACTGAAGCCGTTTAAGGCCAGCAAAATGCTGGTCAGCAATGCTGAGTTTTATCGTTTTATTGCGGCGGACGGTTATAACGATCGCCGCTGGTGGGATGACGAAGGTTGGGGCTGGCGTGAATTTTCCGGTGCGCAGATGCCGACATTCTGGGTCGGTGACGAAAAGCTGCCCGATCAGCTAAAACTGCGCGTGCTGGCCGAAGAAGTGGCGATGCCGTGGGATTGGCCGGCGGAAGTGAATCAACTGGAAGCCGCCGCGTTCTGTCGCTGGCTGGCGGAAGAGACCGGTAAATCTGTTCAGCTTCCCTGCGAAGCCGAATGGGCGCAGCTGCGTGAGCAAGTTGGCGGCGATCAGCCGGACTGGACTGAAGCGCCGGGCAACATCAATCTGGCATACTGGGCTTCCTCCAGCCCGGTCGATCGCTTCGCACAAGGTGAGTTTTACGACATCGTCGGCAACGTCTGGCAGTGGACCACGACGCCAACCAACGGTTTCGAAGGCTTTAAGGTGCATCCGCTCTACGACGATTTCTCCACACCAACCTTTGATGGCAAACATGCGCTGATCAAAGGTGGCAGCTGGATTTCCACCGGCAATGAAGCGCTGAAGTCTGCGCGTTACGCCTTCCGTCGTCACTTCTTCCAGCACGCCGGTTTCCGCTATGTCGTTTCTTCCCATGAAGAGAGCATGACGCTCAATCCTTATGAAACCGACAGCATGGTGTCGCAGTATCTCGATTTCCAGTACGGACCGAGCTACTACAACGTACCCAACTACGCGGCTGCGCTGGTGGAAAAACTGCTGCCGCACTCTACTGCGCGGGGTCAGGCGCTGGACATCGGCTGCGCCACCGGGCGGGCCAGCTTTGAACTGGCGCGACACTTCGAGGCAGTAACGGGCATGGATTACTCGGCGCGCTTTATTGATGTTGCGCTGCAGCTGACCTCCGGTGAGGATTTCCGCTATGTGGTGCCTGAAGAGGGCGATCTGGTGGAGTATCGTCAGGTGCGGCTGAAAGAGTTTGGTCTGGAAGCTGAGCAAGCGCAGCGTATTCAGTTTGTGCAGGGCGATGCCTGTAACCTGAAGCCGCAGCCGGACCGTTACGATCTGGTGCTGGCCTCTAACCTGATCGATCGTCTGCGTCAGCCAAAACGTTTCCTGCAGGATGTCACGCCGATGATCCGCGCCGGTGGTTTGCTGGTGCTGTCATCGCCGTATACCTGGCTGGAAGATTTCACGCCGAAAGAGAACTGGCTGGGCGGTGTTCGCGAAAATGGTGAAGCGCTGACAACCTATCAGGCGCTGCAGCGTCTGTTACGTGATGCCTTTGACGAAGTGGCACCGCCGCAGGATGTACCCTTTGTGATCCGCGAAACGGCGCGCAAATTCCAGCACACGCAGGCGCAAGTGACCTTCTGGCGTAAGCGCTAAAAAGCAGGCAGACAACGGCATGGCTGTTGTCTGCACCTTGCCTGCACCGCTAATTTGCTGCACATTCTCCTCTATTCATAGAAGAAGAACTCAACGAGGATGGACAATGGCGGAACACCTTCAGCTGGATAACCTGGATCGCGGCATTCTGAATGCGCTGCTACAGAATGCGCGTACCGCCTATGCCGAGCTCGCCAAGCAGTTCAACGTCAGCCCCGGCACCATTCATGTGCGGGTGGAGAAGATGCGTCAGGCGGGCATTATTTTGGGCACGCGCGTGGAGATCGATCCGCGTCAGCTCGGCTTCGATGTGTGTTGCTTTATCGGCATTATCCTTAAAAGCGCGCGCGATTATCCGGCGGCTCTGAGCAAACTCGACGCGCTGGATGAAGTGGTGGAAGCCTGGTACACCACCGGTCATTACAGCATCTTTATCAAAGTGATGTGCCGATCAATCGATGCCTTGCAACAGGTGTTGATCAATAAGATCCAGACCATCGACGAAATTCAGTCCACCGAAACCCTGATCTCCCTGCAAAACCCGATCATGCGCACCATTAAGCCGTGATCCCTCTCTAATCTGTGCACAAACTTATCCCCGGCAGATCGCGCGTATAGCGCGACTTGCCGCCTGATGCTTTCTACTGTTAACCCTGTTTTCCACAGGTGGATCACGGCTTGATCACAGCGTACAATGCTCGCCTTTAGTGCGGGAGAGCATCATGGCCGATATTACGTTAATCAGTGGAAGTACCCTTGGCAGCGCCGAATATGTTGCTGAACATCTGGAAGAAAAACTGCAGGAAGCGGGCTTCTCAACCGAGGTGCTGCATGGCCCAGAGCTGGATGAGCTGCTACCGGAAGGGATTTGGCTGATCGTTACCTCCACGCACGGTGCCGGTGAACTGCCTGATAATTTGCTTCCTTTATATGAAGCACTGCAGGAAACAAAACCGGACCTCTCTGGCTTACGTTATGGCGCAGTCGGCATCGGTAATCATGAATACGATCTTTTCTGCGGCGCGATCAAGCTGCTGGAAGAGCAATTGAACCAACTGGGCGCCAAACGCATTGGCGATCGACTGGAGATCGACGTGCTGGAGCATGAGATCCCGGAAGACGCGGCCGAAGTGTGGGTCGCCACATGGAAAACGCAGATTTAAAACGATCTTTAGTGGCTGGGGATCGGGAAAATAGAATGATCCCCAGTTGATTGCGCTGTTTTTTTACCTTAAACCCGCGATCGACTGTGGATAACATGGCCTGTTTCATGCGTATAACCAGTAGTTATCCAAATAACAACGTCTGTTTCTTTTTTAGGCTGTGCATAAGTAGCCATTTTGATCCCAGCTTATACGGATCAGGATCACCGATCATTCACAGCTAATGATCCTCGCTAATTTGCTGTTTAGCCTGAATTTTTTGGGGTTATCAACAGCCGGATGCGATCCTAATAGTAGATCTAACAGAAAGATCATATAAAAGACTTAAGATCCTTTCTTTTAAACCTCGGGATCCCGCGACTTTCGCCGCCGACATTATTTCAGTAGAATCCACCGCCCAGGGCAACGATCCCTGTCCGAAACACTAACGAGGACCCACTTCATGTTTTATCCAGATCCTTTTGACGTCATCGTAATCGGTGGTGGTCATGCGGGCACAGAGGCCGCGATGGCCGCAGCCCGAATGGGTCAGCAAACCCTGTTACTCACCCATAACATTGATACGCTTGGACAAATGTCCTGTAACCCGGCGATCGGTGGCATCGGGAAAGGACATCTGGTGAAGGAAGTGGATGCCTTAGGCGGTTTGATGGCCACGGCAATTGACCAGGCAGGCATCCAGTTTAGGATACTAAACGCGAGTAAAGGCCCCGCTGTTCGCGCCACACGTGCTCAGGCTGACCGTGTACTGTATCGCCAGGCGGTACGCACCGCATTAGAGAACCAGCCAAACCTGATGATCTTCCAGCAGGCGGTTGACGATCTGATTGTGGAAAACGATCGTGTCGTCGGTGCTGTGACGCAAATGGGCCTGAAGTTCCGCGCCAAAACCGTGGTGCTGACCGTCGGGACCTTCCTTGATGGCAAAATCCACATCGGGCTGGATAACTACAGCGGTGGCCGTGCAGGCGATCCGCCATCAATCCCATTGGCAAAACGCCTGCGTGCACTGCCGCTGCGCGTAAACCGTCTGAAAACCGGTACGCCGCCACGTATCGACGCACGCTCGATTGATTTTTCGGTGCTAACACCGCAGCACGGTGATCATCCGATGCCGGTGTTCTCGTTCATGGGCAAGGTTTCACAGCATCCACAACAAGTGCCATGCTGGATCACCTACACCAACGAACAGACGCATGACGTGATTCGCAACAACCTCGATCGTAGCCCGATGTATGCCGGGATCATCGAAGGTATTGGTCCACGTTATTGCCCATCGATCGAAGACAAAGTGATGCGCTTTGCCGATCGTAATGCGCACCAGATCTTCCTGGAGCCGGAAGGCCTGACCAGCAACGAGATCTACCCGAATGGTATCTCCACCAGCCTGCCGTTTGACGTACAGATGCAGATTGTACGTTCGATGAAAGGACTGGAAAACGCGAAGATCATCCGTCCGGGTTACGCCATCGAGTATGATTTCTTCGATCCACGCGATCTCAAACCGACGCTGGAAAGCAAATTTATCCACGGCCTGTTCTTTGCCGGCCAGATCAACGGCACCACTGGCTACGAAGAAGCGGCAGCGCAAGGTTTGCTGGCCGGCCTCAACGCAGCACGCGCTTCCGCCGATAAAGAGGGCTGGGCGCCACGTCGCGATCAGGCTTACCTTGGTGTGCTGGTTGATGATCTGTGTACGTTGGGCACGAAAGAGCCGTACCGCATGTTTACATCACGCGCTGAATACCGCCTGATGCTGCGCGAAGACAACGCCGATCTACGTTTGACCGAAGCCGGTCGCGAGCTCGGTCTGGTTGATGATGCCCGCTGGGCGCGCTACAACCAGAAACTGGAGGCGATTGAGCAGGAGCGTCAACGCCTGCGCGATCTGTGGGTGCATCCAAAATCGGATAACGTGGCGGAAGTGAACGCGGTGATCAGTGCGCCGCTCACCAAAGAAGCCAGCGGTGAAGATCTGCTGCGTCGTCCAGAGATGACCTATCCGCTGCTGACGTCACTCGCCAGCTACGGTCCGGCACTGTCAGATGAGCAAGCTGCTGAGCAGGTGGAGATTCAGGTGAAATACGAAGGGTACATTGCGCGTCAGCAGGAAGAGATTGATCGCCAGCTGCGCAATGAAAACACCTTGTTGCCTGTCGAGCTCGACTATCGACAGGTAAATGGCTTGTCGAATGAAGTGATCGCCAAACTCAACGATCACAAACCGACTTCCATCGGCCAGGCTTCTCGTATTTCGGGCATCACGCCTGCGGCCATCTCAATTCTGCTGATTTACCTGAAAAAACAGGGCTTGCTGCGTAAAAGCGCCTGATCGACTTTGGGGCGAGGCAACTCGCCCCCGTTAATGGAATTCTCGTTGTGATCAACAAACTCTCCTCGCTGCTAAAAGCGGCAAACATTTCCCTTACCGATCAACAAAAACAGCAGTTGGTTGGCTATGTTGAGTTGCTGCATAAGTGGAATAAGGCCTATAACCTGACATCAGTGCGCGACCCGCAGCAGATGCTGGTACGCCATATTCTCGACAGCATGGTGGTTGAGCCACATTTGCAGGGCGAACGCTTTATTGATGTCGGCACCGGTCCGGGCTTACCAGGCATTCCGCTGGCCATTGTGCGCCCGCAATCGCATTTCACCTTGCTGGATAGCCTCGGCAAACGCGTGCGATTCCTGCGTCAGGTACAACATGAGTTAGGACTTACTAACGTCACGCCGGTGCAGAGCCGCGTTGAAGAGTACCCGTCTGAGCCGCCATTCGACGGTGTTATCAGTCGTGCATTTGCTTCACTCGAGGATATGCTGACCTGGTGTCATCATCTGCCGGGTCCTGAAGGTCGCTTTTATGCCCTGAAAGGTGTGCGTCCGGATGATGAGATTGCTGCATTACCCGCTGGCTTTACGGTGGAAAAAATTCAACCTCTGCAGGTACCCGAGCTGGATGGTGAACGCCATCTGGTGGTGATTACCCGCCAATAGCCTTTTAAACGGTATGGATTTAAGCTGCTTCATGCCGTTTGTCTTAGTCATTGCCCTGAACGAAAAAGCAGCGATTGAACACTTTTAGGTAAAAGCTTTTATTTCGCAGGGCAGGGCGCGCGAGTTAACATCCCCGGCGGAAATTATCCGAAAATCTCTGTTACATTTAACGAATAATTCACATTTCATTATCACGGAGATCACTTTTTTGGGTGTATTTACCCAACCAAATAATCACTGGTGAAAATATAACTTTGCAATAAATTGGCGTACGTAATATCAGTTTTGCGTTTTTATTGCAGCGCATGATGTCAATAGAGTGTTTTTCTCGAAAATCGAAGCGCAACAGTTAAATAATAAAATTAAAACTCTGATTTATAAGTGCTTAATACAATGTAGAAATCGTATAAATCTTGTCTGAAACAAATTCAGTCAGGCATTCCTTGTTTATTATGTGATCTAAAGCACGCTTTAAAAGCAAGTCGGTCGGGCATTTTCAGACTTAAAGTCAGACATTGCCTGAAGACGATGTTTTGAAAAATAGCCCTTCAGAAAGAAATTTAAATAATTGTTCACCTTTTCGCTACTTACCGATTGAAATCGCAGGTGGCGCCCGTATAATTTGCACGGCTTTTGCTGCTTGACTCAAATGAGTAAAGGCAGTCTTATACGACACGCGACATACCCCGTTCGGGGCAGGAGAGTTCAGCGTCATGTCAGTGTCTCTTTACAGTGTGAAATTAGCCCGGGCCGTGCTGATCATTCAGCTGGTGACCTTTGTCATCATCGGTGCGCTCTTTACCCTGAAAGAGGTTACCTGGGGCGCCTCCGCCATCGCGGGTGGCGTGGCAGCCTGGCTGCCGAACGTGTTGTTTATGTTTTTGGCCTGGCGCCTGCAGGATCAAACGCCTGCGAAAGGACGTGTTGCCTGGAGCTTCGCCCTCGGTGAAGTGTTGAAGGTTTTCACAACCGTCATTTTCCTCGCGGTGGCGTTGGGTGTGTTTGGAGCGGTCTTCTGGCCACTCGCAATCACGTGGTTATCGGTGCTGGTGGTGCAGATCGTCGCTCCGGCTGTAATTAACAACAAAGGGTAAGAGGCATCATGGCTGCTGGAGAAATCTCTACTCCGCAAGAATACATAGGTCACCACCTGAATAACCTTCAGTTGGACCTGCGTACTTTCGAGTTGGTGAATCCGCACGACGCTCCCGCGACGTTCTGGGTATTAAATATCGATTCCATGTTTTTCTCTGTGGTGCTGGGACTGATTTTCCTGGTGTTGTTCCGCAAAGTGGCGAAAAGCGCTACCAGCGGTGTTCCAGGGAAATTACAAGCGGCTATCGAACTGGTTGTCGGCTTCGTTGATAACAACGTGCGCGACATGTACCACGGTAAAAGCAAACTTATCGCCCCGCTGGCTCTGACGATTTTCGTCTGGGTCTTCCTGATGAACTTCATGGATCTGCTGCCTATCGATTTGCTGCCGTTTATCGGCGAGCACTATTTAGGCCTGCCGGCGCTGCGCGTCGTGCCGTCTGCAGACGTGAACATCACGCTGTCTATGGCGCTGGGCGTATTTATTTTGATTCTGTTCTACAGCATCAAAATGAAAGGCATTGGCGGCTTCACCAAAGAGTTGACGCTGCAGCCTTTTAATCACCCGATCTTCATCCCCATTAACCTGATTCTTGAAGGTGTTAGCCTGCTGTCCAAGCCTGTTTCACTGGGTCTGCGACTGTTCGGCAACATGTATGCGGGTGAGTTGATCTTTATCCTGATTGCCGGCTTGCTGCCGTGGTGGTCGCAGTGGTTGTTGAATGTGCCTTGGGCCATTTTCCACATCCTGATCATTTCGCTGCAGGCTTTCATTTTCATGGTCCTCACGATCGTCTATCTGTCGATGGCATCTGAAGAACATTGATTTTTATCTCAACACTTAAGCTTTTAACTGAAACAAACTGGAGACTGTCATGGAAAACCTGAATATGGATCTGCTGTACATGGCTGCCGCTGTGATGATGGGCCTGGCGGCAATCGGTGCTGCGATCGGTATCGGCATCCTCGGAGGTAAA
>Ga0308170_10002913_pt1 | contig 14367 bp, 10 predicted proteins | sample PhyBR2_2_FD_202136 | JGI IMG/M metagenome (GOLD analysis project Ga0308170, IMG submission 202136) | Phyllosphere microbial communities from UC Gill Tract Community Farm, Albany, California, United States - DLSLSB.R2 | ecosystem: Host-associated > Plants > Phyllosphere > Unclassified | place... | reverse complement strand
TCGCGCGAAACGGCGAGAGAGGGAGCACGAAAAGAAGCGACTGGACTGCACGACCTCGACTTCGCCAGCTCCTCACGCCTGCGACTCGGCGTCCTCCTCCTCGATAAAGTCCGACCACCACCCGTCGCCCTCGACGAGCCAGAGCCGCCCGACGCACTCGTCCTCGCCCTCGTCGTCGTACTCGCGCCACGCCCTGTCCGCCTCGCCCAAGTCGCACTCGTCCGCCCAGCCCTCCCACGGCTCGGCCTCGTCGAGCCCCTCGTCGACGCCGTCGTCGGTCGCCTCGTAGCCGTCCTCGAAGCGCGGCTGCCACGCCGGCTCGGCGACGTAGCGCTGCTCGGCGGCGGCCGTGCGCGCGAAGACGACGCCCGAGAGCGTGCCGTCGTCGAGCGTCGGCGTCGGCGAGGGCGAAAGGCGGGAGGGGCGGCAGGCGTACGAGATTGGGTCGAGTGGCGAGAAGGTGTTGCTGGAGTAGGGAGAGAGAGGGCGAGGGAGCGAGGGGAAGGGAGAGGAGGAGGTTGCCGAGGAGGGGTCGAGGTCGTGGCCGAGTTGGGCAGAGCGCACAGGGCGCTGCGCCTCGTAGTCGCCCTCGACGCTTGACACGTCGCCGCGCCAGTCGCCGAACGCGCCGTACAAGCCGACCATCATCGCCTCGTCCTCGTCCGCCGAGCGCTCGGACCCGCGCTCGCTGACCTCCCTCGACGGCGGCGCCGTGCTCGGCGCCTCGAGCTGCTCGAGCTCGACGCCGCGCCACTCGAGCTCGATGTCGAACAGGCGGCAGTAGACGCGCATGTCGAGGATGCTGCACGGCGGGTCGGGGAGCTTGCCGAGGTGGAGGAATCGGAGTCGGGGCAGGCCGGCGATAGCGTCGAGGAGCTGACCGTCGAAGTGACCCTCGTGGTGGTGCCAGAGCGCGTTCCGGAGCTCGAGGTGCTCGAGGTGCGGCGCCGAAGTCGAGATCATGCCGAGGGAGACGGGGTGGATGATGACGGTGTCGAGCACGATGGTGCGCAAGTTGACGGAGTGCCGAGGGACCATGAACAAGCCCTCCCACGAGCACGCTCGGTCGCCGAAGCGCTCGAGTTGAGCTTGCGTGATGTCTGGCCGAAGGACGAACGTCTCGAGGGAAGCCGGGAGGACCGTGTACTCGTCTAGCTCGAGGACGTCGGGCCTCAACGTGAGGTGCCGCACATCGCCGAGGCAGAGTCGAAGAGCGTGCCACCCCTCGTGAAACGCGACGAGCTCGAAGCGTGCGACCGGCACGTGCAGGAGAAACGGGTCGAGGTGCGTCGGGCCGTAGTAGTCGTGCAGGGTGAGCGACTCGAGTTGGGCGAAAGGCAACGTCTCGACGAACGTCGTGAATTGTATGATGTCGAGGTGATTGTAGGAGTCGCCGCGACAGGCGACCGTGAGGTGTCGAAGGCGAGGGAGGAGGGCGAGCGCGGCGAGCCAACCGGCCGACGGGTCGGGCCAGATCGAGACGGCGACCGTGTTGGGGCACAGGCGCAGGAGGGTGACAGCCCAGTTCATGAAGGCGGGCGGGTGCTCCCAGTAGAGCGAGAGCCCCTCGACGTGGTCGAACATGTCGACGAGCCCTTCGAGGCGCTTGACCTGCGCGCCGAGCGTCGGCTGCTGGATGATGCGGTTGAGGAGCGTGTGGGCGTCTGAGTTCGACCTCGTGGCGAGGATGCGGGTCGGGTCGTACAGGAGGGCGTGCTGGGCGGGCTCGAGGAACTGGCGCGAGGTGAGGGCGAGCGAGCCGAGGGTCGTGACGAGGTCTGCAGGGGCGCGCTCAGAGTCAGCTTTCGGCGCTCTGTGCAGTCCCGGCTGCAAGAGATGAAGGTGAGAGAGAGGACGCACCCTTGACGTCGGCGAACGAGACGATGAACGAGCAGACCATGTCGACGAGCTCCTCGGGCAACTTGGCGAGCCCACACGGGCCGAGCGCGCTCATGACCGAGGCTTGCAGAACGAGTTCTTCCAGTACGAGCTGCGTGGGTGGCGTTGGCGGGTCAGCTCGATGACTTGAGGAGGGCCGAGATGGAGGAGGTGGGGAGGGGAGCGAGGAGGAGAGCCCGGCGCACCTGTGCGGCCTGTGAGGCTGGGGCAGGTGAAGGTCGGGGTGCAGAGTACTCGAAACGCGTAATCGAGCTGATCTTGCTGTCCTTGCGCGAGGTGAGCGAGGTGGAGAGGAGGAGGAAGACAGGCAAACGCCGCTCGCGCCGCCCGCGCTCGCCGAGGTGTCGCACAGTTTGCGCTCGATCGAGAGAGGGGAGGAACCAACGTGTAGCAACAGGGTAAAGCTGCGAGAGGATGTACAGAACAGAGCGCGCCTCACGACTCGTCCATCGCGTCCGCCGCCGGCGTCCCTCCCACTGCGACGACCGGCTGCACCGCCGCACTCATCGACGGCGGGTTGGTCGCCTCCTCGGTCGCCGCCGCCGCCGCGTCCTGCCGCTTCTTGTCGAGCTCGCGCGCCGCCTCGTCGTGCTGGAGCGACTTGGTCTTGCGGTCGGCGACCATGCCGCGCAGCTGCGCCTCGAACCGTTTCTGCGCGACGAGGGAGAGGCGAGTCAGGCTGCGGTCACGAGGCAGAGGAGAGGGGACGAAAGAGAAGGGACGCACCTTGAACAGGACGTTGGTCGCCTTGGCGATCTCGGTCTCCTTCTTCTCGATGGCCTTGTCGAGGCTCGCCATGGCCTCGGCCGCCTCCTTGATCTGGTTGCGCAGCTCGAGCGTCTCGGCGTCGCCCGCCTGCGCCTGCGGCTCGTCGTCGTCGTCGTCATCGTCGTCCGAGCTGCCGCCGAACAGGCCGTCGCCGTCGTCGTCCGAGTCGGACCCGGCCGCGTCCTTGGTCCCGAGCCCGAGGTCCTTCTCGATCTCCTTGGCGAGGTCGCTGTCGTACCCGCTGCCGCTCCCAGCGTCCTCGCTCTCGTCGTCGTAGTCGTCGCCGCCGCGCTGGCTCTCGCCGTCGTCGCCGAGGAACGGCGCGGGCGAGCTCGCGGCGCCGTCGGGTCGAGGTGTCGGCGCCGCCGACTCGCTGCCCTTCTGGCCCTGCGTCGGGTCGTAGTCCTCGTCGTCGGACGGGACGTCGTAATCGAGCATTTCTGCGAGCGTGCGAGGCGACGTGAGCGGGTGCAGGCTGAGGCATGAAGAAGGGAGCGGTCGAGACGCACCGACTTGGACCTGCTCGGCGCGCGCATCTCCTTCGAGGAGCTTCTCGACGGCCGCCTCGACTTGCTCGATCGTCTGTAGGAGAGTTCGAGGGTCAGCACAGCTCAACGACGGCGAGGGCGCACGCGAGAGAGGGAGGGAGAGCGGGACGCACCCTGCGGTTGATGCGGCGGCGGAAGCGGCGCTTGCGGACGTGCTTGAGCGGCGGCGTGATGCCGTGCGGGTAGACGAAGTCCTCGATGTTGAACACCTTGTCGCGCGTCGCCTGCGTCTCGTCCTGGATCTCCTCCTCGACGAGGAGCATCTGCGACACGTCGGCGACCTTGACCGTCTGCCCGCCGACGCCCGTCAAGCGCTGGCTCTCGAGCAGGGCCGGGAGGTCGACGAGCTTGGCGCCGTACAGCTTCTTGCCGAGGTGGAAGACGGCGCGGCGCGAGTCCTTGAACTTGAACCAAGTGTCGGGCGCGAGGTCTCGGCGGTCGACCTGCTCCTTGAGCTTGGGCGCGATCTCGGGCGGCACGCGCAGGATGAAGTGCTCCTCGACGGCGAGGGGCTCGTCCGGGTCCGAGTCGAGCTCGCGGTCCCAGCCGACCGAGTCGATCGGGTTGGGCCCGGGACCACCGCCTCCCTGGCCGACGCGGATGCGCAGGCGCCTGCTGCCGTCGCCGCCGCCGCCTCGTCCCGCAAACTCGTCGTCCGAGTCGCCCGTCGTGACCCGGCTCTTGCGCGCGCGGCGTGGGCGGCTGGCGGCGATGGTGAGGCCGTCCATGGCGAGGACGCGGAGGGCGGGAGGAGGGGGGCGCAGGTGCGCGCGGTCGGTGCGAGTCGGGGTTGCTGTAGGGCTGTGTGTCGGCGCTAGGCGAGCGGTGCGCGCTGGCGAGCGGGTCGGGATGAAGGTGAGCAGCAGAGAGCGAGCCGGCCGTCCTCATCAGGTCTGGCTCTCAGTCTCCACCGCTCGCCCACCAGGTACCAGGCTATGCACTGCTGCATGTCCGGCTAGCCCCAGTGGTACGACCTGCGCCCGCCCTGCGCCGCCGCAGTCCGTCCTCGAGGCCCGCCTCCTCGGTCCGCCCCGCCCGAGGTGATCAGCCTTCCCTCGCCGCGCACGTCCTCCAGCGGTGCCGCCGAGCCGACCAGAGCAGCTCAAAAGCTGCTGCTCAGAGCGTCGTCGAGGAGTCGCAGCACGACTCGAGCGAGAGCGCGAGGAGCTCTCCTCGCGCCTGCTCGAGAGCATCCTCGCTGCCCTTCCCTACGCGACTGCTCGGCTGTGCTACCCGCGCAAGAGCATACGTGCGCTCAGACGCTCTACAGCGTCGGCTACGCTGCCTCTGCTGCGTGCGCTGCCGCCTTCGAGCCTTCCTCGCGGCTGCCGCTTGCCGACCCTGCTCGCTGCGACGCCCTCGACATTCGTGCGATGGCGTTGTGTGCACTCAAGCAGCGGCTCGTCAGCTAAAGGTCGACACTGCCCCGCTTCGGCCGAGCTGCGCTGCCTCGAGACCGTCGCCGACGCTAAAGCTTCTGGTCGGGTCGGGCAGCTTGGGCGTCCCGCTGCTCCTCTTGCTCTCGCTCTGACTCGGTTGCGCGAGTGTCCTTCTACGGCTTCTTGGACTTCCGCAGAAGGTGCCCTCTGCGGCACGCAGCAGCGCAGCGAGGTCGAGGGTGGACTCGCGCCGAGCTCCACAAGCCTGGGCCCGACGCAGTTGCAGACCGGGAGCGTTCGAGCTGCGCAGCTGAGGGGCTCCGTCCGAAGGGTGAGGCTCGACTGCAGCAGCTTGCAGGGTGCGACGCTGCGAGAGCGAGCTCGTCGAGGAGGAGAGCCGACGCTGTGCACGGGCCGCGAGTTGCGCCGGCGGCGCACCTTTCCGCAAACGTGCCTCTTCTCGCTCGCTCGCTTCCACGGGTGACGGCGTGCATCCACGGTCCCACATTCCGTCGAGGCAAGCTGAGACGGTCCGGACTGCAGCCCTTCCGAGACTGGGAGCGATCAGGGGCAGAGCACGCGTGCGAGAGCGGTTCACGCTCGCCTTGAGCCATGCATGTGCATCTCGCGCACATCTCGCCGGCTCTTCGCCGAGTACTTACAGAGCTGTCGCGCCGGACGCCCTTTTGTCCTCGCCGTCGCACTCGTAAAAGCCCGGTCCGCAGCAGCTCGTCGCACGCACGTCAGGCGCCATCGCCTCGGCTGTTCGCCCGGTCGCGACCCCTTTCCTCCTCCCCGCACTCTTCGATAACCAGGTCGAGGCGGCCAGCACGCCGGCTCTCCTCCTCCTCCTGTTCACTCAGCCGCCTCTCTCTCGCCAGGCTCGCTGCTCCCGACCCAGCCATGCCCCGCCCGCCGCTGGCACCCTCGCCGTCCGAGCCTTTGCGACAACTCGTGGACCGCACCTCGTCGGCCGCCTCGGTCATCCGGCCGTCCGCCTCCGACGCGCCGCCTCGCTCGCCTGCACCTCCAGCCGCCGTCAAGCCAACCAGCGAGCCTCGACCGAGCCTCTCGACGAGCGGCGCGGCGTCCTCCCCCGCCCTCGCAACCACGAGCGGCTCGCCGTCGTCGTCCTCGCTCGGCGACCGCCTCGGCAACGGCGAGCGCTCCACCGCGACCCGCAGCAGCAGCACGACCAGCTCGAGCACGCCCGAGACGAGCTCGGATGGCTTCCCGACCCTCGGCGACGTCGACGAGGCGCTGCCGCAGGCGGTGCCGGCCGAGAGCTGCGCGGCGGGTCCTCGGGCAACCTCGACGCCGCCGCGCAGCGCAGAGGCGGCGAGCGCTCCAGCTGCACCTCTACCTGTAGCGCTCGGCGGGGGCTGCACCGCGCACGACAGCGCGCACGGCGGCGCCCTGTCGTCGCACGCTTGGTCGCCGCCGGCAACGGCCTCTGCGCTCGGCATGACCATGGGCGGGATCCCGCTCGCCCTGCCGCTCAGCAGCGGCACCTTCAACCCGAGCTCGAGGCGGACCGGCGTCTGCAAGTTCTTCAACGCGCAAAAGGTGCGCACGCTCTCGACTGTTCTCGTCCTCGAGGAACCTCGTGCGGGTCGCTGACGCTCGCCTCCCCACCTCGCAGGGCTTCGGCTTCGTCCTCGACGACAGTGAGCAAGAGCTCGGCAACGACGAAGGTGCGTCGTCCCGCAGTCGGCGGTGTCTCTTGCAGAGGACGAGCTGACACAGACCTCGCCTCGCTCGCCCGCAGTCTTCGTCCACTACACGGCCATCGCGGCGGTCTCGGGCGGCCCGAGAGGCTTCAAGTCTCTTCTCGAGGTGCGTGTACAACCTCAACGAGCGCTGCGCAGCCGCTGACGTCCCCCCTCGCGTCGCTCGCAGGGAGAAGCTGTTCGTCGTCGTCCTCTCTGCCGTCCAGCGCGCCGTGCCTAGCTGACGCTCTGCACCTTGCAGGTCGAGTACTCGCTCATGCAGGGCCCGAAAGGATGGCAGGCGCAGGACGTCACGGGCCCGAACGGTGCGCTTGCTCTCTCTCCTCCCCGCACGCTCCCCTTGTCCACACGAGCTGACTCGTCGCCGTCGCTCGCAGGCGCCCCCTGCATCGGCACGCCACCTGGTGGCATCCCCAAGCCTGCGCTCATGTCGATGACGAGCGATGGGACCTCGCCCTCGAAGGACGGCGTGCGTCGAGCGTCGGTCGCCTCAAGCATGTTCACCTCGCCGATGCGCAGCGCCCGCGCCAACAGCCTGTACGGCTCGACCCTCGCCGATAGCTCCTCTCGCAGTGCGTCCTCTCGTTTGCTTCCATGTCCCGCAGACGCAGCCGACTGACGACGAGCACCTTCGACAGCTTCGCTCGGCTCGCCCTCGTCTCGTCCGCTGCGCCTTCAGATGGCCGGCCAAGGACCGACATACTCGAACGGGCCTCCGCCGTCGCCGCACACGTTCCTCCCCGGCCTCATGGACCCGTACGGCTCGCAGATGCAGCACCACCCGCCGCCGCTCCCCTTCCACCTCCCGCCCTTCTCGCACGACGGCTCGCAGTCGCCACACGCAGCGCCCTACTACGGCTCGTCCGGCGCCGGCGCCCTCATGCACTCGCCCATGTCGCCCGGCTTCGGGTCGCCGTACAACTCGGTGTACCCGCTCGGGCCGCCGCCGCAGCCGTCGCCCATCATGGACGCCTACCCGATCTCGTCGACCGCCCCTCAAGGTTCCCCCCTCTCGCCCCTCCTCGCCTACCCGAGCCCAACCTCGCCCTTCTTCCCCAACGGCTACCCGATCTCGAACTCGCCGACGTCGCCGCAGTACCCGCCGCCGCACTTCTTCTCCGGCGCCGGCCCGTACCCGCCTTACCCGGCCTTCCTCCCCGGCATGCCCGGCCCGCAGCCGCAGCCGATGTACTTCGACCCGTCGAGCGGCCCGCCGCCGTCGCACGGCTTCGTCCCGCAGGCCTACCCGATCACCTCGAGCGGCGAGAGCGGCGGACCTGTTGGCGGCCCGAGCGTCGAGTTGTCGGGCGCCGAGGTCGTGGGCGCGCCGAGCGGCATGGCCATCGGCTGGGCCGAGAACGACGCGTCGCCCGGCGAGGCCGTCGGGAGCGGCGCGACCTCGCTCGAGGGAACGGCACCGACGACGGCGGCCAAGCAGCCGGCCCCGCTGCCCGGCACTGTGCGCACGGACGGCGCGCCGGCCTAGTGCGAGCCGCAGCTCGCGCTCCTCTCGATGGACTCCTCACCAGGTTGTACAGCTCGGCCGGCGGGCGAGGCGAGCCCGTCGTGCTCTCCTCGCTCCCGCGCACTCTTCTCCAGACGATTCCCTCTCGCCCTGTTCCTTCCTGTCTCACCACCGTACCGCCTTCCTGTACTCCTCGTCTCGTGCAACGCTCAGCCTGGTTCCTCGGATCGTGCGCGGCGAGGACGAGCAGCGAGAGAGAGCGCGCGAGTCGACCTTCTCAGAAGCAGCGCAAACGGCCCGTGCGTCGCTCCTACCGCCGCACTCCGCTCGCCGTCGTCTACAGCTCGCCTACTAGAGAGCATTGGTGAGCTGCACTCGCCCGAACGTGTGCAGCTGAGGTCACCGCGCGAGCGCTCGAGCGCACTGTGCCGAATCACCGAGACAGGGGCAGTGGTGCAGGGTTGTGAGGCTTTCCGACCGGCGAGTAAGTAAGATAGCTATGCTCGAGTCCACACAGCTGCTCTGCGCCCGTGCGAGGTTGCTCGCGGCTGTGCGTTCTCGAGCGACGCGCCTCATCGCGTCCGCCCACCCTCCTCCTCTCAAACCCTCCACAGCTCGCCAACACCGCACCAGCTGCGCTCGAGACGTGCCTGCACCGACCAAGCACCTTCATCTGCGCGACCTCGACCCTCGCACCGCACCCGACCGCCAGCCCACTCGCCTCGGCGTGACCAGCACCTCGCCCTCCTCGACACCGCCCACCGCGTGCGCACAGCGCTCTACAGCTGCGCAATGGCCGCCCTCCCGACTATCAACCTCGGACTCGACTAGTGCGTCCACTCGTCACAGCCCCCAGCCTCGTCGCGCTCGCTGACCTCGTCCCCCCCTCCCCCTCGCGCGCAGCGATGAGGACCTCGAGCAGATCAAGACGTTCTTGACCAAGTTCCGCACGCGCCCGGGCAAGCGGCGAGCAGTCGCCGAGGACGACAACATCGATCAGGACGAGATGGCCGACGAGGCAGACGCCGAGCCGAGGACCAAGTACCTGGACCAGCTTGTGCGTCCCTCTTCCCCTTGCGCACTGCTTCTCGCCTCGCCCTGCTGACGCACTCTAAACCACCGCAACAGCAACGTGTTTCGAACCGCGATGACGAGCGGATAGTCATCGACCTCGAGGACCTCAAGCAGGTGCGCACCCTCTCTCGCTCGTTCGAGCTGCGTTGAGCGAGAGATGCCATGCTGACTCTCTCTCTCTCTCTCTTTCGCGCGCAGGAGGGCGAGGCAGGTCGTGCGCTCGTCGGGCAGATCGAGCGCAACACGCAGCGTTACGTCAAGCTCTTCAGCCGCGCCATCGACGAGGTCATGCCGCCCAAGACGGTCGACATCGGCCCCAAGTCGGACATCCTCGACGTCATGCAGTACCACCGCAACAACAAGAACGCGCAGAACGAGGAAGCCGGCCAGGCCGTCTTCCCGCCGCAGCTGTTGCGCCGCTAGTGCGTCCCTCTCCCTCTCCAACCTCGTCCCGCTCGTCGCCCCCGCTGACTCGCTCGCCCGCCCGCAGCAACCTCTACTTCCGCCCTCTCGCCAACGAGCCCGTCCTCGCCGTTCGCCAAGTCCGCGGCGCCCACCTCGGCAAGCTCATCACCGTGCGCGGCATCGTCACCCGGGTCTCCGAGGTCAAGCCACTCCTCCAGGTCAACGCCTACACGTGCGACTCGTGCGGCGCCGAGATCTTCCAGGACGTCCAGGGGCGCAAGGTTACGCCGCTCGACGCGTGCATCAGCGAGGTGTGCGAGCAGAACCAGAGCCGCGGTCAGCTGTACATGCAGACGCGCGCGTCCAAGTTCACGCCGTTTCAGGAGTGCCGCATCCAGGAAATGGTGCGTCCCTCGTCCTCTCACTCTCTCGCTCACTCGCACGAGCTGCTCGCTGACGGCGCCATCGACTGTCTCGCAGGCGGACCAGGTGCCCGTCGGCCACATCCCTCGGACGATGGTCATCCACCTCTACGGCAACCAGACGCGCTCCGTCTCGCCCGGCGACGTCATCAACGTCGGCGGCATCTTCCTTCCGATCCCGTACGAGGGCCTCAAGGCGCTGCGCATGGGCCTCCTGACCGACTCGTACCTCGAGGCGCACCACGTCCAGCAGCTCAAGAAGCAGTACGAGTCGATGCAGCTCACGCCCGAGATCACGCGCGAGATCGAGGAGCTCAAGTCGGTCCCGGGCCTGTTCTCGCGCCTCGCGTCGAGCATCGCGCCCGAGATCTTCGGCCACGAGGACGTCAAGCGCGCCCTCCTCCTCCTCCTCGTCGGCGGCGTCACCAAGTCGGTCGGCGACGGCATGAAGATCCGCGGCGACATCAACATCTGCCTCATGGGCGACCCCGGTGTCGCCAAGTCGCAGCTGCTCAAGTACATCGCCAAGGTCGCCCCGCGCGGCGTCTACACGACCGGCCGCGGTTCGTCCGGCGTCGGCTTGACGGCCGCCGTTCTGCGTGACCCTGTTACCGACGAGTTTGTGCTCGGTGCGTCCTTCGAGCTCCTCTCGTCGCGCCGGTGCGAGCTCGCAGGCTAACTCATGCCGCCGCCGCCCGCTCGCAGAGGGAGGTGCTCTCGTCCTCGCCGACAACGGCATCTGCTGCATCGACGAGTTCGACAAGATGGACGAGTCGGACAGGTGCGTGCTGCCTCGCTGACCGTTCTTGCCCCTCGCCCGGCCGTGACTGACTCCGACTTGCCGCGCTCGCAGGACGGCCATCCACGAGGTTATGGAGCAGCAGACGATCTCGATCTCCAAGGCGGGCATCACGACGACTCTCAACGCCCGCACGTCGATCCTCGCCGCCGCCAACCCGCTCTACGGCCGATACAACCCCAAGATCTCGCCCGTCGACAACATCAACCTCCCCGCCGCCCTCCTGTCCCGTTTCGACCTCCTCTTCCTCATCCTCGACACGCCCTCTCGCGACGACGACGAGCGCCTCGCACAGCACGTCGCCTACGTCCACATGCACCGCGAGGCGCCTCCTCTCGCGCTCGAGCCCGTCTCGCCGACCGTCCTGCGGCACTACATCGCGCTCGCTCGGCAGGTCCGGCCCGTGGTCCCCAAGCACGTCGCCGACAAGGTCGTCAACGAGTACGTCGGGCTCCGCCGCCGGCAGAAGCAGGACGACGACCGCCAGCAGTTCTTCACCTACACGTCGGCCCGTACCCTCCTCGGCGTCCTGCGCGTCGCCCAGGCCTGCGCCCGCCTGCGCTTCTCGCCCGAGGTCGACGAGGACGACGTCAAGGAGGCGCTGCGGCTCATGGAGGCGTCCAAGTCGAGCCTGCACGACCATGAGCATCGCGACCAGGCCGACGACCGCACGTCGCGCTCGCGCGTGTACGAGCTCATCAAGGGCATGGCGCGGAGCGGTGCGGGCCGCATGGACGTCGACGACGACGAGGACGAGTTTGTCGACGAGGCGGATGACGCAGAGCGGTTCAACCCGGTCCAGAGCATGGCCGAGGTGCGCGAGCGCGCCTTTGCGCAGGGCTTCACGCAGGAGGAGCTCGACGTGCGTCCCTCTCTCTCTATCTTCACTTGCTCTCACTCTCTCACAGGGTGCAGCCTGATGCTGACGCTGCTCTCGCTCGCTCGCAGGATGCCATCTCGGCTTACGAGGAGCTCGCCGTCTGGATCGTCGACGAGGCGAGGACGACGCTCACTTTCACGGATGTCTGAGGGGTTTGAGCAGCTGCGGTGTGCCTCCTGTGTGTACGATACCCCCTGTCTGTGACTGTAACGCCGTACCCTCGCTCTGTCTTCGTCGTCGACTCTCGGAGAGTGTCGCGCGAGGGAGGGGCTCGACCGCTTCTTGCAGCTCTGCTCCCTCACGCTCCCGCCGCACGATCGTGAAAGCCTCAAGCTGGGCCCAGTCTTCTCGCTCTCAAGCTGCAGGAAAGCGCGGCGATCAGCTGTCGTCGCCGACCGAGGCTCGAGCGTCGGCGTCCTCTTCGTTCTCTGCACCGCTTCGCGCGAGCCACCGCCGCCGGCGGTCGTCGAAACGGCCTCGCGGTCGACTGCACGTCTCAGAACGTCGGTCAAGGGCTTGCTCGGCGCCGGAAGCGCAGTGCTGCCGCCTATGCAGCGCCCACCTCCTCCTCGTTTCGCTTTCGGCGCCGCGTCGTGCGAGCACCATCTCGCTTCGAGGGCTCGTACGGCCCCAGCATCGAGCCAGACGTCTCATTGGAGCGATCGAGAGCCACTTGGCCCAGGAAGAACGAGGTCTGCCAGCGAGAGAGCGAGGCGAACGAGCCGCCAAGCTCGAGGGGAGGCGGGTGGCTCAAAACGGCAGTGCATGGCACCGGATGGCACCGGATGGCAGTGCATGGCACCGGCCGGAATACCAATTCGGGCGTTGACTTTCGCTAGTCTCGGATTACCTTTCGCGCTCCCTCGAGGCGAGGCCGAGGGGCTCGACCGCCGCTGGCCGCACGTCCAAGTCGGCGGCGGCCTGAGCGTCGAGGCGACGTCGAGCATGGCCGAATCGTTTAGAGCGAGCACCGGCACTAGACTGCACGCACGAGCGACTCGAGAAAGACGAGCAGCTTGTCGCAGCAAGGCAGCGCTGCTCTCGATGAAGGCCGCTCTCGTCAATGCTTGCGACGGTGTGTGGGTTGCAGGTAAAGGTGACAAGGCAGAGGGCACTACAGCGCGATAGAGAGGGACGGAAGGGACGAAGGTAAAGAGGGAGAAGCGAGAGAGAGAGAGCGAGAAACTTGAGGAGGAGGTCGATCCGCACGACGACGAGCGCGCTTACTCGTTCGAGAGGCCGACGACGAGGCTCGGCATCTCGTGCTCCTGGAGCGACTCGTTCGAGAGGCCGACGACCTGGCTCACGTCGCCGCCGCCGGCCACCTCGCCGCCGCCGCTCACGTCGTCGAGCGGCTGCGTCTCGAGGACGGGCTGCATGTGGCCGAGCGCGCCGTTCTGCTGCTGCCTCGACGACGACGACGACGACGAGGTGGACGAGGCGGCGGCCGCCGACGAGACGTCGACGAGGGCCGGGCCGGCGCCCGACTTTGCGGCCTTGACCTTGGCGTTGTCGGCCCTGAGCCCCTCGATGTGGGCGAGGTACTCCTCGGTGACGCCGCCCGTGACGTACTCGCCGGTGAAGACGGAGCAGTCGAACTCCTGGATGTCCGGGTTGAACTGGGCGCACGACTGGACGAGGTCGGGCAAGGTCTGGAAGATGGTGAGGTCGGCGCCGATGTACTGCGAGATCTCGTCCTCGGTGCGGCCGTGCGCGACGAGTTCCTTCCTCGAAGGCATGTCGATGCCGTAGACGGCCGGGTGACGGATAGGCGGGGCGCACGAGGCCATGATGACCTTGCGAGCGCCGGCGTCGCGAGCCATCTGGATGATCTCCTTCGAGGTCGTGCCGCGCACGATCGAGTCGTCGACGATGAGGACGGCCTTGTCGGCAAACTCGAGCGCCATGGCGTTGAGCTTGCGCCGCACGTTCTTGCGGCGCAGCTCCTGGCCGGGCATGATGAAGGTGCGCCCGACGTACCGGTTCTTGACGAACCCTTCCCGGTACGGGACGCCGAGGTTCTGCGCGAGCTGCAGCGCCGCGACCCGGCTCGTGTCCGGCACAGGGATCACGACGTCGACCTTGATCCCCTCGGCCGCGAGCTTCTGCCGCGCGTTCTCGGCGAGCGCGTCGCCCATGGCCATGCGGGCGCGGTAGACCGAGATGCCGTCGAGGACCGAGTCGGGCCTCGCGAAGTACACGAACTCGAACATGTCCGGAGCGATGGTACGCTCCGGGACACATTGCCGAGTCACGAGTCCCTCGCGAGTGATGATGATGGCCTCGCCTGCGAGCGTGCACGGACCGCTGGGTCAGCTCGACGCTCTTGTCCCTCGCCGCTCCTCGTCTCGCGCTCTCCTCGTGCTCGTCGACTCGAGAGAGAGGGAAGGGTGAACGCACCGGGCTTGACGTCGGTCCAGTCCTGGAAGCCGAGGGCGTCGCACACGACGCTCTCGGACGCCATCATGTAGTCCCACCCGCCGTCGACCGTCTCGCTCTTGCGCCTCGCCCAACCCATGGGCCGGATGCCGTGCGGGTCGCGGAAGCCAAAGATGCCGTAGCCGGCGATCATGGCCGTGCACGCGTACGCGCCCGACGTCGTCTGCATGACCTCGCGCACGGCGCGGAAGATGTCGTCGCCGTCGATGCGGAACTTGCCCGTCTTCTGGAGCGCGTCGGCGAGGAGGTTGAGGAGGAGCTCCGAGTCGGACGACGTGTTGATGTGACGGTGCGCGTAGTGGTCGAGGTAGTAGCGCAGGTGGTCCGTGTTGGTCAGGTTGCCGTTCTGCGACCGTACGAGGTGGTCGAGGGGCGTCAGCAGGTGTCCCTCCATCCTCATACACGAGCAGGGAGACCGCGAGACACGCAGGGAGCGGTGCGGCGGCCTCCCTCGAGTTGAGAAGGTCGAGGACGCACGTGCGCGAAGACGATGCCGTACGGCGAGTTGACGTAGAACGGCTGCGCCTCCGACTGCGCCGACGAGCCAGCGGTCGGGTAG
>Ga0308170_10002911_pt1 | contig 14368 bp, 12 predicted proteins | sample PhyBR2_2_FD_202136 | JGI IMG/M metagenome (GOLD analysis project Ga0308170, IMG submission 202136) | Phyllosphere microbial communities from UC Gill Tract Community Farm, Albany, California, United States - DLSLSB.R2 | ecosystem: Host-associated > Plants > Phyllosphere > Unclassified | place... | reverse complement strand
CCACGCGCGGGCCGAACATCACCGAGGTGTGGTACTGCGTGATCACGAAGCTGGCGCCGACCGCGCCGATCCCGAGGCGGAACAGCAGGAAGCTCTCGTAGCTCTGGGCCATGGCCACGCCCAGCACCGGAATCGCGCCGATCGCCAGCAGGCCGGTATAGGTCTTGCGCGGGCCGAAGCGGTCGCACAGCGGGCCGACCAGCAGGCGCACCAGGATCGTGATGGCGACCGCGGCGATGTTGATGTCGGCGATCTGGGACACCGACAGGTGGAACTCGCCCTTGATGACCGGCATCAGCGGTGCGCAGGCGAACCAGGCGAAGAAGCAGATGAAGAAGGCCATCCAGGTCAGGTGGAAGGCACGCATCTGTGGCGTGCCGATGGAGAACAGCTGTAGGTGATTCGCTTTGCCGGCCATGATCGCTCCCGATAAAAAGAAAGGCGTCCGCTGCCTGGCCGAACACGTTTCATGTGTGCTCGGTGCAGCGGACGCCGTTGTCCTGTGCGCCGGTTCCTCATTGAACCGGCTGGATTTATTTCATGGGATCGCCGTTGATCCTTGAAGGGAGTATCTGCAAGAGCCGTGCCAGGCGCCCTTCCCTCTGGCAGGCAGGGATATCCTCAGGCGGATCGCTTCATTGCGGTGCACCATGCCCGAAAACGGGGCGCGGCGCACCGTTCGCGAAGGACGAGATATAAGCGGCGGGGTCGCGGCCGTTCCAGATCCGGCCGTCGACCAGCACCGAGGAACGCAGCAGCGTGGCAGGCGCCGCCACACCCGCCAGCACGGCGGCCTCGCGGTACAGGCCGACCCGGTTCACGCGCGCGGCGACCGCATGGTAATCGGGGTCTTCGCGCAGCAGGCCCCAGCGCCGGTGCTGGGTCATGAACCACATGCCGTCGGACAGCCAGGGGAAGTTGGCCTCGCCGCCGGCGTGGAAGCACAGCGGATCGGGATCCTGCCAGCGCCGTCCCAGGCCGTCTTCGTAGAGGCCCTGCAGGCGCGCGGCGATGGCGGCGCGGCCGGCGTTCACATAGGCCGGGCTGGCCAGCACCTCGGCCGTGGCGTCGCGGTGCAGGGGCGAGGCGTCGATCCAGCGCGCCGCTTCCAGCAGCGCCGCCACCAGGGACCGGCAGGCTTGCGGATGCGCGTCGGCGAAGGCGGCGGTGGCGCCCAGCGCCTTGCCGGGATGGCCGGGCCAGATGTCCTGGCTGGTGGCCGCCGTGAAGCCGCTGCCGTCCAGCACCGCCCGCGCACCCCAGGGTTCACCCGCGCAGAAGCCGTCGATATGCCCGGCCGCCAGGCTGGCCGCCATCTGGCCCGGCGGCACCGTCGCCATCCGCACGTCGCGCAGCGGATCGATGCCGCTCGCCGCCAGCCAGTAATACAGGAACATCGCGTGGTTCCCGGTCGGGAAAGTATGCGCGAAGGTGAACCTGCGGCGGCTCCTGCGGACCTGGGCCGCCAGCGCGGCGCCGTCCGTCACCCCGGCCTCGCCCAGCGCGCGCGACAGGGTGATGGCCTGGCCGTTGCGCGACAAATTCATCAGCACCGCCATCGGCACCGCGCGCGTGCCGATGCCCAGCTCGACGCCGTATATCAGGCCGTAGAGCACGTGGGCGACGTCGAGGCTGCCGTTCAGCAGGCGGTCGCGCATGCCGGACCAGGAATGTTCGCGGCTGAGGGCGAGTTTGATGCCGTGTTTTTCGTCGAGGCCGAGTACCGACGCCATGATGAGGGGGGCGCAGTCGGTCAGCGGCATGAAGCCGGCTTGGAGGGTGGTTTTCATATATCGCCTTTAACGCCGTCATTCCCGCTTTCGCGGGAACGACGTATCTAATTTCACAGTAGATCCTCTACATCAAGCACCCGCTGCGCCACCTCCGCCAACCTCAGCTTCCTGTTCATCGCCATACTGCGCAGCTTCCGGTAAGCCTCCTCCTCGTTCAACCCGCTTCGCGCCATCAGCACGCCCTTGGCGCGCTCGACCAGCTTGCGGTCGGCCAGCTGGCGGCGGGTGTCGGAGAGTTCGTCGAGGAGCTTGCGCTCGCGCCGGAAGCGGGCCAGGGCCACGTCCAGCACCGGCTTCACGCGCTCGGCCTGCAGCCCGGCCACGATATAGGCCGAGACGCCGGCGCCGATCGCGGCGTCCATGCTGGACGGATCCTGGTCGTCGGTGAACAGCACGATCGGGCGCGGCTCGTCGCGGGTGGCGATCACGATATGCTCGAGCACGTCGCGGGCGGCGGATTCGCTGTCGATGATGATCATGTCCGGCTGGATCTGGGCGATCCGTTCGGGCAGGAAGATATCGGCCGGCAGCGAGGCGACGATGTCGTAGCCCGATTCCAGCAACCCGATGCGCAGCGCCGTGTTGCGCCGTGCCTGGGCCGCCGCGGCCTGTTCGCCGGCGCCGGACGCGGTGTTGACCACGACGATGCGCAGGTTGCGCGGAACGGAAGGTGGCGATTTCATGCCTTGGGAATATGCAAGTTCCGGGCCAGACAGATATTTCCGGAACGCATAACAGAAGTAAAGACGAGCCACAGTTATCCGTCAAGAAATATTCACCATGCCGATGGAGAACATCACAAAGTAAAAGTTCACTTATGTCTCGATTCTCCCTATACTGCACCGCAACAACACAGTATTTATTGGAGAAAACAATGAGCACCGCAACGATCACCCAGGCGCAGGGCAAAGGTCTGCGCCACCAATTCGCAGAAACCGCCCGCAACATCCGCGCCTTCGCCATCGAACTCTATGTCGCCCACGGCGGCTGGTTCGCCCACGATGCCAAGCGCGACGAGCAGGCAAGCCGCCGCGAGATGCTGTCGCTGGCCGCCGCCGCCGAATCGCATAGCCCGAGCCTGTCGGCCGAGCTGCGCCACTTCGCTTCCAAGTAATTAAGTAATTCACACAGGACACCATCATGACCCCAGTCGAATACGTCACCGTCGCCATCTCGGCCCTGGCCATCGTCACCCGCATCGTGTTCTTCATCCGCAACCCGACCGTGACCGCGCCGTCGGAACTGTGGATCGCGGATCACCCGCAAATGTGGATCGGCGACCCGTCGCGCCTGGAGAAACTGCGCTAAGCTCTCCTGTTGTTGCTCGCGTCTCCACACGCCCGGCATTGGCCGGGCGTTGTTTTTTCCAGATCGAATCCACGCTGCATCGCTGTCGGCTGAGCTAGAATGCTTTTTTGCAATTTTTAGTCAGACAACCGACGATGCGCCTTCCTGTCTCCGCTTCCGCCCTCACCGTCCTTGCCGCGCTGCTGGCCTCAGTTCCCCTCACCTCGGCCACCGCAGCCGACACTGGCACGCCCATCACCCTCGACCAGGCCATGGCCCATCCCGACTGGATCGGCAACCCCGTGGAAACCGCGTGGTGGAGCTGGGACGGCAAGCAGGTCCTGTATAAACAGAAGCGCGCCGGATCGCCGCTGCGCGACGTCTACCAGACCGGCGCCACGGCCGGCCTGAACAAGGCGCGCAAGGTCGAGGATGCGGAATTCGCCAAACTGGACGGCTGGCTGGTCGTCTACAACCGCGACCGCACCCGCTCCGCCTTCGTGCGCAACGGCGATCTGTTCGAGCGCGACCTGAAGAGCGGCGAACTGGTACAGATCTCGCGCGCCAGCGGCGTCGCCATCGCCGCCGTGCAGTATTCCGCCGACGGCCGCGGCGTGCAGTTCCGCGTCGGCGACGACTGGGCCAGCTGGGACCGCGCCAGCCGCCTGGTGTCGCCGGTGGCCCTGCCGCGCGCGGCCAAGGACCCGGCCGTCCAGGATCCGGACGCGCTGCGCGACATGCAGCTGCGCCTGATCGCCACCCTCAAGCGCCAGAAGGATGAGCGCGACGCCACCCGCACCCGCAACGAGGAAGAGCGCCGCGCCGACCCGACCCGCGCCCCGGCCCCGATCTACCTGGGCGACAAGCTGGCCATCGTGAACACCCACCTGTCGCCGGACGGCCGCTGGCTGCTGGTCGTGACCGGTCCGAAGGATGCCGACAAGGGCCGCGTCGGCAAGATGCCGCGCTACGTGACGGAGAGCGGCTACGAAGAGACCTCGGACGAGCGCACCCGCGTCGGCCGCAAGGACCCGCGTCCGCACGGCCTCAAACTCATCGACCTGCAGACCCGCGACGTGAAGGACCTGTCCTTCGACGTCCTGCCCGGCGTGAAGGACGATCCGCTGGCAGGGCTGCGCGCCGAGCACAAGCTCGATCCGATCAAGGGCAACCGTCCGGTGAAGATCGGCTTCGACGGCGAGACCGTGGTCTGGAGCACCAATGGCGCGAATGCCGCCGTGATGCTGCGCTCGGTCGACAACAAGGACCGCTGGATCGCCACCGTCGACCTGCCGCGCGCCGCGCTGAAGCCGGTGCACCGCCTGACGGACCAGGCCTGGGTCAACTTCGACAACAGCGAATTCGGCTGGCTGCCGGATAACACCACGCTCTGGTACCTGTCCGAAGAAACCGGCTACTCCCATCTCTATACCCTGGACGGCGCCGGCCGTACCCGCGCCGTAACAGGGGGCAAGTGGGAAGCCCAGGACGTCGCCTGGTCGCGCGACGGCGACACCGCCTGGCTGCTCTGCAACCGCAAGGATCCGGGCACCTATGAAGTCTGCGCCGTCAACGCAAAAGACGGCGCTACCCGCGAGGTCAGCAAGCTCGATGGCGGCGTCGAGGACTTCCGCCTGTCGCCGGACCAGCGCAAGCTGCTGGTGCATTATTCCGGCCCCTACCTGCCGCCGCAGATCGCCACCCTGCCGTCGAACGGCGGCGAAGCGGTCAGGCTGACCGACACCCGCAGCGCCGACTTCAAGTCCCGCGACTGGATCCAGCCGCAGTTCGTGACGGTGCCGTCGACCCACGGTGCGGAGCCGATCTGGGCCAAGCTCTACCGCCCGGCCCAGCTCGAGCCGGGCAAGCAGTATCCGGTGGTGATGTTCGTGCACGGCGCCGGCTACCTGCAGAACGTCTCGCACCGCTACACGCCCTACTTCCGCGAGCAGATGTTCCACAACCTGCTGGTGCAGAAGGGCTACGTGGTGCTGGACATGGACTACCGCGCCTCGAAAGGCTACGGCGCCAGGTGGCGCAGCGCGATCTACCGCCAGATGGGCCACCCGGAGCTGGACGACTACCTGGACGGCGTCAACTGGATGGTCGCCAACCAGCAGGGCGATGCGAACAATGTCGGCATCTACGGCGGCAGCTACGGCGGCTTCATGACCTTCATGGCCCTGCTGCGTGCGCCGGAGGTGTTCAAGTCGGGCGCCGCGCTGCGCCCGGTGACCGACTGGACCACCTACAACCACGAGTACACGGCGAATATCCTGAACACGCCGGAACTCGACCCGGAAGCCTACAAGGTCTCCTCGCCGATCGAGTACGCGCAGAACCTGAAGGGCCACCTGCTGATCGCCCACGGCATGGTCGACGACAACGTGTTCTTCCAGGACTCGGTGCGCATGGCCCAGCGCCTGATCGAGCTGAAAAAGGATCACTGGGAACTGGCCCCGTATCCGATGGAGCGCCATTCCTTCGTCCAGCCCGAAAGCTGGTATGACGAGTACCGCCGCATCTACCAGCTGTTCGAGCGCACGCTCAAGAAACCGGCCGCTGGACAATAAGCGGTATGATCGGGGCGCCTCTCAAGGCGCTTCCACATTGGGCGCCTGCGGGCGCCCTTTTCATTTCAGCCCCAGACACCGCCATGCCCGCATTCCGTCCCGCGTTCGTCCTGTTCCTCGCTGCCCTTGTTTCCTCCGCCCGGTCCCAGAGCCTGCCCGAGACCGGCCAGCTCGACGACGCCAGGGTGGTTCAGTCCCGCTACGGCAAGGCCGCGCCAGGCGCTCCCGCCGCCGGCCTGCCGTCATCCGGCGCCGCCCAGCAGCCGGCTGCCGCCCTGGCCGACATCGACTTCAAGGCCGGCATCGAAGGCGCGATCACCGGCGTGCAGGTCGACGCCGAAGAAGGCAAGGAAAAGGCCGCCATTCCGCTGAGCTTCGGCCAGGTGTTCGCGCCGGGCGACGTCAGGCGCGGCGAAAGCCTGGTTGGACGCCTGGCCGACGGCAGCAAGGTGCCGCTGCAGGTGGATGTCAAGGCCACGCATGCGGACGGCTCGCTGCGCCACGCGGTGATCAGCGCCGTCCTGCCGCCCGCCGGCGGCAAGCCCCAGACCCTGGTGCTGGTGAAGGACAAGGCGGGCGCCAAGCCTGCCGCCGGCGCCGGGCCGGCGGCCCTGCTCGAGGATGGCTTCACGGCTTCCGTCAGCGCCACCGTCGACGGCAAGGTCTACGCGGCCTCCGCCGACCGCCTTCTGCGCCAGAAGCCGGCGGTCTGGCTGGACGGGCCGCTGGTCACCGAATGGCTGGTGTCGGCGCCGCTGAAGGATGCCAAGGGCGCCGAGCATCCGCGCCTGTCCGCGCATTTTGCGGTGCGCTGGTACCGCACGCTGGGCAAGGCCAGGGTCGACGTCACGCTGGAAAACACCCCGGCATTCGAACCCTCGCCGGGCAATATCGCCTACGATGCGCGGGTGCTGGTGGGCGGCAAGGAGGTCTACGCGAAGACCGACCTCGTTCACCTGAACCAGGCCCGCTGGCGCAAGGTGTTCTGGTGGGGCGAGGTCCCGGACATCCACATCCGCCACGACAGCGCCTACCTGATCGCCAGCCGCGCACTGCCGAACTACGACCGCTCGGTGCGCGTGTCCGGCAAGGCGCTGGCGGACTACGGGTCCGGCTGGAACGGCCCGAAGACCGAACCGATGGGCATCGGCCTGGCGCTGGCCTACATGCCCACCACCGGCGCGCGCAACGACATCGGCCTGCTGCCTGCCTGGGCCGCCGCCTACCTGCTCAGCATGGACCCGCGCGCGAAGACGGTCACCCTGGGCACGGCCGATCTGGCCGGCAGCTGGTCGGTGCACTACCGCGACCAGCGCACCGGCAGGCCGATCAGCGTGCTCGATTATCCCTACATGGGCCTGATCGGCACCGGCACCGACACGCTCAACCCGAAGACCGGCAAGTCGGAACGCCTGCCGGCCTGCGCCGGGAATGCCTGCAAGACCTCGTATTCCCACGACGACGCGCACCAGCCGGCCTTCGCCTACCTGCCCTACCTGGTCACCGGCGACTTCTACTACCTCGAAGAACTGGAGTTCTGGGCGATGTACAACGTGTTCGCGATCTACACGCCCTACCGCAGCAACGTCAAGGGGCTGCTGGCGTCCGGACAGGTGCGCGGCCAAGCCTGGAGCATGCGTACGCTCGGCGAAGCGGCCTATATCGTGCCCGACGCCGATCCGCTGAAAAGCCATTTCCGCCGCCTGCTGGACAACAACCTGGCCTGGTACAACGCCCACTACACGGACAATCCGGAAGCCCCCAGACTGGGCTTCATCAGCCATAGCTATGCGGTGGTCTACAAGAACAAGACCGGCCTCGCGCCCTGGCAGGACGATTTCTTCACCGCCGTGTCGGGCCACCTGGCCGAACTCGGATTCCCGGAGGCAGGCCGCCTGCTGGGCTGGAAGGCGCGCTTCCCGATCGCGCGCATGACGGGGCCGGGCGGCTGCTGGGTCGAAGCCTCGATGTACGACATGATCGTGCGCGACGACGAAAAAGCGCCGTTCTACCCGACCATGGCCGAAGTCTACAAGGCGAGCCGCCCGGAAGCCTCCGGCATGACCTGCGCAAGCGCCGAAATGGCCCAGGCGCTCAAGATCAAGCCGGGCGAAATGATGGGCGGCGCGGGCAGCCCCATCGGCAGCGCCGCCATCATCCAGCCGGCCCTGGCCTATGCGGCCGATGTCGGCGGCGAGGCCGGCGGCCGCGCCTGGGCGCTGTTCAAGGCACGCGCCGTCAAGCCGGATTACAGCGCGGCACCGCAGTATGCGATCGTGCCGCGCAAGGCGCCGCCGCAGGAGAAATAGGTCTGGAGCGATGGGATGGGCGCGCCCACCCGTAACGACATCGATGTGCCAAGCGGACTCTCAAGTGGTCCTGGCACCGGCAATCTGCCCGTTACCGTCAGCATCCGCCTCTATTCCCCATGTCTTCGTCGCCCTGTGAAGTAATGCGACTTCGGCATGGGCAAAATGATCGTCCGCGTATGCCAATTGCCACATAGCCTTCCATACACGCAGCCGTAGGTCTGGCCGAACAATTTCCGCTAGGCACTGATCAATCATGCTCGTCTCCACCGTGACCAAGCCGTCAGAGGTGGTTGGGAGATCAGCGGTCAACTCGCGAAGGACTTGATCAAAAACATCTTCTTCAATCGCGGCATAGTCGAGTATGCTCAATCGGTAAGTAGCAGCTATCTCGGACGGTGATCCACCGCCGTCACTTATGACGGTCAAAGCAAGCAATCGGGAAATGGCTTGTGGGCTATCAGACGGGTAGGAACGCATGGTTTTGTCCTTGCTAGACAGGTTTGAAAGTACTGGTGAAGTACCAGGTATCACAGCAGACCAGTTCAAACGGAACCTCGCACGGGCCTGCCGATCGAGCGTTGCAGCCTGGCCGGCAATGTTAGACCGATGCACGTAGTCAAAGCACACCCTTGACTGTCCTCTTCTGGCCGAACCCGGCCGTTCGGTGTACGGCAACTGTCGACTGCAGACCTCTGGTTTACATCCGCAACCGACCCCGAAGCGGACATTCGCTTCCTGCGACCTGTGGTCGGGCGACCTAAGTCTGGCTGGCACGCTCGGCTAGCGCTCCAAGCGTCACGTTTCGCATCTGCTCAAGCATAAACTCCTCGGTCTGTCGGAATACCGCGCCCAATTTATCTACCACCGCTTGCTCAACTGGACAGGTTTTGTGGTCGATCGCTACGTCAATCGCTAATGCAGTAGGAGAGCCGAGCGCCTCGTAGACATCACGCACCGTGACGCCATCGATGGGACGAGCAAGCGCCCACCCGCCACCGGCGCCACCGTCAGAGGTCACCAATCCGGCCTGCTTTAACGGTGCCATGGTGCGTCGAACAACGACTGGGTTAGTGCCCAGCATTAGAGCGATCGTCTCGGAAGTGGTCTTGCCACCCCGTTTGTCCATATGTATGAGTACATGGAGCATGCGCGACAGCCTACCGTCGTGTCTCATTCCTACCTCGCCTGTTGCCTTCAGTTATCCGTAACACGCAATGTTACGCTACTTGACCGTGCGGCATGTGCAACATATGATGTTACGCATTCTTTGGTAGGAGAATAATATGCAACGCAAATGGGTTAATGTGAATGGAATCACGTTGTCGTATCTCGAAGCCGGCGAAGGCCCAGCGATACTGCTTTGCCATGGGTTTCCTGAAACATCGCAGTCATGGCACAAACAAATCCCCATACTTGCTGCAGCAGGCTACCGCGCCATTGCGCCGGACCTGCGTGGTTATGGTGAGTCATCCATTCCGGAATCGGGCGACGTATATACAACATTTCACCTTGTAGGCGACCTGATCGGCCTAATGGATGCCCTTTCAATCGAGCGCACCGTCATCATGGGCAACGACTGGGGCGCTACGATCGCGTGGCAAATGGCACTCATACGCCCGGACCGTATCCGTGGCGTAGTCGCGCTCGGCGTGCCGATGATGGGCCGTGCTCCCATGCCGCCGACACAGATGTTTCCACGTACGAAAGAGGCGCTGTTTTACACCCTGTACTTTCAAGAGCCTGGGCTAGCCGAGCGCGAACTGGAACGCGATATACCAACCACGCTGCGCAGGATCTACCATGCCGCATCTGGCGAGGCGGGCCCGCGCCGGCCGGGAGACGGTACCCCTAACCCTTTCGGAATGGTCGTGCCGGACCGCGGAATGCTGCAAGACCTTCCCGATCCGGTTGGATTGCCTGCCTGGCTGTCCAGTACCGACTTCGAGGCCTATACTGCCGCGTTCGCCCGCAGCGGCTTCAGGGGCGGACTTAACTACTATCGCAACTTGGATCGTAATTGGCAGCTTCAAGCCAGTCTCGAGGGCATGCGCGTCGAAGTGCCAGCGTTGTTCGCCATCGGATCGCGCGACGTCGGACTGTCGATACCCGGAATGGATCAAATCATTGCCGATATGTCCAAGCTTGCTCCACGCTTGCGCCGCTGCGTCACCATCGATGATGCAGGGCACTGGCTACAACAGGAGCGCGCCGATGCGATCAACTCATTAATCCTGTCCTTTATGGCGACACTGGACGATAGCGCACAGATATCGGTTTAGCCGGCACCTTTGCCACGATGGCGATTGCTGAAATTCCTTCCCCTATCTCCGACATCGAATGACTGCTCCTGGCCGAACTCGGCCGTTCGACTCAGCATAGCAAGTTGCTGAAGCAAAAAAGTCACGAACGGTCACGACCGGCCGGAACCGACCCAAAGCAGAAGTTTCGCAGCAATCGCATCAGCCCCTCCTTAAAGCCGGTTGTCCACGAAAAATCGAGGGCGGACAGAGTCAAAGTGTCTTTTTAACAACATATTGCGAAGCGTGCAGAGGTGTTGCACAGATGTTTGATAGACTGTGTCTAGCTGGAAATCGGATTGTTGTCCTTGTGTGACAGTGTCGTGATTTCCTTTTTGATACCAGCGGCAGAGCACCTGACGACAGGAGGGGTTCATCATGCTACGGTGGCTTGCAAACTTGATTTCTCATAGCGCTCCTACGCCTGAGAAACACGCAAAACGGTCGCTCAACGACCTGCGCATGGAGTTGTATCAGTCCGAGCAACATTTGATGGAAATGCAGTTACGTGCAGATTACTACCGGGCTCGTATCGCATTCCTGGAAGAAGTAACAAAGAAGGGAATCGAGCAGGTATCTGACCAGCGCAAACGTCAACAGGAAGCTTCTCAGGCACTGCGGCCCGGACTCAAGCTCACGGCAGCGCAATAGCGCCGAATCCGCAGCAAGACAAGGCCGCGCGGCAGATCGACATTCACGAGTACTAAGTACGATCTGCCTCGGCTCTCATCTTCTTGGTTGCGGTGGGGCCGTCGGAGAAGAGGTCGCGCAAGAGCGGCTTCGCTTACGACAGCGCGCCATCTTCGTTGTCATCGTGTGGGCCCCTCTCCCTGCTGGCAGCGCTCCCACATCAGTGCCTTCTGACTGCCCGAATAATAGATGCGCGGTCTCTGCTTCATGGGAACACTCCTCCATACGTCTTAGAGTGTTGCGTTCATCAGTTGAATCCACGGCCGACAGCAGCCTGTCGGAACGGCTCAGCGTACATGATCGTGATTCCAGGTAACCGCAAGATTTGTCAGGTGCTCTCAGGCCGCCGCCTCAGCAACAGGAACGGCAGCCGGCAGGACAGCAGCACGGATCGCGGCCGGCGAAGGCTTCTGGCGCGACTGGAAGCGGACCGTCCTGAAGCCGCCCTGCGCCAGGCGGCCGTCGCGCACCTGGTCCTTCGCGCCCGAATGGGTCTTGTCGTCCAGTTCCACCACCGCGACGACTTCGCAGCGCCGGTTGCAGACGACGTAATCGACCTGCTGTTGCGCGATGCGCAGGCGGTCGTCGTGGGCGCGCTTGCGGTCGGCGGCGGCGGGTTCGAGCAGGGCCGCCATCCCAACCTGGGGAAAAATGTAATGCTCGGGCAGCGCCGCGACCAGCCTGCCGAAAAATTCCATTTCGTTTTCCGTCATGATGGCGCGGCGCTTGTAGGCTGGCGCCGGGCCGCGTGTCTTCGCCTGGCGCAGTACGAGCCCCATGAGCAGCGCGAGCACCAGCAGCACCGCCATGAGGACGAATGCGATATTCATAGCCGATCTTTCTTTAATGCAATTGAAAGATCAGGAGGATAGCAAGCAAGGAGGCAGGAAAAATCCTCGCTTTGTAACTACAGCAACATTCTTCAGTGCCTCCTGGCGCCGCCCTCGAACCAGGCCGCGACCTGGGACCGCTCGGCATCCGTCATATTCGTCATGTTCGCCAGCGGCATGGCCTTCAACTGCACAGCCTGCTGGTAGATGCGCTGGGCGTTCTGCGTGATGCCGTGCGGGTCGTCCAGCATCACGCCGGCCGGCGCGGTGGCGAAGCCGGGCTGCGTCGGATGGGCCGAGTGGCAGGACACGCAGCGCTGCTGCAGGATGCCCTGCACCGCCGCGAACTGCGCGCCGGCATCGGCTGCCGCCACGGCCGGGGCCGCCGCCGGCGGTTTCGGTGCGATCGCCACGGCCACCGCCAGCAGCAGCACCACGCCCACCGCCGGGTACTTCCATTCGACCCGGCCCTTGTGGCGCAGGTTGAAGAAGTGGCGGATGAAGACGCCGGCCAGCATGATCGCGGCCAGCACCGCCCAGGCGTGCTCGTGGCGGTAGGTCATGGCAAAGTGGTTGCTGATCATGATGAACAGCACCGGCAGCGTGAAGTAATTGTTGTGGACGCTGCGCTGCTTGCCGCGGATGCCGTAGATGGGGTCGGGCTTCTGGCCGGCGATCATCGCATTCACCATCTTGCGCTGGCCGGGAATGATGACCATCGCCACGTTGGCGACCATGATGGTACCGATCATCGCGCCGACGTGGATATAGGCCGCGCGCCCGCTCAGCCAGTGGGTCAAGGCCCAGGCGGCGGCGCTCAGGAAGACGAACATCACCGCGCCGAAGGCGAGGTCGTGCTTGCCCAGCTTCGAGCGGCACAGCAGGTCGTAGACGATCCAGCCCACCACCAGGCTGCCGAGACCGAGGCCGATGGCCTGCCAGCTCGACAGGTCGGCAACCGTGCGGTCGACCATCATGGCCTGGGCATTGAACCAGTAGACGATGATTAAAAGGGCAAAGCCCGACAGCCAGGTCGAATACGCTTCCCACTTGAACCAGTGCAGTTCCTTGGGCAGCTCGGCGGGCGCGACCAGGTACTTTTGCGGATTGTAGAAGCCGCCGCCGTGCACGGCCCACAGCTCGCCGGCCACGCCCTTCTTCGCCAGCTCGCCGCCGGGCGCCGGCGGCCGCAGGGAATTGTCGAGCCAGACGAAGTAGAAGGAGGCGCCGATCCAGGCGATGCCGGTGATGACGTGCAGCCAGCGCACCAGCAGGTTCATCCATTCGAGGCCATACGGAAGCAGGTAGTCCATGCACATCCTTTGCACGTGTGATTACGAGAAGATACGCCGGTTTCCATTTATTCAACATGAAAAATACCGTATATTCGACATACGCACACGCATATACACTTCCGATGAGCAGCCTGCCCCAGCACCTCGACCTGCACCTGATCCGCATCCTCTACCTGCTGCTGGTGGAAAAGAACGTATCGCGCGTGGCCCTCAAGCTGAACCAGCCCCAGCCGTCGATCTCGGCCTCGCTGCGCAAGCTCCGCGAGCTGACCGGCGATCCGCTGCTGGTGCGCGGCGCGCGCGGCATGGTACCGACCCAGCATGGCGAGAGCCTGCTCGAACCGGCCAAGCGCATCCTCGACGAGACCGAGAGCCTGTTCATCAAGAAGTCGCCCTTCGTGCCCGAGCAGGCGGCGCGCACCTTCCACATCGCCGCACCGGATTACCTGGACACCCAGTTCCTGCCGAGCGTGGTGGCCTCGATCCGCCGCGGCGCGCCCAACAGCAAGGTCGCCATCCACCACCTGGGGCCGGGCACCGACTACCTGCGCATGCTATCGGACGGCGAGATCGACCTCGTGATCGCCAACTGGGACGAGCCGCCGGCCCACCTGCACATCTCGAAGCTCTTCGAAGACCCGATCATCTGCACCATGCGCGCCGACAGCGCCTACGCGCGCCGCACGGCCTTTGATGCGATGACGCTCGAGGACTACCTCAGCCTGCCGCACGTGGCGCCCTCGCCGATGCTGCCGGGTTATCACGGCGTCATCGACGCCTTCCTGGAACGCCAGGGCATGCAGCGCAAGGTGGCGGTCGAGTCGCCCTATTTCGGCCTGATCCCCTACATGCTGACGCAGACCGACCTGGTGCTGACCACCGGCCGCCAGTTCATCCGCTTCTACGAAAACACGCTGCCGCTGAAGAACTTCACGGTGCCGATCAAGTTCCCACCGATGCGCTTCTATCAACTCTGGCACCAGCGGGTGCACCAGTCGCCCGAGCACAAGTGGCTGCGCGACCTGGTGACGGCGGCGGCCCAGGCCCTGATCAAGGGCTGAGCCGTCCCTTTTTGGCGCACGCCTGCACCTCGGCAGTGCGCGCGCACGCGAACGGGGCGCTACGTGACTTCCGCCCGCGGCCGGTGCGTCCTGAAGGTGTTCCTTCACCAAATTGGAACGCTTATTGCTACCAAGAAGTGCTAACGCTGTTTTTACGCACTTTTTTGGAAAGACTTGCATGGATGCCTATAAAACCGGGGCCGACGCGCTCTTCATCCTGCTCGGCGGGA
>Ga0308170_10002910_pt1 | contig 14374 bp, 19 predicted proteins | sample PhyBR2_2_FD_202136 | JGI IMG/M metagenome (GOLD analysis project Ga0308170, IMG submission 202136) | Phyllosphere microbial communities from UC Gill Tract Community Farm, Albany, California, United States - DLSLSB.R2 | ecosystem: Host-associated > Plants > Phyllosphere > Unclassified | place... | reverse complement strand
TCAAGCTTCAACGTTCCCTTCCCTACAGTCTCAGAGCCTAGCCGGAGAACCAGGACCTCATCCTCAGCCGCAAGCTTCTACTTCTCGACTTCCCTCGTCCGAAAATGGTCTCGCTCTTCAACTCAATGCTCAAACTTCAGCTAGCGACCTCGAACCCGCTCCTCCAATCAAGAAGAAACGTCTCTCTCGACATTCGCTCGTTCCGCAAAGCCTCATTGAGAACGCCGACTCTTATGTTCACTCCCGTACTTCCTCAATCGAATCCCTCACTTCCAAATTCGACAAGACTTTCCCTCCCACCTCAATCCAAGCTTACCGAGCATCCACAGTCTCACCTCGTCTCTCAGCTTTCTCGGACAAATCAAACCTCCAACCCTCAACTTCAGCTTCAACCTCAAATATTCGTTCTTCGCAATCAACTACGAATTCCCCTCGCTTAACCGATTTCCCTCTCACCTTACCTCGCTTCACTCGCTCTCACTCAACCCGACTCAGCCTCTCTCAATCTCGAACAAGCCCAAATAAGTCAATCTCGAAATTATCTGTATTCCAAGATCATCCAATCGCTTCCACGTCTCGAACTTCTCTCCCAGCTCCCCCTTCTCACTCAAAACGTCTATCACTCTCTCAATTCCCGAGCGTCTCCCCATCCTTCGCTGAGAATACTTCGAAACCTACATTCCGATTCACGACGACAACCTTTCCCGATGCTCCTCCTTCTCCGACGTTCGCACTCGGACCGGCACCTATTGACTTAGGTCTCGGAGGTACTGGAGGAAGCAAGGAAGCGGAGGGAGCGGGTATGGAGAGTACTTTTTTACTTGAGAGTTGGGATGCGAATGCTACGTCCTTGAGTCAAGGTCAGGTCGAAGCGGAGGAGGACGAGAGCAGTGAGGAAGAGGAAGAGAAAGAGGAAGAGAAAGAGGAAGAGAAAGAGAGGGAAATCGAAGAAGAGGTTGAAATGGAGGAGGACAAAGGAGGATTCGAGTTTGCGGATGAAACGGTTTCGACTATTCGAGGAGGAGGGGAGGAGGAATCGTCGGCGGAGATGACGATACAGGTAGAGGAGATGAGAGAAAGGAGAGAGGAGGAGGAGGAGGTCGAAGTCGAAGCGGGAGAAGACGAAACAGCAGCGGATTCGGACCCGAAGCAAGTTGAGGTTCCTAAAGTTCTCGAAATGCCTGTCGTCGAAGACCATCATGAGCCAGAGCTTGGGGAGGACGCTCGAGCCGTCGAGTACGAAGCCGATACTTCCGATCCTTCGAAAGATCAATCACAATCCGATTCTTCCCCCTCAAGTTCCCCTTCCCCTCGTCTAGTCTACACCGCTTCGTTCCTCCCACCTCGCCGACCCCGCTCTCCTTCCCACCCACTCAAGCTGTCCCCTTCCTCTCCCCCTCAGATCCCTTCAGAAGAGGACGATCTCGCTTTCTTGATTCGCACCACCGCGACTCATTCTTCCGAAGACGACTTACCTCCCCTCTCCTCCGATCTCTCCTCTGACGAGTGTGAATTCCAACTAGCTGAACGAGAAGTCGGAAGGGGCGTCAAGACGAGTTCGAGGCAACGAGGGAAGAGGGTTGAACTGAGGGAGAAGCTTCGAGTGAGGGGATTGAAGATTGGGGAAGGGAAGGAAGGGAGGAGGTTGGGGTGGAAGAGAGAGATCATTGATTTGACTGGAGAGAATTTTTCTGAGGCGGAAGAAGATGAGTTAGCTTTACCCTCGATGAAAAGGGGAAGGGGAGTTCAGAAGGAGGAGAGCGTCGAATCTTGAGGAGTTTGTGATTTGATTCTTGCTTACTTGCCTTATCTTTCTTGATATACCCCTCATACTTAGCTTGGATACCTTCGCGTTGCTATTCACTCATCTACTCAACAGCACAAGCCAGTCTCAAGAAGCGAGGGCATTTGTCGAAACTGACCGTTAGGGACCGGAAATTGATTATCGCTAGAGTCGGGTCCGGTAGGGGTCTCGTTCTGAGCTCTGGTTACTCGAGGGCGAGAAGTCGCTGAGTAGTAGGGAAGAGAGACCTGGACGATTGGCGAATTTCGAATAATGGACCAGGTCGAAAGGTCGTTTCCCGAGGTCACCTGAGAGTTCTACTGACCGTAGCGAAGGGGTCTAATCGTCTCCATTGTCCTCCTCGTCGAGAATGACAGTGACAATGTTGTTCCTGCGAACAATTCGTAGATATTTGAGATTCGAGAGTGTCGAGAAAACTTTTCTTATCGTTTCGGGATCTAGTCAAAGGCCGCTTAGCCTCGGGAACAAGTCATCATCGACATCGAGCGACTTTATCAAGCGATAGGGGGACGGGTTCGCCAGGATGAAACGAAAGAACCGCGGTCGAGACGAGATTCTTCGTGAATGGTGATTTTGCGATAGAACGAGGAGATGGAGAAGGGGAGCAGGGGCCTGCAGATAACCGAGAGGGACGTGGTGACGGTAGTAAGAGTCGATCGAGTCGAATATGAACTGGACGATTACGTAGGGGAGGTCTAGGAGGGAGGGTAGTAATTTCGAGGCAGTTTCATCTGTTGGCGAAGGCTCAGTATAGCCCGGCCTGAGTAGGTATGAGCCGACGTACCTTCTCTAGCCCACATGATTGTCTGTGAGCTGTCATCTGATTCGAGTGAACTGCAGGAGATCAAGAAGCGAATCCGGATTCGTTAATGCTTGTCCTCCACCACTTCGCTCATTATCATTCCAGCACTCGTACAGTCAGAACATCAGACTAATCAATCTGAGCCTCCTATAGAGTGTACCGCAATATGCCCAGCGCTTCTAGTAATCTTCCCCTCAGATCTTCGGATCCACGACGAGTCTGCTTGATCAGACTCCCTAAACTCAATTTGGGACCTCGTAAACGTGAATTCCTAGTCTACCTAGCTGGTGCACTCGTACGTCCCCTCCTCCTCTCTCATCGCCGAGTTTCAATCGGAGAGACTGACGTCTTGCCTCCTCTTTCTTTGAGTAGTTCGCATTCGGATGGTGGGCGTTCCTCGATGCAACCATTTCATCTAAATACGCATCCCCCATCTCAGACCCCGACACTCCATACGATCCAATTCCAGTTCACGTAACTTTCGCAGATTGGACTCCAGGGTTATGCGCAACGTTGGGAATGATCATTGTCAATTTGATCGATAAACAGAGGTTGATGAGTGATGATTGGGATGGGAGTTGGTCTTCGGGGGGAGTCGCTTGGAGAGCGAGGTTATTCCTTTTTGTCGGATTCGCGCTTATGGCTGGAGGTTTGGCTGGTTCGATCGTACGTTCGAATTCTCAGTCACTCTAGACGGCTCGTGCAGTGATCAGGAGCTCGTTCGTACAGACTGTGCTCGTCATCAAATACTTCATTCCTCATTATCCCGAAAACTTTGGACTCAATTGGGGTGTAGCGAATGTCATTCAATCTGGTCAGTCTCGGTTCCTGATCAGCTTCTCCCTTGACGCTAATGCTGGTCGGTCCCGATGTCGACAGTCACGATCATGTTCAGGTAACTTTTCTCTCTTTCCTTCCTCTCGACACTTCACAATCTGGCTCGTTCGCTGACTCCTTCTTACCCTATTTGCAGTGCCGTGGTACTTTGGGTCGCACAGAATAGCGAAGAATATGGTTACGAGATTGGACTCTAAACGAATTGCACAACTTTCAAAGTCTCAGAATGTTGCAAAAACCTCGATTATCGCTATTCCAAATGTCGTGTGAATGAGCGACGAGTAGAAGCGGAGCTGTAGGAGCTCGTAGACGCTCAGCCGGTGGTGAAGGAGGAGATTTTAAATTCTCATCTATTTTGCACGTCTATTCCGTGAACGTCTCTCTAGCGGTTCTATATCTATCTACAGGTAAAAAGCACGTCGTGTTTATCCCCTGAATTTGTATCGCTCCTTAGCCAGCGCTCCTTCCTCCTTCAAATCGATCGCCCAAACCGCACCGCCTTTCACGAATTTCTCCCTCAAGTCCTCATTCTCATGTTCTCCGCTCTCCTCGAGACATGCAGTCGTCACAAACAGCGTCGTTCCTTCCTTCCCGCCCAACTCACAAGCAGTGATATGATAAGCTTCGTCAAACCTAATCTTTAAATCTGCTTTTCCTTCTGGCGTGTATCGAACAATCTTGGATCCTCCAAAGTGAGCTGAATAAACTTTGTCGTGTGCGTCGACAGTCAGTCCGTCCGGGAACGAGGAGGAAATTCCGGAAGCAGAGGATCGAGGAGAAGAAACGAGTTGTCGTGTATCGGAGATTTCGCCAGTTTTGAGGTTGAAGTCTGATGCTGTGATTTCGCACTTTGCTGAATCCGTCACGTAGCTATAGAGAGGTACGTAATCGAGAGTATGAGCGAACCTGAATTTCCATCTCGAAGGAAACGAATGCTCGAACTCACAAAGTTTTCCCATCCTTACTCCAACCCATTCCATTCGGCAAACCCATCCCTTCGACAACCCTCACCGGTTGACTCCCTTCTTTTCCCCCTTCAACCCTCCACACAACCTCCTCTTCCTTCCCTTCCATCGGTTGTCCTCTTCCCGGTTTTGTACCCGCCAAAAACCTTCCCCAAGGATCAGTTTCTCCTTCATTATGCATCTTTGTCACTGGATGATCTGACGTTGATAGCTCGGTGTGATAGGTGAGTTTGGCGGGGGATGAAGAGGAGGAGGATGGGGAGCGGAAAGGGAGGAATGCGAAACCTCTATCGACTGCAGCGATGAACTACCATCTCACTCTTCCGCTTTAATCAGCTCAAACTCTTCGTCGGGAAATGTTGGTGAAGACTTACACCTTCCCCGTTCTGTCTCAAGCGAATACAACTTGGGTGTCCCTCATAATAATCGATTTCGTGCTTCATACTCTCCAGTTCTAAGTGGTGTACCTCCCCTCTCGCGATGTCGAGGAAATGTAATGTGTCCTTCTCTTTGTCGTACAGTGGTCTATCAAGGTCAGAGGGGTCAGTGAAAAGGGTAGTTGAGCGAACTGGAGAGACTTACCCTTCGCCGAGGAAACAACGAATATCTAGTAGAGGCGTCGAGGGGGCTCGAATAATCTTCATTTGTGAGCTGAGAGGGGTTGAAGGTGGTTTGAGTTTGAGAACCGAGAGAGAAAAGAGCGAACTTTCGCGGGTTCGCTTTCTTTCGACTCGTCTAGCTTCGTTACTTCTCGCTTTCGGCTTTGCTTTGCTTTGATTGGGCTTTTGGGCTATGCTGGAACGATGCGGGCTCATCGAATAGACCTTTCCAGCTCTCCCTTCTCCGCTTGACTCTCGTGATGTCACACGACTCGAACTCAACGAGACAGCTTCGCTAGACCTTCACCATCTACTCAGACAAACAACAGCTTATGGGAAACGCTATGGCCTGCTCGAAAGTTCGAAAGCTTGCCGTAATAGGCGGGAGGAAAGCTCCGGAGGTTTCTTTTTGCTCTATCTTCTGCTCGGATGGTCAAGCTCGACTCCAAAGGGCCCTGAACTCCATCAATTAATGCTCAACGTCGCACCGGAGCTTCCCGTGACTCTGTTGATCCGAAGGTATTGCAAGCGGGTTAGCGGAGTTCAAGCAGATTCCAATATTGTCGTTCTCTGCTTCGTCGTAGGCTCGTGTCAACTCAGCGCTACACTCTGAAGCAGTTTGTATCGAATGGACCCCATGGCATCTCATTCCGAACTCCCATGAAGGTAGCTTGGTACAGGAGGACGACATCCCAGCTTTCGCAAAATTTTATCTTCCTCTCTGTCTCGTCGGCGGTCGATCCATCGCTTCATGGTATTACAGTGGTCGACAACACTGTCGCTCTTGGTGTTGGCGACTGGTGCATGAGCTAAGCATCGTCTGTCTTGTGAAGACCGCGGGACAGGAAACGACGATTTGGTTGTCGCTGCAAGTTGCATTGATTAGCTCTTTCCGGCCGGGGAATGGCTCACTCTCTCGTCGACGGTGAAGAGCGACGAAACCTTTGAGAACGACGAAACGAAGCCGCGGTTCCCCTTGGTACGAAATCTCCCGACGACTTCGGTTCTCGGGTTTCTTCATTTTCACCCAACTCCTCGACTTTTTCTTGTCCGCTTGAATCAGCTCTTCCCCCTTGCCTGATTATCTTATTATATACGATATGTTCTCTAGATCTGCTGCTGTACGTCTACTCGGCTCTTCAGTGCATGATGGAAGAGGTAGCTGATTTTATCGATCGATTAAAACAATCTGTTCAAAACAGGCTATCACTCGCCCTTCAAGGGTTTACGCCAACCGAGGATTCACCTCTTATTCTGCTATTCTCGTTAGTCACTCATCTCGTTTGATCGGAGAGAGGAGACGAGGTCTACCTCGAACCGAGTTCCCTTCCTTCCTCCAACTTTCTCCCTCTTCACCTTACTCTGCTTCCGCTAGAAGAACCTTCGCTGATACTACCTGTTTACTCACCTTGCACCTTGCAACTCTCACTCTTTCGAACTCAATCAAACGATGTCACTTCGCCCAACTGTTCAACTTGGTCAGGAGAAGTTCCGTATTGAAAAGGACACTTTTGGAGACCTTCAAGTCCCTGCCGACAAGTACTACGGATGTCAAACTCAACGGTGAGCTCCATTTCACGGTGTTCAGAGCTCTTTTGAGGGAAAACTCGATGAATGCGGGGAGAACAGGGAGGGTTCGACTTCGCCCACTAGAAGTCGTACTGATGGGGGAATCGATGATACAGATCCGTACAAAACTTTGACATTGGAGGACCTTCGGAACGCATGCCTCCTCCTCTCATCAAGGCTTTCGCCGTTTTGAAGCGAGCGGCTGCTACCGTTAACATGACTTACGGTCTTGACAAGACTGTTGGAGAAGCAATTCAGAAGGCTGCTGATGAGGTAAGCTAATCTTGTATCGAGGAAGGAAAGCGAGAAACTGATGAGATTTTGGGAGAGGTTTTAGGTTATCGAGGGAAAGATTGGACAAGAGCACTTCCCTCTTGTCGTTTTCCAGACTGGATCTGGAACTCAAACCAACATGAACGTCAACGAGGTGAGACACTACTAGTCTGAGGGCGAATGAACGGAAAATGCTGATTCGAAATGGGAATCGATCCAGGTTATCTCGAACCGAGCTATCGAAATCCTCGGTGGGGAACTCGGATCAAAGAAGCCTGTTCACCCCAACGACCACGTCAACATGTCCCAATCTTCCAACGACACGTGAGTTCACCACCTAAGAGAAGTCGCATTCGACCGAGTTTCTCATGTCCATTTTCGCAAATTTTAGCTTCCCTACCGCCATGCACGTTTCAGCTGTTGTCGAAATCTCCAAGTCCCTCATCCCTGCTCTCGAAGAACTCCACGCCGCCCTTCTCGAGAAGCAAAAGGCTTTCGATCACATCATCAAGATCGGTCGAACTCATTTGCAAGACGCTACTCCTTTGACTCTCGGTCAAGAGTTCTCCGGTTACGTTCAACAAGTCGCGAACGGTATTGAACGAGTCAAGGACGTTCTGCCTCGCCTCTCGAAACTCGCTCAAGGAGGAACCGCTGTCGGAACTGGACTCAACACTCGTAAAGGATTCGATGTCAAGGTCGCTGCCGAAATCGCCAAGGTTACTGGACTCGCTTTCGAGACTGCTCCTAACAAGTTCGAAGCCCTCGCCGCTCACGATGCCATCGTTGAAGCTTCCGGTGCTTTGAACGTTATCGCCGTCTCGTTCAACAAGATCGCAAACGATATCCGTTACCTCGGTTCGGGACCTCGTTGTGGTCTCGGAGAACTCTCGCTTCCTGAGAACGAACCTGGATCGTCCATCATGCCTGGAAAGGTCAACCCTACTCAATGCGAGGCTCTTACGATGGTTGCTGCTCAAGTTATGGGTAACAACATGGCCATCACCATCGGTGGCGCTCAAGGTCAATTCGAGGTGAGTCAACTCCATCATCACTTGACTACTTGATACTGATAGTACGCGTTCCGATAGCTCAACGTCTTCAAACCCGTCATGATCAAGAATCTTCTTCAATCGATCCGACTTCTCGCTGATGGTGAGCACTCACTCTTACTGACTTCTCGTTCGTAGTGGCTGACTAGTGTGCGTTCACAGGTGCTCGATCATTCACCAAGAACTGCGTTGTCGGTATCGAGGCCAACGAGGACCGAATTGACAAACTCCTCAACGAATCTCTCATGCTTGCTACCATTCTCAACTCTACTCTCGGTTACGACAGTAAGTTTCCAGCTGTCTTCGGATGTGATCGGACTGTGCTAACCCCCAGTACTCCATCAGACGTCGCCAAGTGCGCAAAGAAGGCTCACAAGGAGGGAACTACTCTCAAGGAAGCTACTCTCTCTCTTGGTCTCCTCGACTCTGAGACTTTCGACAAGCTCGTCCGACCCGAGAAGATGCTCTACCCCGATGAGGAGTAGAGAAAGGGCCAGGAGAGGAAAGAGACAGAGGAAATCGATAGAAGAAAATATGTAGACAGTAATTATCTGTGATCAATTAAACGCTTATAACCTTCTCCTCGTCTCGTGGGCGTCTTCGACGTCGTGTGCCGAAAGCGGTCGAGTCGTTCGGATCGGAAGAAATGAATGCGGAGTGAAATCGATGGAGTCCCCAGAGAGGGAGAGAGGGAAGATGGGGTTTGTTTTTTTCGAGCGGAATTGTCGGGAGTGCTCTTCTACTTAACTCGAGTTGATCCTACTAGCTAGATAGTATCGATAGTGAGCACTTTGACTAGTTGAGAGGCTGCCGAGAAAGATTACTCGCAAATTCGATCAACTTTTCTGTGCGAAAATCCAACGAAGCGAGAGGTTTTTTTTTCACACAGAGATTTCCTCCCCACTCCTCCCTTCTTCCTCCTCCCAGCTCCTCCTCACCTCTCCTTCTCCCTCCCACGAGGGTTCCTTTATCTGCCTCTCTCAGAACATCCTCAAGGTCACTTACTCTCGAGATCTTCAATGGCAAGACCTAGATTCGCCTTCGTGACTCTCCTCACTTCAGATTCATATCTAGCTGGAGCGCTCACTACGATCAACTCTGTATTGGATATCGAACCCTTCACTCCTCATTCACAACGTACCTTCGACACAGTCTGCCTCGTCAGTCCATCAACAGTTGGACATGCTTCTCTCAAGGCATTGGAAAAGGTTTTCGATGTGGTAGTGGGAGTAGAACAGATCATTACAGAGAGTTGGGGTAATTTGGATCTATTAGGTGAGCTCTCGCTAGACTCCTCTTGACTCTGAGCAGGTTGCTGATGTGTCGTCCACTCTTTCCCTCTCCCTCCCTCTTCCCCAACACCCCGCGTTGTTTGCTGATAAACTTTCCCACTCTACCTCTGGCCCCACGTCGCAAAATACTCACACAGGTCGAAGAGATTTAGCTGCATCCCTCACAAAACTTCACGCTTTCCGTCTCGTTCAATACGAAAAAGTCATTTTCCTCGACGCCGATACTCTCGTCCTTCGTCGACTTTCCCACCTCTTCGAATCACCTCATTCATTCTCAGCTGCACCAGATCAAGGTTGGCCCGATGCGTTCAATTCGGGAGTCATGGTGTTGGAACCGAGTCAGGAATCGTTTGATGGATTGATTGATATGATGAAGAGGAAAGGGACTTGGGATGGTGGCGATCAAGGTCTATTGAACGACTTCTTCCCTAATTGGAATCGTCTCAGCTTCACCTACAACGTGACTCCTTCCGCCTACTACACGTGAGTCGATTCGTTCCCTTTCCTCTCGCTGAAATTCTCGGTTGCTGATGTTTACCGAACAATTTCCAATTCTTCCTTTCCTCCTGTTTCAGCTACGCTCCTGCTTACAAACGACACGGTCAAGACGTCAACGTTCTTCACTTTATCGGTGCCGACAAGCCCTGGAAACGAGGAACGAGAGGAACTTACGATCCTGAAGCGGCTTCGAAGGATTACTACGGACTCGTTGGTCAATGGTACGACGTCTTCGAGCGACACTTCGGTTCAGTCTTGACCTACGACGTCGCGAGTCGAGTGATGCCTCCTCCGGCGTCCTTCAAATCGACCGTCACTTCCCTCCCTTCTCACGTCAAACCTTCTGCCTCTGTTCCCGCTGTCAACGTTCGCCCTCCTTCACCACCTCCTTCCAAACCCGCTCCTCTCCCGATTCCTCCTTCCGTCGCTGCAGGTCGAACTTCCCCTCCCATCATCGCCTGGGATCCTTCTCGATCTTCCCCTCCTCGAGACGGTTCCTTCCAAATGCGAGATCCTATTCCTGCTGGATTCAACAACGTATGGGACGACCCTTCTGCACCGAAACGACCCGCTCGATTCGAACCTCCAGAACAATATCCTCAACCTCCGAAAGAAACCCACGATTGGTACAAGGCCGTCATGCAAGCGAAACCTGATCCTACCGCAGTCAAACCCGTCTTCCCCTGGGAGGAACCGAAAACTCCTACTTCTTCGACTTCACCCGTCATGACTACTCGCAAATTCGGTGATTCTCCTCCTCCAGCGAACGAAACTCCTCAATTCTCTCAACCTACGATGTCGTTCCGTTCTTCGTCTTTCACGAATGCATGGGATGCGATCCCCGCTATCTCGAAGTACGCCGACAACTTTTCGAAACAAATCGGAGGTCAAGGAGGAAAATCGAGAAACGTTTCATCGAGTTCTCAACCTGGAGGAGGAGGAAGGAAAAGTAGGAGTGCGTCAACTTCGAGTGGAAGCGCAGGTCCATCTACGTCTGGATTCTCGTCGTCTTCAAACACTACCGTCAGTGGAGGAGGTCGAACCAAGAGTACACCCTCTTCTTCCGGGGCTTACCCTACGAAGGGAGATGCTAGCAGTCGAGACGGAGATGACGAGGATGATGAGGAAGCAGATTTATCGACGACGGATCAAGGGGAAGATTCAGAGGATTCAGAGGAACGGGATAGGATCGCGATCAAATTCAGGCGTGCTCAAGCAGCATCGGAAGCGAGCGAGGTCAGCCCAACCAACACTCGAAGTCGCGCTTTCGATTCTTCCTCGACTGAACGTAGCGACCTTCCTCCAATTTCACCCACAAAGACTCGTGGATCTTACCTAGGAGGAGCGGCTTCAAATATTAGCAAAGATTCTCGATTCGTTCCCACTTCCCCTCGTCAAGGTCGACAATCTCTATCTCCCCGATCCGATAGTCAACCAGTCTTCATCTCGAGTGCACCTCCTCCAGTTCCTCATGTCTTCCCCACTGGAGCTCGAGAACCCGGTTCGAAACCCTCCCTTCACCTAGCTCTCCCTGCTCGACCTACTATGCCAACTGCAGGAGGACACCTCTCACCTCGACTCACCGGAATGACTTCCCCTCGACTCGGACTCGCGAATCAAGCTATCCGAAACACTACTGCCGCTCGACTCGTCTCTTCCGGATCAGGTCATGGAGATGCTCCTCCCGTCGTTCGAGCAACCCGTGTATTCAGTCCAGAGACAGATACTGGTGTCGTCAAACAACAAGGTTTAGCAGCTTTGCAACGATTCGTCGAATCGATGGAGGCCGACGCCAACGGAACTAGCACTACTCCTACTCAACAACACCCGAACCCTCACGGACAACCTCAGCAATATGGAGGAGTAGGAACCGGTGGAGCTTGGAAGTGGTGAATGCAACTTCTCAACTTCGACCCCTTTCGCATTTCATTTTCATACCATTTTCATTTCCCTTCCCTCTGTCTCTGCGTCTTTCACACCCAGTTACTTGTCTCCAACAGTCTAGAATGGTCTCTCAACCCAAAACTATATACACGGTTCGCAACCTCTTCTTCTTCCAAAATGTTCATTTTGTTCGTTTCTCCGATTACGGATCGCTTCATATCCCTAACATACCTAGATAGACGTCTCCTCCTCCTCCTCTTTTCCTTGCTTCTCTCATCTGTGCTTTCTCATCTGTACTTCCCATCTCTCTCTTTTCGTTCTTTTCGTTCTTTCGTAGCAGTTTCACTTCTTTTTACCTTCATTAGTTTTCTCGCTTAATACCACCTCTCGTTCTCTTGGTCCTCGCTTCACTGCTTCCTTGCTCTGCAGTCGCACTCTACTTTCGTCTCTTCGCCTCGGGTCCCTTCTCTTCTCTCGTTCGACGCGCGAGACGAGAGACAACAGCATCTCAGTACAACACAAAAGATGGGTACAGCAAACTAAGCTAGCAGTTCAGCCATCGTCGTTTCCTCGGCAATCTCGTTCGAAGCGATCTTTCGCAAAATCTTCTCGAAAAGTTCGCAAATCTTGTCAACCGTTTCTGTCGCAATCGCATCCTTTCGCCAGGACACCGATATTGACAACACGCCTCCAGATGATACAGCCTGCGAGGTAACAAGACCCGCCCATCAGCAGGAGGTCGAGCGATCTGCGAAATCGATCTGCGAAATCGATCCACTCACATTGAACTGCAATCCCGTTCCAACCGAGCTTCCCGGTTGGGCCCAACAGACCTCCTTCGGCCCCTCTTCCTCCCACTCCTTCAGCTCTTGACTGACCGGTATTCTCCCCAAATTGCTAACTTCAAAACTCCCACCTTTCCAAGGATTCTCACTCTGCATCCTCTCTTCGAAAAACTCTTCCCAACCTGTTCGTTGCCCTTTCTCAGGAGTCGAAGCATCGCCTCCTGGGATGTAGGCTAACATTCCCATCCCTTCTTTTGCGGCGGCGTGTGAGGAGGGAGTGGTCAGGTGTGAAGCCATCGCACGGGCTTCAGACCAGAAAGTTGTGGAGGAGAGTGTGGAACGAGAGATCGGGGAGGAGGAAGCACCGATAGAGGAAACGTAATTGCCTGTCAAGAGGGGATGGCCGAGAGATGTAGAGCGAAGGGAAACGGGAGATTGAGAATCGATTCGAACGGTTTCGGGAGCGTCGGTTTCGAAGAGTGCGATGTTTGCGATTGCTGTGAAAGCGGAGATGACGAAGATAGGTTGGAGGGTTTTCACTCGATGGGATTTGGAATTGATTGCGAGGGAGGAAGAGAGGTCGGAAGGAAGGAAGAAGAGTTTGAGTGCTGTTGCTTGATTCATTGGTGAGGTACGGGGAGGGTTGGGCCAGAAAAGAGGGGATGGAGTGGGGCGGAGGAAAGAAGGAAGCTTGGGAAGGAGGAGCTCGGAGAAGATCGTTTTGACGAGGGAAAGAGTCGAGGGTCGAACATCGACGGTCTCCTCCAAGGAGGGAGGGAAAGGCCGAGCCTCCTCGATATCGCTTGAAGGTGTCCGTAGGAGAGTCAGGATCTCCGTGAAGAGGTTGCGAGCTGCAGTTCCATCGGCAAGGAGGTGATGAGTTCCGACGACAATCCTTCGTAGTTTCGTCTCTGAGTTCTCAGCATAGATCCATACCCTCCATAGCGGCGCCTTTTCGACGTCGAGATCGTTGATAGTCCGTAATGCCTCTAGTAATGCCTCCTCCGCTTGAATGCCCGTCTCCGTCCGTTCGATCAGCACTTTGTCCGCCTCGACTCGATCTTGTAAGCTGAATTTGGGCTCCGGGGTTTTGCCATCGACTACGAATGATCTCAAGAGAGGCTCCTTGCGCAATAGAGTGTCGATTGCTCTGAGGAGGTCGTCGCGGTCGAGTCGGTTGGAAGGGAGTAAAGCGGTGAATGCAACTGCTGGAGCTTGATTCACGTTGTGCCTCGCCAAAGAGAACCTCTCATAGTTGCCTAGACGACGCTGTACGGACATATAGAGTGAGGAAGTGATGTGTAGGACGGAGAAAGTTGAAAGAGATTTCGGCTTGCTCCTCCACCTCTGACTCGACATTGAAAAAGAGCGAAGATCATCTAGTGAGCTATATAAGGGATATATACGTAGTTAGGTACCTTCCGTAAGCTCTCCAGTTTTGCTCTCCTCGCGCCATTATTTCTCATCTATAAGTCAGAAGATCAAGCTGTCACAATGCAAGTAAAGCTCACGGGTGTAGCAAGAATCGATGAGGGCACTATGCGGAGGTCTCAAGAGCTCAACAGCGGCCTCAGGTGGAGGGAAAGCCGGAGAAACGGAAATTTCGCCAACTCAGTTTCATACATCCTCGAAGACAAGCGACATTGTACTGACCTTTCCTCCGCGTCGGTCTACAGGAACGTATCAGCCTCGAGAACTGTCTGGCGAGGTGTCTATGGAACGAATGGTGAGTCTTTCGTTTAATTTCCCTTCTCTCGCTGCGCAACTTATATCTGCTCTTGTATACAGGATGCCACCGTTTCCGCTCCTCTGTCCCTTTCGCATCGACTCAATGAACCCCTAGCATCTACATCACAACTCCTCGGTCTCCTCGTTCCTCCCTTAGTCTCCCTCGACCTCCTTTACGATTCTCCTTCTCTCGTTTCTCGCTTCAACACCTCCACCTCCGGCTCGATAGATCCAGCTCGATTCGTCAAACGTCAACTAGGACTAGTCCAGAAAGCGTTGATCGAGA
>Ga0308170_10002908_pt1 | contig 14383 bp, 14 predicted proteins | sample PhyBR2_2_FD_202136 | JGI IMG/M metagenome (GOLD analysis project Ga0308170, IMG submission 202136) | Phyllosphere microbial communities from UC Gill Tract Community Farm, Albany, California, United States - DLSLSB.R2 | ecosystem: Host-associated > Plants > Phyllosphere > Unclassified | place... | reverse complement strand
GGGTGCCGCAGCGGCCAGTGCGCGGCTTCACCCTGGTGGAGATCATGGTCGTGATGGTCATCATCGGCATCACGCTGGGCCTGGTCTCGCTCAACGTGATGCCCAGCCCACGCCAGGACCTGCAGGCCGAGGCCCGGCGCCTGTCGCTGCTGTTGCAACTGGCGCGCGACGAAGCGATCGTGCGCAACCGCCTGATCACCTTCGAGGCGACGCCCGAGCGCTACCACTTCCTGGTGCGCAACGAGACACGCTGGGATCCGGTCACCCACGACGACCTGCTGCGCGAGCGCCCGTTCAAGAATGCGCCGCTGACCCTGATGCTGGACCCGGCCAGCGCCGGCACCGTCAATCCGCTGCGCATCACCTTCGGCCGCGAACCGGTCGACAAACCTTTCACGCTGACCCTGGCGACCAGCGGCTACCAAGTCGCGATCCGCGCCGACGGGGTCGGGCATTTTACGGTTGAATGACATGGCACGCTTTTCAACCTCATCGAGACGGCAAGGCTTCACCCTGCTGGAAGTGCTGGTGGCCCTGGTCATCGTCGGCACCGCGCTGAGCGCAGGCTTGCGCGCGGTCGGCAGCCTGACCGCCAACAGTTCCGGCCTGCGCGCCAATATGATGGCCACCTGGTCGGCCGAGAACCGCCTGGTGCAGATCCGCATCGGCAAGGAATTCCCCGAGATCGGCAAGCGCGGCTTCGACTGCCCGCAGGGTGACCTGCACCTGGTCTGCCAGGAAGAAGTCTTCACCAGTCCGAACCCGCGCCTGCGCCGGGTCGAGGTGTCGGTGTTCGACATCGAAAGGCCGAACCGCCGGATCGTCAAGCTGGTCCAACTCGTGCTGAGGCCGCGACTATGAAGCCGATGTACAGGCTCCGCATGCGCGGCTTCACGCTGGTCGAACTGCTGGTGGCGATCAGCATCCTGGCTATCGTCGCCGTGCTCGGCTGGCGCGGCCTGGACGGCATCGTGCGCTCGCGCATGGCGCTGACCCAGCAGATGGAAACCACGCGCGGCATGCAGCTCGCCTTTGCCCAGATGCAGAGCGACTGCGAGCACATCGCCCTGCGCGACGTGATGGACCAGCGGCCCTACCTGCTGGCCAGCGCCAACCGCTTTACGGTGGTGCGCGAAGTGTTCGCTGAAAACCAGCCGGCGCGCCTGCAGGTGGTCGCTTACCGCATCGTCGACGGCGTGCTGGTGCGGCGCGAGTCGATCCCCACGCGCGACATGCTCCAGCTCGACGCGCTGTGGCAGGCCCAGATCAGCGACACCGACACCAGCGGCGCGGTGGCGCTGCTGCCCGGGGTCGCCGGCATGACGATCTCGACCTGGCAGAACAATGCCTGGCACCAGGCCGGCACCGGCACCGACACGAACGCGAACAACAACGCGAACAACAACGCAGGCCTGGGCACCAATATCCAGGGCAGCACCCCGCAGGGACAGCAAGCGCCGAACGTGCCGGTGGCCTCCGACCCGACCGGGCTGATGGTCGCGCTGCAAGGCCAGGCTCAGCAAGTTCCGATGACCAAGTCTTTCCTGTTGGGGGGCATATGAAGATGCGGCAAGCCCGGCCCCGGCGCGAACGCGGCGTCGCGGTGGTCACCGCGCTGCTCCTGACCACGCTGGCGATCTCGATCGTCGCCAGCCTGTTCTGGCAGCAGCAGGTGGAAGTGCGCTCGATGGAAAACCAGCGCCTGAACCTGCAGACGCGCTGGATCCTGCGCGGCGCGCTCGACTACGCCACCCTGATCCTCGACAGCCGGCGCTACGACAACGGTGGCATGCAGTTCACGTCGCAGGACCAGGTCTGGGCCACGCCGCTGGCCGAGACCCGCCTCGACCAGTACATCGAGCGTGAGCGGGTCGAAGGAGAAAACTTCAACGCAACCCTGTCCGGCAACGTCACGGACGCCTGCTCGCGTTACAATTTGCGCAATCTCGCGGTTGATTACCGCAACGTCGATCTGGATCAGGTCGAGGTATTCAGCCGCTTGTTGAGCAACCTGCAGCTGGACCCGGCGCTGGCCAAGCGGATCGCCGGCTTCGTGGCCCTGAGCGTGCCGGCCCAGACGGTGCCGACCGCTGCGCCTGGCACGGGCGGGAACAGCAATCCGGGTGGCGGCGGTGCCGCTAACGGCGGTGGCGGCGTCGAAGGTGGAGGCGGTGGCGCAGGCGCGGGCGCAGGCGGTAACGCCAACCCCGCCGCCAACGCCAACAACAGCAGCATCGTGGCGTCCAGCGGCGTGGTCGGCACGCCGATGAAGCTGCTGCAGGTCGACGATCTGCTGGCTGTGCCGGGGATAACGCCGGTCATCGTAGAACGGCTGCGTCCCTTCGTGATCGCGCTGCCGGTGCGCACGCCGGTGAACGTCAACACGGCGCCGGCCGAGGTGCTGGCCGCGGTGGCGAACACCTCGATATCGGCGGCGAACACCATGATCGTGCGGCGCAAGCAGGCGGCCTGGCGGGATTACACTAATTTCACGACCGAGCTGAGTTCGCAGACCCATGGCCCGATGGCGCCGGACTCGGGGGCGGTGAAGAGCGAATATTTCCTCGTCGGAAGCCGCATCCGGCTTGACAGGGCGGCGCTCGATACCGAGGCCTTGGTGTACAGTCCGCTGACCCTGGTCGCGGGCGGCGGGACGCAGGTGATGTGGGTGCGCCAGGACTAGAACAAACACAAACGACGAGCCAAAGCGACAGATCGAGAAAGCGAGACAGTTTGACTACCCTTTATATCCGCCATCCCGCGCGCGCGGAAGGAGAACACGCGTTGTGCCGCTTCGCCCAGGTCAGCGACGGCGGCGCGATCGAACAGCAGGGCGAAGGCTCGCTGCGCAACCTGGGCGACCTGGTCGGCGCGAGCCGGCGCGTCGTGCTGTTGCTGGCCGGCGCCGACGTGACCTTGCTGTCGGTGCAGGCGCCGCCGCTGTCCGGCGCGCGCCTGAAGGCCGCCTTGCCCGGCCTGGTCGAGGAGCACATCCTGGGCGATCCGGCCGACTGCGTGCTGGTCGTCGGGCCCCAGCAGCCGGACGACAGCCGTCCGATCGCCGTGACCGACCGCGCCTGGCTCGAGAACCTCGTGCGCAGCCTGCTGGCCCAGGGCGCGCGCAGCGTGAGCGCCGTGCCTGCCCAGCTGTGCCTGCCGCTGCAGCCGGGCAGCGTCTCGGCGGCCGTCTCGGGCAGCGAACTGATCCTGCGCGAAGGCCTGTACCAGGGCTTCGGCCTGGCCCTCGACGCCAATCCGGCGGCGGTGCTGCAAACCGCGCGCGCCTTCAGCGGCGACGCGCCGCTGGTGCTGTACTTGCCGGCCAATCAACTGGGCGAGTACCAGGCGCTGTCGCTCGACGCCGGGCCCGGCATCACGTTCGAGGCCGACGACTGGGCGCACTGGATCACCGGTTCGAGGAGCACGGCCGTCGACCTGGTCGCCGGCCTGGGCGCCGCCGCCTCGCCGCAGCGCGACTGGCGCCGCTGGCGCTGGCCGATCGTGCTGGCCGGGCTGGTGGCGGTCGTCAATCTGGTCGGCCTGAACATCGACTGGCTGCGCCTGAAACGCGAAGCCGACACCATCCACCAGTCGATGAACCAGACCTTCCGCTCGGCCTATCCGAACCAGACCACGATCCTCGACCCGGTCGCCCAGATGCGCCAGAACATCGCACGCGCACGCGCCGGCACCGGCGAGGTGTCGCCCGACGAATTCACCTACCTTGCGGCCGCGTTCGGCGAAGCGGCACGTAATCTCGGACGTCAGCCCGGCATTGCGTCAATTGAATACCGCGAACGCGCACTGAGCATTAAAGTCAAACCTGAAACGGTCGACCCCGGCATGGCCGCGCAATTGCGCAGCGCGCTCGCCGCGCGTAAGCTGAGCCTGCAAGAAGCCGCACCGGGCAACTGGGTGATCCGCAGCACAGGAGCCAAGCAATGAGTCTCGCCACCACCATCGCCCAATACCGGGAACGCTTCAACGCATTCTGGCTTGCGCGCACCGAACAGGAACGCCGTTTCCTGGCGGTCGGCGGCGCCGTCGTGCTGCTGGCGCTGCTGTACCTGCTGCTGGTCGATCCGGCCGTCACAGGACGCGCCCAGTTGCGCCGCTCGCTGCCGCAGTTGCGCCAGCAGGCGGCCGAGCTGCAGGGGATGGCGCAGGAGGCCAACAACCTCGCGCATGCGCCCGCGGCCCCGGTCACGCCCCTCACGCGCGAGGCGCTGACGGCCAGCTTGAGCGGCCGCGGCTTGACGCCGCAATCGCTGTCGATGACGGGCGAGTACATCAAACTGCAGCTGAATAACGTGTCGTTCGCGAACCTGGTGTCCTGGCTGGACGAGCAGCGCCGCGCCAACCGCGTGCTGGTGCAGGACGCCGTGGCCACTTCGCTGCCCGCTGCGGGCCAGGTCGACGCCAGCCTGACGCTGCGCCAGAACACCGGCGCCAACCAATGAGGAGGCTGGTAGTCTGGGGCGGCTTGAGCTCGCTGGCGGTCGTGCTCACGGTGCTGGTGTTCCTGCCGGCGGCCTGGCTCGGCCCGATCGTGGAACGTCAGACCGGCGGCCGTTTGACTCTGGGGGATGCGCAGGGTACGCTTTGGCGCGGCTCCGCCTTCGTGGGCGGGGCGCCGGGTGAGGGCGGGGCCGTCACGCCGCTGCTGCCGGGCCGGTTCAACTGGACGCTGTCGCCGCTGGTGCTGCTGGGCCAGGTAAGCATGAGTCTCGCCAACGACCAGGCGCTGACGCAGCCGGTGCGGATCACCGGCACCTGGTCGGCCTGGCAGGTCAGCGCCGGCGAGCTGCTGCTGCCGGCCGGGGGCTTGTCCGGGCTGGGGGCGCCGCTCAACACGCTGGCGCTGACGGGGACGATCAAGCTGTCCTGGAACCTGCTGGACATCGCGCGCCAGGGCAATGCGGTGGTGGTGAACGGTCGCACGGTGCTGTCCCTGGCCGACATGGGATCGCGGATGAGCCCGATCAAGCCGTTGGGCAGTTATGAGATGGTGATGGATTGGCGCGGCCAGAATGCCGACGTGGTCCTGCGCACGGTGCGCGGGGCCCTTGTGCTGTCGGGGACGGGTGCGCTTGAAAGCGGACGCCTGCACTTTTCCGGGCAGGCGTCGGCTGCGGACGGATACGAGGACACGCTGGGCAACATGCTCAATCTGCTGGGCCAGCGCCACATGGTGAACGGCAAGAAAATAATCGCGTTAGAGTTCAGATAATGAAAAAAAATCACGGTAGCACCTCGCAAACCCCGGCGCTGCGCCGGATCGCGGCCAACGTCATGCTGTGCTGCGCCATCGTCGCAGCCGTGCCGCCCATCCCCGCCTTCGCCCAGACGAACCAGACCAATGGCGGCGCGGCGCTGAACTTCGTCAACGCCGACATGGAATCGGTGATCAAGGCGGTCGGCCACTATACCGGCATGACCTTCATCATCGACCCACGCGTCAAGGGTACGCTGACCCTGGTCTCGGAGCGGCCGCTGACCAAGGCCCAGGCCTTCGAGCTGCTGACCTCGGCGCTGCGCCTGCAGGGCTACGCGGTGGTCACCGGCGACGGTTTCGCCAAGGTGGTGCCGGAGGCGGAAGCCAAGCTGCAATCATCGCCGACCCAGGTCGGCGTCAAGGGCGGCAGGGTCCACGGCGACCAGATCGCGACCCAGATCTACCACCTGCAGCACGAGTCGGCCGCCAACCTGACCGCGGTGCTGCGCCCGCTGATCTCGCCCAACAACTCGATCATGGCCGACCCGGGCAACAACAGCCTGGTGATCACCGACTACGCGGACAACCTGCGTCGCCTGTCGCGCATCATCGCCGCGCTCGACTCCCCGACGGCCGGCGACCTCGACGTGGTGCCGATCCGTCACGGCATCGCCAGCGACATCGCAACCCTGGTCACCCGCCTGATGGAACCGAGCCCGGGCGGCGATGCCGGCCGCGTCACCGTGCTGGCCGATGCGCGCACCAACTCGGTGATCGTGCGCGGGCCCTCGCCCGCGCGCGCCAGCATGGCCAAGACCCTGATCGCCAAGCTCGACCAGCCGACCACCGAACTCGGCAACATCCACGTGGTCTACCTGAAGAACGCCGACGCCAGCCGGGTCGCGCAGACGCTGCGTGCGGTCGTGTCGCAGGATGCGTCGGCGGTGCCGGTGCAGCAGCAGGGCACGTCGGGCGGATCGATCCAGGGCACCGGCGGCACTGGCGGCACCGGCGGCACCGGCAACCTCGGCGGCCAGCAGGGCCAGCAGAGCAGCGTGGGCGCGGGCGGCACCGGTAACACCTTTGGCCAGCAGAGCCAGGCCACGGCCCAGGGCGCCGGGGGCGGCCAGGGTTCGGGCTTCATCCAGGCGGACGCCTCGACCAACAGCCTGATCATCACCGCGCCGGACGCCGTCTATCGCAACCTGCGCGGCGTCATCGACCAGCTCGACGTGCGCCGCGCCCAGGTCTATATCGAGGCCCTGGTGGTCGAGGTCACCGCGAACGACGCCGCCGAACTGGGCGTGCAGTGGGTTGGCCTGACCGGCAACAACACCAGCGCCAACCGCATCGGCGGCCTGCAGAACTTCAATACCGGCGGTGGCACCAACAGCATCGTCAACCTGGCCACTGCGGCGGCCGGCGGCATCCGCGGCGGGGCCAGCAGCGGCGGCGTCACCTCGACGATCCCGAACCCGGGCGGCCTGTCGATCGGCCTGTTCCACCAAGTGAACGGCGAACTCGGCCTGGGCGCCGTGGCGCACCTCCTTGAAAGTACGGGACACGCCAACATATTGTCTACGCCGAACATCATCACGCTGGACAACGAATTGGCAACTATCAAGGTCGGGCAAAACATCCCGATCATCACCGGCTCCTTCACGACCGGAGCGAGCGGCGCCAGCAACCCGTTCCAGACGGTCGACCGCAAGGACGTGGGCCTGCTGATGAAGGTGCGTCCGCAGATTTCCGAAGGCGGCACCATCAAGATGTCGATCTACCACGAGAACTCCGGCATCGATAATTCCGTCACCTCGTCGGCCGGCATCGTGACGACCGTGCGCGCCATCGAAAACACGGTCCTGGCCGATGATGGCCAGATCGTCGTGCTGGGCGGCCTGATCTCGGATGACGAAGCCGAAAACCAGGATGGCGTACCTGGCCTCAGCCGCCTTCCGTTGGTTGGCAGCCTGTTCCGGTACAAGACGCGCAGCCGCGCCAAGCGCAACCTGATGGTGTTCCTGCGGCCGATCGTGGTCCGCAGCAAGGAGCAGAACGAGAGCATCTCCATGGACCGCTACGAGTACATGCGTGCATCTGGCGTCACCGAGCAACCGGTCGGCGACAACGTCCTCATGCGCAACTTCGGCGCGCCTCAGCTGCCCCCATTAACCAACGGCCAGCCGCCTGCCAACAACGGCGACATGGCCAAGTTGCCGCCGCCCGCGCCGCCTGCCGTGCGCCCTGGCGCAGCCACCGGGCCGGGCACCAACCAGCCCGTATCGCCGACCCAGCAGCGGGCGCCGGAATACCGTCCGGTGCAACCATCGCAGGGCCAGTGAACGGTCAGTCAAGGCGCCTCGAGCGGCCGGCGGCATCGACAAAGGATTTGAAGACACATGAATAATTTGCTGCCCTACGCATTTGCACGCGATTACGGCGTGCTGGCGCGTTCCAACGGCGACCCGGCGCAAGCCGTCGAAGTGCTGGTCTCGAACGCGACCAAGCCGGCCGCGATCGCGGAAGTGTCGCGCCGCTTCGGGCGTATCGCCCTGCGCCGCATGGAACGTGCCGAACTGGAATCGGCGATTGCCGCCGCCTACCAGTCGGCCGGCGGCGATGCCTCGCAGGTGGCCGACGAGTTCGATACCGACCTCGACCTCACCAAGCTGCTGCAGGACGTCCCCGCCATCGAAGACCTGCTCGAGTCGTCCGACGACGCGCCGGTGATCCGCATGATCAACGCGCTGCTCACCCAGTCGCTGCGCGAAGGCGCCTCGGATATCCATATCGAGCCCTTCGAGCAGACCTCGGTCGTGCGCTTCCGCATCGACGGCGCGCTGCGCGACATCGTGCGTCCGAGAAAAGCCATCCACGCCTCGCTGATCTCCCGTATCAAGATCATGTCGCAGCTCGACATCGCCGAGAAGCGCCTGCCGCAGGACGGCCGCATCACGCTGCGCATCGGCGGCAAGCCGGTCGACGTGCGCGTCTCGACGCTGCCGACCGGCCACGGCGAGCGCGCCGTGCTGCGTCTGCTCGACAAGGAAGCCGGGCGTCTCGACCTCAGCCACCTCGGCATGAGCGAGAAGATGCTGCCGCAGTTCGACAAGCTGATCAACCAGCCGCACGGCATCGTGCTGGTCACGGGCCCGACCGGCTCCGGTAAAACCACCACGCTGTACGCCGCGCTGTCGCGCCTGAACGCCTCGACCACCAACATCATGACGGTCGAAGACCCGATCGAATACGACCTGAACGGCATCGGCCAGACCCAGGTCAACGCCCGTATCGACATGACCTTCGGCAAGGCCCTGCGCGCCATCCTGCGCCAGGACCCGGACGTGATCATGATCGGTGAGATCCGCGACCTCGAAACCGCACAGATCGCCGTCCAGGCCTCGCTCACCGGCCACCTGGTGCTGGCGACCCTGCACACCAATGACGCGGCCTCGGCCGTGACCCGTCTGCTCGACATGGGCATCGAACCGTTCCTGTTGTCGTCCTCGCTGCTGGGCGTGATGGCGCAGCGTCTGGTGCGCAAACTCTGCCCCTATTGCAAGAAGCAGGAAGGCGGCCAATGGCACGCGGTCGGTTGCGACCGCTGCGGCCACACCGGCTACCAGGGCCGGGTCGGCGTGTACGAACTGCTCGAGACCAACGAGAAGATCCGTGCGCAGATCCACAACCAGGTGTCCGAGGCCGAGATCCGCGACACCGCGCTGGCCTGCGGCATGCATACCATGCGCGAAGATGGCGAACGCTGGGTACGTGAAGGCATCACGACCGAAGCCGAGCTCTTGCGCGTGACGAAGGCGGACTAAGTCATGCCGGCATTCCGCTATGAAGCCGTCGACGCCGGTGGCATCACCCGCAAGGGTGTGCTCAACGCCGACAGCCCGCGCGCGGCGCGCGCCGACTTGCGCCTGCAGGGGCTGACGCCGCTGACCGTCGAGGCGATCGCGGCCCAGCTCGACGAAAGCGGAGCGGCGCGCGCGCGCGGCTTCGGCGAGCGCCTGTCCCAGGTCGAGCTGGCCCTGTTCACGCGCCAGCTGGCCAGCCTGCTGGAAGCCGGCCTGCCGCTCGAGCAGGCCTTCACCGCCTTGCTGGAACAGGCCGAACGCGCTTACGTGCGCGACCTGATCGCCTCGATCCGTTCGGAAGTGATGGGCGGCGCCTCGTTCTCGAGCGCGCTGACGCGTCATCCGCGCGATTTCGCCGAAATCTACCGCGCGCTGGTCGCGTCCGGCGAACAGATCGGCCAGCTCGCGCGCGTGCTCGCGCGCCTGGCCGACTACATCGAGCGCCGCAACGCCCTGGTGCAGCGGGTGCGCCTGGCCTTTACCTATCCGGCCATCGTGACGGTGGTCGCGTTCGCGATCGTGATCTTCCTGCTGACCTATGTGGTGCCGCAGATCGTCTCGGTGTTCGCCAACACCAAGCAGAAACTGCCCTTCCTGACCGTGATGATGCTCGGGGTGTCGAACTTTACCCGGGCCTATGGTATCTATGTCGGATTGCTCGTCATCGCGGCCTGGTTCATGTGGCGCCGCGCGCTGCAGAATCCCGCGCTCAAGCTGCGCTGGCATGCCTGGCTGCTCGACGCCCCGGTGTACGGCAGGTTCGAGCGCAGCCTGAACACGGCGCGCTTCGCCAGCACGCTGGCGATCACCACCGGGTCCGGCGTGCCCATCCTGCGCGCGCTCGAGACCAGCCGCGACACCTTGTCGAACGTGGCCATGAAGGACCTGGTCGAGAGCGCCACGGCCAGCGTGCGCGAAGGCGCGAGCCTGGCGCGCGCGCTCTCGGTACAAAAATATTTTCCGCCGATGCTGGTGCACATGATCCGCGCCGGCGAGATCACCGGCGAGTTGCCGGCCATGCTAGAACGCGCGGCCGATTCCCAACAGGCCGACCTCGAACGGCGCGCGCTGACCATCGCCGGCCTGCTCGAGCCGGTGCTGATCCTGGCCATGGGCCTGGTCGTGCTGCTGATCGTGCTGGCGGTGCTGATGCCGATTATTGAAATCAACCAGTTAGTGCGGTGATAGGAAACTGATGAACAAGCGCTTGCCTTTACTCTTGAGTCTGCTTGGCGTGATCCTGCTGGCGGCGTCGATCGCGTACTGGGTCCTGCAGCTGTACCAGCCGCCGCAGCGTCCGATCGCGGCCGTGCCGGTGGCGCAGATGCCGGACCCGGCGATCGATGCTGCCGCAACCTTGTTCGGCGGGCAGGTCGCCGCGGCAAGCGCGACCAACTACCAGCTGACCGGCGTCGTGGCCGCCGGGGGCAACAGCGCGGCGATCATCGTCGCCGAGGGCTCGCCGCCCAAGGCGCTGGTGGTGGGCAAGGAATTGTCGCCGGGCGTGACCCTGGCGGAAGTGCATCCGCGCTACGTGATGCTGTCCGATAACGGCGTCATGAAGCGTATCGACCTGGCCGCGGACACCAAGGGCGCGGCCCCGATGGGCGGCGGTTCCGACAACCCGCCGCCGCCGGTATCGAACGTGAACAACGGCGCAACGCCGATCATGGCGCCGCCGGCCAACGCCCCGACCGGCAACGCCGTGGCCGAGCCGCCGATGGCGCCCGGCGCCGTGCAGCAGCAGCTGCCGGCCACACCGACCGATGCCGGCGTACAGCAGCCGAACCCGAACGTCGCGCCCGTCAACAATCCGAACAACCCGAATATTCAAAACAACCCGAACAACCCGAACGCGGTGAATCCCGCGAACCAGGCGCCGGCGCCGGTGCAGATGCCACCGCCAACCCGCGCCGTAAATCCGGGCGCGGTGGCGCCGGCCGTGCGCTGATCATCCCTGGCGCCGAAGCGCAGTAAAGGCTGAAAACTCCCAGGAACGAAAGCCGAGCAACAGGGTGAAGCCGTCGCGCTCCTGTGGCGGCAGGCGCCGGTCGTTGCGATGCATGCGCGCCAGCTCGCCGGCCAGCTGGTGGATTTTTTCGGCCAGCTCGGCCGCGCTCGCAAGCGACAGGCGCGCGGGCAGGCACATCAGGGTTTCGCCCGGCCCGTCGAAGCGGCCGTTGAAATAATCGCCGACCACGTTATCGCGGAAGAACTTCTGCACCGGCCCGTCCGGCAGCCAGCGGAAGGCGTTCGAGACGCGCAGCGTGTAGCGATTGAGCGGCTTCAGTTCGATCACGCCCAGCCGGTCGAGTTCGACCAGCAAGCCGATGCATTCGGCCTGCGTCAAACGGTACGTTTCGACGATCTGTTCCATGCTCCAGTGACCCAGGCAGCAGATCGCCACCAGCAGCAGGCGCGAGTTGGCGACCAGCGAGGTTTCCTGGGACAGCGTCAGGGTGTCGGCTTGCGGGCGCGCATCCGCCGCCCGGCGCAGCACGTCTTCCAGGTTGACCCCGGCCGCCTGGCAGATCTGGGCCAGGCGGGACAGGGTCATGTCTTTCTGGCCGAACATGCGCTTGATGCTCGATTCGCTCATCGCGATGCGGTCGGCCAGCATCTTGTAGGTGATGCCGGCGGCACGCAGCTCGGCGCGCAGGACATCGAGGACCATATCGGGAGAGCTCATGGGTCTTTGATTAGTTGACTACGGGTAACAAATCTACCGAAATGTCGAGTTCAGTTCAAGCCGAAAGCGGCTTCGTCAATCCTGTACTTGCTGATTATTATCGCCGAGGCTGTATTCTGAGCGGGCAAAAAAATGCCACGCGGGCGGGCGTGGCATCGAGACGGACATGGACGCAACGATTACTCGTCGTCCGGCTCCAGCTTGGCCTTCTTCAGCGCCCGCTTGGCGGCGAGCCGCTCGCTGGACAGCGGCTTGTCGTGCGAGCCGGCCGCGCGCTGCTTGGCGAAGCCGGCAAAGGGATTACGTGGTTTGATCGGCACTGACGGCTCGATACGCAGGCGCATCTTCTGCCGGGTCGCCAACGCTTTGTTCGCCATTACCAATCTCTCCTCTACAAATTAAAGCACGTAACGCGACAGGTCTTCGTTGACCGCCAGCGCGTCCAGTCGCTCGTTGACGTAGTTGGCGTCGATGGTGAGCGTCTGGCCTCCCTTGTCGGTGGCCGAGTACGAGATCTCTTCGAGCAGCTTTTCCATCACCGTGTACAGGCGGCGCGCGCCGATGTTCTCGGTGCGTTCGTTGACCGAATACGCGATCTCGGCCAGGCGGTGGATGCCATCCTCGGCGAACTCGAGCTTGACGCCCTCGGTCGCCAGCAGCGCCTCGTACTGCTTGGTGAGGCTGGCGTCGGTCGAGGTCAGGATGCTCTTGAAATCCTCGATCGACAGCGATTCCAGTTCGACGCGAATCGGGAAGCGGCCCTGCAGCTCGGGGATCAGGTCCGAGGGCTTGGACAGGTGGAACGCGCCCGAGGCGATGAACAGGATGTGGTCGGTCTTGATCATGCCGTACTTCGTGTTCACGGTCGTGCCTTCCACCAGCGGCAGCAGGTCGCGCTGCACGCCCGCGCGCGAGACGTCGGCCCCGCCATGCTCGGAACGCGAGGCGATCTTGTCGACCTCGTCCAGGAACACGATGCCGTTCTGCTCGACGTTGGCGATCGCCTTCTGCTTCATCTCGTCTTCATTGATGAGCTTGGCGGCTTCCTCGTCGATCAGGATCTTCATCGCTTCCTTGATCTTCATCTTGCGCGGCTTCTTGCGACCGCCACCGACGCCGGCGAACATCGACTTGATCTGCTCCGTCATTTCTTCCATGCCCGGCGGCGCCATGATTTCCATCTGCGGCGACGGCTCGGCCACATCGATCTCGATTTCCTTGTCGTCCAGCGAGCCTTCGCGCAGGCGCTTGCGGAAAGTCTGGCGGGTGACGTCGCCATCCTTCGATTCGCTCGCGGCGACGTTGAAGCCGAAGTCGCGCGACGGCGGCACCAGGATGTCGATCACGCGATCCTCGGCAGCGTCCTCGGCGCGCTGGCGATTCTTTTTCACTTCGCTGGCGCGGGTCTGCTTGACGCCGATGTCGATCAGGTCGCGGATGATGGTGTCGACGTCGCGGCCGACATAGCCGACCTCGGTGAACTTGGTCGCTTCGATTTTGATGAAAGGCGCGTCGGCCAGCTTGGCCAGGCGGCGCGCGATCTCGGTCTTGCCGACGCCGGTCGGGCCGATCATCAGGATGTTCTTCGGGGTGATCTCATGGCGCAGCGGTTCTTCCACCTGCTGGCGGCGCCAGCGGTTACGCAGCGCGATCGAGACCGCGCGCTTGGCCTTGCCCTGGCCGACGACGTGCTTGTCGAGTTCCGAGACGATTTCGGAGGGCGTCATATTCATGTGATTGCTCATTCGAGGGTCTCGATAATATGGGACATATTCGTATAGATGCACAGCTCGCCGGCGATGGTCAGGGCCTTCTTGACCACGTCCGCCGGGGCGAAATCCGTGTTTTCCAGCAGCGCCTTGGCTGCCGACTGGGCGTACACGCCGCCTGAGCCGATCGCACCGATGCCATCCTCGGGTTCGAGCACATCGCCGTTGCCGGTAATGATCAGGGTCTTTTCGCGGTCGGCCACCAGCAGCATCGCTTCCAGGCGGCGTAGCACGCGGTCGGTACGCCAGTCCTTGGCCAGTTCGACCGAGGCGCGCAGCAGGTTGCCCTGGTGTTTTTCGAGTTTTGCTTCAAAGCGGTCGAGCAGGGTAAAGGCGTCGGCCGTGCCGCCGGCAAAGCCGCACAGCACCTTGTTCTGGTAGAGCTTGCGCACCTTGCGCGCCGAGCCCTTCATGACGACGTTGCCCAGGGTGACTTGTCCATCCCCGCCGAGCGCGACTACGTTGCCGCGCCGGACACTCACAATCGTCGTGCCGTGAAATTGTTCCATTTTTGCCTCGTGGTTGATCTACCCACCGGAAGTGGGGATGCCGCAAGAAATTGCAAGGCTGAGTGCTGAGTGCTGAGTTCTACAAGCTCAGTACTTGTGGGCGTACAGGCGCGCGGTCTCGCCGATGCCGAGCAGACGCAGCAGCGAGGCCACGAGGTGATTCAGGTCGCGCAGCTCGACGCTGCGGCCATTTGCGGCCAGGGCGCGCAGTTGCGCCCCGAGGGCGTTCGCCGCGCCATAGTCGATGCGCGCCACGCGCGAGCCGTCCAGCACCAGGGTCTCGCGTTGTAAGGCGTAGGCGTCGATCGCGGCCAGCAGGGCAGTGCAATCGCCTTCGA
>Ga0308170_10002907_pt1 | contig 14385 bp, 17 predicted proteins | sample PhyBR2_2_FD_202136 | JGI IMG/M metagenome (GOLD analysis project Ga0308170, IMG submission 202136) | Phyllosphere microbial communities from UC Gill Tract Community Farm, Albany, California, United States - DLSLSB.R2 | ecosystem: Host-associated > Plants > Phyllosphere > Unclassified | place... | reverse complement strand
AGCTTCCCTCACTGCTCTTCGCTGACTTTGGAAATAGACAGACCCTCCTGTAGCAAATCGCAATATCGTCAGTGAGATATTTGAAGCTCGACGTGAAGGCAGACGAACCGAGGGCAGCGACTGAGGAAGGGGAGCAGAAAATCAGCGTCGTCAAAATCGCAGAATTTCGGTGTATTACGTACTGATAGTGAGGCCCTGCGCGGCGACACGGTACCTAAGCATCTTATTGAACTGTTGTCGGTTTCCCTTCTGTAGTGCTGAACTAGCAGCGAGCAATGCGACGACCGTAGCCAAAGATCCTGACGAAAAAGAAACGATTCAGCGACTGCGATGCGTCAGTTCCTCACCACGAACTCACCGATAGGTACGAGAGGTTCTTCCTTGAACTTTCTACTGAACTTTTCCCACATTCCTTTGGGTGGAGGAGGAACTTCAGGCGACCAAGGTTCAGTAATCGGATCTGGAGTGTATTGTCGAGGCATGTTGACTATGATTCGGCGTGTGGGATCAGATATGAAGTTCTATCGCCTGTCGAGTAGTTGAGTGTGGCTTCGGGTTACGAGGAGAGAGTGATTAAGAGAGCCGAATGGAGGGGGAGGAGAGATTTCAGCTCGAGATCGCTTCATGAGGTGAAAGTAAGGACAGACTCACTAGGTAAGTAGATAGTTCTGAATCCAATGAGCAAGTTTACGAAGCAGCAAGATGTGGTTCAAGTTATGGTCAAATCGAAGGATTCTCTCTCTTTAGTTTTCTCTTCTCCTCCATCTTCCAAATTCAACCAACTCCCAACTAACCTCAAAATGCCTCCTAAGCGCAACCAAAAGTCAAAGCAAAACTCAAAGCAGTCATCAAAGGCTCCTTCAAAGGCTCCCTCAGGCGCTGCCACTCCCGCTCAACGAGAAGAACCTAAAGTTCTTGCTGCAGGTCTCCTAGGTCTCAACTTTGGACAGTCCTTCTCTAGTGTCGCTATCATCGACAAGGTAAGCTCCAGCTATCTTCTGAGCCAAGCATTACTCCCCTCTGACGTCTCTTCGCTCTTGCACAGGAGGGACTCGCAGACTGCATTGCTAACGATGATGGAGAGCGACAAATCGCTTCCGCCTTGTCTTTCAACGGTACCGAGGTCGTACGTACATCCCCATGCGACCATTCCGCAAGTTCGTGGCTGATCTTTTCGTCGACTTTACTTTCAGTACTCTGGTGTTCCCGCTCGCGCTCAACTCGTTCGAAACGCTGAGAACACCATTTTGGCTTTCCGAAACTTGCTCGGCAAATCGTATGTCAATCATTCTGTCTTTGTTTGAACAAGAGACGGGCGCTGACGAGAAACCGACTCGATTAGATACGACGAAGTAAAGGACGTCAAGCAGCCTTGCAACTCCGCTCCTATCGTCGAATCGAACGGACAACCTGCATTCACCGTCACCATCGACGAGAAGCCCACTACCCTCACCGTTCACGACTGCGTTGTCCGATTCCTCCGAGTCCTCCTCTCCTACGCTACCGATTTCCTTGGTCGACCGGTTACCGATGCCGTTCTGACTGTCCCTTCCGCCTTCACTTCCGCTCAGACCGATGCTCTCCTCGCCGCTGCCAAGGAAGCCGGTATCACTGTCGTTCAAACCATCCCCGAATCAGCCGCCGCCCTCGTCGCCTACCAATCGACCGATGTTACTTCTGAACGGGAACCTCTCTCTATCGACCGAAACGTCGTCGTCCTCGACGTCGGAGCTACCACAACCACTGCCAGCGTCATCGCCGTCCGAGATGGTCTCTTCCACCCTCTCTCGAGCGTTTCCGACAACAGTCTTGGAGGTGACAAACTTGACGAGAAGCTCATCGACTTCTTTGGAAAGGAGTTCACCAAGAAGACCCGAATCCCCATCGACTCTTCGAACCACCGAGCTCAGATCAAGCTCCGTCTCGCCGTCGAAGTCACCAAGAAGTCGCTTTCCGCCTCAAACTCTGCTCCTTGCTCGATCGAATCACTCGCCGAAGGAATGGACTTCCACGGAACTGTCAACCGCATGCGATTCGATCTCGTCGCTTCGTCCATCTACTCTGGTATTATGTCAAAGGTCGAAGAAGCCCTCAAGGAAGCGAACCTCGACCCTCTTCAAATCCAGGAAGTCGTTCTCGTTGGAGGAACCACCAAACTCCCTGCCCTCACCGACAAACTCTCTTACCTCCTCTCCGAATCCGTTCAAATCACTTCCCAAATCGAACCTGATGAGGTTGTCGCCAAGGGAGCTGCTCTTCACTCTCTCTCCCTCAGCAAGACTTTCCCTTCCTCTTCCCCCAACTCTTCCGAACTCCTCAAATCTGCTACTACTGAATCTTCCGTCGTCTCCCCTTCCGCCCTCTCGAAACCCCTCGGATTCGTTCTCGAACCCGAACAAACCGATCTCTCGAAACTCGCCTTTGTCACCCTCATGGACCGAGACACCCCTCTCCCTGCTCGACGAATCATCGACCTCAACCTCCCTTCCGATTCTTCCGCAAAGGAGGTCGTTCTCGCGCTGTGGGAAGGAGAGGCTTACATCAAGGTTACTCCTCGGGAAACTAAAGTTGAGGCTGCCAAGGGTTACCTCGCGTCGATGGCGAGTGCCGTCAAGGGTGCCGTCGCTGGAAAGGCTGAGGAGGATGAGTTCTCGGATGAAGAGGAGGATGAGGATATCAAGACTGTCGAGGTCAAGCCCACACAAGCTATCGCAGATTTGGTGATCCCTGTCGATTCGAAGAAGGCGAACAAGAAGGTCCGAGTGACCCTCGTCGTCGACTCGAACGGAAAGGGTTCGATCGAGGCTAAGCAACTCGTAGACGGAGCGCAGGCCATTTCCAAGGATTTCTAGGTATCTGGCTTGACCCCCAAAATTATTAGACGTATCCATTTTCGTCGATCTTGTTCAGCAATAGATTATAACCCTTCCTTCGCTGTCATTTCTCTCAGGTCACTTTACAGAAATGAGAGAGAATGATTGTGAGAGAGAGAGATTGCAACTACTTCATTCATTCATTCTTTACTCAACAAGCAATCCAAAAAAGACAAACGATTTAAACTAAACACGACGAAACGACGAAGGGGGTATCATGCGAGGGTGTAGAAAAACAAAGGACAAAAACAGTGTCGATCAGCGATGAGAATCAGGGTTCCAGCTTTGCTGCAAAGGAGCTGGGGGAGGTGGAAGGGGAGGGAAAGTGGGAGGACCAGAGGGTCGAGGAGCAAAGGTCGCAGTAGGAGGGAGAGGTGGAGAAGTGTGAGACGCGACAGGAGGAGCTGAAAAGCGATGAGGCTGAGCGAGTGGGTGCGAGTGGGAGTGAGGAAGAGAATGGGAGTGAGAGTGAGAATGAGAATGAGAGGGAGGGAAAGCGGTTTTGACGTTGAAGTAATCGGGAGGAGTAGGGCGACGATAGAAATCTGCGATTGGAGGTGCTGAAGAAGCTCCGGGGGTCGCGGGAGAGCCGTAGGATGCGAAGGGAGACGCTACAGGAGAATGTGACCATTGACTGACGGCGGAAGCGGGAGCGGAGTGGTGAGGCATGAAATGGTCGAAGCGTCGATCAGGGAGAGAAGTCGGGAAAGAAGGGAGTTGGGAAGACGTGGGGAGATGCGATGAAGGTCGAGCCAAACCGTTCGATAGGATAATTCGGTTGTGCTGCAGGTGTTGATCGCGCGTTCCACGATGATCGAAGCGCTCCCCTGCAGTGACTGGTCGACTACTCTGTGCTGAAGTCGATTCGTCGTCGCTCATGTTCCCTCCATTCGGACCTCCTCCTCCTCCGAACCAATCCTCTTTCGCTGAGTTTGCATCTTCTTGATCGGGAGTACTTTCGTTGAGCATATTGCGAAGGTGCATTCCCGCTTTTGAAGCCATCGAAGCGGCTGATGGAATCGAAGGAAGTGGAGGAAGATGTTGAGCTTCGGAGACAGGGAAGTAGCTGGACTGAGCTGCACCGGAAGTACGATGACTCGAGACGGCAGGCTGTGATGAATGTCAATCAGTGGGTGTCTGATAGCGAAACGCAAGAGCATGAAACTCACCGAATACTCGTTTGGGGTCATAGCAGGAGATTCGTCGTCTTGATAATCGTCGTCTTGCATACCAATGCCATTGACGAGACTGCGAAGACCGAGCTTCTTTGCGTCTAGAATCGAGAGAAAGAAGTCATCAGCTGAGTGTGGTTGGATGAACGAAATCGGAGAAAGTTTAGCCTACTGTTCGTGAACCACTATTCATCCATGAATCAGAGACATCAGCAACAGTTCGAGAAGGAGGAATGAGCAAGTCGAGACGTACATTCTTGCACTGTACAGCAGTTTTCGTCCCCATCTCATCTCCAATCGCTTTCCAATTCTTCCCGTGCAACTCCAGCAATCTCACGATATCACTCTTCTCCGCTGCCGACCAATAAGAGTTCGTATTCGCTTTCCTCTTTGGCTTGAGCTTGTCCCCATTGAGGTTGTTGAGAGACGAAGAGAGGGCAGAGACGGAAGAAGGAACAGTTTCGATGGTTCCATCATCATCGAGATCCATTCGAACTTTGCGATTCGTTTTCGCTGCTCGAGGTCGAAGGGAACCAGGATTCGATCCGTCATCTTGATCTTCGTTCGGATTGTGAGCGAGCGCACCGAGTACTTCAGCTGCTTCCATCATTCCTTCCGAGTGGAGTTGAGAAGAAGCCGGGTTGCGAGGAGTCGTTGCAGGTCGAGAGGGCTTCGAAAGGGAAGCAGAGGGCGTGTAATCATCGTTGTCGTCTTCGAATAGCTGATCGAGAGGTCGTTGGAGAGGTCGAGGAGTAGCGGCAGTCGTAGTAGTGCGAGAGACGACAGGAGCAGAATCGGTTCCGTTTGGGAGAGGAGGAGGAGCACGAGTGTTGCGGGGCGAAGGAGGGATGCCTTGTTGTTGTTGTTGATCTTCGTCATCATCCTCCTCTTCATCCCGATCTCGATTACCCAACATTGTCGACTTCGCACCTTTGAGGTTCGAAAGCAATGAAGAACCTTTCCCTTTCCCTTCTCCCGGTCTCTTCTTCGTCTTCTTCCTCCGCCCGTCCCTCCCCCTCCGTTCCGACAAGCTCCTGAAATCGATCGAGTTCTTCATCCGGTAGTAGAACAAGACGCATTGTGCCGTAGTCTTGTCCGGTAATTCTTGAGAAATCTTGCCAAACTGTTTCGGATGTAAACTGTACCTCTTGCAATAAGTTTCGACTTCTGCTTCAGTCCAGGTTTCCATCGGAGTTCGAACTCCATACGTCTCGATCGGATCTTCGACTCGGTACCGTTCGTCGTCAAACGTGCACGAGATGATTTCTGCTCGTTCTGAAGGATCGACTGCGAGATCCGGTACGACGGCTGCAGTTCTCGCTGCACGAACATCGGGATCTCGTAAATCGGCATTCTCGAGACTTGCGAGAATCTCGAGGAATTCGGCTTCGGATCGAACGGCGTCTCCATAACCCCAAGTTGCGGAATTCGACAATCCTCCTCCTCCTCCACCACGACGATTCGCTCTTCCTCCTCCAAGGGCTGAAGGACCAGGAGTGACGGGTTCAGGATAATAGGGCATTCCAGAAGAATCGATCGAAGGAGTTTGAGCTGCGGTCGACCCGTTCGAGGTCGAAGAATGTTTGTTGTTCCCGGATTTACGTTGGATTCGCTCTTTCAACTTGTCGAGCCTCTTGACGTGTCCTTGCCAATCCCGATCGAACCTCTTGTACTCTTTCCTCAATTCGACCATCTTCTCCCCTCTTCGTTGATCTCGTTCCTCAAACTCTTCGATCAAGAATGGGATCATGAGTCCTTGATGAACCGAAAAGTCTTCCCAAGTCGGTTTGAACCATTCTTCTCGATCTGGGAGCGGAGAGATAGGCGCGACTACCTCTTCCTCCTCCATCCTTTCAACCTCGACGTTCGGCGGAATCTCATCGTCGACGACGGGAGCGGTGGCAGAGATTGATTGTTCTTCATCTTGACCAGAAGGAAAGTGTTTAGTGGGAGGAGAGATCGGTTGAGGTGGTGAATGATGATCGAGTGGAGTGGTCGAAGATGGATGAGGTGCGAGATCTTCTTCCTTTGATGAATCGACAGCAGGAGGAGGGGGTAGAACAGCTTCGACTCTTGGTGGCGTGGGGAGAACGGGTGAGATTTGAGGTGGAGCTGGAGATTTGTCGACGGGTTCAATGGCGGGAGTGTCGAGGACGGGCTGATCAATGTCCATCCTAATCTCCTTAATCGACTCCTCTTTCTCTTGCTGAACTTGTACCGGTTCATCTTCCTTCTCTTTGAGCGGTTCAAACATGTCCAAAGTTTCCTCCTCCGCTTCTTTCTCCAACTGCATTTCCTTCTCCCTCTCCAATTTCTCCCTTTCCTCCTCTCTCTTTCTCTCCTCCAGCTCCAATCGCTCCCTCTCAAGTTCAAGTTCCTTCTCCTTCCTGCTACCCACGTCCTCCCTCTTCTCCTCTCCTCCTTGCACCACCGACTCGATCTTCTCAGGTCTCGCCTCCTTCTCGCCAAGTAAGAAATCATGATCCATTTCCGAATCGATCTCACCTTCTTCCCTTTCCCTCGTCGAAACCTCCTTCTGAACCATCAGTGGAGGAGGGGTCTCAATCCTGTCTTGACGTGAGGGTAATGGTGGAGTCGATGATTGACGAGAGCTAGGAGGATTCGAAGAAGTGCGAGTAGGGAGAGTAATTTCACCTTCTTCTTTCTCTTCGCCTTCTTCCAATTCCTCATCTTCCTCTTCCTTCTTCATTTCTACTGTGACTTGAGTCTGAGTTTGAGAAGCGGGTGGAGGAGGTGGTGGTGGAGGAGGAGGTAATCTTCTTCTCGAGGGAAGAAGGGTTGAATTTGGTAGAGGAGGCCGAGGGGGAGTATCTGATTGAACTGGGAGGGGTGGAGTAGTGGATTGAGGAGCAGGAGGAGGAGCCGAAGCGAGTGGGTATCGATCAGGAGGTAAAGGAGGAGTCATCGAGACTTCGTCTTCTACAGGTTCGGGTTTCGGTAGAGGAGGAGGAGTGGTTGAACGAGATTTCGAACGAAGTCGACGTTGTTTCGAATGGTGGTGATTCGTCGAGATTGAGCGGGAACGTGATCTTGATCTTGGTCGAACAGGTGACAAGGAACGCGATCTACCATTCAATTCCTTCTCTTCTTCCTCCTTATCTCTTCGTCGTCGCTCACCATATCCATCATCTCGTTCCTTCTCCTTTTGTCTCGGTCCTCGAGGAGTCAAACCCATGGGTTCCCTCGGAGTGATCTCAGGTGAGCGAGCTCGAGGAGTAGCAGAACCAGTTCCTTTCGGATAATGTGAACTCGTTCTTCTCGAGTGCAAATGAGAGTGAGAGTGAGAGTGAGAGTGAGGCGCCGAGGGAGGTGCAGGCGGGAGAGGTAAGGACGAGGAAGCGGTGGGAGGGAGGCGGAAACGAGAGGGTCCTGGATGAGATGAGGTTGAAGGGGCGGAGGGGAGGGGTAAAGGCAAAGGAAGATCGGAGGATAATGCTGTTGTGGAAGAGTTCGAATCGAGTGGGAATCGAAGTGGTGGTAAATTGCTGTTCAGACAGATCGATTTCGAATCAGTCTCTTCTCGTCGTCGCAGAAAGGAAAGATGCAAAGAAAGACGCACGATTTCGATGCTTCACCATTTGAAATCCTTTTGAACCCATTCGGAAGAGCACTCGCCGTCGTAGATGTCGACCCATTAACCTTTGTGAAACTTCCTCTATCCCACCTGCTCACTCCCCTCTCCCTTTCCCGTTCCCTCTCAGTCTCCCTCGTAGGTAGTTCAGGCGATGTTTGCCTACTACTGTTCCGACTCCTATACCCCTCATTCTCACTCTCTTGGTCCTCCCTCGTTCGCTTCCTACTCCTACTCCTATAAGGAATTTGAAACCCCGTACTAGTCGTCGTGATCGGTCTTGTGGAAGTAGAGGAAAGAGGTGGGAGGTAAGGTCTTGAAGAACTCGAGGAAGATGAAGGAGCCGGGGTTGATCTAGGTGAATTCTCCGATCGCGTCGAGTCCAGTCGAGCCCTTGAAGAGGTCGAGGTCGAGGTAGAGGTCGAAGGTAAACCAGTTCCAAACCTTTCAGCTCTTTCCAATCTCCTTGCTTCTTCTCTCGCCCTTTCCTCCCCTCCTCCTCCTGTCGAAACCACGATTGAACTTGATCTCGAAGTTGACGTCCTGTCTCGATCGAGTGGTAGAGGGTTATTGATGGTAGTAGAGGTTGAATTTGAAGGAGACCTCGATCTTCGATTCTGATTGATCCTACGAACGTTCCCTGATCCACTCATCATACTTGGTTTATTCGGTAACCTCATACTCAAGGCTGTGTGTTGTTGTAAAGGTCCATTCAATTCGATCAACTTTGAGGAGGACGAGGGAGTAGAGGGTTGAGATTGAGATTGACCAGTTCGGGAACGGTAGGAAGCTGGACCGGTCGGTGGGAGTGAAGAAGGGAGGAGGAGGGAGGATGTACGTGGTGGTGGAGAGTAATGAGAGGTGGAAGGGGTTGAAGTTGAACTAGTAGTCGAGATTGATGGAGGGAGCCTTTGAAATGGAGAATTCTGAGATGAGCCTCTCACCTCACAACGAGTCAAGGTTGAAAGTGAAGCGTACCTGTTTCTACTGACTAGAGTAGATCTCGGTTGAGTAGGTAGATTTGAAGTGATAGTAGTATTCGAGTTTGAGAGTTGTTTATCCCTGTCTCTATCCCTGTTGTATCTACCATTCGATGACCCATACTCCATCATCTTGACACTACAAGAGTCAACTATTCACTCCTTGCGTGTTTGGGTACTCGATTGTGTTGTGATCAGAAGTTTGGGAGTTTTGAGTGAGCGAGGAAAGGAGGGAGCAAGAACCGGCAACTTGTTTCTGAATCAGAGTTGTATTGAGAGGGTCTTGAGAGTACTGAGAGTTGATGAATGTGGTTCTTGTGGGTTCTAGTGTTCAAGTGGGTGAATAGTAACGAGTCAAAAGAGCGTTTCTCTCTTCTCTCCTCTACTTGTCCCTTCACAAGTCTCAATCCTACTACCTGTTCGAGATTAAGCGATTCGGGATGACTTCGACGACACTGGATGAACTGGATTCATTACTGGAAGAATACCTCTCCCTCGTCGACAATTACCAATCCCTTCAACTCTCGCTCGAATCTTGCCTCAAATCCGCTTATTTCAATCTAGCAAAATCAAAAATCGCATTGGGACCTCACAGGTTGAGTCAAAAAGGTTGGGATTTGAAACAAAAGGATTCATTCGTACAGGTGTGAGTGAAGAATTCGCACACTCGTATCCTCTGTTATTGAGAGCTGATAGAGCTTTGTTCTTCATGCACAGCGTCATACAACAGGAAGAATCGTTTCAGGGTTTAGAAGAGACGACAACAATATGGAAAGAGAAAGAGAAAGAGAAAGAGAAAGAGAATCCTTCCTTGTTAAATTATTCAATCCAACCTCGTCCTCCCTCCCTTTCCTCCACCTCTTCTTCCACCCTTCCCACCTCATCGACAATACGACAACGATCCCAACCTTCTGCTTCTGCTCCAGCCTCTTCCTCCCTCTCCCCTAACTCCCCCTCTTCTTCAGAACCAAATTCTAAACCTCCTCCTCCTCCTCCCTCTCTCTCACCAATCCATCAATTCTCTTCCCTCCCTCCACCTGCCTTGAGAGCATCCGCAAAGAGTTTCGAAAGTAGTTTGGACAAGATTGTTGAGTTAGTCGAGGTTGAGGCGAGGTTGAGGGGTTTGGCGAAGCAGATCAAAGGGGTTAAGAAACGTTTGAGAGTGGAAGAGAAGGAGGGGACCAGAGAAGAGTCGACCGAGGAGAAGTGTGGTGGTAACAAGGTAGGGAATAGGGTGTAGACTGGAGAAAGAGGAGAGGAGAAGGGTTTTCACGAGGATATCTTTGCGGAAGTGCGTTCGATCGGTAGTAGTAGTACATAGGATCATTGTTGTTATTCATCCCTCCTCCTCTGTGTTTGTCCCTTGAATGCTTCCCATTTCCGATTTGCCCATCTCCACACTTTTTCCCCCACCACCAATCCCGCTCCTCCTAATACGACGACCCCTACGCTTCCCAAGGCGATAGTTATTGCTTGAGTCGCGGCATGGAGTAATTGTCTGAATTGAGTGCGGGTTGAAGTTGACGGGGAAGAGAGGGAAGTCACGAGTGGGAGAGTGAATGCAGAGGTCAGGAGGAGGTAGAGGGATGCGTCGAGGATGAGGGATTGAGAGGGTGGCATAGTGGAGAGTTTAGGAGTGAGGAGAAGGAGATTGAGTAGAGGTTGATCACTAGTTGTTCCTCTCTCACTTTGCATTACTCCCCCAACTCGCGAGATAGTCCAACACACAAGTTCAGTCAGATATATAGTACGCGACCCATTCGAATCCAGACTCGTCTAGTCATTTCATCGCCAACTCTGAGCTCTCATCACCTCGTTCAACTCAACCTCTACTCGTCCTCGTCTCCTCCCCATTCTCTCTCTCTTGCTCTCCTGAGCCCTCACCACAGGAGCAGCTAGACGGATGGACAATTACCAAGCCCTTGAGAAAGTAGGAGAAGGTAAGCTCTCTCTCTCTCCTTTCCCGCTTCCCCCCTCTCATACAACCTCTCTCTCATTCTGTTTGCTCACCTCCACTTCTTGAGAGTCCTATTAGGTACTTATGGAACAGTATATAAATGCAAACAAGTAAGTGGTCTCCTTCCTTCCTCTCTTCCCCTCTCTCGCTCTCGTCGCGTCGCCAATTTAACTCGTCCCTATTCCCACTTCCTTTTTATCGAGTCACAACTGACACTCGAGAGGGTCGGGTGTCAATAGTTGCAAACGGGTTCTATAGTAGCCATGAAGAAGATCAGGTTGGAAGATGATGATGAAGGAGTACCTTCTACTGCCTTGAGAGAAGTATCAGTCTTGATGGAATTGGGTCAATCAAGTCATAAAGGGTCAGAATGTATCGTCAAGTAAGTCACACACACACTCTCTCTCCTTCTTGTCTGTGAAAGATGGGCGGCAGGAAGGGAGAGACAAAGAGAAGGTCGGCAAAAACGTCCTCTCTCTCCTCCCTCCCTCGTTCGCTCTCTAGCCTTGCCGTCTCGCCTATTGTTTTGCTGACTCAAAAGAACACCTTTTCCGTCTCCAGATTACTCGATGTCATTCATTCAGACGACCGACTCTGCCTAGTATTCGAATACGTCGACCTCGACCTCAAGAAATACATGGATGCTGCTGCACACGCATCGAATCCAGTCTCTCGTTCGAGTGGTTGGATCCCACCTCCAGCTCTAGGGGACGTGAAAGGGAAAGGACGTGCAAAGAGGGGATTACCAGATGAAATGGTCTATGTGAGTCTTTCAAGAATACTCGAGAGAGAGAGAGGAGTGCTGATCAAGAGAGAAGGAGGGAGAGTATATAGAGGTTCATGAGTCAGTTGTGTTTGGGATTGAGTCATTTACATTCGAGGAGGATTTTACATAGGGATTTGAAACCTCAGAACTTATTGATTGATCGTCAAGGGAATCTCAAGGTGAGCAGCTCTATTCCGATTTGATCCTCTGTACCTTCATCTACTCCTACACACGTTTACTTCACGGAGCTCGAATTGAGAATAGGCAAGCTGACTTTATCGCACTGTGGCTTTAGATTGCAGATTTTGGGTTGGCCCGAGCGTTCGGAGTTCCCTTGCGAACCTACACTCACGAGGTCAGCTCATCACCTTTTCTCCTATCTCTCATATTATGTTTGAGAGTGAAAGCTAACCTAACCGACATGCTCGGCTATAGATCATTACACTTTGGTATCGACCTCCAGAAGTCCTCCTCGGTGGACGACACTACACTACAGCAGTCGATGTTTGGTCAGTAGGTACAATCTTTGCAGAAATGGCTTCTGGTCTACCTCTCGTACCAGGTGATTCAGAAATCGATCAAATCTTCAAAATCTTCCGGTACATTCTTCCTTTTTTTTTTCTCCCTCTCTTCCCTCACTCTTCATACTGATAAAGTTATCGAGGTTGCGTGTAGGTTGTTGGGTACACCGACTACTACGACTTGGCCAGGATTGAGTCAAATGCCAGATTTCAAAACTTCTTTCCCTATATGGCGCCCTTCGGATTGGGACAAGGTGTTGCCGGAAATGGAACCTCAAGGATTGGAATTGATCAAGAAGTTATTGATCATTGATCCGGAGAAACGAATTTCAGGTGAGATTTCCCTCAACTCAAACTGTGATCGCTTTCGCATCTCGCAAGCTGATTGAAAGACTTGGAACGAATCCACAGCTAAAGTAGCTTTACATCATCCTTACTTCAACCCTCCACCGACTCCGACTCTCGCAGCTCCCCAACAATCCCTCCTCGGTCAACCTCTCTCACCATTCCTGAATCCCTGGGGGACCAACGGACCTCCAAACGCCCAACAATTCCCTCAGCAGTCACAACCACAATCGCAAGCTCAACCTCAACCTTCACAGCAGCAGCAATATCAGAAAGTACAGAGTCCGGCACAACAGAGGTTCTTTGAGAGAATGAACGAGAGTCCCCGGGGGAGGGCGGGCGGAGGAAGTGGTGGAGGGAATGGGCAGAACGTACCGAGTGTCAATGTTGAGGCGTTGATGGCCAGCCCTATTTGAGTCGTTTACGTATCTCTTCGTAGTGCCTCTCGTTTGATACATTTCGTACTCTGCATTTTCGCAACAGATATTTCTTCTCTCGTTTGTGTGAGGAGGTGGAGAGAGATGGGAACCGAGTCAGAGGGTCTTTTGCAAACGAGGAAAACAAGATTTGACGTGGACGAGAGGAAGAACGATAAACATCAACAAGGTGGACACAGATTCGAAAACTTAGACAGGTAAGCAAGGGGAATAGACAACGAAGACGTAAGAGTGAAAGAACGGGGGACAATACAAGAGGAACTAAAAGGTAAGAGAGAGAACAAAGACTTTTTGAAGAAGAGACGACAAATTTTGAGCATAAAACGAGATAGATGCGAAGAAGAAGAGAAAGTTGAAAGCGATCGTGGAGTTTAGGTTTTCTTGTTCGTGAGCGATGGTCTCTAGGTGTCCATATCGAATTGAATCTCATCCTCTCCTCCCCCGAGATCATCTTCACCTGCCGTACTTCCCGCCGAACTGATTCCACCCGACGCAACTCTAGTTCCTCCATTCGGAGTCGTCACTTCTCGATGTAACGGACTTGCGACCGCCGTATTATTGTTCGACGACATTCGACGAGCCAATGCCGAACCAGGAGCGGGAAGTGTCGCTGCTTGTAATCGAGGTGAAACTCCTTCTGCTGAAGAAGTCGATCCTCCTCCATTACCGTTCGTCTGTGGTGGAGCACGAGAAGGACTAGTACCGAGTGCTTGAGAGTAGAGCATCGTTGAAGGAGGAGTTTCGCCAGTATAGTTCGGAGGAATGAGATGGAGTCTACTCAAACCCGCTGCGAGTCCCCCTGGGAGTGAAGAACCGGGTGCGGCGAGAGACGCGTTTGTCGTTGGTGACAACCCGGATTGTGCGTATCGGGAAGGATACTGAGGACCTAGTGCATCGTTGAAAGAGGCAGAGTAGAAAGGGTGAGGTTGTTGAGAGGGTGAGGTCGAGAGGTACGAGTTCGGCGGGAGTAAGGATGAAGCGTGGATCGGGTCGGTGTGTGAACCACGACTCGTTGCGAGGAGGGAAGATTGAGGAGGAGTGAAGGGTTGTGCTGAGGGGTTGTGACCTTCTGAACTCGAATGAACTGCTCCCCAAGTCGATTGAGCCATTGCTGAAGCGGAGCGATTGCCGAGAGAGGGAGGCTGAAGAGCATTCGAGGAAGGAGGAGTGGGTCTGCCGCCAGAGAGGAGGAGGTCGACGGGAACAGATCGACTCGGGAGGAACTGATCGAGGGAAGGACTGCTCGATGACAAGTTCGAAAGAGTTGCTCCATTCTGCGATTTGAGTGTACGACGTCGCATTTCTTCTGGAGTGAGGAGGTCGTTGAGGGAGGATGGGAGGAAACCTTCGTCGAATCCATCGTCGCCTTCGTCCTCGTCTTCGATCGCAATTTCAGCAGATCTATACGAATTCCATCCGTTGTTCGAACTCGATCGTTGCATGTCGCCGAGCATTGCTGGTCGAGTAGGAGGAGATCCGGGGAAACCGTCTTCGTTCGAATCGTAGGAGCTTGGAATGAAGAGACCTCTCGATCCGGAGAAAGGGGAAGTACCAAAGATAGATGACTGTTGACCGTTTCCATTCGGATGAGGAGCGTTGGGTACAGCGAGCGGGATCGAAGAGGAGAGTTCGGTGCCATTTGGATGGAAGTTTCGCTGATATTGCTGCATTCGAGGTGGAGAGAGGGATTGACTATTGTTCGAAAGCCGACGAGCTTGCTCTGATAGCATTGCATGCGCAGC
>Ga0308170_10002903_pt1 | contig 14402 bp, 9 predicted proteins | sample PhyBR2_2_FD_202136 | JGI IMG/M metagenome (GOLD analysis project Ga0308170, IMG submission 202136) | Phyllosphere microbial communities from UC Gill Tract Community Farm, Albany, California, United States - DLSLSB.R2 | ecosystem: Host-associated > Plants > Phyllosphere > Unclassified | place... | reverse complement strand
TTCGAGGTGCCCAGCAATATGATGCTGTACAAGGTCGGGGCGCGCCGCTGGATCGCCCGCATCATGGTGTCCTGGGGCATCGCCACCGCCCTGATGGCGCTGGTACAGACCGAGTGGCAGTTCTATGTGCTGCGCTTCCTCATCGGTGCGATGGAGGCGGGCTTCGCGCCCGGCGTGCTGTATTTCCTGACGCTGTGGTTCCCGACCGCCTACCGTGGCCGCATCACCTCGATGCTGTTCCTGGCCTCGGCCTTTTCCGGCCTGGTCGGCGCTCCTGCCGCCGGCCTGGTGCTGGGCCACATGGACGGCGCGCTGGGCATGGCCGGCTGGCACTGGCTGTTCCTGGTCGGCGGCCTGCCGTGCGTGGCGCTGGGCGCCGTGGTGTTCCTGTCGCTGAAGGACAGGATCGAGGATGCCCAATGGCTCACGCCCCGGGAGCGCAGCCTGCTGGCCGCGCGCATCGCCGAGCAGAACCGCCAGATCGGCAGCCATTCGCTGCTGGGCGCGCTCAAGACGCCGGGCTTCCTCACCCTGGGCCTGGTCTACTTCCTGATCCAGGTGAGTTCCTACGGCCTGAACTTCTGGGCGCCGCACATGATCCGCAGCGCCGGCACCACCAACCCGACCATGATCGGCCTGCTCACCGCCGTGCCCTACCTGTGCGGCGCGATCGCGATGGTGCTGGTCGGCCGGATCTCGGACGCCAGCGGCGAGCGCCGCAAATTCGTGATCGGCCTGGTACTGCTGGGCGCCGTCGGCTTCTGCTGCGCCGGCCTGTTCGACCACCAGCCGGCCCTGCTGCTGGCGGCGCTGGCCGTGATGGGCGCCGGCGTGGTGGCGTCGATCCCGGCCTTCTGGGCGCTGCCGCCCAAACTGGTGAGCGGCGCCGGCGCCGCCGGCGGCATCGCACTGATCAACACGCTGGGCCAGCTGGGCGGCATCGTCAGCCCGGTGATGGTCGGGCGCATCAAGGACGTCACCGGCAGCACCACGCCGGCGCTGTATGCGATCGCCGGCCTGAGCCTGGTGTGCGCGGCCATCCTGGCCTTCGGCATGCCCGAGCGGCTGCGCCGGCGCGAACAATCCGAACATTGAAGAGGCAAGACCATGACGGCATCGAACATGATCCACGCGAATTGTTCCGACCAGGCGCTGAAAGGCGTGCGCGTGATCGAGATGGGGCAACTGATCGCCGGGCCCTTCGCCGGCAAGACGCTGGGCGAATTCGGCGCCGACGTGATCAAGATCGAGGCGCCGGGCGCCGGCGACCCGCTGCGCAACTGGCGGATGATGAAGGATGGGACCTCGGTGTGGTGGCAGGTCCAGTCGCGCAACAAGCGCTCGCTCGCGCTCGACCTGCGCAGCAGTGAAGGACAGGAGATCGCGCGCAAGCTGATCGCGGAGGCCGACGTGCTGGTCGAGAACTTCCGACCCGGCACCCTGGAAAGCTGGGGCATGGGCTGGGATGCGCTGTCCGAACTGAATCCGGGCCTGGTCATGCTGCGCATTTCCGGCTATGGCCAGACCGGTCCCTACCGCGACCTGCCGGGCTTCGGCGCGATCGGCGAGGCGATGGGCGGCCTGCGCCACCTGACCGGCGAGCCGGGCCGCGTGCCGGTGCGCTGCGGGATCTCGATCGGCGACACCCTGGCCGCCCTGCACGGCACCATCGGCGTGCTGACCGCGCTGTATCACCGCAAGGTCAACGGCGGACGCGGCCAGGTGATCGACGTCGCCCTGCACGAAGCCGTGTTCAACGTGATGGAAAGCCTGATCCCCGAATACAGCGCCTTCGGCGCGGTGCGCGAGGCCGCGGGCAGCGCCTTGCCGGGCATCGCCCCGTCCAACGCCTACCGCTGCAATGACGGCTACGTACTCGTGGCCGGCAACGGCGACAGCATCTTCAAGCGCCTGATGGCGGCGATCGGCCGCCCCGACCTGGCGGAAGCGCCGGACCTGGCGAACAATGCCGGCCGCGTCGCCCGGGTGGCCGAGATCGATGCCGCCATCGGCACCTGGACCGCGACCCGCGGCGTGGGCGAGGTGCTCGAGGTCCTGAACGGGGCCAGGGTCCCGGCCGGCAAGGTGTACACCGCGCAGGACATCGCCGAAGATCCGCATTACCGCGCGCGCGACATGATCCTGACCCAGCAGACGCGCGAGGGCTACGCGGTCGAGGTGCCGGGCATCGTGCCCAAGCTGATGGGCACGCCGGGCGCGGTGCGTTCGGCCGCGCCGCGCCTGGGCGAGGATACCGACGCGGTATTGCGCGAGATCGGCCTCAGCGAAGAGCAGATCGTGGCGCTGCGCGAGCGCAAGGTGGTGGCATGAATGTGAAGATGAATGCGTGGAGCGGCAAGGGCCGCCGCATCCACATCCAGGAAGTCGGCCTGCGCGACGGCCTGCAGGCCGAAACACGCTTCGTGCCGACGCCAGAGAAGATCGCGCTGGCCGATGCGCTGTCGAAGGCCGGCCTGGCCAAACTGGAAGCCAGTTCCTTCGTGTCGCCGAAAGCGGTGCCGGTGCTGGCCGATGCCGTGCAGGTGTTCGAGGGGATCGCACGTCAGCCCGGCGTCGTCTACAGCGCCCTGGTCCCCAACCTGCGCGGCGCCGAGCGCGCCATCGCCGCCCGCGCCGGCGAGATGAACCTGGTGATGTCGGCCAGCGAAAGCCACAACCTGAGCAACCTGCGCATGACACGCGCGCAGTCCTTCGCCGGCTTGCAGGACGTGGCGGCACTGGCGCAAGCGCATGGCGTACGCGTCAACGTCTCGCTGTCCTGCAGCTTCGGCTGCCCGATGGAGGGGGAGGTGGCGCAGGAGGCGGTGCTGGACTGGTGCGCGCGCTTCGTCGACGAGCTGCAGGTGCAGGGCATCACCCTGTGCGATACCACCGGCATGGCCTATCCGACCCAGGTGCGCGAACTGACCGGAAAAGTGCGGGAACGCTGGCCGGGCCTCGAGCTGACCCTGCACTTCCACAACACGCGCGGCATGGGCCTGGCGAACGTGCTGGCCGGGATCGATGCCGGCGCCGAGCGCTTCGATGCCTCGCTGGGCGGCATCGGCGGCTGCCCCTACGCGCCCGGCGCAACCGGCAACGTGTGCACCGAGGAGATCGTGCACGCGCTCGAACTGATGGGCTACGATACCGGCGTCGACCTGGCCCTGCTGCTGCAGGCTGCGCGGCGCCTGCAGGAACTGCTGGGCCACGAGGTGCCCAGCCAGATCGTCAAGGCCGGCCGGCGCCTGGACCTGCATCCGGTGCCGGCGGCCTCGCAGGCGGCCTGACGATTTACAGCGCGACGTCCACCCGCGCATACCACGAGCGGCCGTTGATGCCGAACGGGCAGGTCTCCCAGCAGTAGGTAAAGCCCAGCTGCGGGAAGGGCGCGGCCTTGACCGGGTCCCACTTGGTCGGGAAGGTGTTGAAGATGTTGTTCGACCCGACCGTCAGGCTGGTGGCCTTGCTGAAGTTATAGCGCAGCGTGGCGTCGACGATCCACTTGGCGTCCCAGGTTTGCACGAAGGGCGCGGTGAAACCCTGGCCCTGCACTTCGCCGTAGTAGTTGGCGCGCAGGTTGCCGTTCCACGCGCCGGTGGTGTAGTCCGCCGACAGCACGTGGTGCTGGCGCGGCTGGCCGCGTTCGATCAGGGTCACCTGGGCGTCGTCGAACAGCTGGGTGCCGCTCAGCACCGGCGACGAGGAATGGCGGCCCGCCACCTTGGTGCGGTTGAAGTCCAGCTGGCCCGACAGCACCAGGGTCGAACCCGGCCAGCGCGTGGTGTGCTCGGCCACGATGTCGAGGCCGCGCGTCTCGGTATCGATCGCATTCGTGAAGAACTGCGCCTGGCCCACCTTGAGCGGATCGAGGATGGCCCTGATCGGGCAGGCGGCCGCGGTCGCGCAGGCGCCGGATTCCGGTGCGATGTTCGACGAGAACACGATGCGGTCCTTGATGTCGATGCCCCACAGGTCGGCCGTCAGCGAGAAGTTGGAAGCGGGGCGCAGCACGACCCCGATGCTGGCGTTCTTCGAGGTCTCCTGCTTCAGGTTCGGGATGCCGAAGGCCTTGGTCACGGCGCTGCCTTCGCGCGCGGTCAGCGTCTCGGTCAGCACGCCGGCCGCGTTCAGGTTGGTCGAGACGGAGCTGTAGAACTTCTGCTGCACGCTGGGGGCGCGGAAGCCCGTCGACACGGTGCCGCGCAGGCCGACCGTCTTGCTCGGATCGTAGCGCAGGCTCAGCTTGCCGGTGGTGGTGCTGCCGAAGTCCGAATATTTTTCCCAGCGCACCGCCGCGCCCAGCAGCAGTTCGTTCGTCAGCTTGTGTTCGAGGTCCGCATACAGCGCGATGTTGTGGCGGCTGTCGTCGACCGCGGTGGCCGGGGTGTAGCCGGGGAAGCCCTGGGTGCCGGAAGCGGCGATGCCCCCGGTCTGGTCGCGGATCACGATGGCCGGGTTGTTGGTCCGGCCGTACTGGTAGGAGACCGGATCGCCCGCATCGATGGCATAGCCGTCGCGCCGGTATTCGAAGCCGGTGGCGAAGGAGACCTCGCGTCCGCCGAGGTTCAGCGGGCCGCGCAGGTCGGCGTTGACGGTGGTCTGGCGGAATTTGAGCTTGCCGGTGTCCGCTTCGAATGGCGATTGGGCGTAGATGCCGCCGCCCGGTTTCGGCTCGTACCAGTAGCTGATGTTGATGGTTTCCTTTTCGTGGAAATCGAGCTCGCTGCGGCCGTGGTTGAGCGAGACGTCGAATTTCCACTGGTCCGCCAGGTCGCGCCGGTAGCCCAGCGCCAGCGACTCGTCCTTGACCGTGGTGCGGATGTTCGGCAGGAAGCCGTTCGGGTACACGGACGGCACGTTGCGGCCGTCGCCGGCGGAGCGGAAGAAGCCGGCCGAATCGCCGGTGCGGTGCGAGACGCCGCCGAAGCTGTAGAACTCCGCTCCTTCGCCGACCGGCAGCGCCGCGTTCCACCAGAAGTACTTGTCCTTGGCCAGGCTGTCGCCGATGCGCTGGGTCACGCGCGGCGGGTCGACGCGCAGGCTGTCCACGCCGGCGCGATTGGTCTCGCCGCGGCGGCGGCCTTCGACGGTCAGGTTGACGTAGCCGCCGTCGCCGATTGCCCAGCCCTTGTTGGCGCTGCCCGAGTAGAGCTGGCCGCCGCCTTCGGTGGTGCCGCCGACGCTTCCCGACAGCTGGGTCGTGTCGGTCTGCTGCTTGAGCACGATGTTGATCACGCCGGCGATCGCATCCGAGCCGTACTGCGCCGCCGCGCCGTCACGCAGCACCTCGATGCGCTGGATGGCCGACATCGGGATCGCATTGATGTCGGTGCCGGCCGAGCCGCGGCCGATGGTCTGCTGGACGTTGACCAGCGCCTGCTGGTGGCGGCGCTTGCCGTTCACCAGCACCAGCAGCTGGTCCGGGCCGAGCGAGCGCAGGGTCGCGGGGCGGATGATGTCGGTGCCGTCGCTGATGAAGGTCGAAGAGAAGTTGAAGGAGGGGTCGAGCGTCTGCATCAGCTTGCCGAGTTCCAGCGGGCCCGCCATCTGCATGTCCTTGGCGCTGATCAGGCCGACCGGCGCGGAGGCGTCGAGTGCCGTGCGCGCGGCGCCGCGCGAGCCGAGCACCACCACCGATGTCATCGGCTGGTCGCCAGGCCGGGAGGCGGCTTGCGGCTCGGCGGCCTGGGCGCCCGGGGTTTCCTGGCCCCAGGCAGGGGCGAAGGCCAGCAGCAGGGAAGAAGCGAGGAGGGGGCGGGTAAAACGGGGCAGTGCAGTCTGTTTTCTCATCCTGTGTCTCTCGTCAAATTGTTCGGAGTTCGGATATGGGCGGCCTGGCGTGGCGCCCGCCCGGAACGGATGAGTCTATCGACGCCGGATCGATATGGACAAATGTAAATTTTCGAGTGTTGTAGATATGTATGTTTCTGCCAATATTGTTTGTATGTATATCCCGAACTCGGCTATTGTGTATAGGCTGGCGGTCCGTACTTCCGAATCCTGCAGCGCTGCCGAAATGTGACATTCGGCGAGCATTCGCCTCCATCACCGGCTGTCGGCCTGTACGCCCGACACCGTCCTGACACAAAGCCCCGCTGGCATGGCGCAAGCCGTGTGCCCGCGCCGCGTGGGAAGCGCTACAGTAACGATGTCAGGAGGACAAACGATGGAATGCGAAATCAAGCTGGCCCTCGATAACGCCAGCGTCAGCCAGGTCAGGAAGATCCCGCTGCTGCGCCCCCAGGGCGGCAACAAGCCGGAAGAGCGCGAACACGTCGACCGCTATTTCGACACCGCCGACTTCACCCTGTGGCAGCACGGTTTCGCACTGCGGGTGCGCAGCGATGGCATGCGCCACGTGCAGACCTTGAAGGGCGGCGGCACGGTGGTCGCCGGCCTGCACCGGCGCGTCGAGCTGGAAGCCGAGGTGCCGTCGGCCGAACCGGACCGCGAGCTGTTCGCGCGCCAGTTGCGCGACGCCGTGCCGGCCCTGGCCAAGCAGCTCGGCCGGCATGCGCTGCCGCTCGAGCCGGTATTCACCAACAAGGTCAAGCGCGCCGCCTGGATGCTGGAGCTGGACGGCGGCGTGCAGGTCGAGTGCGCCCTCGATACCGGCGAGCTGCAGCGCGGCGACCGTACGGTGCCGGTGCGCGAACTGGAACTCGAAATGAAGGACGGCGATCCCGCCCGCCTGTACGAGCTGGCGCGCCAGGTGCACGACGCGGTGCCGGTGCGGATCGAGAACGTCAGCAAGGCCGAGCGCGGCTATGCGCTGGCCGGCGGCGTCACGCCGCACGCCGTGAAGGCGACCGCGGTGGCGCTCAAGCGCAAGGCCAGCATGGGCGAGGCCCTGGCCGGCATCCTGCAGAACTGCCTGGCGCAGATGCAGGCCAACGAGCAGGGCGTGCTGGCGGGCGAGGTCGAGAGCCTGCACCAGATGCGCGTCGGCCTGCGCCGCCTGCGCGCGGCGATGGCGATGGTGAAGGACATGGTGCAGCTGCCGGCGCCGCTGGCGGCCGACGTCGAATGGCTGGCCGGCGAGCTGGGCGACGCCCGCAACTGGGACGTCTTCATCGAATCGCTGCTGCCCGGCCTGCCGCTGCCGGAAGAACACAAGCCGGCGCTGGCGCGGGTCGCGGTGGCGGCGCGCGAAGAGGCGGAGCGGCATCGCGCCCGCGTGCGCGCGGCGGTCGGCGGCCCGCGCTATACCGGCCTGATGCTGGGGCTGGGCGCCTGGATTGCCGGCCAGGGATGGAAGCAAAGCGGGCGCCAGGCCGATTCGCGTCCCGGGGATGCGCCGGCCGACGCGCTGGAACAGAAAGTGAGCAAGGCCGCGCCGCGCCTGGTGCAGCATGCCGCCGCGCGCGTGCGCAAGCGTGCCCGCGTCATCGACCTGAAGCACCCGGAAACCCTGCACAAGGTGCGTATCGCCGCCAAGAAGGAGCGCTATGCGCGCGAATTCTTCGAAGCGCTCAGCCACAGCAGGAAGGAAGTGCGCCGCCACGACCTGCTGTCCGACATGCAGGACGAACTGGGGCTGCTGAACGACGGCGTGGTCGCGCGCGAACTGGTGGGGCAGTTGCGCGAACGGGTGCCGCAGGAGCTTGCGCTGCTCGGCTTCATCGAAGGCGTGCTGGCCGAGCGCGCCGCGGACAACCTGCCGCGCGCCGGCAAGCATGTGCGCCGCAAGCTGCGTGCGCGGGCCGGTTTCTGAGACGATATGCTGAATTGGTGCCGGTATATTTCCCGACCGCCGGCGCCGGTAGGGCAGCTGGGCTGCCGTGCTCTTTTCCCTGGAGCGATGCGTATTCTGGCGCCACAATGTGACAGGCGTTTGACGCAATCGGCGTCCCGGCCTTCATGCGTGACGAATTGACGCCATGCAACCCACGTCTTACATTCGACAGGGTTCGTATACGAAAGGATCGTCGATGAAGACCTGGCTGGCCGGTTTGCTGTTCCCCTTGTCGCTGCATGCCGTGGCCGCCGAAGCGCCGGGCGAACAGTTCGCCCAGGTCGGCGCCAACCGGCTGGCCTGGGAATGCCGCGGCGAAGGCGGCAAGACGGTGGTGCTGATCGCCGGCATGGGACTCGACGCCCACGCGACCTACAAGAATACCTTCCGCAATTTTTCGGTGCCGGGCTACCGGGTCTGCCTGTACGACCGCGCCGGCGTCGGCAACAGCACGCCGCAGAACGCGCCCCGTCCCATGCGCGCACTAACGGACGAGCTCGACGGCCTGATCCGCGAGCGCGGCTGGCGCGACGTGGTGCTGGTCGCCCACTCCTTCGGCGGCATGATCGCGCGCGCCTATGTCCGGGCACATCCGGACACCGTCAAGGGCATCGTCTTCGTCGACAGCGTGCACGAATCCTGGTATCCGGCCCTGAAGCGGACGATGTCGCCGGACGGCTGGCGCATCATGGACATGGTCATCACCTGGGAACGGGACACGAATTCCCACGAAGATTTCGTCGAGGCGATACAGGCGCTGGCCGGCAGCCGCACGCTGGACCTGCCGGTGACGGTGCTCAGCCGCGGCCTGCCATACACGAATATCCGCCAGGCGAAGATGAGCTACGACGACGTCGACGCCTTCAACACGACCTGGGACGCCGCCCAGTTCGAGCTGGCGAAAGTGTCCACCGACACCCGCCACATGCGCATGCGCTACACGGCCCATCTGTTCGACGAACAGGATCCCTGGCTGGTGCTCGACGAGATCGGCCTGCTGCTGAAGCGCGTCGAGGCACGCGCCCGTCAATAGTTGGTATTGCCACTGAGATCTTTTCCACCTGGCAAAAAACGCCCATAATCGGTGTTTTCGCGGGCCGACCCGGCGCCCGTCCAGGAGAGAACAGTGCAAGAAAAGAATCACGACCACGAGCAGCCGGAAGCCGGCCAGCCCGCCAATCCTTCGCGCCGCAAGATCTTCCAGGCCGCCGCCGCGGTCGGCCTGTCGACCGCCCTGCCGGCGGCCAGCGAAGCGGCCACGAAAGCGGCGAAGGCCCACAAGCCCGTCAAGGGCTCGCTCGACGCCAAGCTGAAGGAACACGTCAGGAACGTGGTCGTGATCTATCTCGAGAACCGCAGCTTCAACAATCTGTTCGCCGATTTCCCCGGCCTGGCCCAGCCCCTCTCGAGCCTGCCCGCGTCCGCCACCGCGCAGAAGGACCGCGACGGCTCGGTGCTGCCGGAACTGCCGAAGATCTGGGGCGGCATGGTGCCGGCGCGCCAGAACCTGGGCGGCAAGGATTACATCATCAAGGAAGAGGATATCCAGCACTTGCCGAACGCGCCGTTCGCGTTGAGCGACGCCGAGGGCAAGCCGCTGCCGGAAGGCCTGGTCACGCGCGACCTGACCCACCAGTTCTATCACAACCAGATGCAGATCAACGGCGGCAGGAACGACGGCTTCGTCGCCTGGGGCGACAGCGGCGCGATGGTGATGGGCCACTACGGCGAGACCCGGAAGAACCTGGGCCTGTACCAGATCGCGCGCGAGTTCACGCTGTGCGACAACTTCTTCATGGCGGCTTTCGGCGGCTCCTACCTGAACCACCAGTTCCTGATCAGCGGCCGCACGCCGGAATTCTTCAATGCCGCCGAGACCCCGGCGAAGAAGAAGATCGCGGTGCTCGAAGACGGTCCGCAGGGCATGCGCCTGGCGCTGGCGCCGGACTCGCCAAAGTCGGCTTTGGCCGGCAAGCCGAAGTTCGTCAACCATGGCGCCATCACGCCGGACGGCTATGCGGTCAACACCATGGCGCCGCCTTACCAGCCGAGCTGGGTGCGTCCGGCGCCGGGCGGCGATGCGAACGCGGCCGACCCGATGGATCCCTCCGTGCTGCCGCCGCAAAGCTACGACACGATCGGCGACCTGCTGTCCCGGCGCTCCATCAGCTGGGCCTGGTACGGCGGCGCCTGGCAGGCGGCGCTGGACGGCCGCGGCGAAGGTTCGCGCCCGAACTTCCAGCACCATCACCAGCCCTTCAATTACTTCAAGCAATTTGCGCCAGGTACGGCTGCGCGCGAACAACACCTGCGCGACGGTGGCCTGGGCGACAGCCCGATCTCGAACAAGTTCATCGCCGACGCGGTGGCCGGCCGCCTGCCGGCAGTGGCCTTCTACAAGCCGCAGGGCAACCTGAACCTGCACGCCGGCTACTCGGACATCGAATCGGGCGACGCCCACGTCGCCAACGTGATCGAGCACCTGAAGAAATCGCCGCAGTGGAACAATATGGTGGTGGTCATCACCTTCGACGAGAACGGCGGCTGGTGGGACCACGTGGCGCCGCCGACGGGCGACCGCTGGGGCCCGGGTTCGCGCATTCCGGCCATCGTCGTCTCGCCGTTCGCGAAAAAGGGTGCGGTCGACCACAACTTCTACGACACGACCTCGGTCCTGCGCTTCATCTCCCGCCTGCACGGCCTGCCGCTGCTGGAAGGCCTGGCCGCGCGCAACGCCGCCTTCGAGTCCCGCGGCGCGCGTCCGCCGGGCGACCTGACGGCGGCGCTCAGTTTCCGCTGAGCGCAAATTTCCTATGGGCTAACGCGCGCTGTGCGGCAAAGCGCGGCGATACACTTTGTGACACCGTTGTCATTTGAACACGGGGCAAACTTCACCATAAGATCAGGAGAACGACATGCAGAAGAATAAAACCTTGAAGGGACTGCTGGCCGTATCGGCAGTGGCAGCCATGTTCGGCGCAGTCGGCGTCCATGCCCAGACTTCGGTCGGCTCCAGCCCGTCCCAGACCGGCACCAGCTCCACCAATCCCAACCAGGCCGGCAAGACGACCAAGGAAGGGACGATGGACAACAGCAACAGCACCGGCATGGAGAACCGCGCCAACCAGTCGGGCAAGAGCATGGGCAGCTCGAGCAGCTCGACCTCGAAGTCGTCCGGCATGCATTCCTCGGGTTCCAGCAGCACCGGCATGAGTTCGTCGGGCGCCAGCGGCGCAGCCGGCGCGACGGCCTCGGGCGCCAAGCTGAACAAAGGCGACGAGAAGATCCTCAAGGATATCGCGATGGCCGACATGGCTGAAGTCGCGGGCGGCAAGCTGGCCCAGAGCAAGGGCCAGAGCAGCGAAGTGAAAGCCTTCGGCCAGCAGATGATCGACGATCACACCGCCAACCTGAACGAAGTGAAAACCCTGGCCGACGCCCGCGGCGTGACCCTGCCGACCGAACCGGACGCCAAGCACAAGGCCATGGCCGCCAAGCTGGAAAAGATGAGCGGCGCCGACTTCGACAAGGCCTACATGAAGCAGGCCGGCGTGCAGGACCACAAGACCGTCCACGCCAAGCTGATGGCCGACGCCAAGAAGGCCAAGGATCCGGAAGTGAAGGCCCTGGTCGAGAAGACCGAGCCGGTGGTGGCGCAGCATTTGAAGTCGGCTGAGCAGATGAATACGGCTAAGGCTGGGACTACCGCGGGTAAGTAAGCACTGCAACGTCATCCTCGCGAAGGCGGGGATGACGGTTATATGCAACTCCTCCGCACCAACAACTCCCGCAACCCATCCACATCGATCGGCTTGGTCAGATGATGATCGCAGCCCGCCTCGAAGGCGCGCTGGCGGTCCCTGTCCTGGCCCCAGCCGGTGGCGGCGATCAGGGTCATTGCTGCGCCGCCGGGCAGGGCGCGCAGGCGGCGGGCCAGTTCGTAGCCGTTCAGGTCGGGCAGGCCGATGTCGAGCAGGACCGCGTCCGGGCCGAAGGCCGGCGCGACCGCCAGCGCCGACTGGGCCGTGTGGGCCATCCGGGTCTCGCAACCGAACATCCCGAGCGCCATCGCCAGCGCTTCGGCGGCATCGATATTGTCGTCGACTACCAGCACGCGCATGCCTTCGATGATCCCCGCCGGCTGGGGCCGTGATGCCGGTGCCCAGGGGGTGTCGCCGCTGCGCGGCGTCTCCGCCAGCAGCGGCAGGCGCACCGTGAATTCGCTGCCCAGGCCCGCGCCCGCGCTGGCGGCATGGATGCTGCCGCCGTGCAGCTCGACGATGCCGCGCACCAGCGCCAGGCCGATCCCGAGGCCGCCCTTGGCGCGGTCGAGGGCCGGTTCCAGTTGCGAGAACATGTCGAACACGCTTTCCAGGTTCGAGGCCGGAATACCGATGCCGGAGTCGCGCACCCTCAGCTCGGCGAAGCCGTTGCGGCTGGCCAGGCGCAGCTCGATGCTGCCGCCGTCCGGGGTGTACTTGACGGCGTTGTTCAGCAGGTTGACCACCACCTGCGACAGCCGGGTGGCGTCGCCGTCGACCAGCAGCGCCGGCGCCGGCAGGTCCAGGCGCAGCGTGTGGCGGGCGGCGCGCATGGCGCCGGCCAGGTCCTGGGCCGCGCCCTGCGCCAGTGCGCCCAGCTCCACCGGCGCGCGGCGCAGCTGCATCCGGCCCTGGGTGATGCGCGAGACCTCCATCAGGTCATCGACCAGGCGGGTGAGGTGGCGCAGCTGGCGGTCGAAGGCTTGCAGCAGGCGCCCGTCGGTGTCATGGCCGCCGGCATGGCCGTGGCCGTGCTGCAGCACGTCGAGCGCATTGCGCATCGGCGCCAGCGGGTTGCGCAGCTCGTGCGAGAGGGTGGCCAGGAACTCGTCCTTGCGGCGGTCGGCCGCCGACAGCTGGGCATTCAGGAACTGCAGCCGGGCTTCGGCGCGCCGGTGCGCCTCCAGCGCCGATTCCGCCGTCTTGCGCGCCGCCAGCAGCTGGCGCTCGTAGGCATGGCGGTCGGCCGACTGGAACAGGGCCCACTGGTCGACCACCCGGCCGTCCTGGTGGCCGCGCACGATGTTGACCAGCACCGGCAGGCGCTCGCCGTCGCGGTCGCGCAGGTCGATCTGGATCTCCGCCACCGCGCCCTGGTCGCGCAGCAGCGGCAGGCAGTGGGTGTAGTGGAACAGGCGCGCGCCCATCGGCAGCAGATCGGGCATGCGCAGCTTGCCCGCCAGCTCGTCTTCCTCGTAGCCGAGCCAGCCGCGCACGGTGGCGTTGGCGCGCAGGATCAGGCCGTCGGCATCGGTCAGCAGCAGGCCGCAGGCCGCCCGTTCGAACAGGGCGTCGGCGCCGGGCTGGATGGCGTTCATGTCGTCAACGCAGGGTCTGCGCGAGGAAGGCGTCGATCGTGCGCGAACTCTCGGTGGGCGCGCTCATGTGCGGGCAATGGCCGACGTTGCGGATCACGCGCAGGGTGCTGGAAGGGAGGTGGCGATGCAGCCAGTCGCCGACCTCGCGCGGCGCGATCAGGTCGTCGCTGCATTGCAGGATCAGGGCCGGCACCGTCGAGCGCGGAACCTCGGCGCGGTGGTCCGAGAGGAAGGTCACGCGGCCGAAGTGGCGGGCGATCTCGGGATCGTTGCGGCAGAAGCGCCCGGTGAGTTCGTCGCGCAGCAGCGGCTGGTTGGGCGCGCCCATGATCATCGGCGCCACGCTGCGCGACCAGCCGAGGTAGTTGGCGTCCATGGTCTCGAGCAGCTCGTCGATGTCGGAGCGGCTGAAGCCGCCCACGTAGTCGCCGTCGTTGATGAAGCAGGGCGAGGGCCCGATCATGACCTGGGCGGCGAAGCGCTGCGGCGCGGCGATCGCGGCCAGCATGCCGATGGTGGCGCCGACCGAATGCCCGACGATCACCACCGGGCCGCTGGTGACGCCGTCGACGATCTCCAGCAGCTCGGCGGCGTGGCCGTGCAGGCTGCCGTACTTGCTGCGGTCGTAGGTGGAAAGCTCGGACTGGCCGCAGCCGGTCAGGTCGTAGGTGACCACGCGGAAGCGGTCCTGGTAGCTTGGGGCCAGGAAGCGCCACATGGTCTGGTCGCAGCCGAAGCCGTGGACGAACACCATGGCGGCGGCGCCTTTGCCGGAAACCTGAATGTGATTGCGGCTTCGTATGGACATGGACTTCTCCCTCCAGGTGCATCCCCATTGTGCGCCGCAATTCGCCGCGATGTCCAGCGTAGATTGGGATTTTCAGGGAGCCATGCCGGTCGCATGGGCGATGCGCATGCGCTCCTCTTCGCCGCGGTTCTGGCTGGCTTTCCACTTGCCCTGCAAGCCGTCGATGACGATCTCGATGCCGACCGTCGCCCGCACCAGCCTGTCGATATAGTCGCGCGGCGCATCGTCGACGGCCCAGCTGCGGCCTTGCCCGTGCTCGTGGCGCCGGGTCATGCGGCGCATGTGGGCCAGCAGCCATTCGGTGTCGTCGATGGTGCGCAGCCGGCCGTGCGCATGCACGACCGCGTAGTTCCAGGTCGGGACCACGCGTCCGTCGATGGCCTTCGCATCGTAGAGTTCGGGCGAGACGTAGCCGGACGGTCCCTGGAAGATCGCCAGCACCGGCGCGCCGTCCTGGCGCCACAGCGGGTTCGCGCGCGCCACGTGGGCACGCAGGA
>Ga0308170_10002898_pt1 | contig 14416 bp, 13 predicted proteins | sample PhyBR2_2_FD_202136 | JGI IMG/M metagenome (GOLD analysis project Ga0308170, IMG submission 202136) | Phyllosphere microbial communities from UC Gill Tract Community Farm, Albany, California, United States - DLSLSB.R2 | ecosystem: Host-associated > Plants > Phyllosphere > Unclassified | place... | reverse complement strand
CTCGCGAAATCCGCATCGCCACCCGTAAAAGCGCCCTGGCCTTGTGGCAGGCCGAATACGTCAAAGCACGTCTTGAGCAGGCTCATCCGGGCCTCAAGGTATCCCTGGTGCCCATGGTCAGTCGCGGCGACAAGCTGCTGGACTCACCCCTTTCGAAAATCGGCGGCAAGGGTCTTTTCGTCAAGGAGCTGGAAACTGCGCTGCTGGAAAACGAAGCCGACATCGCCGTGCATTCGATGAAAGACGTGCCCATGGACTTCCCTGAAGGCCTGGGCCTTTTTTGCATCTGTGAGCGCGAAGATCCGCGTGATGCCTTTGTTTCCAATACCTGCGCGTCCCTGGATGACTTGCCGCTGGGCAGCATCGTCGGCACCTCCAGCCTGCGTCGCCAGGCGCAGTTGCTGACACGTCGGCCCGACTTGCAGATTCGCTTTTTGCGCGGCAACGTCAACACGCGCCTGGCCAAGCTGGATGCCGGCGAATATGACGCGATCATTCTTGCCGCCGCCGGGTTGATCCGCTTGGGCTTCGAAGATCGCATCACATCGGCCATCAGCGTCGAAGACAGCCTGCCCGCCGGCGGGCAGGGCGCAGTCGGCATCGAATGTCGGACCGCCGACAGCGAAATCCACGCACTGCTCAAGCCCCTCGATCACGCCGATACCGAAGTTCGTGTGACCGCCGAGCGCGCCCTGAACAAACACCTCAATGGCGGCTGCCAAGTCCCCATCGCCTGCTATGCCGTACTCGAAGGTGAGAATCTGTGGCTGCGCGGCCTGGTGGGGGATCCGGATGGCGGGACCCTGCTGACCGCCCAGGTGCGTGGGCCGCAACGAGACGCCACGGCCTTGGGGATTCAGGTTGCCGAGGAGTTGCTGGACAAAGGTGCCGGTGCCATTTTGCAAAAAGTCTATGGCGAGGCCGGTCCGCAGTGATCGACTGGCGAGTGCTGCTGACGCGGCCTGCCGAGGAGTCGACAGCCCTGGCGGCGTTATTGTCCCAGGCCGGTATATACAGCAGCCGTCTGCCGTTGCTGGAGACGCAAGCGTTAGCGGTCACGGCTGAGCAACAAGCGGTGTTTGACGCGTTGCAGCGTTATTGCGCGGTCATTGTTGTGAGCAAGCCGGCCGCGCGCCTGGCGCTGCAACGGTTGGGGAATGCCGTGCCACCAATGCCGTGGTTCAGCGTCGGTGCGGCGACGGCGCAGATCCTGGCCGGTCATGGCCTCGACGTTCATTATCCCGCCACTGGCGATGACAGCGAGGCCTTGCTTCAATTGCCTGCATTGCGCGAGGCTATCGCACAGCCGGGCGCCAAGGTGCTGATCCTGCGTGGCGAGGGCGGCCGAGAGTTGCTGGCAGAGCGTTTGCGTGAGCAAGGTGCTAGTGTCGACTATCTGGAATTGTATCGGCGTTTTCTTCCGGTCTACGAGACGGGTGCGCTGATGCAACGCATCCGGTTGGAACGCTTGAACGGCCTGGTGGTCAGCAGTGGGCAGGGTTTTTTACACCTGCAGGCCCTGGCGGGCATCGATTGGCCACAGGTGGCACAGCTGCCGTTGTTCGTGCCCAGCCCGCGCGTCTATGAGATGGCGCGGGCCGCTGGCGCAAAAAAAGTTGTGGATTGTCGCGGCGCAAGTGCCGCGGCTTTGTTAGTGGCGTTGGGGAGCTACCCCGTTCCCACTCTCTGATACGCAAAGGATGGATACGTGAGCGAAACAGCCTTGCCTAAAGATGAAGCTCAACCCGCACTTGATGCGCCGGTCGAGACACCGGTCACCGCGCCGCGCCGTGGCAATGGCCTGGCAGTCGTCGCCTTGCTGTTGGGGGCTGCGGGCGTAGCCGCTGGCGGCTGGGGGATCTGGCAGGTCCGTGCCCTTCAAGCCAGCGGCCAACACCAACTGAGCCAAGTGCAGACCCTGGATGACCAGTCCCAGAGCCTCAAGCAAAGCCAGCAGCAGTTGGCCGCCCGCCTGGCACAATTGCCGGGTGCGGACGAGCTGGAGGAGCGCCGCCGCCTGGTTGCCCAATTGCAGGGCGATCAGCAACGCCTGAGCCAGCGCCTCGAAACGGTGTTGGGCGCCAGCCGCAAGGATTGGCGCCTGGCCGAGGCGGAGCATCTGATCCGTCTGGCCAGCTTGCGTTTGTCTGCCTTGCAAGACATCAACAGTGCGCAGTCGCTGGTCCAGGGCGCCGATGAGATTCTTCGCGAGCAGAGCGACCCAGGGGCTTTCACCGCCCGTGAGCAACTGGCCAAGAGCCTTGCCGCATTGCGCAGCACTGAGCAACCAGACCGCACCGGCCTGTACCTGCAACTGGCGGCCTTGCGTGACCAGGTCGTGCAACTGGCGGCGATTGCCCCGGAGTATCAGCTGACGGAGCCTGCTTCCCAAGGACGCCCCACCAGCGATACGCAGAACCAGTTGAGCCAATGGTGGGAACAGATTTCCCGCTACTTCCGCATCGACTTCAACCCGGATGACAATATCCGGCCATTGTTGGCAGGCCAGGGTTTGAACCAGGTGCGCCTGGCCCTGAGCCTGGCGCTGGAGCAGGCTCAGTGGGCCGCGCTCAACGGCGAGTCGGCGGTGTACAGCCGCTCGCTGGGCGAAGCGCGCAGCGTACTGCAAGACAACTTCAATCAGGACAACCCGCAGAGCAAGGCGATGCTGGCGCGTATCGCTGAACTTGAGCCCAAGGCCGTGTCGGTGGTGACGCCGGACCTGGCTGCGAGCCTGGCCGCCGTGCAGGCTTACCTTGAACGTCGTCATCTGTCTGCCGACGAAGCCAAGGCCGCGGCCGGCAAACCGGCGACCCAGGAGTAGAGCTGATGAAGCGTTTCTATGTGATCCTGGTGCTGGCGATTGCAGTCGCCCTCGCACTGGCCGTGGGTATTTCGAAACACACAGGCTACGTGCTGATTACTTATCCTCATTTGCTGCATTATGAGTCAAGCCTGTGGGCTACCCTGGTGGCGGTGTTTGCCATCGGTCTGGCGATCTACCTGGTTCGTGTGTTGCTGAGCCTGATCACCACCTCCGGTGGCGTGGTCAATCCATGGTCGCGACGCAACCGCAGCCGCCGTGTACAGATCGCGATCGAGCAAGGCCAGATGGACCTTGCCGAGGGCCGCTGGGCCAGTGCCGAGCGCCACTTGCACCGCGCTGCCGAAGCAGAGCGTCAGCCGCTGCTCTATTACATCGGTGCTGCCCGTGCGGCCAATGAGCAGGGCCGCTATGAGGAATCCGACGGCTTGCTGGAGCGTGCCCTGGAGCGCCAGCCCCAGGCGGAATTGGCCGTGGCCCTGAGCCATGCGCAACTGCAGATGGACCGCGGCGATACGGAAGGCGCCCTGGTTACGCTTCAGGCGATGCACGAGCGTCACCCGCATAACGCGCAGGTACTCAGGCAGCTACAGCGCCTGCATCAGCAGCGTGGCGATTGGTCGTCGGTGATTCGCCTGCTGCCTGAGCTGCGCAAGGACAAAGTCTTGCCCGCCAGTGAGCTGGCCGAGCTGGAACGTCGTGCCTGGGGCGAAAACCTGAGCCTGGCTGCCCAGCGTGAAGAGCAGGGCGAGGCGGGCTTGCAGTCTTTGGAGCGGGCCTGGGAGCAACTGACTTCGGCCCAGCGCCAGCAGCCACAATTGGTGCTGGCTTATGCCGACCAGCTGCGTCGGCTAGGCGCGGATGCGAAGGCCGAGGAAGTGCTGCGTGGTGCCCTCAAGCGCGACTATGACAGCCATCTGATTCGGCTGTACGGCCTGTTGCGTGGCAGTGACCCGGCGCGCCAGTTGAAGTTTGCCGAAGGCTGGCTCAAGGACCATCCGGGCGATGCCAGCTTGCTGCTGACGCTGGGCCGTCTGTGCCTGCAAAACAGCCTGTGGGGCAAGGCGCGGGACTATCTGGAAAGCAGCCTGCAAGTACAGCGCAATCCCGAAGCCTGTGCCGAATTGGCCCGCTTGCTGGCCCAACTGGGCGACACCGAGCGCAGCAACCAGCTGTTTCAGGAAGGTCTGGGGCTGCTCGACAATCGTCTGTTGTCCTCGCCTCTGCCAGTACCCGCGCGTATTTAAAGTAGGAAAGGGTGAATGGATTGGCTCGGATCTATCCGACACCCGATCCTTAAAACCCCAGTAAACACTCGGTATAACTGACGTGATGACTAATTCCTACTTGTTGTATATGGATTTCCGCCATGCCTTGGCGGAATGTCCTTACTTCTTCGCGGAATTGTCTGCTCCATGGCGTATTGAAAGGGGTCGGGCCTTTCCTCTACCGTAGCGACCTATCTCTTGCAGTGCGGATAAACAATGTCTTTGGCCCCTTTACGCTCCTTGTTTTTCCTGGCGTTCATGGCGGGTGCGCTGACGTTGGGCGCGTCCTTCTATCTGGAATACGGCGCGTTGCTACAGCCTTGCTTTCTGTGCCAGGTACAACGCCTGTTTCTGGCCACCTTTGCGCTGATCAACCTGATGGCCGCCCTTCATAATCCCGGGCGCTCCGGCCTTTGCCTGTATGGGCTGGCGAGCATCGTGTGCGCATTATTGGGCGCCATCACTGCCGGGCGCCAAGTGCTATTGCAGAATATTCCGTCAGGTGGGGGCCGGGATTGCTGGCCCAGCCTGCACTACATGATCGAAAACCTGTCGTTCTGGCAGGCGGCGCGGTCAGTGTTCAACGGGACTGTCGATTGCGTTGAAATCAACTGGACGCTATTTGACCTGAGCCTGCCGGAGTGGAGCCTGTTGTTCTTTGTGGCGATGTTGATCCTGGGTGTCATGCAATGCTCGCGGCTGTTGTTCAGTAAGCATTTGCGCATCACAGCGTCATGAAAACGGGACCCGAGTTGTAGGAGGGGATTAAACACTTGTATGAACATTCTCTCCTGCGTACCTTGAAGCCATAGTCCTGCGGGCATAATCTGGCCCGCACGCGTATCCAAACCATTTGTCAGACGCGGCTTTGTTCGACTGCTGCTTAATCCTCCAAGTGTTGCGCAGGTACAGAGCAGCAGCGCCCCTATAGGGAAGAGAGATCATCATGCTGGAAAGTTGTCAGAATGCTCAGGAACGTTGGGGTGGGGTGCACAAGCTGATCGACAGCTGGCTGAAGGCACGCCACGAACTGGTTCGGGCCTTTGATGCTCTCGGTGCCAAGCCCGAAGCATTGGGCGAGAATCGCGAGCCATTGCAGGATTTCTGTGGGGCACTGGTTGACTACGTATCGGCAGGCCATTTCGGCGTCTACGAGCAACTGACCAAAGAGGCGCAAGCCTTCGACGACCAGCGTGGCCTCGACCTGGCAGAGACTATTTACCCGCGCATCGATGCGATTACGGAAAAACTGCTGGCGTTCACCGACCTGTGTGATGCAGGGAAATGCGTGGCGGAAAAATTCAAAGAACTGGGCGCGCTGCTGCATGAACGTTTCGAGCTGGAAGACTGCTTGATCGAAGTACTGCACAACGCCCATAAGGAAGAGACTGCCACCCAAGCCTGAAGCTTGGTGGCGAGATAAAAAACGGTGCGCATGTCGCACCGTTTTTTTATGGGTCAGTGGCGAGTGCCGAGCAGTTCTATCTCGAACACCAGCGGTGTATAGGGCGGGATCAGTTCACCCGCGCCGTCCGCGCCATAGGCTTGCGCCGAGGGAATCACCAGGCGCCATTTCGCTCCCACTGGCATCTGCTGCAATGCGCTGCTCCAGCCGCTGATCACGCTGCCGAGGCGAAACCATTGTGGCTGCGCACTTTGATCGAAGATGGTGCCGTCGGGCAATCGGCCCACGTATTTCACGCGTACCTCATCGCTGGCTGCTGGTTTGTTGCCGGTGCCTGGCGTCAGTTCTGTAAGCAGAATCCCATTTGCCAATTCACGAACACCACTGGCGGCTCTTTCCCTAGTTAGAAATTGCTGTTCGGCGGCGAGTGCCTTTTCGCTTTGAGGTAGTTGGGCGTCGGCGGCGTTCTGCGCTTCGTGCTGCGCGAGGATCTGTTCGATGCGTGCGTTGTCGAGCGCCAGCGGCTTGCCTTGATAGGCTTGCTTGAGGCCGTCGATCAGGGCCTGGATCTGCAGGTCGGGGACTTCCTGGCGCAAGCGTTCGCCGAGGCTTGCGCCCAAGCTATAGGCTAGATCATGCGCCTCTGTGGCGGCGGTTTTCGACGGCGATTGCGCGCTCGCATCGGCCACAAAGATCGCCAAGCCAAGCACTGGAAAAAGATAACGCGACATGGACATTCTCCCGGCGAAAGTGCGACGGATTATGCCAGTGTGAGTGCGTAAAAACTGGTGAGCATTTGCGTTATATCGATAAGAATTTTCGTGCCGTGCAACGCAAGCCCAACGATACTGTCAACATGCGCTAGCGGCGGTAAGAGCAGAGGGCTAGTATGAGCCGCACCCACGTCAGCCAGGAGGTAAACCATGTCGGCCAAACAGAAGCCTGTAAATACCCCGTTGCACTTGCTCCAACAACTTTCGGGCAGCCTGCTCGAACATCTGGAAAGCGCATGTTCCCAGGCGTTGGCCGATGCAGAAAAACTGCTCGCCAAACTGGAAAAACAACGCGGTAAAGCGCAAGAAAAGCTGCACAAGTCCCGTACCAAACTGCAAGACGCCGCTACTGCCGGCAAGTCCAAGGCGCAAGCCAAAGCCAAGGGCGCTGTCAAAGAACTTGAGGAGCTGCTGGATGCCCTCAAGGATCGTCAAGCTGAAACCCGCAGCTACATTTCCCAACTCAAAAAAGACGCTCAAGAAAGCCTGAAGCTGGCCCAAGGCGTTGGTCGTGTGAAGGAAGCCGTAGCTAAAGCGCTGGGTGCTCGTACGCCCGCAAAAGTTGCAGCCAAGCCCGTTGCCAAAAGCGCTGCTGCCAAGCCAGTTGCTAAAACTGCAGCCGCCAAACCAGCAGCCAAGCCAGCCGCTAAAACTGCAGCTGCCAAACCAGCAGCCAAGCCAGCCGCTAAAACTGCAGCTGCCAAACCAGCAGCCAAGCCAGCCGCTAAAACTGCAGCTGCCAAACCAGCAGCCAAGCCAGCCGCTAAAACTGCAGCTGCCAAACCAGCAGCCAAGCCAGCCGCCAAACCTGCTGCCGCTAAACCAGCAGCCAAGCCAGCCGCCAAACCTGCTGCCGCGAAACCAGCAGCCAAGCCAGCCGCCAAACCTGCTGCCGCGAAACCAGCAGCCAAGCCAGCCGCCAAACCTGCTGCCGCGAAACCAGCAGCCAAGCCAGCCGCTAAACCTGCAGCTGCCAAACCAGCAGTCGCCAAGCCAGCCACTCCAGCGGCACCGGCAGCATCCACCGCTCCAACCGCATCGGCCAGCACCACGCCTGCACCGGTAGCGCCAAGCACCACCCCAGCCAGCGCTTCCTAAGCGTCGGTGGCCGCGACGCGCAGCGCCTGCAGCGCGTCGTGGTCAAGGTTGGCGGCTTCGGTCGCCAGGCCCTCAAGCCATTCGTACTGACCCACCACCTCATTGATCGGCCATGCCTGCGCCAAGGTTTCCAGGCGCGCCAGCAGTGTTCGTTCAGCCTCCAGCTCCAGGGCTTTGACCCGCTCGCGCAACGATGCCAACTGCGTATCTTGCTGCGCCAGGGCTCGCCATTGCACGCGCAGGTATCGCAACGGTTCGACGACTTGCACACGCCACGGACGGGCAAGCTGTTGCAGCTTCTGCAACCGCTCAGGTGTATGTGCCACACCGCGCCGCTCCAGCCACGCACCACACAGCAGCAGACATACATCCGCGCCCTGTTCCTGCAAACGCAGACATGCGGCCTCTACACCCGGGCGAGCGTAGGTAGAAAGGGCAAAGCTCCACAGGTCAGCGCACATATTCACACCCAAGCCAGCGGCCAACGAAGCTGGTAGACTCCGCCGCCATTATGATCCGACTTCAAAGCCTAACATTACAGCGTGGCCCGCAACGTCTTCTCGAAGACGCCGAGCTGACCCTGCACGCCGGTCACAAAGCCGGCCTGATCGGTGCCAATGGCGCCGGCAAATCCACGTTGTTCGCCTTGCTGCTCGGTGAGCTGACCCCGGATTCCGGGGACTGCCTGCTGCCGGCCGACTGGCGCATCGCCCATATGCGCCAGGAGATCGACACCCTGGACCGCATCGCGATCGACTACGTGCTCGATGGCGACTTGCGCCTGCGCCAGGTGCAACACGACCTCGCCGAAGCCGAAAAAGCCCAGGACGGTGCCGCCCAGGCCCGCCTGCACGCCGAGCTGGACAGTGCCGACGGCTACACCGCCGATGCCCGTGCCCGCAAAATGCTCGCTGGCCTGGGCTTTACCAACGAACAGATGGACCGCCCGGTCGCCGACTTCTCCGGCGGCTGGCGCATGCGCCTGAACCTGGCCCAGGCACTGATGTGCCCCTCGGACCTGTTGCTGCTCGACGAGCCGACCAACCACCTGGACCTCGATGCGATCCTGTGGCTGGAAGATTTCCTCAAGAGCTACCAGGGCACCTTGTTGCTGATTTCCCACGACCGGGATTTCCTCGACGCCGTGGTCGACAACATCGCCCACGTCGAACAGAAGAAAATCACCCTCTACCGTGGCGGCTATACCGCGTTTGAACGCGCGCGCGCCGAACGCCTGGCCCAGCAGCAACAGGCCTTTGAAAAGCAACAGGCGCAACGTGCGCACATGGAAAGCTACATCGCCCGCTTCAAGGCCCAGGCCACCAAGGCCCGCCAGGCCCAGAGCCGCATCAAGGCGCTGGAGCGCATGGAAGAACTGTCGGCGGCCCACGTCGATTCGCCGTTCGATTTCGTGTTCCGTGAGTCGGTGAAGATCTCAAGCCCCCTGCTCGATCTGTCGGACGCTCGCTTGGGCTACGGCGACAAGACCATCCTGGAGAAGGTCAAGTTGCAGCTCACGCCGGGTGCACGCATTGGCTTGCTCGGCCCCAACGGCGCGGGCAAGTCGACGCTGATCAAGAACCTGTCGGGCGAGCTTGAGCCTTTGGCTGGCCGCCTGACCCGTGGCGAGAATACGGTGGTGGGTTACTTCGCCCAGCACCAACTGGATTCGCTCGATGCCAAGGCCAGCCCGCTGTTGCACCTGCAACGACTGGCGCCCACCGAGCGCGAGCAGACCTTGCGCGATTTCCTCGGCGGTTTCGACTTCCGGGGGGCGCGTATCGACGAGCCAGTGCTGAATTTCTCCGGTGGCGAAAAAGCCCGCCTGGCCCTGGCCCTGATCGCCTGGGACCGTCCGAACCTGTTGCTGCTCGATGAGCCGACCAACCACCTGGACCTGGAAATGCGCCTGGCACTGACCATGGCCCTGCAGGAGTTCAGCGGTGCGGTACTGGTGGTGTCTCACGATCGCCACCTGCTCAAGAGCACCACCGACAACTTCCTGCTGGTGGCCGACGGCAAGGTCGAAGAATTCGACGGCGACCTGGACGACTACGCACGCTGGCTGACCGATTACCGCCTGCGCAATGCGCCGGCCAGCAACACCCCGGTCAACCCGGACAAGACCGACAAGAAAGCCCAGCGCCAGGCCGCCGCCGCGCTGCGCCAGCAGCTGGCGCCGCACAAGCGTGAGGCCGACAAGCTGGAAGCCGAGCTGGGCAAGGTGCACGAGCGCCTGGCCAGGATCGAAACCAGCCTGGGTGATAGCGCCGTGTACGAGGCGGCGCGCAAGGATGAGCTGCGTGACCTGCTGGCCGAACAGGCCAAGCTCAAGGTGCGCGAAGGGCAGTTGGAGGAAACCTGGATGGAGGCCCTCGAACTGCTCGAAACCCTGCAAGCGGAGCTGGAGGCGCTGTCCTGATGGAAGCGTTGCAACTTCCGGTACCGGCGCAATGGGTCGAGCCCGTATGGATCGGCGTGCAAATCCTGCTGATCCTGCTGGCCGGCTACCTGGCCCAGCGCTTCGTCGCCAAGGGCCTGACGCGCCTGGGTGAGCGTTACCCGTTCCCGCCGCAACTGCTGATGCCCCTGCGCGGCGGCTTGCGCTGGCTGATCATGGGCAGTGCGCTGATCTTTGTGCTGGGGCGCCTGGGGGTGTCTGCCACGGTGTTGTGGACGGCGCTGTCAGGGTTTGTCGCGGTAGCGGCAGTGGCGTTTTTCGCCATGTGGTCGGTGCTGTCCAACCTGTTGTGCGCAATTCTGATCTTCACCGTCGGGCCGTTTCGCCTTGGGGATATTGTCGAGCTGGTGGACACCGTCGACAAACCCGGCGTGAAGGGCCGGGTCGTGGCGATCAACCTGCTTTACACCACATTGATCGAAGTAGAAGAAGCCGGGACCAGCAGCGCGATGGTGCAGGTACCCAATAGTATGTTCTTCCAGCGTTCGGTGCGCCGTTGGCCGGGAACAGGTACGAATATCTTGTAGGAGCGAGCTTGCTCGCGAAAATCGTCAACGATAACGCAGTGCTTCCAGTCGGCCCGTATCGCTTGTGCGTTTTTCGCGAGCAAGCTCGCTCCTACAGAAATTTATAGCCAGGCTTTGGTCGGTGGCGTTAGCTTAAGGCACAACCGCTAACTCCCTTCTGAGGTGCGCAATGGCTCTCGACACATGGCTGGCCTTTTTCCTGGCCAGTTGGATCATCTCCCTTTCTCCTGGCGCCGGTGCCATCGCCTCGATGTCCAGCGGCCTGCAATATGGTTTTGTCCGGGGCTACTGGAACGCCATTGGCCTGCAACTGGGCCTGGCGATGCAGATTGCCGTGGTCGCGGGTGGCCTGGGGGCCATTCTGGCGGCGTCGTCTACCGCGTTCTATGCGATCAAATGGTTTGGCGTGGCCTACCTCGTGTACCTGGCCATCAAGCAATGGCGCGCCCTGCCCATGGACATGACCGATGACGCCGCCGTGCGCCCGATCGGCAAGCCGATGGCGATGATGTTCCGCGGCTTTTTGGTCAACGCCAGCAACCCCAAGGCCCTGGTGTTCATGCTGGCGGTGTTGCCGCAATTCGTGAACCCGCAGGCGCCGCTGTTGACTCAGTACCTGATCCTCGGTGCGACCATGATCAGCGTCGATATGATCGTGATGGCGGGGTATACGGGGTTGGCCTCTAAAGTTCTACGGCTGCTGCGCACGCCCAAGCAACAGAAGCGTGTGAATCGCACCTTCGCCGGTTTGTTTGTCGGCGCCGCCGGTTTCCTCGCCAGCCTGCATCGCGCCACTGCGTAACTGAATAAGCCGGATCAAAAGGTGGGAGGGGGCTTGCCCCCGATAGCAGGGTGACAGTCAGCTAATTTCCAGCTGAGCCACCGCTATCGGGAGCAAGCCCCCTCCCACATTGGATTTAGTGGTGATATGAAATAACACCTTGAGTCGAATCCATTAAAGCTCAACAATAGTGTTACTTCGTATTTCCACTTGAGATTCATTCATGACTGCCCCTTTCCGCTTTCTTGCGTGGCTGCTGTTGCCGGCGCTGATGTCGTGCAGCTTCAATCTCTTGGCCGCGACCGCCGAAGGCGCGCCACAGGCCCTGCATTTGCTGGATTACATCGGCGCCGACTACCCGCCTACGGTAGAGGCGGGCAAGGTAGTGGACGACTCGGAATACCGCGAGCAGGTGGAGTTTCTCGGAGTGCTGCAGGGTTTGGTGGCTGATCTGCCCGACAAACCCGAGCGCGCTGAGTTGGTCAGCGGCGTTAGTGAATTGCTGGCGGCGGTTACCGCCCATCAGGACGGCGCAAGCGTGGCCCGCCAGGCTCGTCAGTTGGGCGCCAAGCTGGCCGTGGCGTATGAAGTCAGCCAAGCCCCGGCCATCACGCCGGACCCGACACGCGGCGCGCCGCTCTATGCCCAGCATTGTTCGGTGTGCCACGGCACTGCCGGTGCCGGTGATGGTCCGGCTGGCATGGGCATGACGCCGCCCCCCGCTAACCTGCGTGACGCCACGCGCCTGGATCGCTTGAGCCTGTATGCGATCTACAACACTCTCAGCCTGGGTGTCGAAGGCACTGATATGCCGTCGTTCGCTGATCAACTGGACGACCGCCAGCGCTGGGACCTGGCGACCTATATCGCCGGTTTCACCGCCGACCCGGCTGCCGCCAAAAGCGAGCAGGCGTTCAACCTCGCCGACCTGGCGCGCCAGACCCCCAATGAAGTGCTCGCCGCTGACGGCCCTGGCGCTGCGGCAACGTTCCGCGCCCAGCGTGCACAGCCGCCACAGGTTCAGCGTGGTCCCGCGCAGTTGCTCGACTACACGGCCGCCACGCTGGACAAGAGCCTCGCGGCTTTCCGCAACGGCGACCACGAGCAGGCCTATGATTTGTCCGTCGCTGCCTACCTGGAAGGCTTCGAGCTGGTGGAAAGCTCCCTGGATAACGTCGACGCCAATGTGCGTAAAGACACCGAGAAGGCCCTGATGGCCTATCGGCAATCGTTGCAGGATGGTTTGCCTGTCGAGCAGGTACAGCAGCGTCTGGACGTTGCCAAAGGCAAACTCACTGAATCCGCCAGCTTGCTGGGCGGCGATGGCCTGAGCTGGTCATTGAGCTATATCTCTGGCCTGCTGATCCTGTTGCGCGAAGGCCTGGAAGCGATTCTGGTGCTAGCGGCGATCCTCGCCTTCCTGCGTAACACCGGCCAGCAGTCGGCGGTGCGCAGCGTCAACGTCGGTTGGGGCCTGGCGCTGTTGGCAGGCTTGGCTACGTGGGCCTTGGCGGCGTATGTGATTGACGTCAGCGGGGCCCAGCGAGAACTGCTCGAAGGCTGCACGGCACTGTTCGCCAGTGTGATGGTGCTGTGGCTTGGCGTGTGGATGCACGACCGGCGTCACGCGGCGGCCTGGCAGGATTACATCAAGAGCAGCCTGGTGGGCGGTGGTGGGCGTTTCGGTTTTGCCGTACTGGCGTTCTTCTCGGTTTACCGCGAGCTGTTCGAAGTGATTCTGTTCTACGAAACCCTGTGGCTGCAGGCCGGCCCTGCCGGGCACAACGCGGTGCTGGCCGGTGGTGCCACGGCGCTGGTGCTGCTGGTGGGCCTGGCCTGGGTGATCCTGCGTGGTTCGGCGAAGTTGCCGTTGGCGCTGTTCTTCGGCATCAACGCTGCGTTGCTGTGTGCGCTGTCGGTGGTGTTCGCCGGGCACGGTGTCAAGGCCTTGCAGGAGGCGGGCATCTTCGGCACGCGGCCGGTGGCGTTCTTTGACTTCGACTGGCTGGGCATCCATGCCGATGCGTATTCGTTGGGCGCGCAGGCCGTGGCGATCCTGGCGATTGTGGTGCTGTATGGCCGTAGCCGGCTGACCGAGAAGCGCCGGGCGGCGGCGTAGCATGCGGGTATGGATCGACGCCGACGCCTGCCCTCGGGCGGCCAAGGACCAGGTAGTGAGGTTTGCCCTCAAGCGCCAGTTCGAGGTGGTGCTGGTGGCCGGGCAGAGCCAGATCAAGCCGAGCTTTGCCTGTGTGAAGCTGATCGTGGTGCCCAGTGGCCCCGACGCGGCCGATGATTACCTGGTTGAGCACGCCGTGCCCGGCGAACTGGTGATTTGCAGTGACGTGCCCTTGGCCGATCGACTGGTGAAGAAGGGCGTCACGGCCCTCGATCCGCGAGGCAAGGAGTTCAGCCCGGCGAACATGAGTGAGCGCCTGGCGGTGCGTAACCTGTTCACCGACTTGCGTGAGCAAGGCCATATGGGCGGCGGACCACCGCCCCATGGGGAAAAGGACAAGCAGGCGTTTGCCAATGCCCTGGACCGAATCCTTACCCGCTTGATGAAGCCTCTGTAGGAGCGAGCTTGCTCGCGAAGAACGTCAACGATAACGCGGGGGCTCTGGATGAGCGCGGCGCTCTCAGGTTCTTCGCGAGCAAGCTCGCTCCTACAGTGAGAAGGTGTCAGTCGTTCTCGTGGGTCAGTTCCAGCACCCGATCCACCAACTTGTTGATCCCTGACGCCACTTCACTGATGTTCTTGCCGAGCATATACGCCGGCGTACTGACCAGCTTGCGCGCTTTGTCCTCGACGATATCTTCCACCGTGCATTCGTGGTGCGTGGCGCCCATCTTGTCCAGGGCAGCGGCTGTGTCGGCATCGTTACCGATGGTGCAGGTCACGCCAGGGCCGTAGATCTTCGCGGCCAGGGCCGGAGAGATGCAGATCAACCCCACCGGCTTGCCTGCTTCGGCAAACGCTTCAGCCAGCTCCAGCACCTGCGGGTTGACGCTGCAGCCGGCGCCCTCCACGGCGAAGTTCGACAGGTTCTTCGCTGCGCCAAACCCGCCGGGCACGATCAGGGCGTCGAAGTCGGCGGCGTTGGCTTGGCCAATATCCTTCACTGCGCCCCGGGCGATACGCGCAGACTCCACCAGCACATTGCGCGACTCGGGCATTTCTTCGCCGGTGAGGTGGTTGATCACGTGCAATTGCGCAATGTCGGGTGCAAAGCATTCCACTTGAGCGCCGCGCTGGTCCAGGCGCAGCAGGGTGATCAC
>Ga0308170_10002895_pt1 | contig 14418 bp, 12 predicted proteins | sample PhyBR2_2_FD_202136 | JGI IMG/M metagenome (GOLD analysis project Ga0308170, IMG submission 202136) | Phyllosphere microbial communities from UC Gill Tract Community Farm, Albany, California, United States - DLSLSB.R2 | ecosystem: Host-associated > Plants > Phyllosphere > Unclassified | place... | reverse complement strand
AGGGCCAGATCCTCGAGGGTGTGGCACCCGCCGCCGGCGACGACCCCGTCGCGCACCACCTCGACGTGATCGCCGGCAAGACCGGTGCGTTGATCGCGCTGTCCGCGCAGTACGGCGCGCGCTTCGGCGGCGCTTCGGCGGAGGTCGAGGCCGCCCTGACCGAGTACGGCGAGATCGTCGGGGTCGCCTTCCAGATCTCCGACGACATCCTCGATATCGCCTCCGAGTCCGACGAGTCGGGCAAGACGCCGGGCACCGATCTGCGCGAGGGCGTCCCCACCCTGCCGGTGCTGTTCGTCCGTCGGTCGAGCGACCCGGCCGACGCCCGCCTGCTCGAGCTCCTCGACTCCGACCTCTCCAGCGACGCCGCCCTCGCCGAGTGCCTCGACCTCATCCGCAAGCACCCGGCCATGGACGAGGCGCGTGCCTATGTCGTCGCCGAGGCCGAGAAGGCCAAGGCACTGCTCGTCGCCCTCCCCGAGGGCCCGGTCCGCGAGGCGCTGGAGAAGTTCGCCGACGTCGTCGCCATCCGCTCCACCTGACCCGGTCGCCTCGGCACGAGAGGCACACCCCTTAACCTTCGGGGGTGGAGCGGTCGCGGGGGATTCTGTTCGGCATCGGCGCGTACCTCATCTGGGGCGCCTTCCCGCTCTACTGGCCGCTGCTCGAGCCGGCCGGCGCCTTCGAGATCTTGGCGCACCGGCTGATCTGGTCGCTCGTCGTGATGACCGTCCTGGTGGTCGTGCTGCGGCGTGCCACCCAGTTCGTGGCGCTGACCCGCAACCGGCGTCAGCTCGGCCTGCTCGCGCTCGCGGCCGTGACCATCACCTGCAACTGGGCCGGCTACATCTGGGGCGTCACGCACGGCCGGGTCGTGGAGGCGTCCCTCGGCTACTTCATCAATCCGCTGGTCACGATGCTGCTCGGCGTGCTGGTGCTGCGCGAGCGGATGCGGCCGCTGCAGTGGGCTGCGGTCGGCGTCGCCGCCGTTGCGGTGGCCGTGCTGACGATCGACTACGGCCGAGTGCCGTGGATCGCGGTGCTCCTCGCCTTCTCGTTCGGCACGTACGGGCTGGCCAAGCGGCTCGCCGGGGCAGGGGCGTTCGAGTCGCTGGCGCTGGAGACGGCCATCATGGCGCCGGTCGCGCTGATCTTCGTGCTCGGCCTGGCGGTGCGCGGTGAGTCCCACTTCGGCACCGAGGGCCCCGGCCACGCCGCGCTGATGATGTCGTCGGGCATCGTCACGGCCGTGCCGCTCATCCTGTTCGGGGCTGCCGCAGTGCGCGTCCCGATGGTGACGCTGGGCCTGCTGCAATACCTCGCGCCGATCCTGCAGTTCGCCCTGGGCGTGTTCCACTTCCACGAGGCGATGTCGACGGGGCGCTGGATCGGCTTCGCCATCGTCTGGCTCGCGCTCGCCGTCTTCACCGCGGACTCGCTGCGTGCCCGACAGGCCAACTCCGCCTGACCCCTTCGAACTATTTCTTGCCAAAGCAGAGCGCGCGCAGCAACTTCGTGATCAGATGCGCTTCTGGCCGCGGAGGGCGGCCATCGTTCTGTGTTCTCGGGAGGGAATCATGCGGCGTCCTGCCGTGCTCGCGGCTGCCGCCGCGGCGAGTGTCATCTCAGTCGGTCTCATCGCACCGGCCGCCCAGGCCGCGCCCACGCCCACGAGCGGTCGGCTCGTCGCCACGGCCACGTGCGACGAGGGCCAGGCCCGACTGGTCAGCAGGGTCGGTCGGAGCGGCACCCAGCGCGCTCACGTGACGGTCACGGGCGTGACCAGTACCCAGTGGCGCGGCGGCCTCGTCCTCGACCCGTACGACGCTTTCGCGGCCGATAGCGGCAGCGATCCCTCCTCGGGTGACATGTCCGGGCTGCTGGGCGGACCTGCGAAGCACTTCGTCGCCGCGCACGGCCACTTCGCGAGCTCGGCGAAGCTGCGCGACTCGCGCTCGCTCGACGCGGTCGCGTCGTTCACCAGTGCGTCGCTCACCCTCTGCACGGTCGGCGTGATCAGCCACGCCGGTCAGTACGCCGTGACCGCCGGCCTGGGTGATGGACTCCTGGTGCGCACCGGCCGCGACGCGACGGTGCAGGCGATCATGGCCGCCGAGAGCCACCACCGCTACCGGCTGGCCTTCACCGTCCGCACCCGAGCGGGTGTGCAGCACCGCACGGTGACCCGCACCGCCGGCTCGCTCGGCGTGCTGCGCTACGTGGTCAGCGACTTCAAGGGCCTCTCCGGCTTCACCCAGGCATCGGTCGAGATGACCGACCTGACCGTACGGGTGCCGGTCGAGCGGTACTCGCTCGCGCGCTGACGCATCGCCTACGCGGAGGACCGCCGGGCGCGCACCACAGGTGCGAACTCGGCGGTCCTTGCTGCAAACTCGGCGGTTCCTGGTGCAAACTCGGCGCTAGGCGACGGTCCAGGTGTCGCCGGCGTGGAGCAGGGCGGTGAGACGGTCCTCGGGCGAGCCCGAGACGCTCTCCTGGGCAGCCGCGATCTGGGCGCGGGCCTGGTCGTCGTAGGTGGGCCGCTCGACCTGGCGGAAGATGCCGATCGGGGACTGGTGCAGCACGCCGGCGTCGGTCAGGCGCGAGATCGCGAAGGCCGTGGTGGGGTCGGGGTTGTGCGCGTCGTGCACGAGGACGTTGCCGATGCCGACGTCCGCCACCAGCGCCACCTTCACCCCGCCCGTGACGGAGTCGCGGATCAGGCCCTTGCTCGCCCGGCCCTCGCCGTCGAGCGCCCCGAACGTGATCGGCTCACCGTGCACCAGCGGGATGATGGCGTCGGCCTTGGTGTCGGGGCCCTTGATGTCGTCGAAGGCGCCGTCGTTGAAGATCGGGCAGTTCTGGTAGATCTCGACCAGGGACGTGCCGCGGTGGGCGGCGGCGGCGGACAGCACCGCGGTGAGGTGCTTGCGGTCCGAGTCGACCGTCCGTGCGACGAAGGAGGCCTCCGCTCCCAGCGCCAGCGACACCGGGTTGAACGGGTGGTCGATCGAACCGGCCGGGGTCGACTTGGTGATCTTGCCGGTCTCGGAGGTGGGGGAGTACTGCCCCTTCGTGAGCCCGTAGATCCGGTTGTTGAACAGCAGGATCGTCATGTTCACGTTGCGGCGCAGCGCGTGGATCAGGTGGTTGCCGCCGATCGACAGCGCGTCGCCGTCGCCGGTGACGACCCAGACCGACAGGTCCTCGCGCGCGGTGGCCAGCCCCGTGGCGATCGACGGCGCGCGGCCGTGGATGGAGTGCACCCCGAACGTGTCGAGGTAGTAGGGGAAGCGCGAGGAGCAGCCGATGCCGGAGATGAAGACGATGTTCTCCCGGCGCAGGCCGAGGTCGGGCAGGAAGCCCTGCACCGCCTTCAGCACGGCGTAATCACCGCAACCCGGGCACCACCGCACCTCCTGGTCGGAGGTGAAGTCCTTGCCGGTCTGGGTCTCGCCCTCGGCCAGGGTGGGGACGAGGTCGATGCCGGAGCGGTACGTCGGCAGGTTCAGGTCGGCCACCTGGTTCGACATGGTCATCACAGCTCCTCGTCGTGCTGCAGGGTGACGGTGACGCCCTCGGCCTCGCCGACGAGGCGGGCGATCGCCTCGGCGAGCTCGTTGGACTTGATCGGAAGGCCGCGCACGACGTTGAAGCCCTCGGCGTCGACCAGGTACTCGGCGCGCAGCAGCATCCGCAGCTGGCCGAGGTTCATCTCCGGCACGAGCACCTTGTCGTACCGCTTCAGGATCTCGCCGAGGTCCTTCGGGAACGGGTTCACGTGCCGCAGGTGGGCCTGGGCGACGCGGTGACCGGCCTTGCGGACGTGGCGCACCGCGGAGCCGATCGGCCCGTACGTGGAGCCCCAACCGATCACCAGCACCTTGGCGCCCTGCCCGTCCTCGGCGCCCGGGTCGTCGACCTCGAGCGGCGGCAGCGAGTCCGCGATCGCGGCGATCTTCGCGGCGCGGGTGCGCACCATCAGCTCGTGGTTGGCCGGGTCGTAGGAGATGTTGCCGTGTCCGTCGCCCTTCTCCAGGCCGCCGATGCGGTGCTCGAGCCCCGCGGTCCCCGGGATCGCCCAGGGCCGAGCGAGCGTCGCCTCGTCTCGGGCGTACGGCTGGAAGGTGCCGCCCTCCTCGACGTCGTCGATGGTCGCGAATCCGGGATCGATCGCCGGCAACGAGTCGACCGCGGGGATCTGCCAGGGCTCGGAGCCGTTGGCGAGGTAGCCGTCGGAGAGCAGCATCACGGGCGTGCGGTAGGTGATGGCGATCCGGGCGGCCTCGACGGCTGCGGAGAAGCAGTCGCCCGGCGTCGCGGGCGCCACGATCGGGATCGGCGCCTCGCCGTTGCGGCCGAACATCGCCTGCAGCAGGTCGGACTGCTCGGTCTTGGTCGGCAGCCCGGTCGAGGGACCACCGCGCTGCACGTTGACCACCAGCAGCGGCAGCTCGGTCATCACCGCGAGCCCGATCGCCTCGCTCTTGAGCGCGATGCCGGGGCCCGAGGTGGTGGTCACGCCCAGGGAGCCGGCGTACGAGGCGCCGATCGCCGCGCCGATGCCGGCGATCTCGTCCTCGGCCTGGAAGGTCGTGACGCCGAAGGCCTTGTGCTTCGAGAGCTCGTGCAGGATGTCGGAGGCCGGGGTGATCGGGTAGGAGCCCAGGAACAGCGGCAGGCCCGAGCGCACGCCGGCGGCCACGAGCCCGTACGCGAGCGCGAGGTTGCCGGTGATGTTGCGGTAGGTGCCCGGCGCCGCGGGTGCCGGCTTGATCTCGTAGGAGACCGCGAACGCCTCGGTGGTCTCGCCGAAGTTCCAGCCCGTCTTGAAGGCCGTGATGTTCGCGTCGCGGATGTCGGGGACCTTGGCGAATCGCTTCTCCAAGAACGCGACGGTCGAGGAGGTCGGGCGTCCGTACATCCAGCTCAGCAGGCCCAGGGCGAACATGTTCTTGGCGCGCGAGGCGTCCTTGCGCGAGAGGCCGTACTGCTTGACCGCCTCGACGGTCATGCCCGTCAGGTCGACCGGGAAGACCTGGTAGGAGCCGAGGGGATCGTTGGCGTCGCCCAGGAGCGACAGCGGATCGGTGTCGTAGCCGGCCTTGGCGAGGTTGCGGGTGGTGAAGTCGGCGGTGTCGACGATGATCGTCGCGCCCTTCGGCAGGTCGCCGAGGTTGGCCTTCAGTGCCGCCGGGTTCATCGCGACCAGGACGTCGGGCGCGTCGCCCGCGGTCATGATGTCGTGGTCGGCGAAGTGCACCTGGAAGGACGAGACACCCGGGATGGTGCCCTGGGGCGCTCGGATCTCGGCCGGGAAGTTCGGCAACGTCATCAGGTCGTTGCCGAAGACCGCCGACTCCTGGGTGAACCGGTCACCGGTGAGCTGCATGCCGTCGCCGGAGTCCCCGGCGAACCGGATGACGACACGATCAAGCTGCTTGACCTGCTTCGACTCGCCCCTCGATGCACTCTGCGACAACGTCCTGCGTCCCTTCGCCTGCGGCTGGTCCTTCCACGGTAATGGCTGCCCCCATCCGCGGGATGTGACGCGCCACACTCTGGGCGAACAAGACAAGAAGCATTAAGTCGACTACTCTACGTGACATTACTGAATTACGGAGGTCGCTCGACCTCTGTCTCCCACGTAGAAGCGAGGAACTCATGAAGTCGATCAAGGTCACGGTTGCGGCTGTATCCGCTGCCGGGGTGCTGGCCTTGACCGGATGCGGCAGCAGCTCCGGTTCCAGCGCGGATGCGGCGTCGACGCTCAACGTCGTCGGCTATTCCGTCCTCCAGCAGGCCAACAAGGGCGTCGAGGCGGCCTTCGAGAAGACCGCCGACGGCAAGGGCGTCGAGTTCAAGGAGTCGTACGGCGCCTCCGGCGACCAGTCCCGCGCGGTGCTCGCCGGCGCCAAGGCCGACGAGGTCCACCTCTCCCTCGAGCCCGACGTGCAGAAGCTCGTCGACGCCGGCCTCGTCGCCGACGACTGGAAGATCAACGCCACCAAGGGCATCTGCACCCAGTCGATCGTCGTCTTCGGCGTGCGTCCGGGGAACCCGAAGAACATCAAGACCTGGGCCGACCTGACCAAGCCCGGCGTCAAGATCGTGACGCCGAACCCGGCGTCCTCGGGCTCGGCCAAGTGGAACCTGCTCGCTGCCTACGGCTCCGCGCTGGGCAACGGCGGCGACGCCGCTGCCGCCGCCTACATGAAGAAGTTCTTCGCCAACATCGCGGCGATGCCCGACTCCGGCCGCGACGCCACCACCGCCTTCACCGGCGGCACCGGTGACGTGCTGCTGTCCTACGAGAACGAGGTCATCCTCGCCCGCCAGAGCGGCACCGACCTGGACTACGTCGTCCCGGACAGCTCGCTGCTCATCCAGAACCCGTGCGCGCTGACCAAGGACGCGCCGGCGGCCGCGCAGAAGTGGCTCGACTTCCAGAAGAGCGCCGACGGCCAGAAGCTCTACGAGGAGACCGGCTACCGCCCGCTCGACTCGGTCGCCTCGCAGGTCGGCGACGTCGACGTCAAGGGCGTCGAGAACGCCGCCGACCCGTTCCCGGCCCCGGCGAAGCTGCTCACCATCGACCAGGACTTCGGTGGCTGGGCCGACGCGAACACGAAGTACTTCGACCCCGACAAGGGCATCCTCACCAAGCTCCAGGCCGCGGCAGGAAAGTGACGTCTACGCCCGTCCTGGAGGCTCGGCCGGACGTCGGTGAACCGCGCAAGCGCGTTCGCCGGCGCCGGCCCAGCCGGTCCGCTTCCCGGACTCTGAACGCCACCTCGGGCCTCGGCCTGGGCGTGGCCATGATCTGGTTCAGCGTGCTGGTCCTGATCCCGCTGGCCGCCATCGTCGTCAAGGCGAGTGGCGGCGGTTGGCACACCTACGCCGACACCTTCAGCAACAGCCAGACCCTCGATGCGATCAAGCTGACCGTAGGCACGTCCCTGCTCGTCACCGCGCTCAACATGGTGATGGGCACGATCATCGCTTGGGTGCTGGTGCGCGACCGGTTCCCCGGCAAGGCGCTGCTCGACCTGGTCATCGACATCCCGTTCGCGCTGCCCACGATCGTCGCGGGCCTCGTGCTGCTTTCGCTCTACGGCGCGGACAGCCCGCTCGGCCTGCACTTCGCCAACACCCGCTCGGCCGTCTTCCTGGCGATCGCGTTCGTGACGCTGCCGTTCGTGGTGCGCACAGTGCAACCGGTGCTCGAGGAGATGGAGACCGACGTCGAGGACGCCGCCGCATCGCTGGGCGCCTCCCGAGCGGTGACCTTCCGGCGGATCGTGCTGCCCACCCTCGTGCCCGCGATCTTCGCGGGAGCGTCGCTGTCGTTCGCGCGCGGCATCAGCGAGTACGGCTCCCTGGTCCTGCTGTCGGGCAACCTGCCGCACCACACCGAGGTGACGTCCGTACGCGTGATGTCGTACCTCGAGGGCGGCAACACCGCAGCCGCCGCCTCCGTGGCGACGATCCTGCTGGTGGTCGCGCTGCTCGCCATCGTCGCGCTCGACGTCATCGCGCGCCGGGTCGCACGTCGGGACGGTCGTGATGGCTAATCACAGTGCCGCCGTTGGGCGGCGGAGCCCGGCGCTGACCTGGGGGCTCCGGATCCTCGTGGTCGGCTATCTGCTGATGCTGGTGCTCTGGCCCAGCTGGTACGTCGTGCAGCACACCTTCGCCGACGGGCTGACCGGCATCCAGACCGCGCTCCAGGACCCGGACGTGCAGCACGCACTGCTGCTCACCGCCCAGGTCTCCGTGCTGGCGGTGCTGATCAACCTGGTCTTCGGCGTGGGTGTCTCGCTGCTGCTGGTGCGCTACGACTTCCCCGGTCGCCGGGCGCTGTCGGCGCTGATCGACCTGCCGCTGTCGGTCTCCCCGGTCGTGGTCGGCCTCGCGCTCGTGCTGGTCTACAACGGCCGGTACGGCTGGTTCGGCCCCTGGCTCGAGGCGCACGGCATCCAGATCATCTTCTCCTGGCCGGGCATGGTGATGGCGACCTGCTTCGTCGCGCTGCCGCTGATCGTCCGCGAGGTCGTCCCCGTCCTCGAGGAACTCGGCGACGACCAGGAGCAGGCGGCCCGATCGCTGGGCGCGAGCGGCTGGCAGACCTTCTCGCGGATCACGGTCCCCGGCATCCGCTGGGCGATCGTCTACGGCGTCGTGCTCTCGCTCGCACGCTCCCTGGGCGAGTTCGGTGCGGTCAAGGTGGTGGCCGGCAACGTCGCCGGCGAGACCCAGACCGCGACCGTCCTCGTCCAGCAGAAATATCAGAACTTCGAGCAGACGACGGCGTACTCCGTCTCGTTCCTGCTCGCGTTCGCAGCGGTGCTCTGCCTCATCGTGGTGGCGCTGCTGCGGCCGAAGGCCTCCAAGGAGTCTCCATGAACGAGCGAAGCGAGCGAACCATTCCATACAGCGCCCATCGTGCCTCGTCGGCGCCCGGAGCGAAGCGAGGACGTCGATGAGCATCGAGGTAAAGAACGTCAACAAGCGGTTCGGTGACTTCGTCGCCCTGGACGACGTGTCGGTCTCGCTGCCGACCGGCCAGCTGACCGCGCTGCTGGGTCCCTCGGGTGGCGGCAAGTCCACCCTCCTGCGGATCATCGCCGGGCTCGACTCGGCCGACTCGGGCTCGATCTCGATCGAGGGCACCGAGGCGACCCACCTACCGCCGCAGAAGCGCAACATCGGCTTCGTCTTCCAGCACTACGCGGCGTTCAAGCACATGTCGGTGGCGAAGAACGTCGCCTTCGGGCTGGAGATCCGCAAGCGGCCCAAGCCGGAGATCGAGCGCAAGGTGGCCGAGCTGCTGGACCTCGTCCACCTGTCGCAGTTCGCCAACCGGCTGCCGGCCCAGCTCTCGGGCGGCCAGCGGCAGCGGATGGCGCTGGCCCGGGCGCTGGCGGTCGAGCCGACCGTGCTGCTGCTCGACGAGCCGTTCGGCGCGCTGGACGCGAAGGTCCGCAAGGAGCTGCGCGACTGGCTGCGCCGGCTGCACGACGAGGTGCACGTGACCACGGTCTTCGTCACCCACGACCAGGAGGAGGCCCTCGAGGTCGCCGACGAGATCGTGGTGATCAACCAGGGCCGCGTCGAGCAGGTCGGCACCCCCGACCAGCTCTACGACGCGCCGGCCAACGACTTCGTGATGTCGTTCCTCGGCGACGTGACCACCCTGGGCGGCGAGCTGATCCGGCCCCACGACATCGAGGTCGACGTGGTGCCCGGCGAGCCCGGGGCGATCGAGGGCTCGGTCTCGCGTGTGCTGCGGATCGGCTTCGAGGTCCGGCTGACCGTGCTCACCGACGAGGGCGAGGTGGTCACCGTCGAGCTGACCCGTACGAACGCCCGTCGCCTGGGCATCGCCGAGGGGTCGCGGGTCTACCTGTCGGCCGTGCGAGGGGCTACCCGGGTCTGAGGCCACGTACGCCGAGCCCGCTCGTACGCCGAGCTTGTCGAGGCGCCTCGACAAGCTCGGCGTACGTCCGTCACCGCGTCTCAGTGCGGCTGCCAGGCGTCCTCGTCAGCCGTACGGGAGGTGACCTCGTCCGGCAGGTCGCGGGCGGCCAGCTGGGCGATGGATACCTTCTCGAAGACGTCGCGCAGCGAGTCCCGCGCGGCGATCCAGACGTGCTGGAGCACATCGGCGCGCTCGTTGTACGTGACCGCCTCGGGCCGCAGGCCGTACACGCTCACCAGCGGGCCGTCGACGGCGCGGATCACGTCCGCGACCGAGACGTCGGCAGCGGACTTGGCCAGTCGCCAGCCGCCGGACTGGCCGCGCTGCGAGATCACGACACCGGACTTGCGCAGGTCGGCCAGGATCGCCTGGAGGAACCCGTGCGGGATCTCCTGCAAACGGCCGAGCTCCTCGGCGGAGACGGCCTTGCCGTCCTCACGGGTGGCCATCTCGATGAGCGCGCGCAGCGCGTAATCGGACTTCGCAGAGACTCGCACGGGGTCAGTCTCCCAGATGAGTGATCAGATCACTCGACATACGCGCCTCGGCGCGTGATCGGGTGCGACGGGGCTCAGGCCACGGCCGCCTCAGGCGACGCGGTAGCGCTCGGCCTCGCGGTGCCGCAACCGGAGCCCGTGGCCCGGCCCCGGGGCCGGTCGCAGGGCCCCGTCGACGGGTTCGGCGACGCCGTCGACGAGCTCCCGGACGATACGCACGTGGTCGTGGAACCACTCCAAGTGGCGGAGGTTGCGGGTCGCGGCGGCGACCGGCACGGACAGGTACGGCGCGCAGTGTCCGGAGAGTTCGAGGCCGTGCGCCGCGGCGATGGCGGCGATCTCGAGCCAGGCGGTGTACCCGCCGCAGCGGGTGACGTCGAGCTGCAGGCAGTCCACGACCGGAGCCAGCCGGGCGGCGTCGGCAGCCGTCCAGACGTACTCGCCGGCCGTCACCTCCGCCCGGACCTGTGCCCGCACCCGGCGCAGTCCCGCGATGTCCTCGGAGCTCACCGGCTCCTCGAACCACCGCACGTCGAGGTCGTCGAGCGCGTGACCGACCCGGACGGCCTGCCCTGCGCGGTAGGCGCCGTTGGCATCGACGTAGAGCTCCACGTCGTCGCCGATCGTCTCGCGGGCCAGCGCCGTCCGCTCGAGATCGCGCCGCTCGCACCGCCCCCACGACTCGCCGATCTTGATCTTCATCCGCGGCAGCCCGAGCTCGGCCCACCCGGTGAGCTGGTCACGCAGCCGGTCGTCGGTGTACGTGGTGAAGCCGCCGCTGCCGTAGACCGGGACCGGACCGGGCTGCGCTCCCCACCAGGTGAGCAGGGGCACCTCCAGCACCCGCGCGCCGAGGTCCCACAGCGCGATGTCCACCGCCGAGAGCGCCATCCCGACCAGCCCCGCACGACCGGCGTTGCGTACGGCCGCCGTCATGGCGCCGTAAGCCACGCGCGGCGCGAGCGCCGAGCCGCCGACCACGACCGGAGCGAGCAGGTCACGCACGACCTGGGCGGCTGCCGCCGGTGCCCACGTCCACCCGGTGCCGACGACACCGCCGGCCCGGGCCTGGACCACGATCATCGTGGTGCTGTCCCACGCCAGCGTGCCATCGGCCTCCGGGCCGTCGGTGGGGACGGTGTAGGCCGCTGCGGTGACCTCCTCGACGGTGGGCCCGGCACTGGGATCAGTCATGGTGGGGCGCGAGGACCTCCTGTGCCTTGGTCTTGATGCCCTCCTTGATGACGCCCCAGCGCGAGGTGTCGCCCTTGATCAGCGCGGCGGCCATGTTCTTCATCTCGGCCAGGTCCGCGTGCGGCGGGATCGGCGGGATGTCGGGGTCGCAGCGCACGTCGAGGACGTACGGACGATCGGCCGCGAGCGCCTGCGCCCAGGCCCCGGCGAGCTCCTCGGGGTCCGTGACGGTGATCGCTCCGAGCCCGATGGAGGCGGCGAAGTCGGCGTAGGAGACCTCCGGCAGCGCCTGGGACTCGACGAAGGTCGGCGTGCCGCCCATCGCGCGCAGCTCCCAGGTGACCTGGTTGAGGTCGTTGTTGTGCAGCACGGCGACCACGAGCCGGGGATCGGTCCAGTCGCGCCAGTAGCGGGCGATGGTGAGGAGCTCGGCCAGGCCGTTCATCTGCATGGCGCCGTCACCCTCGAACGCGACCGCGGGGCGCTCGGGGTGGGCGAACTTCGCCCCGATCGCGTACGGCACCGCGGGCCCCATGGTGGCGAGCGTGCCCGACAGGGTGCCGCGCATCGATCCACGCATCCGGATCTGGCGGGCGTACCAGTTGGCGGCCGAGCCGCTGTCGGCGGCGATCATCGCGTTGCTCGGCGCGACCCGGTCGAACTCGTGGAACAGCCGCATCGGGTTGACCAGGCCGGGCTCGGACGCCTCGACCTGGGCCTCCGCCTCCATCACCTCCCACCAGCGGGTGACGTTCTCCTCGATCGTGGTCCGCCAGGAGCGGTCCTCCTTGGGGCGCAGCAGGGGTAGCAGGGCCTTCAGGGTGCTGGCCGAGTCTCCGACGAGGTTCAGCTCGTACGGGTAGCGCATGCCGAGCATGGTGCCGTCGATGTCGATCTGGATGGCGCGGGCCTGGCCCGGCTCGGGCAGGAACTGGCTGTACGGGAAGTTGGACCCGATTGTCAGCAGCGTGTCGCAGTCGCGCATCATCTCGTAGCTGGGCCGGGTGCCGAGCAGGCCGATCGAGCCGGTCACGAACGGCAGCTCGTCGGAGAGCACGTCCTTGCCCAGCAGGGCCTTCGCGACACCGGCGCCGAGCACCTCGGCGAGCTGGGTGACCTCCTCGGCCGCGCCACGCGCGCCCTGCCCGACCAGGATCGCGACCTTGTCGCCCTCGTTGAGCAGATCGGCGGCCGCCTGCAGCCCTGCGGAGTCGGGGTCGACCGTCGGCCAGCTGATCCCGAGGCTGGAGGGCACCATCTTCATCGCATGCGAAGGGGCGGCGTACGCCAGCTCCTGGACGTCGGCGGGGATGATGATCGCCGTGGGCGCCCGGCGCGCCATCGCCACCCGCAGCGCGCGGTCGAGGACGTTGGGCAGCTGTTCGGGGACGTTGACCTGCTGCACGTAGTCGCTGGCGACGTCCTTGAACAGGCTGAGGAGGTCGACCTCCTGCTGATAGCTGCCGCCCATCGCGGAGCGGTTGGTCTGGCCGACGATCGCGACGACCGGAACGTGGTCGAGCTTGGCGTCGTACAGGCCGTTGAGCACGTGGATCGCGCCCGGTCCCGAGGTCGCCATGCAGACCGCGGGCCGGCCGGAGAACTTCGCGTACCCGACGGCCTCGAAGGCGGCCATCTCCTCATGACGCGCCTGGACGAAGCGGGGCTTGTCGTCGGCGCGGGAGAACGCGCCGAGGATGCCGTTGATCCCGTCACCGGGATAGCCGAAGACCTGCTCAATGCCCCAGGACCGCAGGCGTTCCAGCAGTTGGTCGGCGACGGTCGCGCTCATGGGCGTACTCCTTCACACGGGCGATGGAACGAACGCAGTTCCCATACCCATGCGCCCGCCGGAGCATGTGAGCGCGCCGTGTGACGGTCAGGTAGCGCTCAGCGGTAGTTCTGGAACTGGACGGCGAAGTCCCAGTCCTCGCCCCGGACGAGGGCCTGGACGGCCTGCAGGTCGTCGCGGGACTTGGAGGTCACGCGCAGCTCGTCGCCCTGGATCTGGGTCTTGACCGACTTGGGGCCCTCGTCGCGGATCAGCTTGGCGACCTTCTTGGCGTCCTCGGTGGAGATGCCCTCCTTGAGGGTGATCCCGATCTTGGAGACCTGGCCGGACTGGCGCGGCTCGCTCGCGTCGAGGATCTTCAGCGAGAGCTGGCGCTTGATGAGCTTGCCCTGGAAGACGTCGAGCACGGCGCTCGCCCGGTCGTCGGCCGAGGCGGTGATCTCGATGGCGTTCTCGCCCTGCCACTCGATGCTCGCGCCGGTGCCCTTGAAGTCGAACCGGGTGGCGATCTCCCGCGCGGTCTGGCCGAGCGCGTTGTCGACCTCCTGCCGGTCGAACTTGCTGACGATGTCGAACGACGAGTCGGCCATGACGGTCTCCGTTTTCTCCTAGGGGCGTTGCTTCGGCTATTCTTCCGAACCGTTGGTGGTCCCGCCTAGTCGGGGCCGACGACATGGCAGATTGCCCGAGCGGCCAATGGGAGCGGACTGTAAATCCGTCGCGAAAGCTTCGAAGGTTCGAATCCTTCATCTGCCACAGCACATGGTAAGGCCCCGGTGACCAGCGGAAACGGTCGCCGGGGCCTTTCGCGTCTGTACGTGCTCCCGCGTGTGCGGGGAGCAGCCTGGGAGCAGCGATGGCGCCCTCAGTCCTCGACGCGGTACCGCTTCACCGCTGAGGTCGACGCCGCGAACTCGTTGCTGCCGAGGTAGTGGGCCCGTACGTGGTGGGTGCCGGCGCTCGTACGGGGAAGCCGCACGCGGATCCACTCGCCCGCGCGAGCCTGGTTCACGGTGAGCGTCTTGACGACCTTGCCGTCGAGGAGGATGCGCACCTTTCCGGGGGCGGCCGGGTCCACCTTGAGCCGCGCCACGGCACGTCGCCCGTGTGCGACGGTCGCATCCGCCAGCCGCAGGGTCGTGCTGGTGGTCCTGGGGTTCGTCGAGGTGGTGGTGCCGGATCCCGACGGCGGCGGAGAGCCCGGGCCTGCGGTGCCGGGTCCGCCCACCGGTGCCGAGCCACCGGTGGGCGCGGTCGCGGTATCGACGCCGGCGACCAGCGTGGCGACGTACCCCGACGTGTTGTCCCCCGAGATGGCCGGCAGCTGGCTGACTCCGTGGTCGTCGCTGAAGACGTTGTCCGTGCTCAGCGAGATCTGGGCGTAGTTGGCGACCGAGGCGCTGTAGCGGCTGTCGGCGAAGACGACCTTGTTGGCGCTGTCCGGCATCGCGATC
>Ga0308170_10002892_pt1 | contig 14425 bp, 16 predicted proteins | sample PhyBR2_2_FD_202136 | JGI IMG/M metagenome (GOLD analysis project Ga0308170, IMG submission 202136) | Phyllosphere microbial communities from UC Gill Tract Community Farm, Albany, California, United States - DLSLSB.R2 | ecosystem: Host-associated > Plants > Phyllosphere > Unclassified | place... | reverse complement strand
AATTCAGCGAGAAAGCTGCGGCTCTGCAGGCCGCACAGGCGTTCGGCTTCGGTGTAGGGCAGGTCGAAAAAATGCTGGCCGACGGCGTCCCAGAATGGCGAACGCCCGTCCTCGCTGCTGAAACCGACGATTTCGGTGATAACTGATTCGGCAAAGCGCCGGGGGTGGGCACCGATGAACATCAGCCGCGCCCGGGACAGCAACTCCGATTCCGGGGTCCGCACACGGGTAGCATCGATGTGAAAACCGCGCAGCAATGTCTGGCCGCTGAGGTCCTGGCACAACGACAGCGCCGGTACGCCGTGGTGGATGTTCAGTTCCCGGGACTCGCTGGAAAATGGCCGATGGCGCAAGCTGAAGAACGGTTCGTTGCAACCGGTGCTGGCGATAATCTCCGAGCACCCCACCAAGTGGCCGGACGCGAGGTTCTGCAAAACGAAGAAATAGTTCTCCCCGCCCGGGGCCTGCACATCGGCTTCGAACGAGGCGCACGAGCCGAGAATCTTCTCCCGCAGGCGGTCGGTGTCGTCTGGGAGCGAAGTGACGCCCACCAGGCTGTCACGGGCCAGTTGCTGCAGTTGTGGCAAATCGGATAACTGAACTGGACGTAAGGCCAGCATGGATTGCACTCCTGTTCCAGAGAACCCGATGACCTGCACCGAGCTTGACGATCACTGTCGATGTCCACGCGTTGAAGCTGAAAATTGGACCTAATTACCGTCGCGTCATAGCAGCGGTGCGAGATAGGCGCTCCAGGTCCGTATCGATTCGGGACTGCGCAGCAGGTCATTGCGCACTTCGATCAGCACCGAATCGAGGCCGCGGCCGTCGCCGTGTACCGGTACCGTCATGTCACTCAAGGGACTGACTTTATAGGGCTGGTTACCGGCGGCCCGCAGCGAATGTCGCCCCAACCCTTCGACGATGCGCTGGGCATATTCCCCGGCTTCGCCAAACAGCACACCTGCCTCGAGGGCTCGCGGCTGGCCGTAGAACACCGGTGTGAAACTGTGGATGCCTACCACTCGAACGGCCCGCTTATCGGCCAGGCGCTGGTCGATCAACCTGCGCAGTTGATCATGGAATGGATGGTAGAGGCACTGTTGGCGGTATTCGCGCGTAGCGTCGTCCAGGGACTGGTTGCCAGGGATCTGGTAGATCTCACTTTGGGCCGGAATGCTGTCGGCGACGTGGAGTGGACGATTCAGGTCGATCAAAAGCCGCGAGTAATTGGCTGACAGCAAGGTCGCGCCGAGGGTTTCGGACAGCCGTTCAGCCAAGGCAAGGGCACCGATGTCCCAGGCAATGTGTTCCTGGGCGGCGGTTTCATCCAGGCCGAGGTCATTCAGCGCGCTTGGGATGAAGCGGCTGGCATGTTCGCAAACCAGCAGCAACGGATGATCGGAGTCTTCCCGCAGCAATCGGAAGGCAGGCTTGGTGTACAGACCCGCCTCAGCACATTCAATGGATTCATGCATAGTGTTTACAAGGCTCGGCAAATGACAGCTTCTGGGTCGAGGTCAATTCCCGGGCGTCCAAGGCGAAACAGGTTCCAGCCAACAGGCCGGGCAAGGCGCCGAGTACAGCCCAACCGCGTGGCGGTCGCATGACCTGGCGTTCCGATGGCGTCAAAACCAGGCACGGATCGATGATCGGGTCTCTGGAGAGAGGCATCCGTGCTCCTTGCCTGGATGAGTGTCGATTCTTTCGTAGCTCTTAAAATAGTATTTGGGCAGCAGGTGCCACGTGTCCAGAGGTTTTTACGTTCCGTTTAAAAAGCCAGAAAATATCTACAGAAGCCTGTAGGACAAGGGTTTGGCTAGGGCTCCGTCGTATGTCAGGCATAGCTTTTTTCAGTGTCGGAAATTACGCCTTTTTGTCTCGGTTATTTGATTTCATATAAGGTGCTGTACAAGAAAATCTGGGATTGTACCTGCCATGACTTCTCCCGAAACCGAGTATCTCGCGTGCAAGCCACTCGCCTGACCCTGATGTGCCATGGCCGCACCGCCGCCCAGAAAGCCGCGCGTTTCGGCTTGGATGAACCCCTGGATGCCGACTGGCTGGCGAAGCGTCCCGGCATCGGACGTGAATATCGGAACGTCCGCCGTCTGCTATGCGGGCCGGAGCTGCGCACCCGCCAGACCGCCGCGCTGCTGGGTCACGAGCCGCAGCCGATCCAAGCCCTGGCCGATTGCGATTTTGGCCAGTGGCGCGGACTGTCGGTTGATGAATTGCTCAAGACCGAACCGCAATTGCTTCAAGCCTGGCGCGACGACCCGGATGCCGCGCCCCATGGTGGTGAGTCGGTCAACCGGCTGTGCCGCCGCGTCGGTGATTGGCTGGCAACCCTGGAGAACACACCGGGCCACTACCTGGCAGTGACCCATCCGTTCGTGATTCGCGCCGCGCTGGTGAATGTGCTGGGTTGTCCCATGGCCACGTTCAACCGGATCGACATCGAGCCGCTGGGCGTCGTCGACCTGCGCTTCAACGAAGTCTGGCGATTGCGCATACCGGAGCCCGCGTAAATGAAGAAATTGTCCGTGATAGGCATCGGCGCCGGCGATCCGGATCACCTGACGATGCAAGCGGTGAAGACCTTGAACCAGGTGGATGTGTTTTTTCTCATGGACAAGGGGCCCGTCAAGGAGACGCTGCTGGATCTGCGCCGCGAAATCTGTCAACGCTACATCATCGGCCGTACGTACCGTTTCGTCGAAGCCTACAGTCCGGAGCGCCAACGCGACGACACGGACTACACAGCGAGCGTCGAAGCATTGAACCGTGCGAAGCAGACCACCTTCGAAAGGTTGATCAATGAAGAGTTATCTGACGGGCAGCACGGCGGTTTCCTGGTGTGGGGGGATCCGTCGTTGTACGACAGCACCTTGCGCATCCTCCAGGCGATTCTCGACGCGGGGCGCTGCGCCTTCGAATTCGACGTAATTCCCGGCATCACCAGCGTCCAGGCCCTTGCGGCGAAGCATAAAGTGCCGTTGAACACGATTGGCGGTTCGCTGGAAATCACCACCGGACGCCGGTTGGCGGCGGGGCAGGTCGGCGATGCGGCCAGCGTAGTGGTGATGCTTGATGCCGGGGATGCCTACCAGTGTGTAAGCGATCCCGATACGCGGATCTATTGGGGCGCCTATGTGGGAACGCCGAATGAACGGCTGATCGCCGGGCGGTTGGGCGACGTGGCCGACGATATCGAGCGCACGCGCAAGGCGGCGCGAGAAGAGCATGGCTGGATCATGGACACATACCTGTTGCGCCGGCCCTGATCGCAGACTCGATCCAACCGTGGCGAGGGAGCTTGCTCCCGCTGGGTTGCGCAGCAACCCGACATCTGACAGTCATACGCTTAATCTTGCGCCTGCTTCGCAGTCGAGCGGGAGCAAGCTCCCTCGCCACAAAGGTATGGCCTTGGACGCGGCGCATCTTCAGCCCCGGCCAAACCGCTCCCGATACACCGATGGCGCCACGCCTACCACGCTGCGGAACGCTACGCGAAAACTTTCCACCGAACGATAGCCACACAGCTGGGCAATGTTGTCAGTGTTGTCTGCGGTGCTTTCCAGCAGTTCCCGGGCCCGGGCCAGGCGTTCATGTTGCAGCCAGGCCTTGGGCGATACACCGCAGGCTTGGGTGAAGCGGCGCAGGAAGGTCCGTTCGCTCATCGCCGCGCGGCTCGCCAGTTCGCGCACGCCCAGCGGTTCGTGGAGGTTCTCGCGGGCCCACTGCATGACGCAGGACAAATCACCGCGCGGCGTGCGGCTGACCGGCGAGGGGATGAATTGTGCCTGGCCACCGGTGCGTTGTGTCGGCATGACCAGCCGTCGCGCCACGGCATTGGCAACCTGGGCACCGAAATCCCGGGCCACCAGGTGCAGGCACGCATCGATGCCCGCGGCGCTGCCGGCGGAAGTGATCAGTTGGCCCGAGTCGACATAGAGCACATCCGGGTCGACACGAATGGCGGGATAGCCTTGCGCCAGTTCGTCGGTGTAGCGCCAGTGCGTCGTCGCTGCCAAGCCATCAAGCAGTCCAGTGGCCGCCAGGACAAACGCCCCGGAGCAGATCGACAGCAAGCGGGCACCGCGGGCGTGGGCACGGCGCAGGGCGAGGAGCAGGTCGTCGGAAGGCGGTTCGCTGCGGCTGCGCCAGCCCGGCACGATGATGGTCCGGGCGGTGTCGAGCAGCTCCATGCCGCCATCGGCCAGGACCTGGAAGCCGCCCATGGCGCGCATCGGACCGTCGTCGACGGCGACGATGTGGTGCTCATACCAAGGGAAATCGAACTCGGGCCGTGCCAGTCCGAAGATTTCCACGGCAACACCGAATTCGAATGTGCACAAGCCGTCATACGCGAGGATCGCGACCAGGCCGGGAGCAGGCTGCATTTGGCGGAAAATTCCCACAGAGTGTCTTGTGCGCCACTGTAGCGGTTAGCGTCGGGGGGATAAAGTCTGTTTCAGTCTTCCTCTGTCCCGGAGTAACCACGCATGACCAGTCTTGTTCGCGAAGTGCCTGCCGCCCCATCCGACCTCGCCCTGCAGCATTTCAGTCGTCGCCTGATGTTCGAAACCGATTGTTCCGACGTGCATGCCAGCCAAGAGGCCGGCACCGTCGACTTTGTGCTGGTGGACGTGCGCGGACCGCTGGCCTACGAACGCGGGCATGTGCCCGGGGCGATCAACCTTCCGACCCGGACCCTCACCGCCGAGACGTTGGCGGCCTACGCCAAGACCACACTGTTCGTGGTGTACTGTGCCGGCCCGCATTGCAACGGTGCGAACAAGGCGGCGGTGCGCCTGGCAACGCTGGGTTATCCGGTCAAGGAAATGATCGGCGGCGTCATGGGGTGGCTCGATGAGGGTTTTCGCCTGACGGGTTCCGTGGAGCGTGTCGCGGAGAAGGCGATCAGCTGCGATTGCTGAAAGCTAGCTCCGCTGGGCCGTGTAAGAGCTGGCGAAGCCTGCGATCTTTTGATCTTTTGAAAAGATCGCAGCCTCGTTTCACTCGGCAGTTCCTGCGCGGTGTTTTTATAACTATTTGTCGCTTCGACGTAATTTCCCTCCTGGGTGCATCTCTAGACTCCGGGCCACTTCGGTTTTCATCGACCGAACGCTGTTTCCGAATCTGCCTATAACGATCAATAAATACCTGCGCACTCAGGAGCAAAAATGAAGAAGTTAGCCATGTTCGGTGCCCTGGCACTGTCCGTATTCTCCTTCTCGGCCGTGGCCGTAGACGCCAAGCCGATCCGTCTCGGGATCGAGGCGGGTTATCCACCGTTTTCGATGAAAACCCCTGATGGCAAGTTGGCCGGTTTCGATGTGGACATCGGCGACGCGCTGTGCGCGCAGATGAAGGTCAAGTGCACGTGGGTCGAGCAGGAATTCGACGGTCTGATCCCGGCACTGAAGGTCAAGAAAATCGACGCGATCCTGTCGTCCATGACCATCACGGACGATCGCAAGAAAAACGTCGCCTTCACCATCAAGTACTACCACACCCCGGCGCGCTTCGTGATGAAGGAAGGGTCCGACGTCAAGGATCCACTGACCGAGCTCAAGGGCAAGAAAGTCGGTGTGCTGCGCGCGAGTACCCATGATCGCTTCGCAACCGAGGTGTTGGTGCCGGCGGGGATCAACCTGGTGCGCTACAGCTCCCAGCAGGAAGCCAACCTGGACATGGTTGCCGGGCGCCTCGACGCGATGCTGGCCGATTCCGTCAACCTCGACGAAGGCTTCCTGAAAACCGATGCTGGCAAAGGTTTTGCCTTCGTCGGGCCAACTTACGAAGACGCGAAATACTTCGGCGGCGGCGCCGGTATCGCGGTGCGCAAGGGCGACAAGGAGATTGCCGAGAAATTCAACGCCGCGATCACCGAGATCCGCGCCAATGGCACGTACAAGAAAGTCCAAGACAAATACTTCGCCTTTGACGTCTACGGGCATTAATCGCTGAAGTTACCAGGTGGCCCGCTGCTGACCCGGCCGGCCACCTTTTTCATGGGCGATTGTCTTACCCTGCGCCTGTCGAGAAACCGATATCTGGAGAGCCTATGCAACGCATCGACCATACCTTGCCCTGGAGCCACCTGGGCACGGAACGTTCGCTCAGCGTGTTTCGTTACGGCCACGGCCCGCGCAAGGCGTATATCCAGGCCAGCCTGCACGCCGATGAATTGCCCGGCATGCGCACGGCATGGGAATTGAAAAAACGCCTCAACGAACTTGAAGCCCAAGGGCTGCTCAAGGGGGTGATCGAGCTGGTGCCGGTGGCCAATCCGATCGGCCTGGACCAGCATCTGCAAAGTGCCCACATGGGGCGCTTCGAGTTGGGCAGTGGCAAGAATTTCAACCGATCCTTCGTTGAACTGAGCGCCCCGGTGGCACAACGCATCGGTGATCGCCTCGGGGATGACCCGGCCGCCAATATCACCTTGATTCGCCAGACGATGGTCGAGGTGCTGGAGGAGCTTGCGCCACCACCGTCTCAGCTCGAAGCGCTGCATCGGCTATTGCTCCGCCACGCCTGCGACGCCGATGTCACCCTGGACCTGCATTGTGATTTCGAGGCCGCGATCCACTTGTACGCCTTGCCGCAACAGTGGCCGCAGTGGCGCTCACTGGCGGCGCGGTTGAAAGCCGGCGTGGCGTTGCTGTGTGAAGATTCCGGCGGCAGCTCGTTCGATGAGTCGTGTTCGACGCCGTGGTTGCGCCTGGCGAAGATTTTTCCGCAAGCGGCGATTCCGCCGGCCAACCTGGCGACGACGCTGGAACTGGGCAGCATGGGCGACACCCGGGTGGAGCAAGCCCAAGCCAATTGCGAAGCCATCCTGGGGTTCCTGGCGGAACAGGGTTTTATCGGCGGTGACTGGCCGGCCGCGCCGCAAGCGTGCTGCGAGGGTTTTCCATTCGAAGGCACCGAATACCTGTTCGCGCCGCACCATGGCGTGGTGAGTTTCCTGCGCGAAGCGGGCGAATGGGTGGAGCGGGGCGATCCGCTGTTCGAAGTGGTCGATCCGTTGAATGACCGGGTCACCGTTGTTCCTGCCGGCACCCGCGGGGTATTGTTCGCGCTGGATCGCGGACGCTACACCCAGCCGGGCATCTGGCAGGCGAAAGTCGCCGGGCGCGAGCCGATTCGGGCGGGGAAATTGATCAACGACTGATGAGTGCTGTCTACCTCACCGCACGGTCGTTGCCGTGCGGCTATCCAATGATGGAGGAAGACTGATGCTCAAAGCGTTCGCCCTGTTTCTGCTGCTGGTATCCGTCGGCGTGCAGGCTCAACCTTCGCTGCACACCGACTTGCCACTCAACTACCTGGCCCGCGCCGACGAAAAGGCCGGGAACCGCCCCCTGGTGATTTTCCTGCACGGGTCGGGCAGCAACGAAGAGGACCTGCTCAGGCTCGCGGACGAACTGCCCGAGCACTACAACTACCTTTCGGTACGGGCGCCCAAGGTCATGGAGCCAGGGCACTACCAGTGGTTTGCGAAAAAGGGCGAGGGTGCGTACGACGGTGACACATCCGACCTGAAGGCCAGCGGGCAGATGCTTCTGGAATTCATCGACAAGGCCCGGGCCAAGTACCCGGCTGATGCGAGCAACGTCTACCTGGTGGGGTTCAGCCAGGGCGCGATGATGAGTTACGAAGTCGCCTTGCGACACCCCGAAGCCGTTGGCGGGATTGCCGCGATGGGCGGGCGGGTCCTGCCGGTGCTGCGAGCCGAACTGACGCCCGACGAATCGCGGCGGGCGCTGGCGGTGTTCATCGGCCACGGCACGGTGGACCCGATCATTCCCTATCACGACGGCACCGACGCCGACACCTTCCTGAAGACGCTGGCCCTGGAGCCGGAATTCCATGGCTATCCAGGCCTGGGCCATAACATCAGTGCGCAGGAAGTGAAGGATCTGCGGGCCTGGCTGGAGCGGCTCAATCCCTGATAGACACACCGGCCCCTTGTGGGAGTGGGCTTGCTCGCGAATGCGGTGGTTCAGCCGGAGTCGATGCTGAATGTGCCTCCGCCTTCGCGAGCAGGCTCGTTCCCACAAAACTGCAGCAAATCATCACTTGCCGCTGGCGATCTGCTTCACCAGCGCTTCATGGCCGGCCTGGTCGCTGGCCCTGGAAATGATCTGCACCACGGCCATGCGTGTGCCGGATGCGCCGATCAACGTGGTATCCAACGTTGGCCCGCCACCCTGCGTAGCCTTGGTGTCGAGCTGACGCAGGCCCAGGCCGGTGGTTTTCTGGGTCAGGCTCTGTTCGCCGAGGATTTTGGCATCCGGCAGGGTCTTGGTTTTCTGGACGGCGAAATCGGCGAAGGTGGCGTCGAGAAAGGCTGCGTCGTTATCCTTTACGTTCGCGCCGCCGACCAGGGTGTTCTCCGCCGTGATGACCACTGTCCGGGTGGTGGCATTGCTGTACATCGTGCCGGACGCCCCGGCGGTCCCCTGCGCCACATCCCCTGCGGACAAAGGCGTCGCCGTGAACCCCTTGGGCAGGCTGAAATTGAATTTGCCGCCCAACATCGAAATCTTCTGGACTGGGGCCTCCGCCGCGGCTTTGGGCTGCGCAGCCAGGACAGGCGTTGCGACGAGGCTGGCGATAGCCGTCAGCAGGAGGGCAGCGGCGTTTTGGCTCAGCGATGTCATGCGAATGCTCCACGGGTGGTCGTGCTTGAAGACCGATCATCCCACGGCCGTCGGCCCGGACTCCACTGCGCAGATCAAATACGGGCGCGATACGCGATAACAGGGGAACGCCGGCCGGGGCAACTCAGTCCGGTTCGACGTCCAGTTGCAGGCTGTCATCGGCCAGGCGCTCGGTGCGCCGGACAATGCCGCTGATGCGCCGGCCTTCGGCGCTGAACACGACGATCTGGGCTTTGGCCAGGTCGTCGGGCAGCGGCGGGCGGACGTGCAGGGCAAACCACGGTGGCTCGCCATCATCGAGTCGCTTGACATCGAACTGGCACTCGACGCTTTTGGTCTCGCGGCCGAACAGCGTGTCGAGGCCGTAGTCGAGATGGCTGTTTGCGGCTGGGTTTGGGTCCATCGGCAATCTCCCTGTGAGGGCTCGGCTATTGTTCAAGTGAGTCTTCCCACGTCGGAAAAATTCCGTCGGATGCGCGGCCAATGATCGCGACTGGCGGTGGACGATGGGTGTTGCTGGTAGAATCGCCCACCTTGACTTACGAGAGGTATGCCCATGAGCGAGCCGATTCGCCTGACCCAGTACAGCCACGGTGCCGGTTGCGGCTGCAAGATTTCGCCCCAGGTGCTGGAGGTGATTCTGGCCGGCAGCGGTGCGCAGAACCTTGACCCCAAGCTGTGGGTGGGCAACGCCTCCCGGGACGATGCGGCGGTCTATGCCATCGACGAGGAGCGCGGGGTGGTCTCGACCACCGACTTCTTCATGCCGATCGTCGACGATCCGTTCGACTTCGGCCGCATCGCCGCCACCAACGCCATCAGCGATATCTACGCCATGGGCGGCGATCCGCTGATGGCGATTGCGATTCTCGGCTGGCCGGTCAACGTCCTGGCCCCGGAAATTGCCCGGGAAGTGATTCGCGGTGGCCGCTCGGTGTGTGACGAGGCGGGTATTCCCTTGGCGGGTGGGCACTCGATCGATGCGCCAGAACCGATTTTCGGCCTGGCGGTCACGGGCCTCGTGCAGAAACGCCACATGAAACGCAACGATACCGCTGTTGCAGGTTGCCGTCTCTACCTGACCAAGCCCCTGGGCATCGGCATCCTCACCACGGCGGAAAAGAAAGGCAAGCTGCGCGCCGCCGACGTGGGCCTGGCCCGCGATTGGATGTGCACGCTCAACAAGCCCGGCAGCCGTTTCGGCAAGCTCGACGGCGTGGCCGCGATGACCGATGTCACTGGCTTCGGCTTGCTCGGGCACTTGGTGGAGATGGCCGATGGCAGCCAGCTCACCGCTCGCATCCGTTATGACGCAGTGCCGCGCTTGCCGGGCGTCGAGTATTACCTGGACCTGGGTTGCGTGCCGGGCGGCACGTTGCGCAACTTTGACAGCTACGCCAGCAAGGTCGGTCGTGTCCAGGAGTTGCACAAGCGCGTGCTGTGCGACCCGCAGACCAGCGGCGGCTTGCTGATTGCCGTCACGCCCGAAGGCGAAGGCGAATTTCTGCAGGTCGCCGCCGAGCTGGGCCTTTCGCTGGCGCCGATTGGCGAGTTGGTCGAGCGACAGACCCACGCGGTCGAGGTGTCTTGATGCCCAACGACATCACCGATTACCGCGATATCTTCCTCAACGATCGTCCGATGATGGATACCCGTGCGCCCGTAGAATTCATCAAGGGCGCGTTTCCTCGCGCAATCAACCTGCCGCTGATGACCGACATCGAGCGACAACGCGTCGGCACTTGCTACAAACAACAGGGACAGCAGGCCGCCATTGTCTTGGGGCATCAATTGGTTTGCGGCGAAACCAAGGCCGAACGCATCCAGGCCTGGGCCGACTTCGCCCGTTCCCATCCCGACGGGTTGCTGTATTGCTTCCGTGGTGGCCTGCGCTCGCAGATTGTCCAGCAATGGCTCAAGGACGAAGCCGGCATCGACTACCCCCGGGTCGGCGGCGGCTACAAGGCCATGCGTACCTTCCTGCTCGAAACCGTCGAGCAGGCCGCTGCACAGTGCGACCTGGTCTTGCTGGGGGGCATGACCGGCACGGGCAAGACCGAAGTGCTGGCGCAACTGCCCAATGCGCTTGACCTGGAGGGTTGCGCCAACCATCGCGGTTCGAGCTTTGGCAAGCGCGCCACCGGACAGCCATCCAACATCGATTTCGAGAACCTGCTGGCGGTGGATGTGCTGAAAAAGCGTGCTGCCGGCATCGAGCAGTTCGTTCTGGAAGATGAGAGTCGGATGGTGGGCAGTTGCGCCGTCCCGCTGCCGTTGTATCAACGCATGCAGCAGGTGCCGATGGTCTGGCTGGAAGACAGCCTGGAGCGGCGGGTCGAGCGAATCCTGCAGGACTACGTGATCAACCTGTGCGCCGAGTTCATCGATGTGCACGGCGACGAAGGTTTCGCTTTGTTTTCCGAGCGACTGCTGTCGAGTCTCGACAACATTCATAGGCGCCTGGGTGGCGACCGTCATCGGCGATTGATGGACATCCTGGAAGCGGCCCTGGTCGAGCAGGCCAACACGGGTGCCGTCGATTTGCATCGCGGCTGGATCGAAGGCCTGCTGCGTGAATACTACGACCCGATGTATGTATTCCAGCGCGAGAGGAAGGGCGGGCGGATCGAGTTCGCCGGGGAGCGGGTGGCGGTGCTGGAATATCTGACTGAGCGCGCCGCCCGAGGCGGATGAGGCAGTACTCTTTAGCACGGGCACCGAAGCATTGTGGGAGCGGGCTTGCTCGCGAATAGGCCCGCATGTTCAACATCATCGCTGACTGTTACGCCGCCTTCGCGAGCAAGCCCGCTCCCACAGCCAGGGTTCGTCGACACATCGAGTTGGCGGTTTAGGTCGGGCACGTCTCCCGCCCGTTATCCAGCCCTTGCTTGTAGCTCCGGCTGGTCAGGCTGGCCTTGCCGTTGTGCCAGGTCAATGTCAGCACGTACAGCGAATCGAAATCGCTCGACGCCCAGTCATCAGTAATCTCCTGTTTCTTGCCCACCGCTTCGCCCGCGACCTTATTGATCAGTTCCGGCAAGTAGCCGTGGGACCAGGCGGTGTAGATGGTGGCGTTGTGGTATTTGTCGTGCAGCAGTTCGTTGGCCAGGTCGCTGGTGTCGTTGGCCGAAAATTCGATGTTCACCGGCAAGCCCAGCTTGATGGCGCTGGGGCTGATGGTCATCAGTGGGCGGATGTAGCTGTAGGAATTGTCCAGCTCACCCTCCTCGACATTCCGAGTAGGGTTGGCGGCGAACACATAGTCGGCCTTGCCGAATTTTTCCGGCAGCAGGGTCGCCAGGTTTATCGCGCGATTCAGCCCCTGGCAGTTGAGCTGGCCCAGGCCTCCGGCAGGTTTCTCGGCATGGCGCAGGAATACCAGGGTCTGCACGCCATCGACGGGCTGGGCGCGGCTCACGCTGGACTCCAGCGACAACACCAATCCACAGACCACCAGCAGCGTCGGTAGCATCAGCCACGAACGGTGCTTGAAATATTGGGTGAGTTTGCGTGGGTTCATCATTGAATAGGCATCTTCGGTTTCGATTCAGGCTGACAAACCCCGGCACCGCGAGGCCTGTGGGCTCGGGTGTGTTTCCTTGTCGATACGCCGCTTCGATTCCTTGGGGCAGTTCTGTGAGTCCCGTTCCGCCCGTTGGTTCGATCCTGGCCGGTGCGCTGTGTTTTAACGGCATCCCTCCAGGGAATGAAGCGAATGTTAGCGACAGGATGTTGCGGATTTAAGAACGGGCGACAGCTCAAAGCCGATCAGCTGATTTATGCTTCAGCTTTCTGGCCGATACTTGGAATCCATTTCATGCCCAACCTGACCCCATTCCCCATCACCCAAAAATGGCCCGCCCAGTACCCCGAGTGGATCCAGCTCTACTCCTTGCCAACCCCCAACGGGGTGAAAGTCTCGATCATGCTTGAAGAGATCGGCTTGCCCTACGAGCCGCATAAGGTCGACTTCGGCAGCCATGACCAGTTGTCGCCTGAGTTCCTGTCCCTGAACCCCAACAACAAGATCCCGGCGATCCTTGACCCGCATGGGCCGGGGGACCAGCCGCTGGCGTTGTTCGAATCGGGGGCGATTCTGATTTACCTGGCGGACAAGAGCGGTCAACTGCTGGCCCAGGAATCGGCGGCGCGCTACGAAACGATCCAGTGGCTGATGTTTCAGATGGGCGGGATCGGGCCGATGTTCGGGCAATTGGGATTCTTCAACAAATTCGCCGGCAAGGATTACGAGGACAAGCGCCCCCGCGACCGTTATGTCGAAGAAAGCAAACGCCTGCTCAAGGTCCTCGATGGCCGACTCCAGGGCCGGGAATGGATCATGGGTGAGCGCTACACCATCGCCGATATCGCCACGTTTCCGTGGGTGCGCAACCTGGTGGGGTTTTACGAGGCGGGTGACTTGGTGGGCATCCAGAACTTTCCCAACGTGACACGGGTCCTGGAGCGTTTTCTGGCGCGACCGGCGGTGGCTCGCGGACTCAAGATTCCGGAATGACCTGCATCAATGCCTCGTTGACGCTCTGAGCAGATTATTGCCCTGCCGGTAACACTCTGTTTTCCAGTCGATGTTTGTGCCCTGGCCGGCCAGGGCATAAGCTTTGCTCCCTGTTATCGAGCCCCATTTCTAGTCCCAGGAATTCCATGTCCAGCCAGTTCCCCGAAGCACGTCCACGCCGTCTGCGCCGCAACGCAAGCTTGCGCAGCCTGTTCCAGGAAACCGAGTTCACCCTGAACGATCTGGTGCTGCCGATTTTCGTCGAAGAAGAAATCGATGATTTCGTGCCGATCAAGAGCATGCCGGGGGTGATGCGTATTCCCGAATCAAAACTGGCCGGCGAGATCGAGCGTTATGCCCGCGCTGGTATCAAGTCGGTGATGACCTTTGGCGTGTCCCATCACCTGGACAGCGACGGCAGCGACACCTGGAGCGAGCGTGGCCTGGTGTCGCGCATGGCCGGGATCTGCAAGGACGCCGTGCCGGAAATGGTCGTGATGTCCGACACTTGCTTCTGTGAGTACACCGATCATGGCCACTGCGGCGTGCTGCACGGCCATGAAGTGGATAACGACCGGACCCTGATCAACCTGGGCAAGCAGGCCGTGGCTGCGGCGCGTGCCGGTGCCGACGTGATCGCGCCGTCGGCGGCCATGGACGGACAGGTCCAGGCCATTCGCAAAGCCTTGGACGAGGCGGGCTTCAGCCAGACGGCCATCATGGCTTACTCGACCAAATTCGCCTCGGCGCTCTATGGTCCGTTCCGCGAGGCGGGCGGCAGCGCCTTGAAGGGCGACCGCAAGAGCTACCAGATGAACCCGATGAACCGTCGCGAAGCGCTGCGCGAGTCGTTGCTCGACGAGCAGGAAGGCGCCGATGCTCTGATGGTCAAGCCGGCCGGGGCCTATCTCGACATCATCCGCGACATTCGCCAGGCGTCGAACCTGCCGCTGTCGGCCTACCAGGTCAGTGGCGAGTACGCGATGATCAAATTTGCCGCCCAGGCGGGTGCCATCGACGAAGCCCGCGTGGTGCGTGAAAGCCTTGGCGCGATCAAGCGGGCAGGGGCGGACCTGATCTTCACCTACTTCGCCATGGACCTGGCGTTGAGCGGGATCTGATCAGGCATTCCACGCAGCGATGGACCAATGTGGGAGCGGGCTTGCTCGCGAAGCGGTATGCCAGTGCAGAAGGTAGTGACTGACACTCCGCATTCGCGAGCAAGCCCGCT
>Ga0308170_10002891_pt1 | contig 14427 bp, 12 predicted proteins | sample PhyBR2_2_FD_202136 | JGI IMG/M metagenome (GOLD analysis project Ga0308170, IMG submission 202136) | Phyllosphere microbial communities from UC Gill Tract Community Farm, Albany, California, United States - DLSLSB.R2 | ecosystem: Host-associated > Plants > Phyllosphere > Unclassified | place... | reverse complement strand
TGGTCTCCATGTCCGTACGCCGCTGGGCCTCCTCGGCCATCACCGGGGCGAAGACCCGGAACGCGCTGCGCCCGGCGGCCTTGGCGTAGTACATCGCCATGTCCGCGTTGTCGATCAGCTCCGCGCCGTCGCGGCCATCGCGCGGGTAGAAGCTGACCCCGATGCTGCCGGTGAGGAAGATCTGCCGGTCCTCGACGACGAAGGGCTCGGCGAACGAGTCGACCAGCCGCTGTGACATCTCGTGGATGTCCTCGACCCGGTGGACGAAGGGCACCAGGATGACGAACTCGTCTCCGCCCATCCGGACGACGGTGTCCTCGGCGCAGACCCTGGCGCGCAGCCGTGCTGAGACGGCCTGGATGACCTTGTCGCCGTAGGGGTGGCCGAAGCCGTCGTTGACCACCTTGAAGCGGTCGAGATCGAGGTCGAGCACGGCGACCATGTGCCCGCCGGCGGCGGCCGCCTCGATCGCGTCGCTGAGCTCCTCGTGGAGCAGGGTGCGATTCGCCAGGCCGGTGAGTGCGTCGTGGGTGGCCGCGTGCCGCAGCTGCTGCTGGAGCTCCACCTGCTCGTCCATCGACAGCGCGACCCCGACGTAGCTCTCCCGACCCTCGTGGAGGTAGGGCTGACCGGTGAAGAAGTACGGCTTGCGGCTGCCGTCCTTGCCCAGGAAGCCGGCCGAGACCTGTCCGTGCCCGTGGACGAAGATGTCCTCGATCGCGGCCTGGACCTTCTCCCGCTCGTCCTCGCCGAAGAACTCGCCGGCCGTCATGGTGCCGAGCTCCTCGTCGGAGTAGCCGGTGATCTCGCGGAACTTCGTGTTCCAGCGCAGCATCAGGAGGCTCTCGCGGTCCACGTGGTAGAACGCGCCGGGGATGGAGTCGATGAGGGCGTCGGCATAGTCGACCGACGCACTGAGCTTGCGCTCGTTCTCCCGGTCGGCGGTCACGTCGCGCGCCGTGCCGACCGACAGCGGCGCGCCCGGGTCGGACGACGGCGGCAGCGTGAAGCCGCGGAAGCGCAGGGTGACGTACCTGCCGTCGTCGCGGCGCACGCGGTACTCGTCGGCCCACACCCGGCCGGGCCCATCGGTCGTCGTGCCATGGCGCCGGCGGACGCGCGCGGCGTCCTCGGGATGCAGCCGGCCGAGGAACTCATCGACCGTCCCGGCCGCGAACATCTCGTCGAAGCCGAGCGTGTCGCGATAGGGCGAGGCGTGCCAGATGACACGACCGTCGGGGTATCGCTCCCAGACCGACTCGCCCGCGACCAGGACGAGCGGGTCGAACAGCGCGTGGTGGGTCATGGACGTCTCCCGAGGGGAACAGCGACGGTGCTGCGAAGGTGCGGTCAGGTCGTCCTATCGGCGAGCGGACCCCGGATTGAAGCCAGACCGTCGTGCGCGGTCCGGCGTGCGACCCGCGCTCCTCGGCCGCCAGCCCCGTTATGGTGAGCGCATGACCAAGCGGTGGGGCATGGGGCTCGTCGCGCTGGGACTGCTGGCACCCGGACTGACCGCGTGCGGACACGACCCGGTGGCCGCGCCCACGTCGCCGCCCTCGGCGATGGCGAGCCCGACGGCGACGTACGACCCCACGCTGCCGCCCGCCCGGGCGGTGCTGGCCCTGGTGCCCCACGACGCGACCACGCTCAGCATCACCGACTTCGACCAGGTCAGGGCCCAGTACGGTGCCGAGCCCGGTGACCCGGGCTTCTGGCAGGACGCCACCAAGCACTCGCCGCTGCTGAGCACCGGCATGCTGCGGCCGTACGCCCCCCAGCTGCGCGGCTTCGGACCCGACGACGTCGCCTGGGAGGCGCACTACTCCGGCGCCGACGCCACCTCGGCCGGCTGGGTGCTCGCCTTCGGCCCGCAGGCGGACATGGGGGCGGTGCGACAGGCGGCCGCGGCCGACGCCGGTCCGCTCGCCGGCGCGGTGGTGGACACCGGCTCCAGGATCGTCAGCAGCCGGACCCTCGCCGCCGACGATGCCGGCTGGGCCGATGTGGCCGCGCTGGTCACCGGTCCCGAGGCCGAGGCGACGTACGTGGCCCGCGGCTGCCTGCCCGGGGACGACCAGGGGCAGCGACTCGAGCCGCTCGATGCGTACGCGGTCAGCTTCGGACAGACCCTCGCCACCGCCTACCTCGGTGCCGACCGGGACGACCTGTTCGTCCGGCTGCGGCTCGGCGACGGTGTCCCCGGGTTTCGGACCGCATTCACGCACGGCGCGGCCGACCCCGGCACCGGCCGGATCGGCTATCGCATGACCGACCCGGTCGATGCCGCCCAGCAGGCGCTGCGCGGCAAGCTGCCGTTCGCGATCTGCGGCTCCTAGGCTAGGCGCGCGCCAGACCCGTGGTGCCGGCCCTCAGTGCTGGTGGGCGTGCTGGTGCTGATGGGCGCCCTCGTGGTCGTGGTGGGCGTGATCGTGATGGTGCCAGCGGCCGGCCTGACGCTGGGCACGCTCGATGGTGTCCCAGCCCGCCGCGTTGAGGGTCACCGTCGAGACCGGGAAGATCCCGAGGTTCTCCTTGTCGATGTGGACGATGAGATCGTCCAGCATCGCGAACACGGTGGCCTCGAAGCCCGGGTCGTCGAGGTCGAGACCGCTGAGCTCCTCGTCCAGGTCGAGGTGCTCCTGCTCGAGCTCGGCGATGGTCTCGACGAACTCGCCCTGATCCCTGAGGGCGCGGAAGACACCGCGCTCCTCCCACCCGATGTGGCTCATCAGCTTGTCGGCGAACGGCCCGAGCAGCTCCCAGGCCGCTGCCCTCTCTCCGGCGAGGAGATGGCGTCGGATGGTGCCGCCCAGGTCGAGCAGCTCGAAGTGCTCGTCCATCAGGATCGCGAGGGGCTCGATCTGTCGACAGCCGCAGTACTCACACACGACATCGTGTCTATCGCCGATCCGTGGGAGCCGGTAGGGCCGTCGTACCCTGACGGGGTGCCGAACGTCCCTGGTTCCACGCCGCCGAGGTGGTGGAGCGCGCGCCTGTGGGGCCTGCACGCGCTGGGCACCCTCGTGGTCGTCGTCACGATCCTGCTCGGCTGGTGGCAGTGGACCGTCTCCCAGGGCCACAAGGACGAGAAGAGCGCCGCGCTCGCGCATGCCACCCCGGTTCCGTTGAGCGACGTCTTCGGTCACAACGACGCCTTCCCCGGCGAGGAGACCGGCCGCCCGGCGGTCCTCGAGGGCACCTGGCTGCCGGAGAGCACCGTGTATGTCAGCGGACACCAGGACGGCTACTGGGTGGCCACCCCTCTCCTGGTGGACACCAGCGGCCAGGGCGCCGCGATCTACGTGGTCCGTGGGTGGACCGACGACCCGGCGAACGCTCCCGCGCCCCCGAGCGGCGCCGCGAAGCTGGTCGGCTGGCTGCAGCCGCCCGAGGACGGCGGCCTGACCGACGCGGATCCCGCCGACGACCGGCTGCCGGAGCTCAACATCGCCGATGCGATGAGCCATGTCCGGCAGGACCTCTACAGCGGGTACGCCGTCGTCGCCGATCGCGAGCGCGGCTGGCCGGCGAGCGACGCCGCCGTCAACGACGGCTCCGCCGGACTGGCCGCCGCCACCCTCAACTCGCTGCCGCAGGCCAGCTTCACCACCGGCCTGCGCAACGCGCTCTACGCGCTCGAGTGGTGGGTGTTCTCGCTCTTCGCGATCTACATCTGGTGGCGCTGGGTCCGTGACCTCACCCGCCCCGCGGAGGCGTCGCTCCTCCCCGAGGAGCAGGAGCCGGTGGCCGACGACGTACCCTCTGCGACGTGAAGAAGACGCTGACCGCCTACAAGATCATCGCGACGATCGTCGGAGTGCTACTCATCGTGCTCGTGGTCATCGGGCTGCCGATGGATCTGCTCGGCTCGGATGGCTCCACGGTCAAGGACATCGGCGCCTTCATCACCCAGGACGTCGGCATCGCGCACGGCTACCTCTACATGGTCTACCTCGTGACCACGTTCCTGCTGGCACGCCAGGCGAAGTGGGACATGCCCTTCTCGATCGTCACGCTGCTGTGCGGGACGATCCCCTTCGCCAGCTTCTGGGCCGAGATCCGCGCCATCCGCAAGGTGCAGGCCGAGCACGCCGAGGTCCTCGCGGCCTGAGCGCTCGCCCCGCGCGTCGGCACCGGGCGTGCGTGCGGCGTGGCCCTGCGGGGCGTAGAGATAGGCTCGCGGGGTGACTAACGCGATCCTGCACACCAACAAGGGCGACATCCGCATCGAGCTCTTCCCGAACCACGCGCCGGAGACGGTGGCGAACTTCGTCGGTCTGGCGAAGGGCGAGAAGGAGAACTCCGCCAAGGCGCCGGGCGAGCCCTTCTACGACGGCCTCGTCTTCCACCGCGTCATCGACGGCTTCATGATCCAGGGCGGCTGCCCGCAGGGCACCGGCACCGGCGGCCCGGGCTACACCTTCAAGGACGAGCCGCACCCCGAGCTGACCTTCGACAAGCCGTACCTGCTCGCCATGGCCAACGCCGGCCCGGGTACGAACGGCTCGCAGTTCTTCATCACCACGGCGCCGACGACCTGGCTCAACTTCAAGCACACGATCTTCGGCGAGGTCGCCGACGACGAGTCGAAGGCCGTCGTCGACGCAATCGGCACCGTGCCGACGGGTGCGATGGACCGTCCCAAGGACGCCATCGTGATCAACACCGTCGAGATCGTTGACTGAGCAACCGACATCTGAGGCTGAGTCGCCCGGGGCCCCGGTCTGCTACCGGCACCCCGGGCGCGAGTCGCACATCCGTTGCCAGCGGTGCGACCGGCCGATCTGTCCGGATTGCATGACGCCGGCGTCGGTCGGCTTCCAGTGCCCCGAGTGCGTGGCGGAGGGCCGGCGTACGGTCCGCCAGCCCAAGCGCGGCTATGCCGCCCGCTCCGCGTTCCGCGCGATGCCGGTGACGTGGACGCTGATCGGCATCAACGTGGCTGTCTTCCTGCTGGTGCAGGTCGCCTCGGGCGCGGTGCTGTACAACCTGATGCTGCATGCTGAGAATCTGTGTGCCATCCGGGACGGGTTCCTGCCGCTGGAGAACATCCCCGACGCCGCTTGCGGGGCGAGCGGGGGCACCGTCGCCCGCGGTGTCGCCCACGGCGGCTACTGGCAGCTGCTGACCAGCGTCTTCACCCACCAGCAGCTGCTCCACCTCGGGTTCAACATGTTCTCGCTGTGGATGATCGGTCCGCTGCTCGAGCAGGGCATCGGGCGGGCGCGCTTCTTGGCGACCTATCTGCTCTGTGGTCTGGCCGGCTCGGCGCTGGTCTACTGGGCCGCCGCCCCGTACACGCCGACGCTCGGCGCCTCGGGGGCCATCTTCGGTCTGCTCGGCGCGCTGATCGTGCTGTTCCTGCGCCGGGGCCTGCCGGTCCAGCAGCTCGTGATCGTGGCGGCGCTCAACTTCTACCTCACCTTCAGCAGCTCCGGGATCTCCTGGCAGGCACACCTGGGCGGCTTCCTGGGCGGCCTGGTGATCGGCGCGATCATGTCGTTCACCTCGAGCCTGCGCCAGCAGCGGCTGCAGTGGACCGGCCTTGCCGGCGCCGGCGTGCTGCTGGTGATCGCGGTCGTGATCCGGTCGGTCCAGCTCGGCTGATTTCCCACAGGTGTGGAGAGACCTGTGGATGAAATACACGCTTGTAATTCATCCACAGGGTTATCCCCGGATGTGCAGAACCCCCGGTGTCCACAGGACACCGGGGGTTCTGGTCGTACGGGCCGAGAAGCGCGGGGAGTGCTCACTCCCAGCGGGTGGCGTAGGCGAAGCCCACGGCCATGAACCCGATGCCGACCAGGAGGTTCTTCTGGCCGAGGTCGTTGAAGACCCAGATGTGCTCGATGCCGTTGTTGGACCAGATGTAGTACACGCAGATCCAGATCAGGCCCAGGACGAAGCAGCCCAGCATTCCGGTCACCACACCGCGGCCGCGGCCCAGCGGGGTGTCCGGGTGAGCGGCGATGATCAGCCCGAGGAAGAAGAGCACGAAGCCGATCAGGTAGTTCCAGCCCGCGAGGTCGCGGATGAAGCTGATGCCGTGCTCCTTGCCGTTCAGGCCCGTGCGCGCGCCGAAGTAGTAGTAGAGGATCCACGCGATGCCGAGCGCGATCGCCACCAGTGCGACCAGGAACCGCACTGAGAAGGCCTTGGGTCGGTCCTCGTCCAGCGGGTTCCCCAGCTTGATCTTGGCCACGGGTGCTACTCCTGTTCCACAGCTACATCGCTTCGTCCGGGCTGGACGATCCCGCGTAGCCTAGTCGTCGTGACCTCCGGAACCCACGCACGCCCCGACGCGAAGGCCCGGCCCCCTCGGCGCTGGCCGCTCGGCGCCGGGTCAGGCTCGGGCCAACGCTGGTCGCCGTGGCGGGTTGCGACCCCGCTGGTCGTGCTGGTCTGCGGCGGGCTCTTCGTGGTCAGCGCCGTCAACAGCCACGGCACCGACCTGCGCCCGGGCCGCTACGTGGACCTGGCCACCCTGGCCAGCAGCGAGCGTGGCGACTACCAGAGGCTCCAGCGCCAGGTCTCCGACCTGCAGAAGCAGGTCACGGAGCTGACCAACGCCGTTCCGGACGCGACCGTACGCAAGGCGCAGGGCGAGGCGGACGCGCTCCGCCGGCCCGCCGGCCTCAGCGCCGTCACGGGCGAGGGCGTCCGGATCACGCTCTCGGACGCGCCGCGCGACCTGATCGAGAGGACCACGCTCGACCCCAACCAGCTCGTCGTGCACCAGCAGGACATCCAGGCGGTGGTGAACGCGCTGTGGGCGGGCGGCGCCCAGGCGGTCACCGTTGCTGGTCAGCGCATCGTCTCCACGACGGGAATCAAGTGCTCGGGCAGCACGGTCCTGCTCCAGGGCGTGCCGTACCCGCAGCCGTTCGTCATCCAGGCGGTCGGTGACCGGGCCGGGCTGCTGGCCTCGCTCGCCCAGAACCGCTACGTGCAGAGCTTCCAGCGGGACGCCGCCGACCCCGAGATCCAGGTCGGCTGGTCGCTCGACGCCGACGCCGAGGTCAAGGCGCCGGCGTACAAGGGCCTGCTGGACCTGACCTACGCCAAGCCGCTCGCCTGAGGACGGCGCCGCCGGCGCGGTCGCGTTACGGCAGCAGGCCGTCTCCGGTGTCGTCGGGGCAGGTGACGGTGCCGTCGGGGTTCGTGACCGGCGCGTCGCATGTCGGCGTGGCGGACGGGGTGGGGGTCGGGGCCGGCGTGTAGGTCGAGACCCAGATGACCACCTGCTGGCCCTGCTTCTGTGTCTCTCCCGCCTGCGGCGACTGCCGGGTCACCGTGCCGGCGGGCGCGGTGGAGGCGTTGTCGTCGACGCGGACCGGGACGAAGCCCGCCTGGCGGATCGCCTGCTCGGCCTTCTCGACCGTCATCTTGGAGACGTCGGGGATGGCCTTCGGGCCCTTCGAGACGTCGAGGGTGACGGTGGTGCCGCTCTGCACGGTGGTGCCTGCGGCCGGGTTGGCCGACAGGACCTGCCCCTTGGTCTGGTCGGAGTCGACGTCGTTGCGCTTCACGACCAGCCCCGCGCCGGTGAGCAGGTCCTTGGCATCGGCGAAGCTCATCCCGGCGACCTGCTGGATCGTCACGTCCGGCTTGCCGGAGGAGAGCGTCAGGCTGACGGTCGTGTCGGGATCGGCGTACGCGCCCACCCCGCCCTCCGGGGTCTGCTTGAGCACGGTGTCGGTCGGCACGGTGTCGGAGGGCTGATAGCCCTCGATGTTGACGTTCAGCCCGGCGTCGGCGATCGCCTGGCGCGCCTGGTCCTGCGTCTTGCCGACCACGTTCGGCACGGCGACCTGGTGGTTGCCGTCGTTGAACAGGTGCGGCAACAGGAACGCACCGGCGGCCACGATCGCGAGCACGAACAGCGCCAGCACGACCAAGAGCCCCGTACGGGATCCAGACGGCTCGTCCTCGTCCACGACGTTGCCCATCGGCACCACGCTGGTCTGGGAGACCACCTGGGTGGCATCGCTGACCGCGCCGGGCTCGGGCGCCACCACCGGGGCGACGGCCTCCACCGGGCGGCCGGCGAGGTAGCGCTCGATGTCGCTGCGCATCGCGGCGGCGGACTGGTAGCGGTCCTCGACACGCTTGGCCAGCGACTTCATCACGATCGCGTCGATGGCCGGCGGCAGCGACGTGTCGTGGGTCGACGGCGGCGCCGCCTGCTCGCGCACGTGCTGATAGGCGACCGAGACCGGCGAGTCGCCCACGAACGGCGGCCGGCCGGCGAGCAGCTCGTAGAGAAGACAGCCGGCGGAGTAGACGTCGGAGCGGGAGTCCACGGTCTCACCGCGCGCCTGCTCGGGGGAGAGGTACTGAGCCGTGCCGACGACGGCGGCCGTCTGCGTCATGGTCTGGTGCGAGTCGGCGATCGCCCGCGCGATCCCGAAGTCCATCACCTTCACGTCACCGCTGGGCGTGAGCATCACGTTCCCCGGCTTGATGTCGCGGTGGATGATGCCGGCACGGTGGCTGTAGTCGAGCGCCGCGAGCACGTCGGAGGTGATCTCGAGGGCGCGCTCGGGAAGGATCTTGCGGCCCTCGCGCAGGATGTCGCGCAGCGTCCGGCCCGCGACGTACTCCATCACGATGTAGGGCTGGGCGACGGACCCGCCGCCATCGGACACCGGCTCCTCGCCGGTGTCGTAGACCGAGACGATCGCCGGGTGGTTGAGGCTGGCCGACGACTGCGCCTCACGTCGGAAGCGCGCCTGGAAGGTGGCATCGCTGGCGAGGTCGGTGCGCAGCCGCTTGACCGCGACGATGCGGCCGAGGCGGGTGTCGGTGCCCTTGCGGACCTCCGCCATCCCGCCGCGGCCGAGGAGCTCGCCGAGCTCGTAGCGGCCACCGACGATGGTGGGCTCGGACTGGACCATGGTCAGGCTCCCGGACTGCTCAGAGATGCGGCACCCGGCGCCGTCGTCCCCACGGCAGGCGTGGGCGCTGCCGGGGTCGGCGTCGGGGACGGGGTCGGTGTGGGGGTGGGCGTCGGGGTGGGCGTCGGCTTCGGCGTCGGCTTGGGGGTCGGCGTCGGCGACGGCGTGGGTGTCGGGCTCTGCTTCGGAGCCGTCCCGTAGTAGTCGACCGTCACCCGGTCACCCGCGACCAGGCCGGTCGTGGGAGAGACCGAGATGACCGAGTCATCGCGATGGGAGCCGTCGTTGGGCTGCTGGACCGGATGCGGGCGCAGCCCGAGACCGCGCAGGTCCGCGAGCACGTCGTCGATGTTGCGGCCGACGTAGTCCGTCTCCTCGAGCGTGATCTCCGAGGGAGTCGCGGTCGGGCTCGCCGGCTGGCTCACCGTGGGCGTGGCGCTGTCGGTCGGGACATCGGTCGACGGCGTGGCGGACCCGCTTCGCAGCACCAGCCACGCCACCAGCGCGATCGCGGCCAGGGCGAGGAACAGGAAGACCATCAGGGCGAGGTTGAGCCAGTTGCGCTCCGGCTGCTCCTCGTACGGCGCGACCGTGATCGGGCCGGTCGGCGGCACGGCCACTCCGGCCACCTGGGTCGCCTCCGTCGCCATGGCGGCGGCTCCGGCCACGGCAGCGGCGCCGAGGGGGATCGCGGTGCCGTTGGCCGGCGTGTCGGTACGGCTGCTCGCGAGCCCGCGCAGCGCGGCGGTGAACGCGGCGGCGTCGGGGAAGCGGTCGCGCGGGTTCTTCGCCAGCGCCCGGGTCACCACCCGCGCGAGGTCGGCGGGAACGGAGTCGGGCAGGGGTGGCACCGGGTCGTGGAGGTGCGCGAGCGCGGTGGCGACCGGCGTCTCCTTCTGGAACGGGCGGTGCCCGGCCAGGCACTCGAAGGCGACCACGCCGAGGGAGTAGACGTCCGAGGCCGGGCTGGCCTGCTCGCCGCGGGCCTGCTCGGGGGAGAGGTACTGCGGGGTGCCCATCACCTGGCCGGTGCCGGTGATCGTGGCCGTCGAGGCCGCCCGTGCGATGCCGAAGTCGGTCACCTTGACCTCGCGGTCGGGGGTGACGAGGAGGTTGGCGGGCTTCACGTCGCGGTGCACGATGCCGGCCCGGTGGGCGGCGGCGAGCGCTTCACCGGCCTGGCCGAGCAGGTCGCGCACGATCGCCGGGTCCATCGGCTGGCCGTCACGCAGCAGCGAGGAGAGCGGCTGGCCGTCGACCAGCTCCATCACCAGGTAGGGACGCAGCAGGCCCGACGCCGTCGGCATCTCGCCGACGTCGTAGACCGCCGCCACGTGCGGGTGGTGCAGCGCCGCGGCGTGCCGAGCCTCGGAGTCGAAGCGCGACCGGTTGACCGGGTCGTCGGCGTACTCCGGCTTGAGCAGCTTGATCGCCACCGGGCGGTCGAGGGCGGTGTCGGTGGCGCGGTAGACCTCGCCCATCCCGCCGGTCGCGATCAGCTCGCCGAAGACGTATCTGCCCGGGCTCGGCCTGTTGTTGGTGGGACCAGTGGTCGTCACGGGTTGATCACCGCTTCCATCATCGCCTTGGCGATCGGGCCGCCGAGAGCGCCGCCGGCGATCTCGTCGCGGCTGGTGTTGCTGGACTCCACGAGGACCGCGACGGCGATCTTCGGGTTGTTGGCCGGCGCGAACCCGGTGAACCAGGCGTACGGAGGGCGGTCGGCCGTGGACTGTGCGGTGCCGGTCTTGCCGGCGACCTCGACGCCCGGGATCCGGGCGGGCGTGCCGGTGCCCTGGTCGACGACGGAGGTCATCATCTGGGTCAGCATCCCGGCGGTGCGCGGCGAGACCGCCGTCGACAGCTTCGCCGGGCTGGTCTGGTCGAGGACGTCGAGGTCGCTGGAGGTGATCCGGTCCACGACGTACGGCGTCATCACGACGCCGTGGTTGGCGATGCCGGCCGAGACCATCGCCATCTGCAGCGGCGTCGCGGCGACCTCGTACTGGCCGATCGCGGACTGTGCGCGCAGCGGCGGGGAGAGCTTCGTGGGGAAGCGGCTGGTGGCCTGGCCCGCGAGGTCGGTGAGGTAAGTCTGCCCGAAGCCGAACTTCTCGGCCTGCTTGCGCAGCTGCGCGTCGGTGAGCTTGAGCCCGACGCCGGCGAAGGCCACGTTGCAGGAGCGGTCCAGGGCCCGGGTGAGCGTGACCTGGTCGCCGCCGCAGGGGATGTTGTTCTCGTTGTGCAGCACGTGGCTGGTCTGAGGCAGCTTCAGCGAGGCGTGACCGTCGACCATCGAGTCCGGCGTCATGCCGAGGTCCTCGATCGCGGCCGCCGAGGTGACTAGCTTGAAGGTGGATCCCGGCGGCAGGGTGGTCTGGATCGCCCGGTTGAGCAGCGGCTGCGCGGGGTCCTTGAGCAGGCGCTCGTACGCCTTGGTGGAGGCCGTCACATCGTGATCGGCCATCTCGTTGGGGTCGAAGCTGGGCGTGGAGACCATCGCCAGGATCCGGCCGGTGCTCGGCTCGATCGCGACCGCCGCGCCCTCGACGCCGTCGCCCAATGCCTTGAAGCCGTTGAAGGCGGCGTCCTGGACGGCGGGATCGATGGTGAGCTCGACGTTGCCGCCCTTGGGGTCGGTGTTGTTCACCAGGTCGATCAGGCGACGCACGAACAGCCGGGAGTCGTCACCGGAGAGCACCTGGTTCTGGCTGTGCTCGATGCCGGTCTGGGAGTAGTAGGAGAAGTAGCCGGTGACTGGGGCGTACTCCTTGCTCTTGGGGTAGACGCGCTGGAACTTGAACTGGTCCTTGGACGGTGCGCTGTGCGCGACAGCGATCTTGCCGGCCAGGATCGCGCCGCGCTGTCGCGAGAACGCCGCCTGGACGACGCGCCGGTTGCGGGCGTCGTCGTTGAGGTCCTTCGCCTTCACGAACTGCAGGTAGGTCGCGTTGCCCATCAGGGCCAGGAAGAGCACCAGGAAGAAGACGCTCAGCGTGCGGACCGGACGGTTCATGCCGCCGTTCATCACCGTCACGAGGGCAGCCTCACCATCTGCGTGGTCGCGTCGCCCGCGTCGAAGGAGAAGTCCGGCAGCGGGCGGCGTGCGTGGTCCGAGACCCGCAGCAGCAGCGCCACGATCACCCAGTTGGCGACCAGGCTCGAGCCGCCGTAGGACAGGAACGGGGTGGTGAGGCCGGTCAGCGGGATCAGGCGGGTGACGCCGCCGATGACGACGAAGACCTGCAGCGCGAACGATGCGGCCAGACCGACGCTGAGCAGCTTGCCGAAGTCGTCGCGGCAGATGATCGCCGTGCGCAGGCCGCGTTCCACGATCAGGCCGTAGCACAGGATGATGGCGAGCACCGTCGTCAGGCCGAGCTCCTCGCCGATGGCACCCATGATGAAGTCGGAGTTGGCGAAGGAGATCCGGTACGGGGAGCCGTTGCCGAAGCCGCGCCCCAGCAGCCCGCCCCACGCCATCCCGAACATCGATTCGACCAGCTGGTCGGAGTGCGGGGCGCTGGCGGTCTGGTAGTGGTCGAAGGGGTGCAGCCAGATGTCGATGCGCGCGGTGACGTGCGGGATGAGCCGGGACGCGGCGAGAGCACCGCCCAGGAACAGCCCGCCGCCGACCACGATCCAACCCCGACGCTCGGTCGCGACGTACAGCATGATCACGAAGAGCCCGAAGAAGAGCAGGCTGGAGCCGAGGTCGCTCTGCCGGACGAGGATGGCGAGGCTGATCAGCCACATCGCGAGGATCGGGCCCAGGTCGCGACCGCGCGGCAGGTCGATGCCGGCGATGCGGCGCCCGGCCAGGGCCAGCGCGTCGCGGTGCAGCACCAGGTAGCCGGCGAAGGTGACGACGAGCAGGACCTTGGCGACCTCGCCGGGCTGGAAGCTCATCGATCCGACGTGGATCCAGATGCGGGCGCCGTTCACGCTCTTGCCGATCCCGGGCAGCATCGGCAGCAGCAGCAGCACGACCGCGCCCAGACCGCAGGTGTAGGTGAAGCGCTGCATGATCCGGTGATCGCGCAGACTGACCAGCGTGATGGCGAACAGGATCACGCCGATCGTCATCCAGATCAGCTGCTGGCGGGCGAAGCCGTGGTTGGTGCCGGCGCTGACCCCGGCCGCGAGGTCGAGGCGGTGGATGACCGCCAGGCCGAGGCCGTTGAGCATCGCCACCAGGGGGAGGAGCACCGGATCCGCGTACGGAGCGACCAGCCGCACCACGACGTGGGCGCCGATGATGAGCGCCGCCAGCCAACCGCCGTAGCCGACGATGTCGGCCGGGACCTTCTGGTCGACGCCGAGGCCGACGGCCGCATAGCCGCCGATGCCGACGACGAGGCTGAGGACGAGCAGGAAGAGCTCTGCGCCCCGGCGCTGCCGGTGCACGAACTCCCTGGCCCAGGTCTGTGCGGCGTTCATGCGCAATCGCCTGCCGGGCTGGAAGCGGTGCAGAGGAGCTCCTGGACCTTCGTGCGCGCCTGCGCGAGCGAGTCGCGGTGGATGCCGTCGCGGATCTGGTCGGCGTAGGCGTCCGGGAGCTGGCCGACCTCGAGGTCGCTGGTCTGGTAGGCCGTGGAGAGGTCGAAGCCGAGCAGCGTGGTGTGCACCCCGCGGAAGATGGTGACCTTGCCGCCCTGCTCGCCGACGTACCACTGCTTCTGCGTCCACGACCAACCGGCCGCGGCGGCGATCCACACCAGCCCGACCACCAGGAGCAGGGCCAGGATCCCTCGGATCCACGAGCGCGCGCCGCCACGGTGGGGCTGGAGCGCATAGCGGCGGCGCTCGGCGTCGAGCGGGTCGTTCGCGATCGCCTCGGCCGGGACCTCGCCGGAGCCCACCGCTGCCGCCGTCGCGGCAGCGCCGGCTGCGCTCGCGTCGTCGGTCTCGAGGAGGTCGGCGGTCACCGGCTCCAGCTCGCCGGTATCGCCGTTGCGGTGTCCGCGAAACAAGGACGTACGGGCGGTGAGCGGGGCGCGCTTGCGCAGCTCGGCGGCGGCGCCGACCAGCAGCGGCGTCGGCACCTCCGCCTCGAGGTCCGGGACGCCGATCGCCTCGCCGGCAGCGGCGTCCGTGGGCAACGTGTCGGCGTCGAGTGCGTCGGCGACGATGCAGGTGACGTTGTCGGTGGTGCCGGCCTCCAGGCTGGCGCGGGTGAGCTCGACCGCGGCGTAGTCGGGGGTGCCGGTGGCGAGGATGTCGGCGAGACGGCCGTCGTCGAGCGAGGCGGTGATGCCGTCGCTGCACAGCATCAGCCGGTCACCGGCCTGGAGCCGGATGATGAAGAGGTCGGGCTCGATGTCGCGGGTGCCGTCGATCGCCTGGAGGATCAGGTTGCGGTGCGGGTGGACCCGCGCCTCCGCCTCGGTGATCCGGCCTTCGTCGATCAGCGTCTGGACGAACGTGTGGTCATGGGTGATCTGGCTGATGTGCCCGTCGCGGAACAGGTAGCCGCGGGAGTCGCCGACGTGCCCGACGGCGATCATCTCGCCGTCGAAGAGCGCGA
>Ga0308170_10002890_pt1 | contig 14433 bp, 15 predicted proteins | sample PhyBR2_2_FD_202136 | JGI IMG/M metagenome (GOLD analysis project Ga0308170, IMG submission 202136) | Phyllosphere microbial communities from UC Gill Tract Community Farm, Albany, California, United States - DLSLSB.R2 | ecosystem: Host-associated > Plants > Phyllosphere > Unclassified | place... | reverse complement strand
GGCGCGCAGTATATATCGCGAAAGGGGCTTGCGAGCATCCGCAGTGCACACACCATCATGAAAACTCCGACAGGAGATGAAGAATAGTCCGACAGATGGGAGTTATCCTCTCTTACGCAGGACGTATACACACCACAGTTTGGAGCCCGGCAGGAACTCCTGGTAATTCAGAACCTTGAAGCCCGCCTGACGAAACTCATCCTCTACCGGTGTACCCGCGTTTACGGAAACAATCACCGTGTCGCGGCTGACGCGGTGAAACTCGCGCAACAACATTAATCGCACATCGCTGCTGGGCACATGGCGAAACAACTCCAGGCAGAAAATGCAGTCCACCGCATTCGCCGAAAGGCCAATCGAAAATGCCGAGCCCTGGAAAGTTTTGACACGTTTGAGCAACGTGCCCGGGTGATGGGTGCGCGCGTGGTCGAGCATGGCCTGGGAATTGTCAGAGGCGAGGATCACCCGGTTGACGTGCTCGGCCAGCACCGGCCAGAACCGCCCCGAACCACAGGCCAGGTCAAGGATAAGCCCTGGCTCACCCGCGACCTTCAGCGCCTGGCGAACCAGTCGCGCATCCCGCCACGCGGCCACGCGCTGCAACAGCCTTGGCGGACGCGGATCACCGCAGACCCTGGCATGCTCACGGTCACAGCGCTCGGTGAATTCAGTCTCGATGGGGGATGGAGGTTGTGGCGACATCACGGGCTCATATGGGTAAAACGGTAGTGAACGACCTTGATTCCCAGCTTAACCACTGCAACGTGAAAAAAAGGTCGAAAGCCGCCACCGTGAACTTCGTCATGCCTGATGCAGGTACCAACGCCAATCCTGCTCGCCGACCTCGCCCATGAACTGGCGATATTCGGCACGTTTGACTGCCAGGTAAACACCAAGGAATTCACTGCCAAACGCATCCTTTGCCCATCGCGAAGCCTCAAGCGCCCGCAGGGTGGTCAGCCAGTCAGTGGGCAACAGCTCCTTGGCCTGGGCATAACCGTTTCCTTCCACCGGGGCGCCAGGGTCGCGTTGCTCGCGAATGCCGCGATGGATGCCGGCCAGGATCGCGGCGGCCGCCAGATAAGGGTTGGCATCGGCGCCGCAGACGCGGTGCTCGATATGCCGGGAACTGGCCGGGCCACCGGGCACGCGCAGGCTGACGGTGCGGTTGTCCACGCCCCAGGTGGCAGCCAGGGGTGCATAGCTGTTGGTTTGGAAACGCCGATAGGAGTTGGCGTTGGGGCAGAACATCAGCAGCGAATCGAGCAACGTACTCAGCATCCCGCCCACCGCCTGGCGCAGCAGCGGCGTGCCATCAGCCGCCTCGCTGGCGAACAGGTTATTGCCCTGGGCATCGGCCAGGCTGACGTGCATATGCATGCCGGTGCCGGCCAGGTCGTCGAACGGCTTGGCCATGAAACATGCGGCCATTCCATGCTTGTGGGCCACGCCCTTGACCAGGCGTTTGTAGCGCACCGCTTCGTCCATCGCTTGTAAAGCATCAGTGCGATGTTCAAGGGTGATTTCCACCTGGCCCGGGGCGTACTCGGAGATGGCCGTGCGCGCCGGGATACCTTGCAGCTTGCAGGCGCTATAAAGGTCGGCGAGAAACGGCTCGATCTGCTCCAGTTCGCGCAGGCCATACACCTGGGTCGAACGCGGGCGATTGCCGTCCATATCCCGCGCCGGTTGGGGACGCCCGTTGCCGTCGGGCTTCTGGTCGAGCAGGTAGAACTCCAGCTCTGCCGCCATCACTGGGTAATAGCCATCGGCTTTGAGTGCATCGATGACCTTGGCGAGCAAATGCCGAGGGTCGGCCACGGTAGCGGGCAAGCCTTGTGTGGGGTGCATGCTGACTTGCACCGCCGCGGTAGGGATCAAACGCCAGGGCATACGCTGCAAACTGCCACTGATCGGGTAGGCGCGGCAGTCGATATCGCCGACTTCCCACACCAGCCCTGAATTTTCTACGTCATCGCCATTGATGGTCAGGCCGAGAATAGTGCTGGGCAGTGGCCGGCCGGTTTCGTACACCGCCAGCAGTTCGTCGCGGTGCAGCAGCTTGCCGCGGGGCACGCCGTTGTTGTCGAGGATAAACAGCTCGAACATCTCGATGTCGGGGTTCTGCTCAAGGAAGGTTCGGGCTTCGTGCAGGCGGGCAAAGACACTCATGGCAATTCTCATACGTTTGGGTCGGGCAGGTGCAGATGGGCACAGGTGCGCGTCATCCGTGGGGGTGGATCAACGTAGAAGAGAGGTGTCTGGCGGGCGCGCGTGTCGACAATGGAACAGGGCCCAGAACGCAAGTGCAGAAGGCAGTGTCGCGGCGTGAGTGTCGGGGCAACCGTCCATGCGCGGATCACAGAAATAGAGAACCCCGAGCGTCACACGCCTGGATAGGCGGTTAAATTCAGGCTTGATGGAGTTTGGGTGCAGTTTGGCTAAACATTCCCCACGATAATGACTCTCCTCCCTTGCAGGAGCGAGCTTGCTTGCGAAGATCGTCAACGATAACGCGCGCTATCTGGTTTAACGCGCAGCCCTCAGGTTCTTCGCGAGCAAGCTCGCTCCTACAAAAAGCGGCATTATAGTTGCCCCGACCGTGCCCCAAGGACTCGCCCCCATGAAAGCTCCTCTGGCCCTCTGTGTGCTGGCAAGCCTGGCCAACATCGCCCAGGCCGACACTGTTGCGTCACGTCTTGACGAGGTGATACAGCGCGGCACCCTGACCGTTTGCACAACGGGCGACTACAAGCCCTACACCTCATTGCGCGCCGATGGCCGTTATGAAGGTATCGACATCGCCATGGCCGAGTCCCTGGCCAAGAGCCTCAACGCCACGATCAAGTGGGTGCCCACCACGTGGAAAACCCTGATGCCGGACTTCCTCGCCCAACGGTGCGACATCGCCGTGGGTGGGATTTCGGTGTCGTTGGAGCGGCAGAAAAAGGCGTTCTTCAGCCAATCGCTAGGGGTTGACGGCAAGATCCCACTGGTGCGCTGCGCCGATGTGCAGCGCTACCAAACGGTTGAGCAGATCAACCAGCCACAGGTGCGGGTGATCGAGCCGGCAGGTGGCACCAATGAAGTGTTTGCCCGTGCCCACCTGGGCCAGACGCAGATTCGCCTGCATGACAATGTGACGATTTTTGATGAGCTGCTGGCGGGCAAGGCCGATGTGATGATTACCGATGCCAGCGAGGCGCGGTATCAGCAAAAGCTCAAGCCTGGGTTGTGTGCGGTCAATCCTGAGCGGCCGATGCAATACAGTGAAAAAGCCTTCCTGCTGCCTCGCGATGATGTGGCCTGGAAGAGTTATGTGGATCAGTGGTTGCACTTGAGCGTGGCGACCGGTGGGTATGCGGGGATTGTCAGCCAGTGGTTGGCTGCGCCTTGATCAACTCGACGAACGCCCTGCACGCGGCGCTGCGGTAGGCGCCCTTGCGGCTCAATAGTGCGGCAGTACGCTGCGGCAGCGGTGGGTCGATGGTCACGGCGTGCAGCCCCGTCTGCGCCTCGGCCAGTGCTTGGGGCAGGACGGTTGCCAGTGACGTGTTGCGGACGATTTCGATGATTGCGCTGATGGAGTTGGCTTCCATGGCGATAAATGGTTTCACACCTTGTCCGCGGCAGTAGTCATCGATATGGCGGCGGGTGGCGAAGCCCGTGTTCAGCAGCACCAGGGGTTGTTCCAGCCAAACGAGTCGGCTCAATTGAGGATGGCTGGCACTGACCACTACGCTCAGTTGTTCGACGAACAGCGCCTCGCACTCAATGTCCGGCCCATGTTCGCCGATAAATCCGATACCGATATCCAGCAGGTCTTCGCCCAGTGCAGCTTCGATACGGTCCTGGGTCAACTCCTCGACGCTGAGGGTGATGCCCGGGTACAGCGTATTGAATCGCGCCAGCAACGGGCCGATCAGGTAGGCGGTGAAGGTCGGCGTCATGGCCAGGCGCAAATGCCCGCGGCTAAGGTCTTGCACATCGTGCATGGCGCGGCTGCCGGCCTGCAGATCCTGCAATGCCAGCCGCGCAAAGCGCACATAGGCTTGCCCCGCATCGGTCAGGCTGATGCTGCGCCCGGAGCGGTCAAGCAGCGGTGCGCCGAGGCTTTCTTCCAGTTGCTTGATCTGTTGTGACAGGGTCGGCTGCGATACATGCAGCGCTTCGGCGGCGCGGGTGAAGTTGCGATGCTCGGCAACGGCGAGCAAGTAACGGATATGACGCAGCAGCATCGACAGCGCTCCAGCTATAGGCATGACTTATAGACAGCATCATAAACCGGTCTTGGACGCTATAGCCGAAAACTTCCATCCTTGCCCCATCAGCGACGCAAGGAGAACCACCATGCAGCATCTCATCGATGGCTTTCGCAAATTCCAACGTGAAGCCTTTTCCCAACGCAGCGATTTGTTCAAGCACCTGGCGACCACCCAGAACCCCGGCACCTTGTTTGTGCCCTGCTCCGACAGCCGTGTCGTGCCGGAGCTTCTGACCCAGCAGGAACCCGGCGACCTGTTCGTGATCCGCAATGCCGGCAACATCGTGCCGTCCTACGGCCCCGAGCCGGGTGGTGTGTCGGCCACGGTCGAATATGCGGTGGCGGTACTCGGGGTCAGCGACATTGTGATTTGCGGGCATTCGGACTGCGGCGCCATGACCGCGATTTCCACCTGCAAGTGCCTGGACCATCTGCCGGCCGTGGCCAACTGGTTGCGTCATGCCGAGTCGGCCAAGGTAATCAACGCATCCCGTGCGCATGTCTCGGACGCTGCACGCCTGGATTCGTTGGTGCGCGAAAACGTGGTCGCCCAACTGGCTAATCTCAAGACTCACCCCAGCGTTGCGCTGGCCCTGGAACAAGGCCGGATGAACCTGCATGGCTGGGTATATGACATCGAAACCGGTGGCATCGACGCGCTGGACGGTCGCACCGGGCGCTTTGTCTCCCTGCTCGACCATCCAGCCACCCGCGCCCACGCGGCCTGAACCTTAACAACCCAAGAGGACATCACCATGTTGCAATCCCAATTCGCCCAAACCCCACGCCTGGCCCTGGCCGATACCGTTATCGACCTCAAGGCACGCAAGAATCTGTCATGGCAGGACCTCACCGATGGCACCGGCCTGAGCCTGGCGTTCGTCACCGCCGCCCTGCTCGGCCAGCACCCGCTGCCCAAGGAGGCGGCCGACATCGTGTGCGACAAACTCGGCCTCGACCAGGACGCCAGCCGCCTGCTGCAAAGCGTCCCACTGCGCGGCAGTTTCCCCAGCGGTGTGCCGACCGATCCGACGATGTACCGTTTCTACGAAATGCTGCAGGTCTACGGCTCTACCCTGAAGGCCCTGGTGCACGAGCAATTCGGCGACGGCATCATCAGCGCCATCAACTTCAAGCTGGACATCAAGAAAGTCGAAGACCCGGACGGCGGCTCCCGTGCGGTCATCACCCTGGACGGCAAATACCTGCCCACTAAACCCTTCTGATTCCCGAGCGACCGTCTACGCTCTTGTCACACCAACAAGACCGAGGGACGGGTATATGAACACACTGCTGCGACTCACCTGGCTGCTGCTGTTATGTGGCTGCAGCCAGGTGCATGCTGCAACGGCTCAGGAAGCGGATGCCCAGGCCGCCAAGGCCTTGCTGGAAAAGGCCTTGGCGTACTACCACAAGCAAGGTGACAAGGCCTTTGCCGCCTTCAGTCGACAAGGCGAATTCATCGACCAGGACCGCTATGTGTTTGTGGTTGATACCCAAGGCGTGCTGCTGGCCAGCGGCGGGCCCTCCTCCGCGCTGATCGGTCGCGACGTGTCCGAGGTACTCGGGCCGGATTTGCGTCAGTCATTCAAGGACGCGCTCAAGGTGCCCGAAAGCCAGGGTGTCCAGCAGGCCGACTATCGCTGGCAGAACTGGAATGACGGCAAGGTCGAACACAAGCACGTGTTTTATCAGCGGGTAGGCAAACGCATCCTGGCGGTGGGTTACTACCTGCCACGGGCTACGCCGGAACAGGCACGGGCGCTGCGTAACAAGGCGGTGGATGCGCTGGTGAAGGATGAAAGCGGTACGCTCAAGGCCATCAACTCACTGCAGGGCGGCTTCCTGCAGGATGACCTCTATGTGTTTGTGGTTGACCTGAATACTCGACGTTATGTGGCACACGGGACCAACCTGCGTCTGATCAACACTGACTTCGCCAAGATCAAGGACCCGGATGGCAAACCGGTGGGTGAGCCGATTCTCAAGATGATGGCCGAGCAGGACCAGGGGGAATACAAATACCGCTGGAAAAACCCGGTGACCGGCAAGATCGAGAACAAACATGCCTATGTGCGCAAGACCGGGCATTTCATGGTGGCGGTGGGTTACTACAGCCCCTGATCCGTTGGCTTTTTGTAGGAGCGAGCTTGCTCGCGAAAAACTCAAAGGCGCCGCGTTCACTCAGAAAGCTTGCGTTATCGTTGACGTTTTTCGCGAGCAAGCTCGCTCCTACAGAGGGCGATGTACTGTTAGTCGCAGTTATCGAGCCTTATCCTCACGGCCGCGCAGTACCCGGTTGGGCATCACAATCGCCGCCGCCAGCCCAAGCACCGACACCGCCGCACTCACCATCAGCAAATGCCGAAACGTCACCGCCAACTCGCCGCGCAGCGCATCCTGCGCCGGGCCGGGGGCCGCGTTGAGGCCGTCGAGCAGCACGTTGCCGGAACTGCCTTCGGCCACCAGTACGCCGCTCGCCAGGTGAGCGAAACTGGAGTCGTGCAACAGCGCCAGCAGCAACGCCGACATGCACGCCACCCCCACTGCCCCGCCCAAAGAGCGGAACAGGTTGGTGGTGCTGGTGGCGACGCCGATGTCCCGTTGCTCCACCGAGTTCTGCGTCCCCACCAGCGAGGTCGGGAACTGCATACCGGCGGCAATGCCGCACAGCAGCATGAATACGCTGGTGAGCACCACCGCCTGGGGCGCACTGTAGGCCATGCCGAGAATCGCCAGCGGGCTCAACAACGCGCCACTGAGGATCATCGGTTTATAGCGACCGGTCACCGAGGTCATGCGCCCGGCGAAATAAGCGCCCATTGGCAGGCCCATCGCCAGTGGCAGCAGGTGCAGCGCCGCGCTGTCGGCACCGGCGCCGGTCACGGTCTGGTAACGCAGGGGCATCAGCACGCTCAGGGAGATCGCCTGGAAGCTGGTGACAAAAATCGTGCACCAACACAACACCGCACTGCGGTTGGCAAACAAGTGCATGGGCAGCAGCGGTTCGCGCGCGCGGCGTTCGTGCCACACAAACACGCTCAACGCCAACAGTGCGCAGGCCAGCAACCCCAGCACTTGAGCGTCACGCCAATGATGGCCCTGACCGATTTCGGTGATACCCAGCAACAAGGCGGTGAGGCCGATGATCATCAGCACCGTGCCAAGGTAATCAATGATCGGCTTGCGCTGTGGCACCGGCAGTCCCACCAGGGTGCGATGGGCCACGTACCAGGCGCCTGCGCCGAGCGGCAGGTTGATCAAAAACACCCAGCGCCACGACAGGTACTCGGTCATATAGCCGCCCAACACCGGTCCCGCCACGCTGGCCACCGCGTACATGCTGCTGAAATAGCCCTGGTACCGGCCGCGTTCGCGAGGGGGAATTATGTCGCCGATGATTGCCTGGCTCACTGAAATCATCCCGCCGGCACCGATGCCCTGGAGAACCCGCGCCAGCACCAATTGCTCCATGCTTTGCGCCATGCCACAAAACAGCGACGCCAGGGTAAACACCCCCATGCCGATCAGCATCATGGGCCGGCGCCCATACAGATCGCCAAGCTTGCCGTAGATCGGCACCGCCACGGTCATCGCCACCATATAGCCGGAAATCACCCAGGCCAGCAGGTTGACGTCATGAAACTGCGCGGAAATGGCCGGCATGGACACCGCGACAATGGTCTGGTCCAGGGCACCCAGGAAGATCGCCATCATCAGCGCAGCGAGAATACTGCGCACGGCGGGAACGGTTGGGGCGGGCTGATTGAGGTGAGTCACGGCAAAACCTTCGAGCAAGGCCCGCAGGTCAAGATCGCCCGCGGGAATGCTCGATACGATAGCAGGCTATTCGATAGGCTCGTAAGCAAGCCCGACGTAATTTTCTGCGATGGTTTTGCGCCCGGCATCCGAGTGGATGAAATAGTCCAGCTCGCTCTCGGCAATGCGCTGGCTGAAGGCGTCCGCCTGGGGAAACTCATGCAGCATCGAGGTCATCCACCAGGAAAATCGCTCGGCCTTCCATACCCGGCGCAGGCAGATCGCCGAGTACTTTTGCAGCAAGTCCAGGCGCCCTTCGCGGTACACCTTGAGCAAGATCCGGAACAACGTGCTCACGTCACTGGCCGCCAGGTTCAACCCCTTGGCCCCGGTGGGCGGGACAATATGCGCGGCATCGCCTAGCAGGAACAGGCGCCCGTACTGCATAGGCTCCACCACGAAGCTGCGCAGCGGCGCGATACTTTTTTCAATCGATGGGCCGGTCACCAACTGCTGCGCCAATGAACCAGGCAAGCGGGTTTTCAGCTCATCCCAGAAACGCTCATCCGACCAATCCTCCACAGCCTCGTCCTGCGGCACTTGCAGGTAATAACGGCTGCGCGTCGGTGAACGCATGCTGCACAGGGCGAAACCCCGTGGGTGTTTGGCGTATACCAGCTCGGCGTGTACCGGCGGCGTATCGGCGAGTACCCCCAGCCAACCGAAGGGATAGACCCGCTCGAATACCTTCAACGCCTGCGCCGGAATCGACTGGCGGGCGATGCCATGGAAACCGTCGCAGCCGGCGATGTAATCGCACTCCAGGCGATAGGCTTGGCCTTGGTGATTGAACGTCAGCCAGGGTCGATCACTTTTCAGATCATGGGGCTGTACGTCGCACGCCTCGTACAGCGTGGTAGCGCCGGCGGCTGCGCGGGCGGCCATCAGGTCGCGGGTGACTTCGGTCTGGCCGTAGATCATCACCGATTGGCCACCGGTCAATGCCTTCAGATCGATTGGGATAAGTTGGTCATTGAGGGCAATGTCAAAGCCGGTGTGCACCAACCCCTCAACATCCATGCGTTGGCTCACCAAGGCTTCGCGCAACAGGTCGACCATGCCCTGCTCCAACACACCGGCACGGATGCGCCCTTGCACGTAATCGGCGCTCTGGCGTTCTAGGACAATGGTTTGAATGCCGGCGTTGTGCAGCAGCTGGCCGAGCAGCAATCCAGATGGACCGGCGCCAATAATGGCGACTTGGGTTTTCAGGGTTTTCATTATTTTTATGGCCTTCACGCTTTACCCGAACGTATCGAGTGAAAGAGTTGTCAGTGGACGTGTGGCTGACATTTTTCACTTGAGCGAAGCGCATAAGAAGGTGAAAACTGCGTCAAAGCCTGCGCTTTTCGCCAATCGGGGCGATTACCGAACCATTATCCTGAGTATCGGATTGAAACCATGACCAAAACCGCGATTCCGGTCTTCAAGCTTTACGGGGAACACCAGCAATGGCCGACCCCCGATTTGTTGCACTGCGAAACTATTTCCCGACGCAGCCGGGAATACCAGTGGGAAATCCAACCCCACCGGCACGCGGATCTGTGCCAGTTACTGTACGTGCACAAGGGCCAGGCACAGTTGGAAATCGAAGGCCAGCGCTCCACGCTGAATGAAGCGACCTTGCAGGTGTTGCCACCCCTGTGTGTGCACGGGTTTCATTTTTCCGAGGATGTCGAAGGCTACGTGGTAACGCTGGCGGCGCCGCTGGTCAGCCACTTGCAAGCCCAGTTGGGCACCACGGTAGAGGGCTTGCACGCGCTGGGCTGCTATACAGCGGGCAAGGACAGTGACTACCTCAACAGCCTGTTTGTGCGCTTGCAGGAAGAGTACGCCGACGAACAACCGGCGCGGGACATGATGATGCATGCACTGGTGAGCGTGCTGCTGGTCTGGATCAGCCGCCAGGCCATCCAGCGTCGCCACCCACGGGCCCCCAGGGGTCAGGAATACTTCCGGCGCTTTACCCAACTGGTCGAGCAACACTACCGCGAGCATCCGAAGATCGAGGACCTGGCCCACAAACTGGGCATCTCGGTCTCGCACCTGAACGGGACATGTCGGGAATTGGGGGGGCAGCCGGCGCTGCAGATCATGCACGACCGCCAGCTGCTGGAGGCCAAGCGGCTGCTGACCTACACCAGCATGACCATCAATGAAATGTCGGAGGTATTGGGTTTTTCCGACCCGACCAACTTCTCTCGGCTGTTCCGCCGCCGGGTCGGGTTCTCACCCAAGGCGTTTCGCGAACAACTGAAGAGCGAAACGCCTCAGCCCTGAATGTGGCAGCAGGCTCTTAGCGCAGGGCGCTGAAGCTGCCGGTGTGCGGAACGCATTGGTCCTGATGGCAGCTGATCGCAAAGGTTGGCTGCATTCGGGTCTGCTCCACGCGGTAGGCGGCAGTTGCGTAAAGCGCGCTGGCGATGGCGCACAGGCTGAAAATCATCAGGTACTTTCTGGTTTTGATGCTCATGGCACAGACCTCTGAGCGGATCTACACGGTGCTATCCAAAGCATAGGTCAACCAGCGCGAGTTGCCATTATTGGGCGCCATTCAACACATTTATGTCGGGTTCAAAGACCGATATCCCAGACGGGTTCTTCCGGGAACCGCAGCACCAGGAAATCAAGCAGACTGCGCAGCGCCAACGGCATGTGCTTGCGCGAGGCATACACCGCGTAGACATTCATTTGCTGGGGCTCGGCCTTGGGCAGCAAACGGATCAGTTCGCCGCTGCGGATGTAATCCCCCGCCTGATAACTGGGCAACCGTGCCACCCCGGCCCCCGCCAGCGTCACCCGCAACAAGGTCGTCGCTTCATTGGCGGTGATATTGCCCTGCACCCCCACGGACACCGGCTCGCCGTTTTCGGTGAAATGCCACAGGCTTTTGCCGAAGTAAGAGTGCGTCAGGCAATTGTGTCCAGCCAGGTCGTGCACCTGGCGTGGCTGCGGGTGCTCCAGCAGGTACGCCGGCGACGCGCAGATCACCGAACGACAAAGCGTCAGCTTGCGTGCGATCAGGTTGGGGTCAAGTTCAAAACTGGTGCGGATTGCCAGGTCGATACGCTCATCCACCAGGTTCACCGTGCGGTCGAGCATCTGCAGATCGATGCTGACCAACGGAAAACGCTTCACGTACTCGGCCACGGCATCCGCCAGCTGCGCCTGGCCGAATGAGCTGCTGACACTCAGCCGCAACTGGCCGCGTGGCGCCTCGTCCGGCTCACTGACGGCCGCCTGCATGTCACTGCACAGCTCCAGCATCTGCCGGCAGCGGGGCAGCATTTCACTACCGGCGGCGGTGAGGCTGAGCTTGCGCGTGGTGCGATGCATCAGGCGCGCGCCGACCCAATCCTCGAGCTCGGCCAGGTACCGCGAGACCACCGGTCGTGACAGCTCCAGTTGATCCGCAGCGGCCGACTGGCTGCCCAGGTCGACTACCGTCACAAACACTCGCATTGCTTGAAGACGATCCATGATTTGCCCGCTTTTAGAAACAAACTATGTCCAAGCATGGCATTTTTTGTTGTGTTTGGTGCAACTAAGCTCTGTGCATCACTTACCTCCTGCTGGAGCTGCACATGATCTCGACGCTCAAACGATTGGCCATCGCCACGGCTGCCCTGGCCTTCGCCGCCCATGCCGCGGCCGCCGACCTGAAGCTGGACGCCTACAACCCCGGCACCTCGGCGATGATGCCCGTGAGCTCGGTGCTGGTCAGCGGCGAGAAAGACCTCATCCTGGTGAACGCCCAATTCGGCAAGTCCCAAGCCGAGCAGCTTGTGGCAAAGATTCGCGCCAGCGGCAAGCATTTGACCACCATCTATGTCAGCGACGGCGACCCTGACTTCTACTTCGGCCTCGACACCCTGACGGCCGCTTTCCCCGACGCGAAGGTACTGGCAACCCAGCCCGTGGTGAACCACATCAAGGCCTCCATTGAGCAAAAAATCGCGTTCTGGAGCCCGAAGCTGGGGGCAGACAAGCCAAGCAAAGCCATCATCCCGCAAGTGCTGAAAGGCCATACCCTGACCCTCGAAGGCAAGACGCTGGAAGTGATCGGCCTGGACGGCGCGCAACCGGACCGCACCTTTGTGTGGATTCCATCGATCAAGGCCGTGGTCGGGGGCGTCGTCGTCTTTGAAAACACCCACGTCTGGATGGCCGATACGCAAACCGCGAAGTCCCACACCGACTGGCTGGCCACCTTGCAACGCATCCAGGACCTGAAACCGTCCACCGTGATTCCGGGCCACTACCTGGGTACGCCCACCGTGCAGTCCGTGGCCTTTACCGCCGACTACATCAAGGCTTTCGATATCGAGACCGCCAAGGCCAAGGACTCGACTGCACTGATCGCGGCGATGAAAAAGCGTTACCCGAACCTTGAAGACGAAAGCAGCCTGGAACTGAGCGCCAAAGTCGCCAAGGGCGAAATGAAGTGGTGATGGGTTTTAACCCTTAACGTACTGGAGAACGTCATGAGCAAGATCGCAATCATTGGGGCCACCGGCCGTGCCGGTAGCCAACTGCTGGAAGAAGCCTTGCGCCGTGGGCATAGCGTCGTGGCCATTGCGCGCAATACCGACCCATTGGCCGTGCGCCCGGGCGTCACCGTGAAGCAAGTTGATGCACTGGATGCCGACGCCCTGCAACAGGCCATCAGCGGCAGCGACGTGGTGATCAGCGCGGCGCACTTTGCCACCCTGCCCGCCAGTGCCGTGATCGAGCCCGTGAAGAAAGCCGGGGTGAAGCGCTTGCTGGTAGTGGGCGGGGCCGGTTCACTGCTGCTGCCGGGTGGCGGTCGGGTGATCGACAGCGAAGGTTTCCCGGCTGAGTACAAGGCCGAAGCCAGCGCAGGCGCAGCGTTTCTCGACACGTTGCGTCAGGAAAAAGCATTGGATTGGACCTTCCTGTCGCCATCGGCGGAGTTCGTTGAAACCGAACGTACCGGCACATTCCGTGTGGGCCAGAATGATCTGCTGGTGAGCAGCGAAGGCCGTAGCTGGATCAGCTTTGCCGACTACGCCATCGCCCTGATCGACGAAGTTGAATCGCCGAAACACTCGCGCCAACGCTTCACCGTGGGTTACTGACCCGACACGGTTAAAACGGTGGGAGCTGGCCAGCCAGCCCCCACGGTTGATCTTCAGCGCTACGAATGTCGTGCCTGGCTGACCAACCAATCCATCAGTGCCTCAAGCCCCGCCGAAGGCTCGGTGCCCGGCGGATACACCAGGTAATACCCCATCCCCGTCGGCACCCGCAGTTCAAACGGCGTCGCCAACCGCCCTGCCTTCAAATCCTCGCCAATCAACGCACTGTCGCCAATCGCCACGCCGGAACCTTGGGACGCTACCGTCATGGCCAGATCCAGCGTTTCAAAATGATGCCCCTGGCTCAAATTGCTCAGCCGCGTACTCGCCGCCTTCAGCCACAGCGCCCAGTCCCGCTCGTCCCGCGTGGGGTGCAGCAGTACCTGTTGCTGCAGGTCTGCCGGGGTGTGCAACCTCCCGAGCAAGGCCGGCGCGCAGACCGGGGTGAGCTGTTCATCGAACAGGTGCCGCGCCTCGGCCGACTGCTCGGCGATAGGCGCATAGATCACTGCAGCGTCGAATTGCTCACGGCGAAAGTCCACGGTGTAGGCCACCGTGGTGGTGAGTTCCACCGGCACGTCCGGGCGCTCTTTCTGCCATTGCATCAGGCGCGGTAGCAGCCAGCGCATCACGCAGGTGGAGGCCTTGAGTTGCAGGGTCTGGCGGCGACTGCCGATCTGCTCGACCGCCTCGCCGAGCAGGCCGAACACCTGTTGCGCGCGCAGCGACCATTCGCGGCCTTCTTCGGTCAGGCTCAAGCCCCGCGCCTGGCGTTGGAACAGCGCGTAGCCCAGGTGGCTTTCCAGCCCGGCAACCTGCCGGCTCACCGCGCCCTGGGTGATGTGCAATTGCTCGGCGGCACGCGTGAAGTTGCAGCACTGGGCCGTGACCCAGAAGGTGTGCAACGCAGGCAGCGGCGGGAGGCGTTTCATGAGGGCTGAGCCATGACGTGAGGACATGGCTAGTATGACTTTTTATCGATTGTTGCCGCTACGGGCCAGCCGGTCCAATAACGCCCTACCTCAACAATAAGAGCGACATCTATGGCGACCTGCGGCGAAGTATTGGTCAACCTCCTGGAAGGCTACGGCGTGGACCAGGTGTTCGGCATCCCCGGCGTACACACCGTGGAGCTGTACCGCGGCCTGGCCCGCTCCAGCATCCGTCACGTCACCCCGCGCCACGAACAGGGCGCCGGCTTCATGGCCGACGGTTACGCGCGCACCCGCGGCAAGCCTGGCGTGTGCTTCA
>Ga0308170_10002887_pt1 | contig 14439 bp, 11 predicted proteins | sample PhyBR2_2_FD_202136 | JGI IMG/M metagenome (GOLD analysis project Ga0308170, IMG submission 202136) | Phyllosphere microbial communities from UC Gill Tract Community Farm, Albany, California, United States - DLSLSB.R2 | ecosystem: Host-associated > Plants > Phyllosphere > Unclassified | place... | reverse complement strand
AAGTCGCGCACCAGCGCCATGCAGGCGTCGACGCCTTCCGGCTCGCCCGGGTGGATGCCGTTATTGTTGAAGAACACCGGACGCTTGTCGCGCTTGATCTCGAAGCGGTCGAACACGCCGTCGGCGGACACCACGCCGGCGTGGATCGGCACTCCGGCATCCGAGGTGCCGATCTGGCTGAAGCGCAGCACGCGCGGGTAGCGCTTGGCAAGCTCCTCGTACCAGGCGATGCAGTCGGCCCAGGTGGTGGTCTGGTTCTGGTTGCCCTTCTCGAAGGGCGTCTTCAATTCATTGGACATGGTCGTGGCTGTGGTGGTGGTGATGGGTGATGCGTAGATCGCTAATGTACCGCAGTTGCGCCGCCGGCCGCTTCGTTCAGCGGCAAGGTGATGGCCAGCGTGGTGCCGCGGCCCGGCCGGGACCGCACCTGTATGCCGCCGCCGACGGCAAACACGCGCTCGCGCATGCCGATGATGCCGATTCCTTCCGAGGACACGGCCGGATCGAAGCCTTCGCCGTCGTCGCCGACCTCGATATGCAGGGCATCGTCGGCGTCGAGAAGCACCAGGCTGACGTGGGCGGCCGAGGCATTCGCGTGCTTCATGATGTTCGACAGCGCTTCCTGCACGATGCGGTAGGCGGAGATGGCCAGCTCGTTGTTCAGGCGCGAGAAGTCGCCCTCGGTATGGAATTCGAAATCGATGCCCGAACTGGAGCGGTAATGGCTGACCATCTCCTCGACCGCGCCGTGCAGGCCCAGCATGTCCAGCACTTCCGGACGCAGGCGCCGCACCAGGCGCCGGCCGTTGGCGTACAGGTCCAGCGCCAGCTTGGTGATCGCCTGGGCCTTGGCGCCGATCTGCTCGACTTCCGGTCCGGGCACGGCCTTGGCGGCGAGTTGCTGGATGGTCTGCGACTCCAGCCGCACCGCGATCAGGGAGGCGTTCAGCTCGTCGTGGATCTCGACCGCGATGCTCTTGCGTTCGTCCTCGATGATGTTGTTGACCTTCTGGATCAGCTTGCGCTTGTCGGCGTCGGCGCGCAGCGCCTCGTTGCGCGATTCCAGCAGGTCGCGGGTGCGCTCGGCCACCTTGTTCTCGAGGTCCTGCTTGGAGCGGTCGAGCGCCACCGACATCTCGCCGATCGAGGCCTGCAGCTCGCCGACCTCGCCGCCGGTGGTGACCGGCAGCTCGACCCGGTAGTCGCCGCCGCGGATCGCGCGCAGCACGGCGATCGCCTCCTGCAGCGGCACCGTCAGGCTGCGCGCCAGGAAATAAGCGAGCAAGCCGCTCGCGACCAGGGCCAGCGCCGCCATCGCCAGCTCGACGCGGAAGCGCCGCAGCTGCTTGGCCATCATGCTGGTCGGCGACATCGTCACCCTCACCCGCCCCACCACTTCGGTGGTCAGCGTCGGCGGCCGGGTGGCGCTGGAGGCAGAGACGTGCGGCGTTCCGTTGTCCGAAAACAGGTTGAGCCACACCACCTGCTTGCGGATCGGCGCTTCGAAGGAATGCGGCTCGGCCTGGATCGGATGTTCTGAGACCACGCTGACGGCGTTGCGGCCATTGGTGTCGACCACGTCGATACGGTAGACGCTGCGGTCCGACTGCACCAGGCCGTTGATGGTCAGGCGCAGGTCGGACAGGTTGCCGGAGATGACGTTGTATTCGCTGGTCTCGGCCAGCGCGCGCGCCAGGATGCGTCCGCGCTCGGCCAGTTCCTCGTCGACCTGGGCGCGGTGCGAATACCAGGAATACCAGACGAAGGACGAGAACAGCAGCGCCACCGGCAGCATGGTGATGAAGGCCATGCGCAGGCCGATGCTCCAGCCGCGCCAGAAGGACAGGTCGCGCATCATGGACGGCGCGGCGGCGCCGGACGGGAGAAGCCGCGCACCTCGTCGCTCACCGTGAGGTCGAGCGAACGCGCCACCCCTTCGTTGACGATGGTGCGGAAGTAGCGCGGGAACTGCGGCGGCGCCAGCTCGCCGCCGGACACGTAGGCGGCCGCGATCTCGGCGACCTGGGCGTCGATGTCCTCGATCTCGGAATAGGTGGTGGCCAGCGCGCCGGCCTTCACCATGTCGCTCGAAAAGCCGATCACGCCCTGCTTGTGGCGGTAGGTCGAGAGCAGGATGTTGCGGATACTTTCGGTGCTGTAGACGGTGCTGTCGGGCAGGGCCAGCAGCACGTCGGTCTGGGCGATCTGGTTCAGCAGGCGGTTGATGTCCTCGCCGCCGGCGTCCAGCACCGTCACTCTCTCCGCTTCCAGCGCGGGGCGCATGAAGCTGGTGTCGGCGCCGAGGATGGCGGCCGCCCGTACCGGCCTGCGGTACAGCAGCGCGGCCAGGCGCAGCTGGTCGGCGGGCGAGGGTTCGGCGTAGACGGCGGTGCTGGCAACCGGCTGCGCCCCGCCCTGCGCGGCCTTGGCCATGATGGCGCGGTACACCTGGCTCGAGGTGAATGCCGAGATCACCACGCAATCGCAGCGCTTCGACGCCACCTCGCGCAGGGCCGCCGGACCGATCGCCACGTACAGCATGCGGCGGCGCTGGGCCAGCTCGGTGCGGAAGGTGGAGAAGATCGGGACCAGGCGTTTGTACAGGTCTTCGGTGATGCGCTGGGTGAGGGCGCTGTCGTCGGCGGTGACGAACTGGAAGCGGAAGCCCTGGGCGGGTTGCCGGGTGGGTTTGGCGGCGTGGGCGGGCGTGCTGGCCAGGAGCAGAGCCGTGAGTGCGCTGGCCAGCATTTTCAAGGCTCGATCAACCCATGCTTCACCGCCAGCTTGGTGATATACGCCTGCCGGTGCACCCCCAGCTTCTCCTTCACCGACTGGCTGATATTGCTGATGGTCTTGGTCGACAGGTTCAGGCGCTCGGCGATCTCGTTGTTGGTCAGGCCCTCGGCCATCAGCTTGAAGATCTCCAGGCTGCGCTCGTCCAGCATCGACTGCGGCGAGACGTCGCCGCGCACCGCCAGGCTGGCCAGGCGCTCGGCGATCTGCGGCAGGAAGTACAGCTTGCCGGCGTGGGCCTGGCGCACGGCCTCGGCCAGGTCGGCCGGGTCGCAGTCCTTGGTGACGAAGGCGTGCGCGCCGAGGCGGTAGGTTTCCTTGATCAGGCTGTCCTGGTCGAACTGGCTGAGGAACACGATCTTCGCCTGCGGATCGGCCTTCAGGATGTTCTGGGCGGCGTCCATGCCGGTCAGCTCGGTGCCGAAGCGGATGTCCAGCACCGCCACGTCGGGCTTCTGCTCGGCGTACATCGCCTCCGCCTCGCTCGGCGACTTGGCCTGGCCTACCACTTCCATTCCCTGGGCGCCAAGCGACATGGCGAAACCGGTCATCACGATCGGGTGGTCGTCCGCCAGCATCACGCGGATCGGCTGTTGCTCTTTGTGCATCGTCTTACCATTCTCTGGCATGTGAATGGTGTGATTATTCCACACAAGGACGGCAAGGCCAACGAAGACAATTGATGAAACGATTGGAAGAAAATTTGCCAAGAATTCGCTTTACTTATTGCTAGGACATGGCATATATTTATTCCACAGCTTAGCCAAACCGCTTCATGTCCGACAACAACAAGGAGGATGGCCATGCATTTCTCTTACTCGAACCATGCGAATGGCAGCAAGGCCAGCAAGTTCGCGCTGGTTGCCGGCCTGCACGTGGCGCTCGGCGCCCTGATCGTTCACGGCCTCGGCACCCGGCATGTCCCGCTCTCGTTCCTGCCCGAGCAGGTATTGGTGATGCTCGAACCGGAACGCCTCGAACCGCCGCCCACGCCGCCCGATCCGCCGCAGCCCGCGCAGCGGCTGGCGCCGCCGGAAGTCGTGATTCCGAAGGTCGAGGTCGACGTCGCCCCGCCGCCCGACCCGGCGCCGCTGGCTGCCACCACCGAAGCCGAGCCCTCGCCGCATCCGTTCACGCCGCCCGCGGCCGCGCTTGACGCGCCGCCCGCCGCCAACGCGAACGCCAATGCCAACAGCGGCCGGATGCGCACCGCCGTATTTGCCGACGCCAACAGCTGCGCCCTGCCCGATTACCCGGCCAGCGCGGCCCGCAACGGCGACACCGGCACCACCACGCTGGCCCTGCTGGTCGGCACGGACGGCCGCGTGAGCTCGGCGCGCGTCCAGCAGTCGAGCGGCTCGCGCGTGCTGGACCGCGCCGCCCTCAATGCGCTCAGCCTGTGCAAGTTCAAGCCGGCCACCAATAACGGTGCGCCGGAAGCCGGCTGGGCCCAGATGGCCTATGTCTGGAAGCTGGACTGAGCCCACCCCATAGCGTCCCTTCGCCCGCCCTCCTCCTCGAAGCCTGGCGGGCTTTTTTTCGTCTGGAGATGTGATGTCCCGTGAATCCGTCCTGCCCGCCGCCGGGGTCCAGGGCCTGGCCGCCGCATGCCTGCTCGGCGCGCTGCTGGCCTGGCTCGCGCTGGCCCCGCGCCACCTGCCGGCGCCGCCGGCGATCGTCACGGCACCCGCGATGCCCGGGTTTTCCGCCATCCGCGCCCAGACCCACGTACGCGAGCTGGCGGCGACGCCGCGCCCGGTCGGCAGCCAGGCCAACCAGCAGGCGCGCGACTACCTGCTGGCCCGCCTGCGCGCGCTCGGCCTGGAGCCGGAAGTGCAGACGGAGACGGTGCAGACCTCCTCCTCCGACCTGACCGCCAACGTGCGCGTGACCATGGCCGAGGTCCACAACGTGATCGTCAGGAAGCCGGGCGTGCTGTCCGGCCATGCCGGCAGGCCGGCGGTGCTGGCGGTCGCCCACTACGATTCCGGCAGCGACACCCTGGGGGCGGCCGACGGCGCCGCCTCCAGCGCCGCGCTGCTGGAAACCCTGCGCGTGCTGCAGGCCGGGCCCGCGCTCGACAACGACCTGCTGGTGGTCTTCACCGACGGCGATGCCGGCCAGGCGCTCGGCACGCGCGGCTTCGTGCAGTCGCATCCCTGGGCGCGCCGCGCCAGGGTCGTGCTGCGCTTCGATAATCCCGGCAACCGCGGCGCCCTGCAGCTGATCGGCGCCGACCGTGCGGACTCTTCGACGCTCGGCGGCTGGACAGCGGCGGCGCCGGATCCCCAGGGCTCCTCCTTCATGGGCGAGCTGTACGCCACGCTGCCGCAGCACGAAGGCGCGGCCCTGCTGGCCGGTCCCAACCCCGATCACGGGCCGGCGGTCCTGCACTTCGCCACCACCGCCGGACCGCTGGGAGGCGGCGCCTGGGACATCCCCGAACGCCTCGACCGCGCCAGCCTGCGGCACGAGGGCGACACCATGCTGGCCCTGCTGCGCCACTTCGGCTCCACCACGCTGCCGGAACCCGGCGCGCGCGGCCAGGTCTTCTTCGCCCTGCCCGGCCTCGGCATCCTGCACTACGGCTATTCCCTGGTGTGGCCGCTGACCCTGCTGGCCTGCCTGCTGTGCGTGCCCGCCTGCCGCACCGGCATCCGGCGCCAGAACATCGACGTCACCGACATCGTGCACGGCGTGTTCGGCATGCTCGCGATGGGGGCGCTGGCCACCTTCGCCGCCTGGCTGTGCCGCGAAGCCCTGCCCGGCCTCGCCGCGCGCTACGATGCCGGCCTGCTGGCCGACGGCGCCAGCCTGGCCGCCACCGTGCGCTGGCAGCTGCTGGCCTTCACCCTGGTCCCGCTGACCGTCTTCATCGCCCTGCAGCGCAGGCTGCAGGCGCGGATCGGCGCCGCCGCCGCGCTGCTGGGGGCGATGTGCCTGCTGGCCATGGCGCTGGCCGGCATCAGCTGGTTCGCGCCGGGCGCCAGCTATGTGCTGGCCTGGCCGCTGCTGGCGGCGCAGGCGGCGTACCTGGTGCTGAGCAGCCGCCGCGCCCGCGCGTGGACGGCATCGCAGCGGCTGGCCGCGATGCTGCCGGCCGCCGTCCCGGCCGCGCTGCTGATCCTGCCGGCGGCGCGCGACAGCCTGCTGTTCCTGTCGCCGGCCTGGCTGCTGCTGCCCTGTGCCCTGGTGTGCTGCCTGCCGGCCCTGTGCGGCCCGCTGCTGGCCGGCGTCGGCGCGCGCCTGGTGGTGCGCCCGCTGCTGCTGGGCGTGTGCGCCTGCCTGCTGCTGGCCCATCGCGACATTCCGGTACGGCCGGAGCTGCCGCAGCCGAACCGGCTGCTGTATTTCAAGGACACCCCGAGCTGGCAATCCTTCTGGCTGTATCCGGCGCTGCCGCTCGACGCCTGGACCCGCAAGTTCTTCCCCAACAACCTGCATCCCGACCAGCTGCCCTATCTGTTCCCGCCCGGTTCGCCCTCGGTATGGGCCGCGGCGGCCAAGCGCGACGACAGCATCGCCTACCCCGACCTGCTGATCGAAAAGGATGTGCGCGGCGGCCCGGTGCGCCACGTGGAGATCCGGCTGCGCTCGAAGAACCGGGCGCCCGCGCTGATGCTGCGCATCGTCGGCGCCGACTCCCTCAAGACCAGCGTCAACGGCCGCGTGCTGACCGCCAGCCGCTACCGCGGGTGGCGGCTCGACCTGCACGGCATGCAGGACCGCGAGCTGCACTTCGCCTTCGACCTGGTCGGCGACCCCTCCTTCATGGTGTATGTCCAGGAACGCATGCCGGGCCTGCCGGAGCGCGACCTGCCGCCGCGCCCCGCCGGCATGCTTCCGCGCCTGCTGCCGCAAACCGCCACCACGGTCTCGTCCGACATGCTCCTGTTCCGCTAGAATGGCCGGGCTTCAGCTTTGTAAATCCGATCCATTCTCGCACCAGGAATCCATGCACAAGATCGTCCGCCCGACCCTCGCCGCCAGCCTGGCGCTGGCCTTTGCGGCCCACGCGGCCAGCCCCGCGAAACCCGCCGCCGCCAACCATGACGCCACCGTCCAGGAAGCTCCGCTGCGCGCCCACCTGGCCTTCCTGTCCTCGGACGCCCTGGAAGGCCGCGGCACCGGCCAGCGCGGCGGCGAACTGGCCGTCACCTACCTGGAGACCCAGGCGATGGCCGCCGGCCTGCTGCCGGCCAACCAGGGCAGCTACCGCCAGAGCGTCAGGATCGCCGGCGTGAAGGCCCACCCGCAGGAGAGTTCGGTGGCCCTGGTCGCGGGCGGCAAGCCGCTGCCGCTGGCCTTCTCGAAGGACTGGGTGTGGGCGCCGGGCGACGCGAAACCGGTGCACGACATGGACGCCGAACTGGTCTTCGTCGGCTACGGCATCACCGCGCCGGAAGAAGGCGGCTGGGACGACTACAAGGGCCTCGACGTCAAGGGCAAGGTGCTGGTCATGATGGTCAATGATCCGGCGCCGACCAGCGCGGAGCCGGACCGCTTCAATGGCAAGGGCCTGACCTACTACGGCCGCTGGACCTATAAATTCGAGGAAGCCGCGCGCCGCGGCGCCGCCGGGGTCCTGCTCATCCACACCGACGCCTCGGCCTCCTACGGCTGGAGCGTGGTGCAGAACAGCTGGACCGCCGAGCGCTTCCAGCTGGCCGACGCCGACCTCGGCACCGGCTTGCAGGGCTGGATGACGGAGGCCGGCGCGCGCGCCCTGTTCGGCGCCGCCGGCCAGGACCTCGACAAGCTGCGCGCCGCCGCCGAAGACAAGTCCTTCAGGCCGGTCGCGCTGAACGCCCGCGTGCAGGGACAGGCCAAGGCCGCGGTGCGCACGCTGGAACAGTTCAACGTGGCCGGCATCGTGCCGGGTACCGATCCGAAGCTGAAGGACGAACTGGTGATCTACAGCGCGCACTGGGACCACCTGGGCAAGCAGGGCGACGACAGCAACGGCGCCGACACCATCTTCAACGGCGCCGTCGACAACGCCTCCGGCAGCGCCGGCCTGCTGGCGATGGCCCTGGCCGCGGTGCGCCATCCGGCCAAGCGCAGCCAGATGTTCCTGTGGGTGGCGGCCGAGGAACAGGGCCTGCTGGGCAGCGCGGCCTACGCGGCGCGCCCGCTCTGGCCCCTGAACAAGACCGCCGCGGCGCTGAACCTGGACAGCCTGAACTTCGTCGCGATGGCGAAGGACATCGGCGTGCAGGGCAGCGAACGCAGCAGCCTGGGGCTACTTGCGGCCGGCACCGCCAAGGCGATGAACCTGAAGGTGGCGGACGCGCGTCCGGACCTGGGCGGCGGCTACTTCCGCAGCGACCACTTCAGCTTCGCCAAGGCCGGCGTGCCGGCATTCTCGGTGGGCGGCGGCCACGACTGGGTGAAGGACAAGGAGGCCAACGACGCCAAGCGCAAGGCCTACGGCCCGCGCTACCACCAGGCCAACGACGAATACGATCCCAACTGGGACCTGTCCGGCATGGTGCAGCAGGCGCAGTACACGCTGAACCTGGGCCGCGCGGTGGCGGACGCGCCCGCGATGCCGACCTGGAAACCGGGCGACCAGTTCGCGAAAGCCCGCGCCGCCAACTGAGCTTTCCGCAAAAATGACATCCCGCGCAGCCCGGAAATGCCGCGCGGGATTACCGCCCTGCTTGCAAGCTGGCGGTCGAAAGCAGGGTTACATGCGGGAGATCGCCGGCCGCAGCTGCTCCAGCAAACCGGCCTCGGACGAGCAGCCGAATTTTTCGTAGACCGCCTTCACGCAGTCGCGCAGCACGGCGTCGCTGACTTCCATATTCGCGCGCGCCGATTCGCGCCCGCCGCCGACGCCCATCCAGAACGCCACCTCGGCCTGCTGCGGCGACAGTTCCACCGAACCGATCGCGCGCCAGATCCGCAGCGGCAGCGGCACCACGAACTTCATGAAGACGCCGACCATGCGGCTGGCGGCGCCGGCATCGCCGCCCGTGTGCAGGGCCACGGCGCCGCCCACGCTCATCCACTGGGCGCGCGCCTCGAGGACGCCGCCGGCCATCGCCAGGGTCCCCAGCGGCAACAGCCAGGGATAGCGGTCGCCGTGCACCACCGATTCCACCAGGCGCATGCAGAACGGCGGCACGGTGCGGCGGTCGAAGCGCTGGCGCTCCTGCGCGGCCAGCTGGTCCAGCAGGCCGCCGGCCGAGTCGCTGAGATACAGGATCTGGCCGTCGCCGGTGGCCAGCAGCATGGCTTCGTCTTCGACCACGCCGGCGCCGCCCGCGCCCAGTTCCCGCGCAATGCGCAGCGCGTGCTCGAAATAGCCGGCGACGCGCTGCAGGTCTTCCTCGTCATGGTGGTCGAAGGCCGGGCCCCCGGCGCGCCACAGCAGGATCTCGCCGCGCCTGCGTCCGCCACCCTGCAGCGCCGCCTCCAGCACGTGGACGGGCGGCGCGGACGGCGCGTCGAAGCCGGCATGGTCGCTGTAAAAATAGCCCTGCGGCGGCGGCAGCACCTGGGCGAAGACGGCATCCTCCCGGCCGGCGTCGGACGCCGGCTGCGCGGGCAGCGGCGGAAGCAAGGCCAGGTGGGCGGAGGAATGCGGGATGAGCTCGCGCACCAGCCCGAAGGCGTCCTGGACGATCGTCATCAGGTCGAGACCCGCATGGCACAGGATGCGCAGGCGGGCCCACTGACGGCTGTTCTTTTTGCGGGACATCACCGAATACTGAGCGGTCGACAATTAATTGTCAATATGCCACGGCACCCGCTCGTCGCCCCCGCGAAGGCGGGGGCCAGGTTTGTTAAAGCTAACGTTACGTTTGCAGAACTTGGGTTCCCGCCTTCGCGTGAACCACGGGTCAAGGAGCGGGAACGACGGCGGGTACGTGCGCCAGGATCTGCGCCAGCTTGGCGATATCGACCGGCTTGACCAGGTGGTGGTCGAAGCCGGCCTGGCGCGAGAGTTCGCGGTCGCGCTCCTGGCCGTAGCCGGTCAGCGCCACGAACACCGCGCCGGCGTGGACGGGACGGCGGCGCAGGCGGCGCGCCAGTTCGTAGCCGGTCATGTCGGGCAGGCCGATGTCGAGGATGAAGACTTCGGTGCCTTCCACCTCGGGCGCGCGCAAGGTGGTCGAGGCGTCCTCGTAGACCTGCACGTGGTGGCCGTGGGCGCGCAGCAGCACCGCCAGCGAATGGCCGGCGTCCAGGTTGTCGTCGACGATGGTGACCGACAGCGGCCGGGTCTCGCCGGCAATGCCGCCCGCGCGCGGCGTCTCGCCCGCCTGCGTCTGCGCGAGCGGCAGCGTGACCGTCATCGTGGTGCCGCGCTGGGGACCGTCGCTGCTGGCGGCCACGGTACCGTTGTGCATGCGCACGATGCTCTTCACCAGCGCCAGGCCGATGCCGAGACCGCCCTGCGAGCGGTCGGGTGCGCGGTCGGCCTGGGTAAACAGGTCGAAGATGTGGGGCAGCAGCTGGGCGTCGATGCCGCTGCCGTTGTCGCGCACGCTCACCTCGGCCGAGGTCCCTGTGCCGGTGACGGCCAGCGCGATCCGGCCGCCGGCCGGCGTGTACTTGGCCGAGTTGTTGAGCAGGTTGACCAGCACCTGGATCAGGCGGGTGCGGTCGCCCTCGACCGGCACCTGCTCGGGCGGCAGGTCGACCGTCAGCGCATGGCCGCGCTCCTCGATGTGCGGGCGCGCCTGTTCGACGGCGGCCATCGCCACCTTGTTCAGGTCGAGCACCTCGTTCTCCAGCTTGACCAGGCCGCGGGTCACGCGCGAGACGTCCAGCAGGTCGTCCACCAGTTCCTTCATGTGGCGCACCTGGCGCGAGATGATGTTGCTGGCCTTCAGGCGCAGGTCCTCGTTCGCCTCCGGCAGGCGCAGCAGCTGGGCGGCGTTGGTGATCGGCGCCAGCGGATTGCGCAGTTCGTGCGCCAGCATCGCCAGGAACTCGTCCTTCATCTTGTTGTGGCGCTCGGCCTCGGCGCGCGCGGTACGTTCGCTGGCCAGCAGGCTTTCGCGCTCCAGGGCCGCTTTCTGCGCCATGTCGTACAGGCGCGCATTGTCGATCGCGATCGCGGCCTGGCCGGCGAAGGTGCCGATCAGCTCCTCGGTGCGCGCACTGAACATGCCCGGCGTCGAATGGCCGAAGAACAGCCCGCCGATCACCTCGCCCGAACGCGACACCACCGACGCCGCCAGGTAGCTGCGCACCGGCAGGTGGCCGGGCGGCATGCCGTGGTGCGGCCCCATCGAGCCGTAGCGCGGATCCTTCGTGATGTCGTCGCTGCGCACCGGCGCGCTGCCGTAGAAGGTCGGGCCGAACACCTTGGTGGGACGCGGCTGGCCGAAGTTCTCGAAGGCCTCGCGCGGCGCCCCGCTCAGGGTGTAGAGGCGATAGGCATCGCCGTTGCCGTCGGTGCCGTTGTAGAAGAAGGCGCCGAATTCGGCGCCGGTCAGCTGGGTGGCGGCGTCGGTGATCGCCTGCATCAGCGTTTCGAGGTCGAGGGTCGATGCCAGCTGCCCGGTGGCATCCTTCATCAGCGCCAGCAGGCGGCTCTCTTCGCGCAGCGCCTGCTCGGTACGGATGCGGCGCAAGGCATCCGCGATCCGGTGCGCGCTGTCCTCGATCAGCTCGACGTCGGCGGTTTCCCAGCTCTGTGCGGTGGGCGCGTGCAGCGCCAGCAGGGCTTGCAGGCGCCCCTCGTCCATCAGCGGCACCACCAGGCCGGCGGCGACGCCCTGCGCCAGCCAGGCTTCGGGGCCGGGAATGTCCGGCTCGGCGGCGACGTCCGGCACGCACACGATCTCGCCGCGCAGCAGCTGGGCCACGCGCCCGAACGCGAGCATCCCGAGCGGCACCGCGCGTCCCGGCTCGCCATCCGGCGCGCCGTTGCGCCACTGCTCGCGGATCACCGCCGCCTGCGCCGCATGGTCGACCGCCGCGAAGATCGTCACCGTGCCGCCCGCATGGCCGCTCACCTGGCGGGCGGCGGCCTGCAGCAGCGGACCGGCTTCGGTTTCGCGGCGCAGGATGTCGGCCAACGCCAGCTGGAAGGCATGGCGGCGCTCGGCCCGCATGCCGCCGGTGGTTTCGACGAAAGCGGCCAGCACACCGCCGACCCGGCCGGTATCGTCGTAGACCGGGCTGTACGAATAGTGGAACCAGCAGGTTTCGGGGTAGCCGAAACGGGTGACCGTCAGCGCCAGCTTGTCGGAGCCGATGGACTCCCCGCGCCAGGCGCGCCACCAGCGCTCGGCCATCACCGGCCAGATATCGGCCCAGGTGACGCGCGCGTCCTCGCCCAGGGCCGTGTCCTGCTTGTTGCCGAGGGAAGGCAGATAGGCATCGTTGAAGAACTGGATCTGGCTTTCGCCCCAGGCCAGGCACATCGGCAGCCGGCAGTCGAGCAGGGTGCGCACCGTCAGCTTGAGACTGAAAGGCCAGGAAGCGACCGGGCCGACGGGTGTGTTTTCCCAGGGATGACGCCGCATCCGCAGCTCCATCTCACTCACGTTCGGTGGCGACGTATCGCCGGATGCGGCAGGGTCGAAAGGCCAGGACATAAGGTTTCGTCAGCAAAGCCGAGCCGGAGGTCGGCTCGCCGGCTCATCATAGCAGGCATTGTTAAATCAATGCATACGAGTAATGAACAATTTTTACATTATCCTGGCCGGACACTCACTGGATGACGCCGCAGGCGATGCGCTCGCCCCCGCCGCCCAGCGGCCGCGGCTTGTCGGCGTAGTTGTCGCCGCCCGCATGGATCATCAGCGCCTTGCCCTTCACGTCGGCCAGCCTGGTGAGATGCGGGGCCGTCACCGCCACGGTGGCGCGGCCGTCGCCGCCGACCACCAGCGGCGGCAGGTCGCCCAGGTGGCCATTCCCGGTGGGGCCGAGGTGCTGCCTGGTGCCGTGCGGGTCGTAATGTCCGCCGGCGGCGCCCGCCGCCACCTTTTTCCCGTCCTTTTCATTGACGCCGCAGCTGCCGTTTTCGTGCACGTGATAACCGTGCGGGCCGGGAGCCAGGTCGGTCAGCGCCGGCGTGAACACCAGGCCGTTCGGCGATTCCGTGATCGTCACCGTGCCGATCATCTTGCCGGTGCCGCCGGCGGTCACCAGGGTCATCGGGGCTTGCAGCTTGTCGCCGGAAGACGCCGGCGTTGGCGCTGTCGCCGGCACGGAGGTTTGTGCGCCGGCGCTGCCGATGGCTGCTGCGGCGAGGGTGCATGCCAGCAGGGCGGTCCTGGTATTCGTGTTCTTCATTACCGTCTCCTTTCAGGTGTGGGGAAGTGGAGCGGAAATAGTGTATGACATTGCCATGCATGAGGGCGGACGGGAGAAACCGGCGGCGCGCTCAGACGTGCTTGTAGAAAAAGACCGTCGCACACAGCGCGCCGTCCGGCATGAGCGCATAATCCGGCACCGTCCCGACCCGCTGCCAGCCCAGGCGTTCGTACAGCCTTTCGGCGGTGCCGCTGGCCGTATCGAGCACCAGCACGCGCCTGCCCTGCCCGCGCGCGGCGTCTTCCACCGCTTCCATCAGCTTGCGGCCGATGCCGGCGCCTCGCGCGCGCCGGTGCACCAGCAGCTTGGCGACGTCGGCGCGGTGCGGCTGGTTCTCGGGCATGTCCGTGATCAGCTGGACGGTGCCGGCGATGCCCTCCTCATCCTCGGCGACGAGCAGGATGCGCTCGCCGCGCGCAACGCCGTCCGCCACCTTGCGCCAGAAATTCAAGGCCGTCCCGCGCGCCATCGGCAGCATGAAGCTGACCGAGGCGCCGCCTTCGACGCAATCGAGCAGCACGTCGGCCAGCTGGCCGATGCGGTCCACGACCTCGCCGGCGCCCAGCTGGCGGATGCCCGGGTCCTTGGTCATGCCTCCCTCCTCGGTGGTTTGTGCGCCTGCGAGACCAGCGAGACGAGATAGCGCGCCGGCTTGCCGGCCGGGTTGTGGTAGGCGATCGGCTGGTCGAGCCGCATGGCCAGGCAGTCGCCGGCGTTCAGGGTCCAGGACGCAGCGCCGACGCTGACTTCCATCGTGCCCTCGATGATCCAGACCTGCTGGTGGACGTCGACGTCGCGCGCGCTGGTTTCATAAGCGACGCGCTGGCCGGCCGGGAAGCTGACCTCGACCAGCTGGACCGGCGAGTACAGCGCCGGCGACAGGTTGCGCCGCACGTAGCCGGAGGCGGGATCGGTCCATACCGGCTGGTCTTCGGCGCGCGCTACCGGCGACGGCGCGTCGTCGGCCGGCTTCTCGAACAGCGAGGCGACCGTGACGCCGAGGGCGGCGGAGAGCTTGTCCAGCACGGTGGCGGTGGCGCTGCTCTCGCCGCGTTCGATCAGCGAGATATTCGATTTGCTGACGCCGCTGCGTTCGGCAAGCAGCGCGAGCGTCAGTCCGCGGGCGTCGCGCAGTTCGCGCAGGCGCTGGGCGATGAGGTGGTTGATGTCCATGAAATCCAGTATATAGGAAATAAAAATCCCGTAAACTGGATTTATTGGCGCATCAGGATGCCAGTTGCGCGACGACGTCGTCGGTGGAGAGCACCTGCGCATACTCCCCATGCAGGTTCGCCAGCGCCATCAGATGCACCTCCCCGGCGCTGCGCCAGGTGCCGCCGAAGTCCTGCTTGTCGAAGGCGAAGC
>Ga0308170_10002886_pt1 | contig 14441 bp, 8 predicted proteins | sample PhyBR2_2_FD_202136 | JGI IMG/M metagenome (GOLD analysis project Ga0308170, IMG submission 202136) | Phyllosphere microbial communities from UC Gill Tract Community Farm, Albany, California, United States - DLSLSB.R2 | ecosystem: Host-associated > Plants > Phyllosphere > Unclassified | place... | reverse complement strand
GCAGGTGATACCGGCCGAGGGACTCGACGGTGAACATGCTGCCGTTGGAACGCAGCCCCCGCCGGTCCCACGCGTCCGGAGGGACCGCGTCGTACAGGTCGGCGACGGCCGCCGCGGCCTCGAGCAGTTCGCCGGCGACGACCTGCGGGTCGGCGAGGTCGTAGCGCTTCTCGAGCGCGGTCGCGTCCTGGTCCCAGTTGGCGAAGGTGGGCGCGTCCTCGGCGAGCATCAGCCGTACGCGCTCCGCGAACACCAGATGGACGTCGCGCACGTGTGCGCCGTACTCGGACGGGGACCAGACGTCCGGACGCGGGCGGTTCCGCGCATCGGCGTCGGCGAGGGTGCGCTCCCAACCGGTGGCGTCGTCGCGGATGACCGACGCGAGCCGCTCCACGCCTACCCGCGAGGCGTCGTAGCCGCACTCAGGACAGGCCTCGTCGAGGACCCACGTCCAGTCCTTGGTGTCCGGCTCGATCACGGTTTCGCTCATGAGGAAACTGTCCCATGCCCGCTCAAGCGCTTTCTGTCAGTGGTCGCCGCTAGCGTTCGCGCCATGAGTCGATCAGGACCGGGCATCTCCGTGCTGCAGGGCACGGCGCTGACCCTCGGCGCGGTGCTCGGCACCGGCGTGCTCTCACTGCCCGCGATCGCGGCGACGAAGGCGGGGCCCGCCTCTCTGCTCGCCTGGGCGGCTCTCCTGTTCGTGTCGATCCCGCTCGCGGCCACCTTCGCCGCTCTGGGCAGCCGCTACCCCGGTGGCGGCGGCGTCACGACCTACGCCCGTCTCGCCTTCGGCGATCACGCGGCGACCGCGCTGGGCTGCGCCTTCTTCCTCACCATCGGGGTCGGCGCTCCCGTCGCAGCGGGCTTCGCCGGCGAGTACGTCTCCGATGCCCTAGGGCGCGGTGCGGGCACCACGCTGGCCGTCGCGGCCGCCATCATCGTCGTCGTCGCGGCGCTGAACTGGTTCGGCATCCGGCTCTCGGCGCGGGTCCAGCTCGGCATCGCGATCGTCCTGGCCGGCGTGCTCGCCGTGACCGTCCTCGTCACCCTGCCCCATGCGCGCGCCAGCAACCTGCACCCCTTCGCGCCGCATGGTCTGCATGGCGTCGTCGCCGCCGCAGGCGCGCTCGTCTGGGCGTTCGCCGGGTGGGAGATCATGGCCTCGATCACGGGCGAGTACGACAACCCGACGCGTGACATCCCGCGCGCAGCGGCCGCCACCCTGGCGATCGTCGCCGTGCTCTACCTCGGGGTCGCCTTCGCCACCACCGCGGTCCTCGGCCCCCAGCCCGGCCGCGCGCCGCTCTCCGACCTCCTCGTCGTCGGCGTCGGCGAGGTCGCCCGTCCGGTGATGACGGTGGTCGCTCTGCTTCTGACGGTCGGCACCATGAACTCCTACTTCGCCGGCGCAGCCCGCCTCGGGGCCGCGCTGGCACAGGAGCGCTCCCTGCCGCGCTGGCTGGCCCAACCCGGTGAGCCGCGTCGCGCCCTCGCGGTCGTCGCGGTGATGGCGCTCGGCACGCTCGGGGTGATGGCACTGACCCACAGCGGGACCGAGCGCACGCTCCTGGCCACCACGGGGGCCTTCGCGATGGCCTACCTGGTCGCCACCCTCGCCGCGGTCCGGCTGCTCCCCTGCGGCTCCGTCGGATGGTACGCCGCTCTCGCCTCGGTGCTGGCCTCGATCGGGCTGGTCGTCGCGACCGGGCGCGCTGTGCTGATCCCGATCGTCGTCGGCCTCGCCGGGGCCCTCTGGGCGTGGCTACGCAACCACCAGCCGGCCGCTCCGTTGCCACCGGCGCCGCTGCCCGAGCTGGGCTGACCCTGGTTGGATGGGCGACATGCCGCCGGACGTCGACGCTGACCCGCTGAGCGCCTTCAGCCCGCCCACGCGGGAGTGGTTCACGGCTGCGTTCGCCGCGCCCACCCCGGCCCAGGCGGGTGCCTGGGATGCCATCAGCAGGGGCCGGCACGCCCTGGTGGTGGCGCCGACCGGCTCCGGCAAGACGCTCAGCGCGTTCCTGTGGTCGCTCGATCGGCTGATGAGCGAGCCCGTGCCACCGAAGGCCGAGCGCTGCCGGGTCCTCTACATCTCGCCGCTCAAAGCGCTCGCCGTGGACGTGGAGCGCAACCTGCGCGCTCCGCTCGCCGGTATCACCCACACCGCCGACCGGCTCGGGGTCGAGGTGCCCGAGGTCCGCGTCGGCGTACGCTCCGGCGACACCAGCGCTGTGGACCGGCGCCGACTCTCCACGACGCCGCCCGACGTGCTCATCACCACGCCGGAATCGCTATTCCTCATGCTCACCGGCCAGGCCCGTGAGACGCTGCGCAGCGTCCAGACGGTGATCATCGACGAGGTGCACGCGGTCGCCGGCACCAAACGCGGCGCCCATCTCGCCCTCAGTCTCGAGCGTCTCGATGCGTTGCTCGAGCGCCCCGCGCAGCGGATCGGACTCTCCGCGACGGTCCGCCCCCTCGAGGAGGTCGCCCGGTTCCTCGGCGGCGCAGCGCCGGTGGAGATCGTCGCGCCGCCGTCGGTCAAGGAGTGGGACCTGCGGGTCGTGGTGCCCGTCGAGGACATGACCGCCCCGGGGGCCCACCTGGAGGGCGGCGGTGGCGCGGACGCTGGCGACCTGGAGCGTGCCGGCTCGATCTGGCCGCACGTCGAGGAACGCGTCGCCGGTCTGATCGCCGAGCACCGCTCCACCATCGTCTTCGCCAACTCCCGCCGCCTCGCCGAGCGGCTGACCGCCCGGCTCAACGAGATCGCCTCCGGTGTCGATCCGGACGGCGGGGGCGCGCCCGCGCAGCTGATGGCGCAGTCCGGTCAGTCCCACGGCGCCGAGACGGTCATCGCCAAGGCCCACCACGGCTCCGTCTCCAAGGAGCAGCGCGCGCTGATCGAGGACGACCTCAAGCGCGGCCGGCTTCCGGCGGTCGTCGCGACCAGCAGCCTCGAGCTCGGCATCGACATGGGTGAGGTCGATCTGGTCATCCAGATCGAGTCGCCCCCGAGCGTCGCGAGCGCGCTGCAGCGCGTCGGGCGCGCCGGCCACCAGGTCGGTGAGGTCTCCCGTGGCGTGCTGTTCCCCAAGCACCGCGGCGACCTCGCCCAGACCGCGGTCGCCGTGGAGCGGATGCGATCGGGGCAGATCGAGTCGCTCGCAGTGCCGGCCAACCCGCTCGACGTGCTCGCCCAGCAGGTGGTCGCCGCCACCGCGATGGACGTCTGGCCGATCGACGACCTCTTCGAGCTGGTCCGTCGCTCCGCCCCGTTCACCTCGCTGCCCCGCAGCGCCTACGAGGCGACGCTCGACCTGCTCGCCGGGCGCTACCCCTCCGAGGAGTTCGCGGAGCTGCGGCCGCGGATCGTGTGGGACCGCGTCGCCGGGACGCTCACCGGACGTCCGGGCGCGCAGCGTCTCGCGGTCACCAGCGGCGGCACCATCCCCGACCGGGGCCTGTTCGGCGTCTACCTCGTGGGTGAGAGCTCCACCGGCGGCAAGCGGGTCGGCGAGCTCGACGAGGAGATGGTCTACGAGTCGCGCGTCGGCGACGTCTTCGCGCTCGGCGCGACGAGCTGGCGCATCGAGGACATCACGCACGACCGGGTGCTGGTCTCGCCGGCGCCCGGCGTCCCGGGCCGGCTGCCGTTCTGGAAGGGCGACGCTCTCGGCCGCCCCGCGGAGCTCGGCGCGGCGATCGGCGGCTTCACCCGGGAGCTCGCCGCACTGCCGCTCCCACAGGCGACCGAGCGTGTGCAGGCCAACGGGCTCGACGCGTTCGCCGCCGGGAACCTGCTCGGCTACCTGCACGAGCAGGTGGAGGCCACCCGGATCCTGCCGAGCGACACCAGCATCGTGGTGGAGCGGTTCCGCGACGAGCTCGGCGACTGGCGCCTGGTCGTCCACTCCCCGTACGGCACGCCGGTGCACGCACCGTGGGCGCTGGCCATCAACGCCCGGCTGCGCGAGCGGTACGGCATCGACGGCCAGGCGGTCGCCTCCGACGACGGCATCGTCCTGCGCATCCCTGACACCGAGGCCGAGCCGCCCAGCGGGGACGTGATCGTCTTCGCGCCGGACGAGATCGAAGACATCGTCACCTCCGAGATCGGCGGCTCGGCGCTCTTCGCCTCCCGCTTCCGCGAGTGCGCGGCTCGCGCCCTGCTGCTCCCGCGCCGAGACCCGGGCCGACGCTCGCCGCTGTGGCAACAGCGCCAGCGGGCCGCATCGCTGCTCGAGGTCGCCGCCCAGTACCCGAGCTTCCCGATCGTCCTCGAGGCGGTCCGCGAGTGTCTGCGCGACGTCTACGACCTGCCTGCGCTCGTCGGGCTGCTGGGCCGGGTGGAACAGCGCGAGGTGCAGGTCGTAGACGTCGCCACCTCCCAGCCTTCCCCGTACGCGCGCAGCCTCCTCTTCGGCTACGTCGCGCAGTTCATGTACGAGGGCGACTCCCCCATCGCGGAGCGCCGTGCCGCCGCCCTCTCCCTCGACCAGGGACTGCTGGCCGAGCTGCTCGGCCGGGCCGAGCTGCGCGAGCTGCTCGATCCTGACGTGCTCACCGAGGTCGAGGGCGAGCTACAGCGCACCGTGCCGGACCGGAGGGCCCGCGGTGAGGAGGGGCTTGCGGACCTGATCCGCCTCATCGGACCACTCAGCACCGCCGAGATCACCGAGCGCGCCGTGCCCGAGGCGCCGATCGCCGCCTGGCTGGAGGCGTTGCGCCTGAGCCGTCGCATCGTCGAGGTGCGGATGGCCGGTGAGCCTCGCTGGGCGGTGGTGGAAGACGTGGCGCGGCTGCGCGACGGTCTCGGCGTGCCGGTGCCGCCCGGGACGCCCTCCACCTTCGCCGAGCCCGTCGAGGACCCGGTCGGCGACCTGGTCTCGCGCTTCGCCCGCACGCACGGCCCCTTCACCGCCGATCAGGTCGCCGACCGGCTGGGCGTCGGGGTCGCGGTCGTCCGCCACACCCTGCAGCGGCTGGCCGCGCGCGGACGGGTGCTCGACGGCGAGTTCCGGCCCGGCGGATCCGGCACCGAGTGGTGCGATGCCGACGTGCTCCGGACGCTGCGGCGCCGCTCCCTGGCCAAGCTGCGCCAGGAGATCGAGCCCGTGGAGCCGACCACTCTGGCCCGGTTCCTGCCGGCCTGGCAGCGCGTCGCCTCGGGAGGTCCCGGTGGCAGCAAGGGTCTGCGCGGGGTCGACGGCGTGCTCACCGCGATCGAGCAGCTGGCGGGCGCGCCGATGCCGGCCAGCGCCTTGGAGCCGCTGGTCCTGGCCGCGCGCGTGCGCGACTACGAGCCCGCCTACCTCGACGAGCTGACGGCGTCGGGAGAGGTGCTGTGGGCCGGCCACGGCCCGCTGCCGGGCAGCGACGGCTGGGTCTCGCTGCATCTGGCCGACACGGCCGATCTGACGCTTCCCGAGCCGCAGCCGATCGAGGCCAGCGAGCTCGCCGAGCGGCTGATCGAGACCCTTGCGCCGGGCGGGGCATGGTTCTTCCGGCAGCTCTCCGACGCCGTGGGCGCAACCGACGACGCAGCCCTCAGCGCCACCTTGTGGGAGCTCGCGTGGGCCGGGCGCATCGGCAACGACACCCTCGCCCCGCTGCGGGCGCTGACCCGCTCCGGCACGCCCGCGCACCGATCCCGGCGGCCCGCGCCGCGCACCCGGCTCGCCGGCAACCGCCCGCGGATGCCCATCCGCACCGGCCCGCCGGAGACCTCGGGACGCTGGTCGTTGCTGCCCGCGATCGACGCCGATGCGACCCGGCGGGCGCACGCGACTGCTGAGCGACTGCTCGATCGGTACGGCGTGGTGACCCGCGGAGCCGTGACCGCCGAGCGTGTCCCCGGCGGCTTCGCCGCCGTCTACAAGGTGCTGTCCGCGTTCGAGGACACGGGTCGCTGTCGCCGCGGCTACTTCATCGAGGGCCTCGGAGCCGCCCAGTTCGGCACGGCCGGTGCCGTGGACCGACTGCGCACCTTCGCCCCGACCGACAGCAGCGACGAGCCGAGCACGGTCTGCCTCGCGGCGACCGATCCGGCGAATCCGTACGGCGCCGCACTCCCCTGGCCGGCGGCACCCGATGAGGAGCTCGGGCACAAGCCGGGCCGCAAGGCGGGTGCCGTCGTCATGCTCGTCGACGGCGCGCTCGTCCTCTACGTGGAGCGTGGCGGCCGCACCCTGCTGTCCTGGACCGAGGAGATCGCTCCGCTCACGGCGGCGGCGGCGGAGCTCGCGCGCGCCGTACGCCGCGGCGCGCTGGGGCGCCTCACCGTCGAGAAGGCAGACGGTGCGCCCCTGCTCGGCTCGGGCGACACGGCGTTGCGGCAGGCTCTCCAGCAGGCCGGCTTCGTCGCGACGCCGCGCGGATTGAGGTTCTCCGATGCCGGAAGGTGATGCGGTCCTGCGTACCGCGCGGCGCCTCGACCGGGCCCTGTCCGGTCAGCTGCTGACCCGGACCGACTTCCGGGTGCCGCAGCTGGCCACCGTCGATCTCAGCGGACAGCGGGTGGAGTCGACCACCACCCGGGGCAAGCACCTGCTCACCCGTATCGGCGGCGATTGGACGCTGCACACGCACCTCAAGATGGAGGGCTCGTGGGCCACCCTGCGCCCCCGCCAGCGCTGGCCCAAGGCCGCCCACCTGGCGCGGGTCGTGCTCGAGACGGAGGTGGCCCAGGCGGTCGGCTTCCAGCTCGGCGTCGTCGAGCTGCTCCTGCGCTCAGCGGAGACCGATGCCTTCGCCTACCTCGGCCCCGACCTGCTCGGCCCGGACTGGAACGAGCAGGAGGCGGCGCGCCGGCTGAGCGAGCACGGCGACGAACCGGTCTTCAACGCCCTGCGTGACCAGCGCAACCTCGCCGGCCTGGGCACCATGTGGGCCGCGGAGGTCCTGTTCACCATGGGCGTCCACCCGACCACCCCGGTCGCCCAGGTCCCGGATCCGGTGCGGATGCTGCGCATCGCGCGGCTCAAGCTCGACCAGGCGGTGAGCCGGCGCCCGCCGGTCAACGCCGTCTACGGGCGCAGCCGGGCGCAGTGCCCACGGTGCGCCGGTCCTGTGCAGCGCATCGAGATGGGCGAGGAGGGCAGGCTCCGGCCGGCGTACTTCTGCCCGTCCTGCCAGCCCGAGAAGTAGATCCCGCGGCTCAGGCCGCGGAGGCCACCACGTCGCGGGTGGGCCGGACGGGGATCCGGGTCGGAAGCAGCGCGGCCTCCTCGACCGCCACGGCGTCGGAGACCTCACGCAGCACGGTGGCCAGGCTGACGTCGAGAGCCGTGCACAGCGAAGAGAGCAGCTCCGAGGACGCCTCCTTCTGACCGCGCTCGATCTCGGAGATGTAGCCGAGGCTGACGCGCGCTCCCGCGGAGACCTCACGCAGCGTCATGCCGCGATCCACACGCTGGGCACGGAGCACCTCACCGAGCACCCGCCGGAACAGCACCATCGGCTTGCCTCCTGAGCTTCCGTCCATCACTGTGGTGTGCCAACGCTACCCGAGGCCCTGTGATTCCCGCGCGACCCGGTCCATCAGCGCCGACTCGAGCGCGGCGAGGGCTCGCGCACACGTCTCTGCCTGGATGGTCGGCCGGTCGCCGTCGAGTCTGAGCGCAACCGCCTCGAGCACCCCCGGACCCGCGAGCCCGACGTACACCGTCCCGACCGGCTTGCCCTCCTGCTCGGCCGGTCCCGCGACGCCGGTGGTGGCGAGCGCCCACGTCGCTCCTGTCAGCCCCCGCACGCCAGCCGCCATCGCAGTCGCGCACTCCTCGGAGACGACGCCGCAGGTCTCCACGACCGACTCCGGCACACCGAGCAGCGAGACCTTCAGCTCGGTGGCATAGGTGACCGCGCCGCCGAGATAGATGTCCGAGACGCCGGGGACGTCGGTGATCAGCGCCGCCAACTGTCCGCCCGTCAGGGACTCAGCGGTGGCGAGGGTCTCCCCCGCAGCGCGCATCGCAAGATAGACCCGGGTCGGCAGTGGCACCTCGCTCATGAAATGCATCCTGACACGTAACCTCACACGCATGGCTCTGCCTATCGAGGAATACGCGCTGATCGGCGACCGGCGCACCGCAGCGCTGGTCGGGACGAACGGATCGATCGATTGGATGTGCCTGCCGTCCTTCGACGCGCCGGCGTGCTTCGCGGCACTGCTCGGCACCGAGGACCACGGCCATTGGCAGATCGTGCCCGAGCAGGAGCACGGGGTGCGGCGTCGCTACCTCGGTCACTCGAGCGCGTTGGAGACGACCTTCACCACCGCCACCGGGGAGGTGACTCTCACCGACCTGATGCCCGAGGGCGACGGTCAGGCCGACGTGGTGCGCATCGTGCGCGGCGTCGTCGGCACCGTCACCATCGCCCACCACTGGGCGGTCCGGGCCGACTATGGGGAGATCGTCCCGTGGGTGCGCCGGCGCACCGTCCACGGCCAGTCCGCGATCACCGCGATCGCCGGACCCGACATGCTGGTCCTGCGCGGCCCGCGCCTGCCGCGCGCCGTGGATCACCGGCACAGCGACACCTTCGAGGTCGCCGAGGGCGACGAGCTCGTCTTCGTGACGACCTGGCTCCCCGCGTACGCATCGCTCCACGAGCTCGCCGACATCCCCCATGTGCTGCGCGCGGCCAGGCGGACGATCGCTCGCGACCAGGAGTGGGCGGAGCGCTGCACCGCGCAGGTGCCTCATCGTGACGTGGTGCTGCGCTCGCTCATGACGCTGCGGCTGATGACCGACTCGCGCAGCGGCGGGATCGTGGCCGCACCCACCACCTCGCTGCCGGAGGACTTCGGCGGAGAGCGCAACTGGGACTACCGCTACTGCTGGTTGCGCGACGCCTCGCTCACGGTCGCCAGCCTGATCCGCGCCGGCTACGTCGACGAGGCGACGCTGTGGCGCGAGTGGCTGCTCCGCGCGGTCGCGGGCGACCCGCAGGACCTCCAGATCATGTACGGCCTCGACGGCCGCCGCCGCCTACCGGAGTCCACCCTCGACCACCTTCCCGGCTACGCCGACTCCCGTCCGGTCCGGATCGGCAACGCCGCCGTCGACCAGCTCCAGCACGACGTGCTCGGCGAGCTGATGGACGCTCTCGCCGACGACCGCGACGCCGGTGGGCGGATCGACAAGAACGCCTGGGCGATGCAGCGCGCGCTGGTCAACGAGCTGGCCCAGCATTGGCGTGAGCCGGACAACGGCCTGTGGGAGATCCGCGGCAAGCCCCGCCAGTTCACCCACTCGCGGGTGATGATGTGGGTGGCCTTCGATCGTGCCGTCACCGCCGTCGAGAGGCACGGCCTCGACGGGCCGGTCGAGCAGTGGCGGGCCATCCGCGAGGAGATCCGCGAGGCGGTCCTGACCGTCGGCTACGACGCAGCCCGCAACACGTTCGTCCAGCACGACGACACCTCCGAGGTCGACGCCTCCCTGCTGATGCTGCCCCTGGTCGGGTTCCTGCCTGGGGACGATCCGAGGGTCCTTGGCACGATCACGGTGATCGAGCAGGAGCTGATCCGCGACGGGCTGGTGCTGCGCTACCGCACCAAGAGCGGCGTCGACGGCCTCAGCGGCGACGAGCACCCGTTCCTGGCATGCTCGTTCTGGCTGGTCAGCGCGTACGCCGCAGCGGGCCGGGTCGAGGATGCGCGGGCCCTCTTCGACCGACTCGTCGGGCTGACCAACGACGTCGGGCTGCTGAGCGAGGAGTACGACCCGGCCAACGACCGGATGGTCGGCAACTTCCCGCAGGCGTTCAGCCACCTGGCACTGATCCAGGCGGCGTTCGCGCTGGCCGATGCGGAGGGCTCCGCATCGACCAGCGCGTCCCGCAGCGATCAGTGACCGGCGGGGTTCGTCACCGTGACGGTGACGGTGGACGAGCCGGGCTGCACCGCGGCGTCACCGGCATAGTCGACGGTCAGCGTGTGCGTGCCCCGCTTGAGTGACTTGGCCGGCAGGGTGAGGGCGACGGTGCCGTCGGAGCTGAGCGAGCCGGTCGCCAGCGCCCTGCTGCCCTCGCGCACGCTGACCTCACCGGTCGGGACCGCTCCGGCCGCCGTGACCGCGATGCGCACCGTCACGACGCCCTGGCTGTAGACCGCTGTCGTGTCGTCGGCGCGCACGGTGCTGGCGACGGGACCGCGCGGCAGGGTCAGGCCGACGATCTCCGGGTCGTGGTCGGAGGTGGCGAAGGCGTTGCTGGCGTCATACAGGTTCGTGACGTTGTAGTTGTCGCGGCTGTAGGAGAACGCCACCGACTCCTGGGCGTCGATCTGCCAGATCGTCGCGCCCGTGACCATCGCCAGCGCCGCCGGCGAGGCCAGCACGTGGTCGAGGGAGCCCTCCAGGCCACCGTAGGAGTAGGACGAGTGGTCGGGGTCGAAGCGACCCGCAAGCTCGGTCAGGCCCTGGGCATAGAGGTACTCCATCGGGTCCTCGTGGTCGTAGGCGTTGAAGTCGCCGAGCAGGAAGATCCGGTCGGTGCCGAGGTTCGTCGCCTGGCCCTGGGCCCACGCCCACATGTCCTTGACCTGGTGGACGCGGGTGCAGTTGAAGCCGCCCTGGTCATAGGCCGGGTCGGTGTTCTCCGCATCGCCGCCGTTGGCGCAGTCGTTGAACAGCCCGTCGGCGTCGGTGCCCTTCGACTTCAGGTGGTTCGCCACGACGAGGAAGGCGTTGGCGTCTCCGGTGCCGGCGGCCTTGAAGGCCTGGGCGAGGGGCTCGCGCGCGATGGAGAAGGGCTGCCCCGTGTCCGAGTCGCCGGTGAGGACGTGCGAGACGCCGACCGGCGTCACCTCCGAGGGACGGTAGATGAACGCCGTACGGATGACGTCCTGCTCGTCCAGCGGCGGCAGGTCGCTCGCGGCCGGCGAGGGGACGTAGGCCCACGTGCCGGCGCCGTCGGCGGCGTTGAGCGCATCGACGATGGCTGCGAGGGTGGCGTCGCGGCTCTCGCCGAACTTCGCCGCGTTCTCCACCTCCTCCAGCGACACGATGCTCGCGCCGAGGCCGTTGATGCCGACGACCTCCTTGGCGAGCTGCTTCTGGTAGGCCGCGTCGGTCGCCGCGCCGCGGGGGCCGGCGGAGCCGTCGGCGAAGGCGCAGCGGTTGTCGCCGACCGGCGTGCCGGCACGGTCCTTGTAGTAGGTGCACGTGGCACCGGGGTTCTCGGCGACGAACTCCTGGCCGGTGGTGGTGAAGAAGTTCTCCATGTTGAACGTCGCCAGGCGGGCGTCGCCGCCCACCGGTGCGGGCTTCGCCTTGGCCGTACGCATGTCCGAGAAGGTCGCGACCGCAGAGCCGTCGCCGACGACCTGCTGGCGGGGCTGGAGGCTCCACTGCTTGTTGCGGTAGTCGAGGACGACCGGCTGGTGGAAGCTGACCGCGGCCCCGTCGCTCACCGGAGTGTTCGGGGTGAGCCACGGCAGCGGGTCGGAGGAGTGGCTGGTGGCCGTGTAGCTCCAGGTCGAGCCGTCGTCGAGGACGATGGCGTGCGAGCGGTTGTAGGCCGCCTGCGCCTTGGCCGCGTCGCTGCCGGGCGTGCCGACGTCGGTGGGCTGGCGCAGCATCGAGGTGCCCGCGGCCAGCTCGATCGAGCCGTAGAAGTTGGTGTTGTAGTTGTCGGTGACCGTGAAGTCGCCCTGTGGAGCCAGCAGCTCGCCCTCATGCGACTCGCGGGCCGCGTCCGTGTCGAGCTGGCTCCACGCGAGCGGAGCGGGGACGACGGCGGCCAGCGGGGTGCTCAGCTCCGAGACAGCGCCCGTGTTCGCGGGCGACAGCTCGGTCTCGCCCTGGAACTCCGAGACCGCGCCCGTCACCGTGACGCTCTCACCGACGTGCACGGCCCCGGTGGCGCCGCTGCCGTAGACGAAGACCGCATCCGAGGCGCCCGGCGTCGAGTCGCTCGCACCGCCGGAGCCCCCGGTCTGGAGGAAGAACCCGTTGAGACCGCCCACCGAGTAGGCCGCGGTCACCACACCGGTCGTGGTCACGGTCTGGCCGACGTACGGCGACGTGTCGGTGTCGGTGCCCTGGAGCTGGGCGATGGTCACCTCGGTCGCGGGCGGCGTGGTGCCCCCACCGCCCGTGCCCCCACCGCCCGTGCCCCCGTCGCCGGCGGCGCCGTTCGCCGGCGTCGGCGCGCCGGCGGTGAAGTCAGCGCCGTTGACGTCCGAGTCGGCGCCGGCGGCCGTACGGGCGATCGAGGCCGTGGCGCTCGGCGCCGGCGCCACCGTGCCCTCGTACGTGTTCGAGGTGCCGAAGCCCACCAGGTCGAGGATCGCCGGATCGCCGACGAGCGAGCCGGTCGCGGGGGTGGTGAGAGCACCGGTCTGGTTGGCGAGGAACACGGTGCCGCTGGTGCCGCTCAGGTTGACGCTGCTGTTGACCTGGTCCGGCGTGGGCAGCGCGGAGCCGTTGGACCCCGAGGCCAGCCCGAGCAGGAAGTGCCCGCGAGCCGCGACCGAGCCGGTCAGCGCGACGACACCCGACGGGTTCGCCGTACCGGTGGCGGAGCGGTACTGCACCGACAGGCCACCGAGCTGGATCGGCGTGCTGGTCGGGTTGTAGAGCTCGACGAAGTCCTGGTTGAGGGCGGCACCGGAGTTGCCGCCCGCGCCGTACACCTCGCTGATGACCAGGGCGTCACCGCTGACCCGCGCCTGGGCGGGCGCGGCGGCGAGTGCGGCGACCGCACCGACAGCGAGCCCGAGTGCTGGGGCGAGGACGATGCGCGCCGAGCGCGCAGTGGAACGTGGCATGGAGGCTCCCGAGTGGATGCGGATGGGGCGGGGGTGCCCGGGTGTGTCGCCCGAGACTCCCGGCACCAGCCTCTACCTCATCGGGGCCTGATGTCATCAGTCCCCCGGCCAGGGGAACAGCGGGTGAAGGTCAGCTGCGCAGCTTGGCGCGCTGTCGCCACACGCTGGCGTAGAACTGGTAGCCCGAGACCACGGTCAGCACGACCGCGGCGCCCAGGCCCAGCTCGAAGATCCAGTGCAGGACCCGGCCCGGCAGGTCCCACCAGTCGGCCGCGTCGGTGTCGGTCAACGGCAGCACGAGCCCGCCGAGCGCGAGGGCCTGGATGAACGTCTTCCACTTGCCCAGCGTGTCCGCGGCCAGCACCACCTTGGAGGCGACGCCGAGTCGGACGAAGGTGATGCTCCACTCGCGGATCAGCACGAGGATCGTCACCCACCACCAGACCTCGCCGATGACCGAGAGACCGATGAAGGCCATCCCGGTGATCGCCTTGTCCGCGATCGGATCGGCGATCTTGCCGAAGTTGGTGATCAGGTTGTGCTTGCGCGCGAGGTCACCGTCGATCTTGTCGGTGGCCATCGCGACGAAGAAGATCAGCCAGGCGATCAGGCGCCAGGTGGCGTCGTTGCCGTCGTGGACCAGCAGCGCCCAGCCGAAGAACGGCACCAGGACGATCCGCAGCGTCGTCAGCAGGTTGGGGACGTTCCAGTTGCTCGGCGGCGCGGCCTGGGTCTCGGTCACAGGGTTGAACCTATCTTCTCGTACCCGCGGGTAACGGACTCAGACCTCGGCGATGAGGTCGACGCCCTCGCTGGCGACGACGGTGGCACGGACGAGGTCGCCCCTGCGGATGCCCTCGGGCGCGCTGCCGTCCGGCCCGATCAGCGTGGTCATGCCGTCGACGTCGGGGCCCTGGTGGGCGGCGCGGCCCACGATCTCCACCTCGCCGTCCTCGTCGTCGATGATCTCGACGATCACCTCGACGACCTCCCCGATGCGCTCCTCGGCGCGCTGCGCGGTGAGCTCCTCGACCAGGGTGGAGACGTGCGCCAGACGGGCGGCGACCTCGTCCTCGTCGAGCTTGTCGGTGAAACCGGCCGCCTCGGTGCCCTCCTCGTCGGAGTAGCCGAAGACGCCGGTGACGTCGAGGCGCGCGGCCTCGAGGAACTCGCAGAGGATCTCGAGGTCCCGCTCGGTCTCGCCGGGGAAGCCGACGATGACGTTGGACCTGACCCCCGCGGCCGGCGACAGCTCCCGGACCTGCTCGAGAAGCTTGAGGAACGACTCGGGGTCGCCGAAGCGCTTCATCCTGCGCAGCACCGCGTTGGAGGCGTGCTGGAACGAGAGGTCGAAGTAGGGCGCCACGCCCGGTGTCGTCGCGATCGTCGTGATCAGGCCCGGACGGGTCTCAGCGGGCTGGAGGTACGAGACCCGGACGCGCTCGATGCCCTCGACCGCAGCGAGCTCGGGAAGCAGCGACTCGAGCAACCGGATGTCACCGAGGTCCTTGCCGTAGGACGTGGAGTTCTCCGAGACGAGGAAGAGCTCCTTGACGCCCTGCGAGGCGAGCCACTGCGCCTCGTGCAGCACGTCGCTGGGACGGCGCGAGACGAAGGATCCGCGGAAGCTGGGGATGGCGCAGAACGTGCAGCGGCGGTC
>Ga0308170_10002884_pt1 | contig 14455 bp, 10 predicted proteins | sample PhyBR2_2_FD_202136 | JGI IMG/M metagenome (GOLD analysis project Ga0308170, IMG submission 202136) | Phyllosphere microbial communities from UC Gill Tract Community Farm, Albany, California, United States - DLSLSB.R2 | ecosystem: Host-associated > Plants > Phyllosphere > Unclassified | place... | reverse complement strand
GTACTCGATCCAGCGCTGCTGGTTGTCCTGCAGGCGGTCGCCCGGGCCCTTCACTTCGATCATCGTGTAGCGGTTTTCGAGGGGGAAGAACTGGATCAGGTCGGGAAAGCCCGTGCGGTTTTCGCGCACGTCGGCCAGGATGCGCTCGCACCACTTGCGCAGGTGCGCGGCCGGGATGCAGTCCAGCGCCAGTTCGACCAGCTCGAGGCTGATGCCGTCCCAGTGCACAAATGGGGACTGCAGGCCGGCCTTGTCGCGGTAGGTCGCGCGGATGGTGTCGCGGTAAGCGCCGGATTCGAGTTCATCGAAGCACGCGCGAAATTCGGCCAGGCGGCGCCCGTAGAAGTCGGCGCTGTACAGATCGGCCGGCCCACGGTGGAACGGGTGGAAGAACGCGCCTGGAATGGCGGCGAAAATGGCGCGCCAGCACAGCAGGCCAAACAGCGTATTGGCCAGCGCGTTTTCGACATAGAACACGGGCGCCTGTTCTTGTGCAAGATGGTCGCGCACCGCACCCTCGACCCAGCGCTCGCCGTTCGGCGGCGCCAGGCACAGATCGATGCGCTGCACCTCGGTCTTCGGCAGTCGTCCAAGGCGCGCGTGACCCAGGCGACGCGCCAGGCGCGGCGCGATGCGGGCCAGGTGCTGGCGCTCGGCGTCGTTCTCGGGGCTGGCCTGGGCCTCGGTCAGCAGGGCCCAGGCGTCGTCGAAGCGTTCGTGTTTTTCAAGGACGCGGATGGCGCGGCCCCGCGCGCCGGGGTAGCGGCAACGGACGTAGGCGGCGAAAGCGCCATCCCAGTCCTTCTGCTTTTCGTAGTGCTGGCCGATCTGGAACACGAGCTTTTCGCGCCGGCTGGCCAGCCAGTCGTTGTCGAACGCATGCTCGGGCAGGTCGCGCACGACATCCTCGACGGCTTCGCCCGCAGCGAAGCGTTCGCGGCACGCGTGCAGCAGGATGTAGTGGTCGATGTCGGCGCGCTGGCGGAAACCGCGCGAGGCCGGCGAGATGTCGACCTGCTCGTAGCGGAACAGGCCCAGGTCGGACAGCACGAAGTCGGTCCAGCCCTGGCGCAGGTTGCCAAAGAAGACCAGGCGCAGGCGGTCGCACAGGGGCTTGACGTGGATGCGCCAGGCCACGTCGGCGCAGTCGCCGTACCAGCCCGAGAAGCGGCGAGGATCGGCGCAGTCGGCCCGCAAGGCCTCGAGCAGGTCGCCCTTGCGTGCGCTTTTCTGGCGCAGGTGCGGGAAGGCCTCGGCGACTTCGGGCTTGGACAGCAGGTCGAACAGTTCGTCGAGCGAGAGTTCGGGATCGGCTTCGATCCAGCCGGTGCCCAGCAGGTGGCCGGCCGCCTCGACGGGGCAGCCGATCTCGGCGTAGCGGAGTTTACTGGCGCGAAACAGCGTGCCTTTTCGCATGACCATGCGCACGAACAGCGCGCGCGCCGCATGCGGCAGGGCAGGGAAGGCGGCCAGGAACGCGTGCTCCTGCGCGTCGAGCAGGTCGGCATAGCGTTCGCCGATCCAGTCGAGAACGCGCTGAAAGTTGTCCAGATAATAAAACTCGTTTTCCAACAACCTGATCATGACCACCCGCGTTACTGTTCTTATGTACAGTATAAGCCCGGGTGGACAGGGAATCCAGCAGTTTCGGCGCGATCGTCCGGTGCGGCGCTAGCGCGTTGGCCGTGGACGACAGGCATCGTCGGCGCAGCGATCCAGGCCGATCTCTGGTTCGGGCACGGCGTGGCCGTTGGCGTGATAGATGACGGCCGAGATCAACGCGACATCGCTGTCGGGCGTCTCGGGGATGCGCGCTGGCGCGGCATGTTTTGCTGACCGGGCTGCCTGGCGCGGCACGGGAACGCGCGTGCGCGCCGGGACCGGGACGGGCGCCGCGACCCGCGCCGTGGCCGTGCTGCGCTCCGCTGCAGCAAGCAGGCGCGTTGGCTTGACTGGCGCCCGCGTCACGGCCGCAGGTTTCAACAGTCGCAGCGGCGGCACCGGATCGGGCGTCAGGTCCGCCGTGGCGAGCACGGTCGGGACGGGGACGGGCGGCGCCGCATCGACGATCTTGGCCGATGCTGCCAGCGCAACCGGTTCTTCGGTCGCCGCCATGCTGCGCGCAAGGTGACCCGCGTGGGCGACCTCGACCCTGGGCAATCCCTCCTGGCCCGCCGCCAGCCAGGCCAGCGTGCAGGTCAATCCCAGCGCGACGACGACGGCGCCGCCATACCAGGCCAGCCGAATGCCGCTGCCGCCCGCTGCAGCGCGGCGCGCCGGCTCACGTTCGAGCTTGGCGAGGATGCTGTCTTCGTTGCCGCCACGCCGCGTCGACGACATCAGATCGGGCCGCAGGTGCGGGTGCGTGGGGTTCGCTTGATTTTCGTCGGGTGGACGCACGGCAGCACTCCTAAGATGGGTTTTTTCTTGTTCCGATTAGAAACAATCCCGGAGGTACCGATGCTGATTTTTATCGCGCTTTTGTACGTTTGTGGCGCATCCGCCGTGATCTGGCTCGCCCTGTTCCCGGCCGGTCGCGCGCTGGCAACGCGCAGCATCGGCAGCCTGCGCGCGCTGGCGCGGCGTGCCGGCGCCTGGCGTCACGCGGGCGGCCGGGCCCTGGATGCCGTGCGCAACAACGCCGCGCTCACCGTGCGTGCGCGCCTTATACGCACGGTGCGCCAGCATCGGGTGCTGCTGGCCATTGGCGCGCCGGTGATCCTGATTCCGTCGCTGCTTGCGCTGGCGCTGAGCAACCCCGCCATGCTGCCCGTGTACGAAGGCAGCGCCGCCATGCCGGACGAGCAGGTGGCTGCGCTTCTGGCCGGCGAACAGCTGGCGCCACCCGTGGCGTTGCCACCCGACGTGTTTACCACCGCCGAAGTCGAACTGGTGCGGCCGATGCTCGTGGGCGCCAGCCGCAACTGGGGCCTGCTGCACCCCGATTTCAGTGCGCGGCTGCTGCTGGCATTCAAGATCATGAAAGAGCAACACGGTTACGAGATGGCGCTGCTCGAAGGCTACCGCAGCCCGGCGCGCCAGGATGCACTGGCCGCCAGTGGCAGCAACGTCACCAATGCGCGCGCATTCCAGAGCTGGCACCAGTACGGCCTGGCCGGCGACTGCGCGTTCCTGCGCGACGGCAAGCTGGTGATTTCTGAAAAAGACCCGTGGGCGATGCGCGGCTACCAGGTCTACGGGCAGGTGGCCGAGTCGCTGGGGCTGACCTGGGGCGGTCGCTGGAAAATGATGGATTTTGGCCACACCGAGCTGCGCCTGCGCGGAGTGATGCAGCGCTGATGCAGCGATGACTGAGCGTTGCACCAAGTCCGCCGTGTTGCGCCCGCTCAAGCGACGCCGGCGATGCGCATGCGAGCATTTCCTGTGAGACTCTTTTTTCAACGGACCTGGGCCCCGCCATGGCACGATTCTGGAATTTCCTGTCCGACAGCCGCCTGCCGATCCTGATCCTGATCGGCGTGGCGGCCGTCGCGGCGCTCCTGGTGCTCGGCGCCGTGGCGCTGGACATCGGCCTCGTGTGGTCTGCCATCGTGGGCCTGGCCTTGCTCGGCATCTGGGGCGTGGGCTGGATGATCCGGCGCGCCTGGCGTGCGCGCGAAGGGCGCAGGCTGGCGTCGGCCATCGCCACGGGGGATGCCGGGGACGACGTCGCGAACGACGGCGCGGACGACGGCGGCGCGGGCGATGTTGCCGTGCTGCGCAAGAACCTGCTCGATGCGGTCAGCACCATCAAGACCTCCAAACTGGGCCTGACGCGCGGGGCGGCCGCGCTGTACGAACTGCCGTGGTATATGGTCATCGGCAATCCGGCGGCGGGCAAGAGCAGCGCCATCGTCCGCTCCGGGTTGACGTTTCCGATCCCCGGCAACAAAGCCCTGCAGGGCGTGGGCGGCACCCGCCATTGCGACTGGTTTTTTACCACCGACGGCATCCTGCTCGACACGGCCGGCCGCTATTCGGTGCAGGAGGATGACCGCGACGAATGGTTCGGCTTTCTCGACCTGCTGCGCCGCCATCGCCAGCGCGCACCGGTCAACGGCATCCTGATTGCCGTCAGCGTGGCCGAACTGATGGCCGGCCCGGCCACGGCATCGCATGAACTGGCCAAGAACCTGCGCACCCGGATGCAGGAGCTGACTGAGCGCCTGGGCGTGCATCCGCCCGTGTATGTCGTGTTCACCAAAGTCGACCTGGTGGCGGGGTTCCTGGATTTTTTCATTGACAGCGAACAGGCCGAGCGCGAGCGGATATGGGGCGCCACACTGCGCTACAACCGCCGCAGCGCGCCGCAGGACGTGCTGGCGTTTTTTGACGCGCAGTTCGAAGAGCTCGTCGATGGCCTGAAAGAGATGAGCCTGGCCGGGATGGGTGCCAACCGCAGCACGCTGATGCGCCCGGGCGTGTTTACCTTCCCGCTCGAATTCGCGGCAATCCGCACGCCGCTGCGCGCGTTTCTGGCCACGCTGTTCGACGAAAACACCTACCAGTTCAAGCCCGTGTTTCGCGGCTTTTACTTTACCAGCGCGCTGCAGGAAGGCAGCGTGCAAGACCTGTCGAGCCTGCGCGTGGCCAGCCGTTTCGACCTGGCGCTCGGCGCGCGCGACGACGCCGTGGCCGCGCCGGCGGGCGAGCAGTCGGGCTACTTTTTGCGTGATCTGTTTCGCACCGTGATCTTCGCCGACCGCGACCTGGTCAAGCGCTACACGAAACCGGCGGCGGCGCGCTGGAAGCTGGGCCTGTTCTTCGGGGCCACGATCCTGCTCGGCTGCGCGATGGGCGGCTGGTCCTGGTCCTATTTGGGCAACCGCCAGCTGGTGGCCAACGTGCAGGCCGACCTCGATAAAGTCACGAAACTGCAGGCCGGGCGCATCGACTTGCAGTCGCGGCTGGAGGCGCTCGACATCCTGCAGGACCGCATCGAACTGCTGGGCGGCTACCACCAGGACAAGCCGTGGGCGCTGGGCTTCGGCCTGTACCAGGGCGGGCAGCTATCGCGCAAGCTGCGCGACGAATACTTCGCCGGCGTGCGCGCGGTGATGGTCGAACCGGTGACCGCGGCGCTCGAAACCATGCTCGCCGAAGTCAATACCAATGCCGCCAACCTCGATCCGACGCGCCAGGCCGCCACGCCGGCGCCCAAGCCTGGCCAGCCCTACCAGGACGCGTCACCCACCAGCGTTGGCGACGCCTACAACGCGCTCAAAACCTACCTGATGCTCGGCGATAAAAGCCATGCCGAGCCGGGACACCTGAACGACCAGCTGACGCGTTACTGGCGCGGCTGGCTGGAAGCGAACCGTGGTGCGATGCCGCGCGAGCAGATGATCCGCAGCGCCGAGCGGTTGCTGAGCTTCCACCTGGCCAATATCGAAGACCCCGCCTGGCCGCAGATGACGCTCAAGCTGGGTCTGCTCGACACCACCCGCGAGCACCTGCGCCGCGTGGTGCGCGGCACGCCGGCGCGCGAGCGCGTGTACGCCGACATCCGCACGCGCGCCGCGACGCGCTTCCCGGCGGTGACAGTGGCGCGCATCGTCGGCGAACAGGATGGCGCCCTGGTGGCCGGCAGCCATGCGGTCAGTGGCGCGTTCACCCGCGGGGCGTGGGACAAGTTCGTGCTGGGCGCGATCCGCGACGCCTCGAGCCGCGAACTCAATACCGTCGACTGGGTACTCAAGACCACGGCGCGCGACGACCTGACATTGGAGGGCAGCCCGGAGCAGATCCAGAAGGCGCTGGTCGACCTGTACAAGGCCGATTACGCACGCGAGTGGGTCAAGTTTTTGCAGGGCGTGACGATCACCGACCTGCGCGGCTTCGACGCCAGCGTGCAGGCGATGAACCGGCTGGGTGACCCGCAATCGTCGCCCATCGCCCGGCTGCTGCGCACGATCCATGAAGAGACCGCGTGGGACAATCCGGGCGGGTTGCGTCTGCCCGCAAGCAAGACCGAACGCGGCGTCGCCGAGTGGATCAAGCAAAAAATTCTGCGCCGCGCCCCGTCCGACGCGCGCACGCTGGCCGACGCCATCGATCCCGTCGAATTGACAGGCGGGCCGCAAGGCGCGGGGCCGATCGGCCGCGAGTTTGCCGGCGTGGCGCGCCTGGTCGGCGCCAAGGAAAAGGAAGCATCCCTGATGACGGGCTACCTCGACGCGCTGTCGCGCCTGCGCACGCGCCTGAACACGCTGAAGAACCAGGGCGACCCGGGGCCGGGCGCCAAGCAGTTCATGCAGCAGACGCTCGAGGGCAGTGGCTCGGAACTGGCCGAGGCGCTGCGCTACGTCGACGAGCAGATGCTGACCGGGATGAGCGAGAGCCAGAAAAGCGCGCTGCGGCCACTGCTCGTACGTCCGCTGACGCAGACCTTCGCGATGATCGTGCTGCCGTCCGAGGCCGAGATCAACAAGACCTGGCAGGCGCAGGTCGTCGAACCGTTTACGCGCACGCTGGCGACCAAGTACCCGTTTGCGCAGGGTTCCAGCGTCGAGGCCACACCGGGCGAGATCAGCCAGGTGTTCGGCCCCGACGGCGCCGTGGCCAAATTCGTGGGCACGGCCATGGGCCCGCTCGTCGTGCGGCGCGGCGACGTGCTGGCCGCGCGCACCTGGGCCGACATCGGCATCTCGCTCGCGCCGCAGGCGGTGGCCGCGTTCCCGGCCTGGATCGCGCCGCTGTCGAACAACGGCGTGGCGGCCGGCACGGCGGCGCAGACCGTGTTCCAGATACTGCCCCTGACGGCGCCCGGCACGCTCGAATACACGGTCGAGATCGACGGCCAGCAACTCCGGTACCGCAACACCCCGCCCAGCTGGAGCAATATGGTGCATCCGGGGCCGCAGGGCGTGTCTGGTGCGCGCGTGTCGGCCATCACGTTCGATGGCCGCACCGTGGAACTGTTCAACCAGCCCGGCCAGTTCGGCCTGCAGCGCCTGTTCGAGTCGGCGCAGCGCACCAAGAAGGACGGCGGCGTGTTCGAGCTGCGCTGGAGCGCCAACAATGTGACGGTGGCAGTCGACCTGAAGATCGTCAGCAGTGCGCAGGCGGGCGGCGGCGGGCAGACGCAGGGCCAGGGTTTTCGTGGCATGCGGCTGCCGCCGTCGATCGTCGGCCACTTCGATGCGCCGCCGCTGGCGGCCCCGGCCCCGACGCCGACGCTGGCCAGCACGGGAGGCCAGTGATGCGCCCCGACCGGATAGGTTACTTCGGCAAGCTGCCGGCACGCGCCGACTTCGTCAAGCTGGCGCATGACCCTGCCGCGATCGGCATGCTCGATGCCTGGCTGGCGCAGGTGATGACGCTGCTGCCGTCCGACGCGCGCTGGCGTTTTCACTACGATGCCATGGCGCCGGTCAGTTTTGCCCTCGTCGGCCCGGCGCGACATCACGCGGTGGCCGGGCATCTGCGCGCCAGCCACGACCAGTCGGGTCGTCGCTTTCCGTTTCTGGCCACGCGCACGCTGACGGTCGCCGATCCGGCCGCGTTCGTGGCGAACTGTCCGGTCGCGTTCGCGCCGCTGTGGGAGTTCCTGCAAACTATCTGCCCGAAGGTGCTGGCCGACGCCGATCCCACGGCGTCGCTGCAGGCGATCGCCGACAGCGCGATCGGCCTGGGTGACGCGGATGCCTACCTGCACTGGATCGACGCCGGCACGGTCGGCTCGCTCGACGCGCTGCTGGACGGTTGCGGCGTCGAACGGCTGGTGCTGGCGCTTGGCCTGCTGCTGCAGCCGGTGATGCACAGCCAGCCCAGGGCCCTCGACAAGAGTCTCGTGCTGCCGCTGCCCCTCGACGCCGCGGCGCGCTATCCGGTGGCCGCGTTCTGGCTCGGGCTGATCGCGCCGTTTCTGCGGCGCGCCGGGTTCGATCTGGCGCTGTTCATCACGCACCAGGACGAGCGGCCGGTGCTGGTGGTGGGCTTTTGCGACGCGCTGGCCGACACGCTGCGCGCCATGATCGACCCGCTGGTGGGCGCCGAGCTGCAGGTGCGCTTGCGCCACACCGGCTGGATCGACGCGCAGCTGCAGCTTGACCCCGACGTGCGTGCGCTGGCCAGCCAGCTGGCCCAGCCCGACCTGCCGCTGGCGCTGGCACGCGAGCTGTTCATGACCACCTTCATCGGAGCCTGACATGACACTTCGCACACTGATCGTCATGCTGGGCGTCGCGGGCCTGGCAAGCCTGCCGCACGGCGCAGCCCAGGCCCAGGCCCAGGCCGAAGCACCGGTGCTGATCACCGGTACCGTGGCCGACGAAGCCACCCGTGCGGCGCTGCTCGAGCGCCTGCGCAGCGTGTACGGCGAGGCGCGCGTGGTCGACCAGCTGTCGGTCGGCACCGTATCGACGCCCGCCAACTGGAGCGCGTATGTCGGCCGCCTGATCGGGCCGAACCTGCGCCTGGTGAAAGGCGGTCAGCTGAAAGTCGACGGCAACAGCGTCAGCCTGCGCGGCGATGTGCTCAACGAGGCCCAGCGCCAGCAGATCGCAGGCGACATCGCGGCGAACCTGAATCCGACCTACACGGTCAACAATGGCCTGCGGGTGCAGGCGTCACAGCAGAACGTTCTGGACGCGGCGCTGGCCGACCGCATCATCGAATTCGAGTCGGGCAAGGCGACCCTCACGCCGGCGGGCACCGCCGTGCTGGACGGGATGACGGCCGCGCTGCAAAAGATCAAGGGCGTGAAGGTGGAAGTGATCGGGCACACGGACAATGCCGGTTCGCGCGCGGGCAACCTGTCGCTGAGCCAGGCGCGTGCCGAAGCGGTCAAGGCGTACGTGGTGGCGCAGGGCATTGCGGCCGAGTCGATTGCCGTGTCGGGCGAGGGACCCGACCGGCCGGTGGCCGACAACCGCACGCCGGAGGGCAAGGCGCGCAACCGGCGCATCGAGTTCAAGGTGATCCAGTAAGGCGTCCAGTGAGCCACCCCGGCCCGCGATTTGCAGGCCGGGCGTGTCGACGCATCATGGCAGCGTGATCGTCACGTTCGCCGCTTTCGGCGGCAGTTTCACCAGATCGTTGTACTGCGCCAGCGCATGGCGCGTGTCATTGCCCAGCACTGTCCGGAAGCCCACGTACGCGCCCAGACCGGCCACCATGAACACCGCGCCCAGCACCCACAGAGACAGGTCGCTGCGCACGCGGTTGATCACCTGATCCGGCCGCTCGGCCTGGGGCGCGAAGCCGCGCGTGCGGCCGCGCATGCGGGCGATCTCGTCGCCCAGGCGCGCCACCAGGTAATCGAGCTTGTCCTTGCCATCGAGCGCATAGCGCCCCTGGAAACCCAGCAGCAGGCACATATGAAAGACCTCGAGCGCCTCGACGTGCTGCGCCCCGCGCGCGCGCAGGTCTTCGAGCCGGTTGAAGAAGTGTTCGCCGGCCAGCTGGTCACCGAAGACCCGTAGTTGCAGCGGCCGCGTTTCCCACGCCTCGCGCACGTCGAAGCTCGAGCGCAGGATGATTTCATCGACCGCCGAGCAGAAAGCGTATTTGGCCGCCTGGATATCGTCGGCGCTGATGCCGAGCGCCTTGGCGCTGCGGTCGACGTCGCCGAGAAAGCTCGTCATGTTGTCGGCGAACGCGCCCTTGTCCTGCGGCCCGCACCCGGTCTTGAGCAGAAACAGCGCATAGAACCCCTCGTACATGATGTCGCTGAGGCGTTGCGTGCGGATGGCGTGCTCGCCGGCATCGGCCTTGGGCGCGGCGCGGCGCTCGATGAACGCGCTCATGCCGACACCGCGATCAGTTCGAGCCGCAATTCGCGCAGCCCGTTGGGAACGTACACCGAGATCGCCTGCGCCTTGAGCATGGCCTCGTACAGCAGCGCGCGCGCCTCGAGCACGAAATACACCATGTCGGGCCGCACGGGAATCGCGCTGGGAACCTGCGGCGCGTGCAGCAGCCTGACCCCCGGCAGCGCCGAGAGCACGCAGCGGTCGACGTCTTCGGGCGCGCCGACCTTGAACTGCAGCGGCACCGTCTCGACCAGGCGCAGCGCCGGCATGTCGGCGGCCACCGCCAGGTACAGCGTGGTCTGGGGCGTGATGCGGCCCGAATCGAGTGCGCCATGGTAGTACGACGCCCGCTCGTGCTGCAGCGCGATGGTGAAGTAGCGCGACGAAATCACGGTGTCCAGAAGGTCGCGGATGATGCTGTCAAGGCGCGCGAACTGCGGTGCCGGATCGGCGTGGACATACGCCGGCAGGTCGCCCAGCCGGTAGCTGCGCGAATAGGTCATCAGGCCGCCGGCCAGGTGCAGCAGCGCGCCGTACAGGCGCTCGGGATGCAGTTCGCGGTGGTGCAGGTAATGGGCCAGCGCCGCGTAGCCGGCGCTGGCGGTGTGCAGGAGCCAGAACGACGACACGTCGCCGCCGCGGATTTCGACCACGTTGCGGCTCGGCTCGCGCAGATCGCCATACAGCGCGGCGACCTTGGCCTGCAGCTTTTCCATCAGCCGCACCAGGGCGCCGTACAGGCCCATCCCCGGGCCGGACACCGCATCGATCGACAGGCTGGGCGGGATGAAGCCGGGATCGGGCTCGAAGCCGCCGGTGGCCACGCGGCGCAGGCGCAGCAGCGGAAAGCTGTCGTACGCGTCGAGCGAATCGCCATCGGCCACCAGCCGCAGCGCCTTGCGCAGATAGGTGACCGGGGCTTCGGCAGCGCTGCTGTACAGGTCGTGCGTCTCGTGCGTGTCGCGCTGGTAGCGGGCAAAACGCAGATCGCCTTCTGCACCCTCCGATGCGTCACTGACATCGCCAGCCTCGCTGGCGCAGTTGTCGCCATGGGTGCGCAGCGCCGGCAGGGCGGCGTGGTAGGTCACGCTCTGCAGATCCGGCGGCAGGTCGGCCAGACGCACCTGGGGCGGCAGCAGGTCGCCGTCGGGCGCCCGGTACACCTCGCCCTCGGGAAACAGCAGCGAGAGTGCTTCGAGGCGCAGCACGTCGTTCCTGAGTGCGTCGAGATCGACCGTCAGCTTGCGCACGCCCCAGCAATACGGATGCAGCGCGCAGGCGGTCTGGTTCAGGCGCGCCTCGTGGTAGCGCTCCTGTTGCTGAAAATGCTGGGGCCGCAGGAACAATCCCTCGTCCCACAAGACCCTGGATGGCATGCTCACGTCGGCCTCGCTCGGTGTCCAAAACGGTTTAGCTTGCAGGAAAGATTCTGACATTCATTGACAGGGCACAGATGCCAGTGTCGGCGCCGCACTGATCGGTCGACTTGCCAGGTTCAACGCACAGGCGTGCAGGCCAATGCTCACGCCGTCGCGTTCGGCGTCCGCGCTGCTGAGCGTCGTGCGCCAGTGGCCGGCGGCGGGATGGTGGAACAGCGCCACGATGCCGATGTGGCGGGCCTCGCGCGCCACGGTTTCGGTCACCTCGTAACGCTGTCCTGGCACCAGCATGATCTCGCGCACGTCGACCAGGTCGGCGCCGAAGCGCTCGCGCTCCTGCTGCGGGTCGAGAAAAGCGGCATAGGGCGCGCTTTCGAAGGCATCTTTCTGGCGCAGTTTGTACAGGCGCACGGCAAGTGCCAGCGGCTGGCCGCGCTGGTTGACATTCAGGCGCGTGGCCGCGTGCATGCGCAGCAGCACATTGCGCGGGGGTTTTTGCGATTCGCTCAGCGCAGTTGGCTTGCGCAGGCTTGCCAGCGGGCCGAGCGTGGTGCCGCCGCAGCCGGACAGCGCCGTAACGAAGGCAAGGGCCAGCAGCGCACAGCGGTAAGTTGCGGTCATTCCGTTCTCCTTGGAATTTTCCTGAGCACCAACGTTGGATTGAATCCGTTTCTCGCCGCGATACGCTGCGCCAGCGCAAGTCCAGGCAGGTTCGTACCGCGATCCCACACGCTTTTGCTGAATTCGCTTGCCGTTGACAGGGCACAACTTCGCATGGGTCTCGATGCGAATAATGGTGGCTTGTTTATTCACCGGAGCCGAACATGATTCGCCAACGACTGTTACCCATGCTGCTCGGCGTCGCCGTCCTGGCAGGGTGCGCCACAGAAGGGACGGGCGGGAGCGCACCGCGCGCCGCCGTATCCGGCAACCTCTACGTGCAGGCCGATGCGGCACTGGCAGCGCGCCAGCCCGAACAAGCGATCCTGCTGCTTCAATCGGCCAGCGTGGCCCATCCCGTCGACAAGAAACCGTGGGTGCGTATGGCCCAGATCCGGTTCGACGCCAGCCACTATGGCGAGGCGATCAGCAATGCGCAGCAAGCGCTGGCGCGCGATCCCAATGACACGCTGGCCTACAGCATCCTTGCCGTCAGCGGGCTGCGGGTGGCCAGCAAGGCGCTGGCTGACCTCACCCGCAAGAACAATTTGCAGGGTTCGGTGCGCAGCGAGGCACAGGATCTGGCCAGACTGCTGCGCACCAGCCTGGGCGAGGAAGTCCTGGTCAACCCGCGCCCGGTGACGCGCGCACCGGTGCGCAAGCCGCCGACCCAGCCGGTGGTGGTGGCACCATCGCGGCCGGCGCCTGCTACTGCGGGCGGCAGTCCGTTCGATGTCCTCAAATAACGCCGCAGCCCTTACCAGGGGCCGGTTACGCCGGCCATCCCATCCCCCACTGGAGTCGATATGGCCAAGAACGAGAGCGTGCAAAAACGGTTGCAGAAGGTGCGCGCGCCGCGCGTGCAGATGACATATGACGTCGAGATTGGCGACGCGACGGAGAACAAGGAACTGCCGTTCGTGGTCGGTGTGGTCGGCGATTTCGGGACCGATCCGCAGCTTGAAAAAAAGCGTCTGAAGGACCGCAAGTTCGTCAACGTCGATGCCGCCAATTTCGACGAAGTGCTGGGCGGTGTCGCGCCGGTGGCGAGCTTCCAGGTCGAGAACCACCTGTCGCCGGATGGTGGCACGTTCGGCGTGCAGCTGCAGTTTCGCGAAATGGCCGACTTCCGGCCCGAATCGGTCGTGCGCCAGGTGGCGCCGCTGGCCGGGCTGCTCGAGGCGCGTACCAAGCTGGCCGACCTGCGCAACAAGCTGGCCGGCAACGACAAGCTCGAAGACATCCTGACCGACGTGCTGGGCAATACCGAAAAGCTGGGCAGCCTGCGCAAGCAGCACGGTGACGTAGGCAGTGCGGGCGAGGAGGGTTGAGATGGCCGCGGTTCTCGACGCAATCAATGCACAGCCGGGCGCGCCCGAACTGGATGCGACGCTGCTCGACGAGATCGTCGAACAAAGCCGCGTGGCCACGTCCAGCAGCGAGCATGCACGGGCGCGCGACCTGATCTCGGAGCTGGTCAGCCAGGTCATGCAGGGCACGATGGTGATGTCATCGAACCTGTCGGCCACGATCGATGTCCGGCTGGCGGAGCTCGACCGGATGATCTCCGAGCAGCTCTCCGCCGTCATGCACGCGCCCGAATTCCAGAAGCTCGAGCGCAGCTGGACCGGGCTGCAATACCTGGTCAGGAACAGCACGACCGGCGCCAACCTGCAGATCCGCATGCTCAACGCGTCCAAGCGCGAGCTGGTGAACGACTTCCAGTCGGCCATGGAGTTCGACCAGAGCACGATGTTCAAGAAAATCTACGAGGAAGAATTCGGCACCTTCGGCGGCGCGCCATACGGCACGCTGATCGGCGACTTCGAGATCTCGCGCCAGCCCGAAGACATGTACTTTCTGGAACAGATGTCGCACGTGGCCGCCGCCAGCCACGCGCCGTTCATCACGTCCTCCAGCCCCGAACTGTTCGGCGTCGAGAGCTTCGGTGACCTGGGCAAGCCGCGCGACCTGTCCAAGGTGTTTGACACTGCCGAATACGCGAAGTGGAAGGCGTTCAGGGAATCGGAGGACGCGCGCTACGTCGGCCTGACGCTGCCGCGCTTTCTGGGCCGGCTGCCGTATCACCCGGCCGACGGCATGACCACCGAAGGCTTCAACTACGTCGAGGATGTCGACGGCAGCGACCATTCGCGCTACCTGTGGTGCAACGCCGCGTATGCGTTCGGCGCGCGTCTGACGCGCGCGTTCGAGGACTACGGCTGGTGCGCGGCGATCCGCGGCGTCGAGGGTGGTGGCCTGGTCGAGAACCTGCCGACGCACACGTTCAAGACCGACGAGGGCGAGGTGGCGCTGAAGTGCCCGACCGAAGTGGCGATCACGGACCGGCGCGAGAAAGAGCTGTCGGACCTGGGCTTCATCTCGCTCGTGCACTGCAAGAACACGTCGTACGCGGCGTTCTTTGGCGCGCAGTCGGCGCAGAAGGCGCGCAAGTACAACAACGAAGCGGCCAATGCGAATGCGGTGCTGTCGTCGCAACTTCAATACATCTTTGCCGTGTCGCGGATTGCGCACTACATGAAATCCATGATGCGCGACAAGATCGGCAGCTTCGCGGCAGCGTCCAATGTCGAGGATTACCTGAACCGCTGGCTCACGCAATACGTCCTGCTCGACGATAACGCGAGCCAGGACCAGAAA
>Ga0308170_10002880_pt1 | contig 14465 bp, 10 predicted proteins | sample PhyBR2_2_FD_202136 | JGI IMG/M metagenome (GOLD analysis project Ga0308170, IMG submission 202136) | Phyllosphere microbial communities from UC Gill Tract Community Farm, Albany, California, United States - DLSLSB.R2 | ecosystem: Host-associated > Plants > Phyllosphere > Unclassified | place... | reverse complement strand
AAGGCTACGTCGCCGTCGCCGAGCAGCTGAACCGCCTCACCCCGGGCGACCACGAAAAGCGCACCGTCCTCTTCAACTCCGGTGCAGAGGCAGTCGAGAACGCCGTCAAGGTGGCCCGCCTGGCAACCGGCCGGGACGCCGTCGTCGCCTTCGACCACGCCTACCACGGCCGCACCAACCTCACCATGGCGCTGACCGCCAAGGCCATGCCGTACAAGACCAACTTCGGCCCGTTCGCCCCCGAGGTCTACCGGATGCCCATGAGCTACCCGTACCGCGAGGAAAACCCCGCCATCACCGGTGCCGAGGCAGCCAAGCGCGCCATCACCATGATCGAGAAGCAGATCGGCGGCGACCAGGTTGCTGCGATCATCATCGAACCCATCCAGGGCGAAGGCGGCTTCATCGTCCCGGCCGAGGGCTTCCTCCCGGCACTGGCCGCCTGGGCCAAGGAAAAGGGCATCGTCTTCATCGCCGACGAGGTCCAGTCCGGCTTCTGCCGCACGGGTGAATGGTTCGCCGTCAACCACGAAGGCGTCGTCCCGGACATCATGACCATGGCCAAGGGCATCGCCGGCGGCATGCCGCTGTCCGCCATCACCGGCCGCGCCGACCTGCTGGACGCTGTCCACCCGGGCGGGCTCGGCGGCACGTACGGCGGCAACCCGGTGGCCTGCGCCGCTGCGCTGGCCTCCATCGGCTCCATGGAGGAGTACGACCTCAACGGCCGCGCGCGCCACATCGAGGAACTGGCCCTGGGCCGCCTCAACGACCTGCAGGCCGAACTGGCCGGTGCCGGAACCGACGTGATCGGCGACGTCCGCGGCAGGGGTGCCATGCTCGCCGTCGAACTCGTCCAGTCCGGCTCCAAGGAACCGAACCCGGAACTGACCAAGGCCGTTGCCGCCGCCTGCCTGAAGGAAGGCGTCATCATCCTCACCTGCGGCACCTACGGCAACGTCATCCGCCTGCTGCCGCCGCTGGTCATCACCGACGAGCTCCTGGCCGACGGCCTGGAGGTCCTCGCCGCCGCCATCAAGGCCAACGCCTAGTATCCGTAGAACAGGGGCCGTAGAGCCGGGCCGCCAAGAAGGGCAGCACCCACCGGGTGCTGCCCTTCTTGCTGTTCTCCAGGCCCTCCTACCTGGCTACCTAGGCCCCCTCGCCCGACGTCTTCAACTACCTAATGCCTGGACCTTGCCGGCGGCAAAGCAGCGGTCCCCCAAAGCCCTTTGGGAAATCCACCCAAAATTCGTATTGAGTACCCACTACTCCTGTTCGGCACCGCCCCAAATCCGTAATTTTGAACCTATAAACGGGTTGGGCAGCGCGCGACGCCGGTTGCCAAGGCGCCGCCCCCGGCCCCAAAAAGCGGACCGCGTTCGCGTTCCCATCGTGTCAGCAGCAGGGTAATGACGCTGCCCTCCCATGACGCCAACGGCTGGTCCCGCAACCAACACCTGGTGTTCGGGCACCCCAGGTGCGGATACCCCGATGCCCGATGACGGACTTCTTGCTTAATACAGCGTGAGACAGGGGGAAGGGCAGTGACGCCTTCGGGAAGCTTCGCCGTGGTTGCAGCAGTGCCTGGACAGGCCACCTTCGGCCGGGACGGGGCCATGTTCGAGAGCCTGCTGGGTTTCGTGGCCCAATTAAGCCTGGTGCTTTGGAGCGTGGTGACCCTCACCGTAGTCATCCGCTTCATCGGCATCCGCTTCTACCGCCGCGCCGCGCGCCGGGCCCTGGCCCGGATCGGCGCCGCGGGCACTACCGCCACCGCTGCGCCGGAGGCGGCCGCCACCGGGGCTGCGGCGGCCGCGCCCGCCGTTGTCCTGCCGGCCATCGCCGTCGTCCCTGCCATCGCGGCGGGAATAGACCTGCTCCAGCCGGCCAATATCCCGTTGGTGGACGCCGTCACGAACGTGCTGGCAGCGAACCCTGTGGATGGATGAGCCATGGACGGTGCGCTTCTGGTCTTCTGGCTGTTCGCCGGCGTCAGCATCCTCTATGTGGTGCACTTCGGCCTCTACCTTGCCGGCGCCAATTTCTACGACATCTGGCAGCAACGGCGCAAGGGGATCAGGAGCGTCCGGCTCCCCAACACCTACCAGCCTGAGTGCGCGGCGACGGCCACCTGGACCAGACGCGCCTTCCCCGAGGTACCAGGCCTGGTGTCCATTGTCATCGCCGCGCACAACGAGGAAGCGGTGATCGTCCGAACGCTCGACTCCATCCAGCGCAGCACCTACCGATCCTTCGAGGTCCTGGTGGCAGACGACGCCTCCGGCGACCTCACCGGCCGCCTGGTCCGCGACTACCAGCTGCGCCATCCCGGGATGAATCTGCGCCTCGTCCGGATGCACCGGAACGTGGGCAAGGGCGCAGCGCTGAACTCGGTGCTGCGCCGATTCGCACGCGGCCAGTTCGTCATGACGCTCGACGCCGACTCGGTCATCCAGCCGGACGCCATCACCAATGCGCTGTCCTACTTTGACGACCCGTACGTGGCCGGCGTCGCGGCCAACGTCCAAATCATGGAGGAGACCAGCGCGCTTGGCATCCTGCAGCGCTTCGAGCACATGATCGGCTACCGCTCCAAAAAGCTGTACTCGCTGCTGAACTGCGAATACGTGGTGGGGGGAGTGGCCTCTACCTACCGGATGCGCGTGCTGCGCAAAGTGGACTTCTACGACACCGACACCGTCACCGAGGACATCGGCCTCAGCGCCAAGATCACCCACCTGGGCAACAAACGCTTCCGCATGGTTTACGGCGCAGACGTGGTGGCCGGGACAGAGGGCGTGCTCACGTTCCGGGCCCTGGCCAAACAGCGCTACCGCTGGAAGTACGGAAGCATCCAGAACCTCATCAAGTACCGCGACATGGCATTGAATCCCAGCCGGCGGTACACCCGCACCCTGGCCTACTACCGGATGCCCATGGGCCTGCTCAGCGAGTTCACGCTGCTCATCTCCCCGCTGGCGTGGACGTACGCCGTCTACTGGTCACTGGCCACGTACACACCCGGCCTGATCATCGGTTCGTACGCCACCATTACGGCGTACACGCTGCTGACCATCCTGATGGATGAGAACCTTACGGCGCGTGAACGCACCAGGCTCTGCGTTTACGCACCCACGGCCTACTTCCTGTTCTACCTCATGGACCTGGTCCAGCTGGCGGCGGCGGTCCGGTGCATTACCTGCGCCAGGGGCCTCGTCCGGCGTCCCGAGCTCAACACCTGGAAATCCCCCCAGCGGGCCGGCAGCGTGGGGGTGGTGACCAGTGCCACCTAAACGCCGGAGCGTGCGCCGTGTGCTGCTTAATCCACTGGTGGTCATCACCGTCCTGGTCCTCCTGATCAGCGCCGGCTGGCTGGCCTACACAGGGAGGATGGGCAGTTTCGCGCAGCCCCGGCCAGGAGCCAACCTGCTGCCGGCGCTCTTCCCTGCCATAGCGGAACCTGCCGCCACACCCGGCCCCTCGCCGTCGGCAGGTACCTCTGTGGCCCCTTCCGGGGGCTGGACCGCAGGCAACAGCGGGGAGGCCAAAGCTTCCCTCGGGCTGGTGCCCGGCCAAATGGGCGGCCAGGCACTGAAACTGGATATCACCCAGTACCTCGCGGGCGATGTGACGCTCACCAGTCCACGGGTGGACCTGGTACCCGGCAAAACCTACTTGTTCAAAGCATTTACCACCACAAATCCCGATTTCAGGCTGCTGGCCCGGAAGTACCACAAGGACGGCAGCGCCACCCTGGAGCAACTGCGGAACCCGCTGGAGCGGGCGGGCACTTCCCCCTTCACTGTGAGCGACGCGTTCAACAGCGGGGACACGACGACGGCGGTGCAGTACGTCTTCCGCTTCGCGTCCGCAGGCTCCTTCCAGATGGAGGGCGTCTACCTTGAGGCAGCGGACGACGTCCAGGTTCCACCGGCTGCGGCAGCGGGGCCCAACCTGATCCCCAACCCCGGATTTGCCGGCACCCAGCCGCAGCTACCCGCCTACTGGTCCCCGTATTCATCAGGGGCGCTGACGGCGGAGTCCGGGCGCGGCGAAGACGGGCGCGGCAGCTTCCTCTGGACCCGGATCGGGAACTACCAAAACGGTGAGGCGAAGTGGCAGTACCAGCCCATCCCCGTCACGGCGGACCGCTACTTCACCTTCGGTGCGGCCTACAAGTCGGACCGCCAACTGGACGTGGTGGCCGAGTTCGAGCTTGCGGGCGGCGGGCGCAGGTTCCGGAACCTGGAAACAATTCCACCGGCGGGGGACTGGACCACCATCAGCGAGGCGTTCCAGGTCCCGGACGGGGCAGCGACGGCGATGGTCACCTTGATTGCGCACGGCAACGGCACCACCGCGGTCCGCGACTATTCGCTCATCGACACCACCAAACAGGGGCCGCTGCGCTGGCAGGCGCCCATGGTCTCGATCACGTTCGACGACGGCTGGCAGTCGGTCTACGACCGCGCGCTGCCTTTGCTGGACAAGCATGGTTTCCGGTCCACCCAGTACGTCAATCCCAGCTCCATCGAGACGCCGAACTTCCTCACCGCCGCAGAGATCCAGCAGCTGCACCAGGCCGGGCATGAAATCGCGGCACAAAGCTACCAGCACGTCGACCTCACCACCCTGGGCACCGCCCGGCTCGACGACGAGCTGCGCAAAAGCGAGGATGCCCTGGCGGCCGCCGGGCTGCCCACCGATGACCTGGCGCCCCCGTACGGACGCTCCGATCCCCAGGTGGACTGGTACGCCGCCAAGTACTTCAAGATGGTGCGTGGGACGGGCGACGGCATCAACACCAGGCAGAACATCGACCCGCGGGACCTAAAGGTCCTCTACATCACCGACGTAACCGCCCCGGAGACCCTCAAGGAGGCACTCGCCGAGACCGCACGGTCTAACGGCTGGCTCATCCTGGTCTACCACCAGATCGCAGCCCCCGGTTCTCCGGGAACCCAGAAAAATAATATTGCGGCGGACAGGAGCACCATCACCAGCGACGTCCTCGCAACCCAGCTGCAGCTCATCGACGACAGCGGCATCCAGGTCAAACCGGTCGCCCAGGCGTTCGAGCAGTTGCAGGGCCCGTGACCACCGCCAGCCGGTGGAACGCGGCGCCTTCGCCACCCCACAGAAGGAGAAAGTCATGATCAGAACCAGATCCAGCCTGGCGCGGCACCGCGCCAGGCTCCTGACCCTCGGGGTGGCGGTGTGGGCCGTCGCGGCCGCTCTGCTGTCCCCCGCGGCCGCCAATGCCGCCGTGGACAACCCCGCCCCTACTCCGCTCGTTTCCTTCACCTTCGACGACGGCATGCAGAATGCCCTGACGCAGGCTGCCCCAACACTGAAGAAGTACGGGCTCACCGGCACCAGCTACGTCATCACCAATTGCGTGGGCATGACCGCGGTGCCGAACAACTGCCGCGCCAACACCGATGTCCCGTACATGACGTGGGACCAGATTGCCCAGCTCCAGAACACCTATGGCTGGGAAATCGGCTCCCACACCGTTGACCACCAGTGCCTTGTGAGCGTGGGCAACGACTGCCAGGCCACCAAGCTGACACCCGCCCAGGTGAATGCCGAGCTGGCCAACAGCAGGGCCGCGCTGGCGGCACACGGCTTCAACGCCACTGCCCTCGCCACGCCATACGGCGACTACGACATGACCGTGCTGGCCCAAATCGCCAAGTACTACAGCTCCATGCGCGGCTTCGCCGACGTGGGCAACAACATCTGGCCGCTCGGAGACCTCCTGCTCCACAACACCCCCGTGCAGGAAGTAACCACCCCGGTCTCCACCCTGAAGGCCAAGGTGGACGAGGCAATCGCGAACAAGACCTGGGCCATCTTCACGTTCCACGACATCAGGCCTTCGCCGAGCCAGACCCCGGACGACTACCAGTACGGCACGGCAGAGCTGGACCAGCTGGCCGCGTACGTGCAGACCAAGGTGGCGGCCGGCCAGATCAGGAACGTCAATATCAGCAAGGGCCTGGTCAACGGGAGCCCCAACATGCTTCCGAACCCCACCTTCAATAACGGCATCGCCGACGGATGGCGGACCGACGCACCGGCAGCGATCACCGCGGATGCCGGCAACAACGGAAGCTTCCCTGATTCCGCGAAGTCAGTGAAGCTGGTGTCCGGTTCCGCTGCAGGCCACCTGTTCTCGCCGAAGGTCCCCGTGACGGCGGCAACGACCTACCTGTATAAGGCCTTCCTCAACGTGGCAGCCATCTCCTCCGGAGAAGTGGGGTTCTACGTTGACGAGTACAACGCGGCCGGGCAGTGGATTTCCGGGCAGTTCCGCAAGCGGGAGAACAGCCGCTGGGTGGAGTCCATGAACTTCACCTACACCCCGTCCTCCACCAGTGTGGCGTCGGCCAGCCTGCAGGTCTACGTGACCGGCACCGGCATCACCGCCTACCTGGACAACATGCAGATGATGGCCCTTGGGGCGGCAGCGCCTCCCACCACGTCCCCGAACCTGGTGGCCAACGGCACGTTTGACGCCGGCATCGCCTCAGGCTGGAAGACGGACTCGGCCTCCACCATCCTGGCTGACGCCGGAAGCCACGGAAGCCCCGCCAACCCGGTGAACTCGGTGAAGATGGCCTCCACCACCGCCAACAAGCACCTGTTCTCGCCACAGGTGGCGGTGGCGGCCGGCAGCTACAAGATCGCCAGCTACCTCAACATCACGGCCCGCTCCAGCGGTGAGATGGGTTTCTACATTGACGAATACAACTCCGCCGGGCAGTGGATCTCCGGGCAGTGGAAGCTCGGCGTCTCCGCCGGCGGCGTGACCAATGTGGACCTGACGTACTCGCCGAGCAGCACCGCGGTGGCCAAGGCAAGCCTGCAGGTCATCGTCCAGGGCAATGCGGGCCTTCAGGCCTATTTCGACGACGTCCGCTGGACCAAGTCCTAACGGCACCTGGTCCTGGCAACGGGGAAGAAGACGAAGGATGGCCGGACGCCCGCACGCACTGACGGTGGTGCTGGTGTCCGCCCTCCTCGTCATCCTTGCTTCCTGTTCACCGCCCAAACCCGACGTGACGCTGGACCTGCTGCACGTTGACTGGCAGGACGTCCCCGGCGTCCGTGCCGGGGACAGCGGGCTGCAGGTCAGCCCCACGGCCAGGCGCATCGTGGAGCAAAACGGACAGGGAGGCCAGCCCAACCCTCCGCTCAACCTGGCCGGAACCCACCTGGTGGTCGGCCGGGATTTTTCGCTGAGTGCCACGTTCGCGGGCATCACCGCGGACGCAACGTGGGCCCTGTACGACCGGCCGCCCGTCATCGCGGACGAATTCCGTGTGGAGCCGGCGGGCCTGCGGCTTACCCTTCACGGCAACGATTTGGGGATCGCAGTCTTTGACGGTACCCAGAAGAAGGACGTGACCCAGCCGGTTCCCGTGCACGAGGAGCACGTGGCGGTGAAGGACACAGCGGCTCCGCTCTCGGTGCGCCGCTCCGGGGATACGTTGTCCATTGCCAGCGGCAGTGACACCCTCTCCTCGCTGCCCCTCGGGAAGGTTTTCTCGTCCGGGGAACTGTGGCTGGGATTCTCCAGCGACACCGGCGACTTCGACATCACATCGCTGAAGGCGGTAGCGCCCGGAGGCGCCGGCCTGCACACCTCGGGGGCAGCGGCGGCTGATGCCCAGCGTTCAGCCGACGGCCTCCAGGCACTGGCCGCCAAAACCCGTCCGGATTTCCTGGTTGGCGCCGCCGTGGCCCTCGGGCCCCTCACCGGTGACCAGGACTACGCGCGCGAATTCGTGGGAAATTTTGGCGCCCTCACCCCGGAGAACGCCATGAAGCCCCAATTCCTCTCCCCGCGGCAGGGCAGCTACACCTTCGAAGAGGCGGATGCCATCCTGGCCATCGCCCGGAGCAAAGGCATGGCGGTGCACGGTCACACCATTGCCTTCACGGAAGCCATGCCCCGCTGGATGCAGGAGCTGCCGGCCGGCTCGGACGCGGAGCGACGAGCCAGCGGCGCGGCGCTGCTCGACTATGTCACCACAGTGGTGACGCACTTCAAGGGGAAGCTGGCGTCGCTTGATGTGGTGAACGAGCCGTTCGACGTCAACCAGGGAACCGCCATGCAGCAGAACATCTGGTACCGCGTCTTCGGTCCGGGCTACCCGGCAGTGGTCTCGAAGGCTGTCTACGCAGCGGACCCGGAGGTCAAGCAATACATCAATGAGAACGGTGCCGACGTGCCGGGGCGGCGGCAGGACGCCCTGCTCAAACTCATCCTGGACACGAACGCGCAGGGCGGGCATATCTACGGTGCAGGCCTGCAGGCCCATGTCTATGACCTCAGTACCGATGCCATCTCCGCCGATGACCTCAGCAGTACGCTCAACCGTTTCGGGAGCGCCGGGCTGCATGTCCGCATCTCCGAAAATGACGTCACGGACCAGCAGGGGACAGACGCCCAGGCGAGGCAGTACGCCACAGTGCTGGCCACCTGCCTTCACTCTCGTCCCTGCGTCTCCTACACCACCTGGGGCGTCGACGACCGCTACGACTGGTGGATCGACGACGACGGGAGCCTCCGGCAGGGCCACGACCACCTGTTCAATGACGGGAAGCCAACGCCGGCCTATGACGCCGTAAAGCGTGCCCTCAGCGGCTGACCAGTCGGCTGACCGGTCAGGGCAGCGCAGCGGGGCAGAGCCGGTTCAGGCGGCCTGGCGGAGCGCCCGGCGTGCCACCGCGTTCCTGCGCGCCGCGCCCAGCATGTCCAGGGTCAGCAGGACCAGGGCCAGCCACACTACGCCGAATCCGATCCAGCGCTCAACGGTCATGGCTTCACGGAACACCAGCAGGGCCACCAGGAACTGCAGGACGGGCGCGAAGTACTGGAGCAGCCCGATGGTGGTCATCGGCAGCCTGCGCGCGGAAGCGCCGAAGAAGAGCAGCGGGACGGCGGTGATCACGCCGGACGCCAGCAGCAGCCAGAAGTGCCCGGCGCCCTGGGACGTGAGCGTCGAACTGCCGCCCGCGGCCAGGACTACCATGGCCACGGCGGCCAGCGGGGCGAGCACCATGGTTTCCACGCTGAGGCTGGTGATGGCATCCACTTTCGATCCCACCCGGTTCTTGACGAACCCGTACAGGCCAAAGCTGAACGCCAGCGTCAGGGCGATCCACGGCAGCTTTCCGTAGGAGTAGGTCAGGACGCCCACGGCCGCGAAGCCGACGGCGACCGCGGCCCACTGCAGGGGCCGCAGCCTTTCCTTGAGGACCAGCACGCCCAGCAGGACCGAGACGAGCGGGTTGATGAAATAGCCCAGCGACGTTTCCACGGCCTGGCCGGTGGTCACGCCATAGGTATAGGTCAGCCAGTTGATGGCGATCAGGAAGGCGGCCAGCGCCAGGGAGCCAAAGACCCGGCGGTCCTTCAGTGCCGCGGCCAGCACCCGCCACGTCCTGGTGACCGTGATCAGCAGTGCGCAGAACAGGAGGGACCACACCACGCGGTTGGCGACGATTTCGACGGCGCCCGCCGGCATCAGGATGAAGAAGTACAGGGGGAGCAGCCCCCACAAAACGTACGCACCGATGCCGAACAGCATTCCCGCCGTCGTGTCCTTGGCGACGGCCTTGGGGCCTGCCGGTGCCGGGGCCCCTGCTGAGGGGCCGGCCGCGGGGGGAGCGGCGGCTGCCGGGGTGGCGACGGGCGTGGCTGGGGAGGTTCCTTCTGGCATGGGCACGCTCTCAATAACAGCATCAGCCGGGCAGGTATTCCAGCAGGCAGGCGGCAATCCGGAAAATAGTCAGTAGGCTTGCTTTCATGACACGAGCGCCTTTGCCGGAACCCGCCCCATGAGGCTCCGGCGCAGCAATGCCTCTGGCCGCGGCTACCGCAGGGTGGCCGCCGGCAAGGGCTTCAGTTACCGGGACCTGGATGGCTCCACCCTGCCGCCCGGTCCCCTCCGGGACCGGCTGGAAAGCATCGGCATCCCGCCGGCATGGACCGACGTGTGGATTGCACCTTTTGAGAACGGCCACATCCAGGCCACCGGGGTGGACGCGGTGGGCCGCCGCCAGTACATCTACCATCCGGAGTGGCGCGAGCGTAAGGACCGGGTGAAGTTCGACCGCTCGCTCCAGTTGGCGGAGTCGCTGCCCGCAGCCCGGCGGCGGGTCACCATGGACCTGCGCAGTGAAGGCTTTACCCGGGACCGCGTCCTGGCGGGGGCCTTCCGGATGCTGGACAGCGGATCGCTCCGGGTGGGTTCTGAGCGGTACACCAATGAGAACGGCAGCCGCGGCCTGGCTACGCTCCTGTGCGCCCACGTCCAGGTGCGCAAGGACCGGATCCTGCTGCGCTTCCCGGCCAAGAGCGGCAAGGACTGGGAGTCCGAAATGCGCGATCCCGATCTCGCTGTCCTGCTGCGCCTGCTGAAGCGCCGCGGTTCCAACGCCCGGCTCCTGGCCTACAAGGAGGGCCGGACCTGGCGCCCGGTCACCAGCGCGGACATCAACGCCTACGTGAAGGAGCGCACCGGGTCCGATTTCACGGCCAAGGACTTCCGGACCCTGCGCGGGACGGTGGCGGCCGCCGAAAGCCTGGCCCGCAGCGGCCCGCAGCGCACCGCGGCCAAACGCAAGCGCGCCATCAGCCGGGCCATGTACGACGCCGCGCAGACGCTGGGCAATACCCCGTCCATTGCCCGCAAGAGCTACGTGGACCCGCGGGTGGTTGACCACTACCACGACGGCGAAACCATCGATCCGAAACGGCTGGACTCCGCGGAAGCCGAACTGCGCGCACTGCTGTACCGCGAAGGCAAGGTGGTGGCCCTGGCCGCGAACTAGAATGGGGGACTGTGCACTGCACCATGCTGCGCACCCGGCATTGATCACGAGCAGGACCAGTTCAGAAGGGCTTCCGGTGTCCAACCAGAGCGAAACCGCCGCCAACCGTCCCCTCCGCGTTGCCATCGTCGGCGCGGGACCGGCAGGAGTCTATGCTGCGGACATCCTCACCAAGTCCAGCGGGGTGAAGGACGGCGACTTCCAGGTCAGCATCGACCTTTTCGAGGCCTACCCGGCGCCCTACGGCCTGATCAGGTACGGCGTGGCCCCGGACCACCCCCGGATCAAGGGCATCGTCAATGCCCTGCACAAGGTCCTGGACCGCGGCGACATCCGCTTTCTTGGCAACGTGACCTATGGCCGGGACCTCACGCTGCACGATTTCCGTGCGTTCTATGACGCGGTGATCTTCTCCACCGGTGCCGTCAAGGACGCGGACCTGGACATCCCGGGCATCAGCCTGAAGGGCTCCTTTGGCGGGGCGGACTTTGTTTCCTGGTACGACGGCCACCCGGACGTCCCACGCGAGTGGCCCCTTGAAGCCAAGGAAATCGCCGTCATCGGCAACGGGAACGTGGCCCTGGACGTGGCACGCATGCTGGTTAAGCACCCCGAGGAGCTGCTCACCACCGAGATCCCGGACAACGTCTACCAGGGCTTGAAGTCCTCGCCGGTCACCGACGTCCACGTCTTCGGCCGGCGCGGCCCGGCCCAGGTCAAGTTCACCCCGCTGGAGCTGCGCGAGCTCAGCCACATGGAGGACGTGGACATCGTCCTGTACCCGGAGGACTTTGAATTCGACGAAGCCTCGGATGAGGCCATCCGCACGAACAACCAGGTCAAGACCATGGTGAACACGCTCACCAACTGGCTGGTGGAAGAACACGCCGAGTCCGAGAACCCGTCCTCCCGCAGGTTGCACCTGCACTTCCTGCACAACCCCGTAGAAGTGCTCGACGACGGCGCAGGCAAGGTGGGCGGCATCAAGTTTGAGCGCATGCAGTTGGACGGGACCGGGAATGCGAAGGGCACGGGGGAGTATGTCGAGTACCCCGTCCAGGCCGTCTACCGTGCCATCGGCTACCACGGCTCGGCCTTGGATGAACTGGAATACGACGCCAAGCGCGGGGTTATCCCCAACGAGGGCGGCCGCGTGCTGGATGCCGAGGGCAACCCCGTCCCGGGCGTCTACACCACGGGCTGGATCAAGCGCGGGCCCGTGGGGCTGATCGGGCACACCAAGGGTGATGCACTGGAGACCATCGGCTTCCTGCTGGAGGACCGGCTGAACCTCCCGGCGGCCCAAAACCCGGATCCGCAGGCCATCATCGACCTGCTCGAAGAGCGCGGCATCGAATACACCACCTGGGAAGGGTGGAACAAGCTCGATGCCCACGAAGCGGGGCTGGGCGCAGCCTGGACCGGCCCGGAGGGCCTGGACCATGTGGTGCGCGAACGCATCAAGGTGGTGCCGCGCGAGGACATGATCCGCATCTCGCGCGACTGAGCCCTATCCGGGACTTTGTGCCCTGTCCCGTGAGCCGTATTCGAGTTAATCTGATTAACATGAATATGGCCGCGGCAAAGAGCCGAGCCTACGATTCGCCCAAGCGGGCTTCTTCCGCCGCCCAAACCGGGCGCCGGATCCTGCAGGCCACCGAAGACCTCTTCGTTGAGCGGCCGCTGAGCGAGGTCACGCTCAATGCAGTGGCGGAACGGGCCGGCGTGACAGTCCAGACCGTCATCCGCAGGTTCGGTGACCGGGCAGGCCTTATCGGCGCCTGCGCCAAGGCCGCGATGGACCGGGTGGGCAGCCAGCGCAACGCCGCTCCACCCGGCGACGTGCCGGCCGCCGTCGACAATCTCCTGGAACACTACGAAACCACCGGGAGCCTGGCCCTCAAGCTGCTGGCCGAGGAGCAGGCTTCACCCGAGCTCGCGCGGATCACCGAGGACGGCCGCAACCTGCACCGCAAGTGGTGCGCACGGGTCTTCGCCCCCTTCCTGGACCCCGTGTTCCTGGCAAGCCTGGAGGGCAGCCAGGACCGCGACCGCCGGCTGGCCCAATTCGTCGCACTTTGCGACGTCTACACCTGGAAGCTGCTCCGCCTCGACGCAGGGCTCAGCCGCGGCCAGGTGGCACAGTCCCTGCTCGAAATGCTGGAACCCTTCACCCGGAGGTCCTGATGTCCACCGTCCTTGCCTACACCTCACCCGCCATCGGCCACTTGTTCCCGATGGTTCCGCTGCTCCAGGAGCTCAAGGCCCGGGGCCACGCAGTCCATGTCCGCACCCTCCGCCGGCAGGTTCCCGTGCTCCGTAGGGAAGGGTTCCAGGCCGAACCGGTGGATGAGCGCATCCTGGCACTCGAAGCCACCGATTACCGTGCCGGAAACGCGAAGGCCGCGCTCGCTTCCAGTGTGGAAACGTTCACGGCCCGCGCCCGCTTTGATGCTCCCGACCTGCAAAAAGCCATCGACGCTGTTCGTCCGGACCTGCTCCTGGTGGACATCAACGCATGGGGCGCCCGCATCCAGGCTGAGTCCTCCGGCTTGCCATGGGCCACTTTCAGTCCGTACACGCCGCCGCTGCAGTCACGGGGGACACCCCCGTTTGGCCCCGGGCTCGCCCCCATGTCCGGTCCGCTCGGCATGGCCAGGGATGCGGTGGTGCGGCGCCTGGTGATTGGCGCCGTCGAAAAGTTGATGCTGCCGCGCATCAACTCCCTGCGGGCGGAACTGACCGGCGGCAGCCTTCGTGCGGTCAGCGGTGCGGATGACATGTTCCGGACCGCCCCGCTCATGCTCGTTGCCACATCCGAACCATTCGAGTACCCGCATCCTGACTGGGGTCCGGACGTGCGCACGATCGGCGCGCTCCAGTGGGAGCCGCCCGGGGAACCTCCCGCCTGGCTGCGGGACGGAGCAGATCCTGTCGTGCTGGTAACCACCTCCTCCGAATACCAGGCAGACCAAGCCATTGTCAGGGCCGCGTTGGCCGGCCTCGCTGCCGAACCCTTCACCGTGGTTGCCACCGTGCCCGCGGCGGAAGCCGGATCGGCCGGCGCGAACCGGGCATCCGGGACCGACGGCTTCGGGCCGGTTCCCTCCAATGCCAGGCTGGAGCATTTCGTTTCCCACGGCCCGGTCCTCGACCATGCCGCTGTCGCCATCACCCACGGCGGGATGGGGGCAACGCAGAAGGCACTCTCCAAAGGGGTGCCCGTGGTGGTGGTTCCCTTCGGCCGCGACCAGCACGAGGTTGCGGCACGGGTGGTGGCCGCAGACGCCGGGGTACGGCTCAACCGGAAACACCTCACCCCCGAGCGGCTCCGGACCGCCGTTCACCAGGCGCGGACCAAAGCCCCGGGCGCGCGGCGGGTCGCCCAAGGCTACGCTGCCGCAGGCGGTGCGGCAGCAGGAGCGGATGCCTTGGAGGAGCTGGTCCGCGTACACCCATGACACCGGGTTTTTGTCCGGCTATGCTGGCTTGGCCACCCCCAGCCCTGCAAAGCAGGGCAAAAATTCCGGACCGGGAGTTCGATGACGAACCTGCTCCATCCTGAACCCCGCCAGCGCGCCGCGCTGGCCGGCCACGAGCGCCTGGACGGTGCC
>Ga0308170_10002873_pt1 | contig 14480 bp, 15 predicted proteins | sample PhyBR2_2_FD_202136 | JGI IMG/M metagenome (GOLD analysis project Ga0308170, IMG submission 202136) | Phyllosphere microbial communities from UC Gill Tract Community Farm, Albany, California, United States - DLSLSB.R2 | ecosystem: Host-associated > Plants > Phyllosphere > Unclassified | place... | reverse complement strand
GGGGAGGGAGGGCGAGGGCGAGTCGGACGATGTCAAATGCGAGGCGGGGTCGGCGAACGAAGGTGGAGGGGGGGAGAGGGACGAGGATCGGGAGGGAACAGGTCAGCTTCTGTGCACGGCGCACGCCCTAACATAGGCTGCGAGGGACGCACCTCGATCTCGAGAACCCTGCAAGCCGAGGACAGATCTAGAGTGTGCGGCTGACTGCCTGCTGCTGCGCGAAGAGGGTCGGCCTGGCTCGCGACGCAGGACCCGACGGGCGAGGTTGGCGAGGGCGGGCGGCGCGGGTGCGGGTGGCTGCAGCTGCTGGGCGACGGTGCACGCTGACTGTGCTGCTGGTGGTGGTCGACCGTGAGGCGAGCGGGGCGGGCGGGCGGGTAAGACGAACGGGAGGCGGTGCAAGGAGCGCGAGGCGGCGTGGGGCGAGCTCGAGGCGGCGTGCGAGCTGGGCGTCGGTCTCTGCTGAGCTGTGTCGGTGCACGCCCTCTGATGGTAGAGGTGCGGCGGTCGTGTGAGGAGCTCGAGAGGAGCGACCGCATCATCGCCTTCGCCCGGCTCGTCTCGTCCGGGCCTCGGCCTCACCTCCTTGGCGACGCGCCTCTCCTGCTCGACGGCTTCTTTCGTGCGAGTTGCAATCTGCAATCTCGGGCTCTCCCTCGCGCAATCGAGTAGAGCCAAAGTGAGACACGCGCGGACGGATCCCTCGTCGTGAGCGGATGTACATGAGCGCGGAGAGGGCTGCGACGTCGGACGGCCGTGCTGCGGCGGCGCTGCAGACGCGCTCGTTTGGCTGAGCGGTGCGTGAGCGGATGCAGCGCAGCCCGAACCCGCGCGCATAAGCCGGGGTAGCGGAGGCCGCTCCCGTCATCAGCTTCCGGACCCCGAGGTCAAACTCGGGCTTGCTCTCGCCCGCTCTCCCAGCTCACCTCAGCCCCTCGTCAGCCTCTGAGCACCTCGAGCACCTTCAGCACCGACTCCGCTCGCCCCTCCGCCCAGCCTCGACCCAGCGCGAGCCCGCGCGAGCCACCTCATCCTCCTCGACCCGCTCCTTCGGTCACCGACTCCCTCCTCCGCACCAGGCCCGTCCAGCCATGACGGCAGCACACCCTCGCACCTCGACCTCGTCGTCCAACTCGTCCGTCTACTCGGTCGTCGACCACGACAAGGAGTGGCTCCCGCCGCTCGTCGCAAAGTACGGCGCCTCGGCTTCGACCGCCTGGCTCGAGAACCGCTACGCCGTGTGGCGCTCGCCCTCGCACATGCAGAGCAACCCGCGCGTCCAGGGCTACCTCGCACGCGGCAAGTTCTACTTCGCGTGGGGCCCGCCCATCTGCCGCGCCGACCCGGACATTCGCCGCAGCGTCGCGCACGAGTTCCTCGAGTGGGCCAAGAAGGAGAAGCACCGCCGCGTCGTCTGGTGCATCATCGACACCGAGTTTGCCGACATGCTCGGCAAGGACTTCGAGTGGAGCGTCCTGAGCTGCGTGCGCGAGGATGTCCTGCGTGCGTCCTCCATCCCTCCCCTCGTCGCGCTCCCTCGGCTCTTGCCGCTTGCTGACTCGCTCCATTTGCCGTGCACGCAGACCCCGACATCAAAAAGCTCGAGCACAAGGAGGTCCGCCACAACATCCGCCGCGCCGAGCGGGCTCACGTCAAGTACGACGAGATCCGCCTCAAGGCGCCCCAGTTCCACCCGCCCGACGACCTGCGCGAGGAGATCGACGCCGGTCTCAAGCGGTGGCAGGAGCACCGGCACGGGACCCAGATTGCGGCGGTGCGTCCTCTCCTCCTCGCCTCGTCTCGATGCTCTCGGCCGAGCAGCGCTGACTCGTCGTCGCTCTCTGCGCGCAGGCGGGCCTCTTACCGTGGCTCGACGCACAACACCGCCGCTACTTCCTCGCACGAGACGAGCACAAGGTGCGCTCGCTCGTCCCTGCTCGCCCCACTCGTCCTCGCGCCCGGCTGACGCTCGTGCCTCCTCCACCGCTCGCAGAAGGTCGTCGCCGTCTGCGTCCTCGCCTCGATCGCGCACGACTCGTACCAGATCAAGCACGCCGTCACCTTTGTGCGCTCCCTTCCTCTCCTCGCCGAGCCGCCTCGAGCTGAAGCTGACCTTCTCTCGAGCTCGTCCTCTTCCTCGCCCGCTCGCAGCCCGAAGCACCCGGCGGCACCTCGGAGGGTCTCCTCGGGCACGTCATCCGTGAGATGCAGTTCGAGGGCCGCAACGGCCTCACGTTCGGCGCGTCGGCCGCCGAGGAGGTCGAGCCCGAGTACAACCTCGGCGGGTGGAAGATCCGCATGCTCGGCAAGGCGTACAAGAAGATCGTCGCCCGGTACGGCCTCGCCAACCGAGGGCAGTTCCGCGCCAAGTTCGGCACCGAGGACGAGCCGCTCCACGTCGCGTACCCGAAGGGCGGGTTCGGGTTCGCCGGCCTCGTCGCCCTCATGAAGATGATGAAGGTCTAGCGGGACCTCGTCTCTCACGTCGTCCCGAGCATCGTCTCGGCGCCGTCGATCGCATCGAGGAGCGGCGCCGTCCAGGCGCTCGGCTCTTCCTCTCTCCCTCCTCCCCTCTCGATACCCCTTTCCCCCGGTCCCGCCTCGTACTCGGCCCGCAGCCTAATTTCAGGCCTCCCCCCTCACCTTCTCAGTACATAGACGGACTCGCCCCTTAGTTACCCCTACACTCGCGCTCGCGTCGCCCTCTCTCTGTTCCCCCTCCCGCATGTTCCTTCCCCTTGCGCTCCTGTACATGACCCCCTCGAGTAGCTCGCGACGCTCAAGCCTCTTTACCCATCCTGTCTCTTGCTCTTTGCGAGTCTGAGCGAGTCGTGACTGCTCGAGAATAGCCGCGACGAGCGAGGGGAAGAGGATCGAGCGCGCTCTCGAGCTTGCGGGCGAACTCGCACTCCACCTCGCTCGAGCAGGCCTGCTCCTGCAGCCTCGAGCAGTGAAGAGAGCTTGTCCGAGGAAGGAGCGAACGAGCCGCTCGACGTTGCATGCGGGCTTGCGGCGGCCGCTCGGGCGTGTGGCTGCAGCTTGCACCGCTGTGCGCCAAGCTAGGCAGCAGCTCGCGCCCCCAGCGCTTGTCGCCTAGAAGTGTCGAGAAACGCAGTGCTTCTCGATAGGAAGCGAAGGCTGCAGGCCAAGGCCGAGACGCAGCAGCAGCGCCCGAGAGGAGCCAAGCCTGTTCGCGCCGGGCGAGGCGGGCGAGGGGAGCTCGAGAGGGAGCGCCCCTAGTCAAAGGTCGAGCGCTACTCGACTGAGAGTAGCTCGGTGCCTCGACGAGCAGGAAAGAGCGAAGCTGAGGCGAGTGGAAGCTGGTCGAGCGCCGAGGAGGACGAGGAAGGAGGAGCGGCGAGAGACGACTCGGCGGCCGCTCTTGGTGGGGGGCTGCGAGGGAGCATGGTCCTTGAGTGCAAGACAGCAGTGCAGCGGTGCCAGCTGAGCGACGAGGCGGGGCTTCGTCAGCGGCTCGGCAAGGGAAGAGCGAGGGAACCGTCTCGAGGCGAAGCGGCGGCAGCTCGTCGTCCTCGTCCGCACCCAGCTCACCACCAGCAGCCACCGCACTCCAGCCATGCCTCGCCAGACTCGCTCGTCCCGCCCCGCAGCCCGCCCTGCGCCCGCCCCGGCCCCTCAGCAGAAGCGCCAGGCGTCGACCTACGCCGCCCCTCCTCCCGCCCACGCTCCTCAGCACGCCGCCGCACCCCACGCTCCGGCGGCTGCTGCGCCCTCGGCCGGTGGTGGCATGCTCAGCCAGGTGAGCTCTCCCCTGCCCTTGTCCAGGCGCGGCATCCTCGAGCGGCGAGCGGCTCCCTCTCCTCCGCCCGACCCGGCCTCTCGCTCTCGCCGGTGGCGCTGCACCCGAGCATCGCCCGCGAGCTCGCCCCAGCAGCTCTCCCTTCTCCTCGTGACCGTCACTGACTCGCCTCTCTTCCCCTCGCGCGCAGATGGCCTCGACCGCGGCCGGTGTCGCCGTCGGCTCGACCGTCGGCCACGGCCTGAGCAGCATGCTCTTCGGCGGCGGCAGCTCGCACCAGCAGGTCCAGGAGGCACCCGCGGCTCCGGTCGAGCAGCAGACGTTCCAGCAGGCACGGATGGGCGGCGCGTGCGAGCTCCAGGCCAAGGGTGCGTCGGCGCCTTCCTCCCTGCCCTCTCCTTCTACCTAGCGGCTCGCGGCTCGATCCTCGAGCAGCAGAGCTCGTGCGCGAGCTGCTTCTCGTGCACGGTCGCCCAACGTGGCGGTACAGACCTCCATGGGCAGACACTGACCTCTCGTCGTCGTTCGCCCGCAGACTTTGTCTCGTGCCTCAACGCGACGGGCAACGACGCCCAGTCGTGCACCTACTACCTCGACATGCTCAAGCAGTGCCAGGCCGCCGCCGCGCCGTACTAGGCGTCGTCGCCGCTGTGCCGCCGTCTCGGGTTTTCTGGTCGAGGGGCGAAGGAGAGAGGGTGCGAGGGGCGGTCCTGTTCTGATTCTACACTCGCATGCTCTACTCGCAATTCAATGGTTCTCCACGGTCGTGTCGGACCTCTCGAGAGCAGCTCAGGCTTGTGTTGGAGCGAGGTACAGCGTCCTCGCCGCTCCACCTCGTCGCCGCGGGCCTCTGGACGGCTCCCTCTCCTCGTCTCGCCTCGCTGCAGCGCTCTTGCACCTCTGAGCGCACCGACTTCGCCCTTTCTACGGCCCGCCGCGTTCATCAGTCCCCCACCGCCCTTGACCGCGCCACTGCGACTTCATCGCCTCGCCCTCGCCTCTCGACCTCTCCAGCATCCGCCACTGCTCAAGGTGAGTGTAGTCTCTTCCAGATTTCTCTGAGTACTTCTCGCAAGGGTCTCGCAAGGCGGCAGGCCGGCAGGACGGAACGCGGACGATGGGGAGCAGCCGCCTTGCGAGGTCGGGCCGAGAAGCAGCTTGTCGTGCCAACCTCGCCGGTCCGGCGGGCCGAGCGACTGCCTCGACAGCAGGCAAGGAGTCGAAGGTTCCGGCTGGGCTGGAAGCCGTCGCTGGATGGCTCGGCGGGACGCCCTTCTCGGACCTCTCCTCGCCGTCGTCGGCTGGGCACACTCCCACTTCACTCCGAGCAGCCAGGCTGACTCTTCTTTCCTTCCTGCCGCAGCACAACAAGCATCTGCGACGAGCCTCCAGCCCTCGACCCTCGCTTCGTCCTCGAGCCTTCTGCGCACCGCCTCGCCGACCATGGCCATCTCGCTCGACCCCTCGGCTCTCCCTCCCTCTGCGCCTCCAACCCTCCTCGCCACCCTCCGAGCCTACACCCGTCTGCTCGAGACCCGCCGCGCCCTCCAGGCCGAGCTCGACTCGGCCCTGTCGTCCTTCCTCTCCGGCTCTCCAACCCCTCTCCCGCCCTCCGACCCTCTCGCCGCCGCCACCGCCGACGCCCCGACGCCCGCCGCCGCCGCCGCCGCCGACGCACCCGCACCCGCAGCGAATGCCCTCTCGACGTGCGCGAGCGAGGCGATCCGCCCGCCGTCGCAGCCCGAACTCGCGCAGGCGCTCCAAATCGGGTTCGGCGGCCTCGTCGAGCTCAAGGAGGAGGCGCGCTTGCTCATGGCGCAGCTCGGCGACAAGTGGGCGAGGGACGATTTGAGGAGGGTCGTCGAGCGGGTCGAGGGGTGGGAGAGCGAGAGGATGCGGGCGGTGAGTCGGCACGGTCCTCCTCTCGGCGCCGAGCGGGTCGTGCGCTTGTCCTCCTTGAGGATGAACCCGACACGCTCTCGTTGTTCGACGAGAACCGTAGCTGACGTGAGGCCCTCCTGCAGACGCTCGAGCGAGATCAGATGCGCCGCCTGTCGACCCTCGAGCCCGAGCTGGACTTTGCCTCCTCGGTCGCCGAGAAGAATGCCCTGTGCGTCCGCCTTTCCTCCTTTTCTCGTCTCTCTTACCGGCTCGCACTGACTCGCTCTCTGAGCTTGACCCAGTCGCGACTCCCTCGCAGCGCAGGTGCAGGAGGAGGTGCAGGAGATCCACGCCGAGATTGCCGAGCTGAGCGCAGCAGAAGCGGACGACGAGTTGGGAGCGGCGCAATGAATGACTCCTTTGCAAGATCTCGCAGCAGCAGGAAAGACGAGAGAGTCTGAGAAAAGAAGACGTCGTCGCACGACTCGTCTCGCTACAGCTCCAAGCTCCATCGGCCTCTCTCGCTCCCGCTCAGCCTCGACGCTTGCTCGCCGGGCTGCCCTCGCCCTCGTCGCCCGCCTTACGCTTGACCGAGATGCTGAGCTTGGCGCCGCCGCTCGGGCCGGGCGTCGCGCCCTCGCCCTGCACCGCGCCGCCCGTCGCCGGCGAGAAGCTGCGCACGGGCGCAAAGCCGCGCCGCGCCGTCGGCTCGGGCGTGCCGCTCGCGCCTTGGGACCCGCTCGCCTCGGGCAGCGGGAGCGAGCGCATCGGGATGTCGGAAAAGACCGAGGCGGGGCTGGCGCCATTGCGAGCCGAGGGACCGGGCGAGACGACGGGCTTGCCCTTGCCGCGCGCCGTCTTCTCGATGCGCGAGACGCCGCCGAGCGTGTCGCGGTGGACCGGCGCTGAGCTGCGCGAGGGGGGAGAAGAGAGAGGGGGAGGGAGAGGGAGAGGAGGGGAGGGGAAGAGGGACAAGGTCAGCGTCAGCGTCTTCCGGCGTGCGAGGCGAGGGGGAGCCAGAAAGGCCGTGAGAGAGAGCACGCACTTGTTGTTGCCGACGCCGAGGATCATCGTCGCCGAGCCCGTCATCTCGGCCCGAGCAGCAAACGCCGCCGCGGTCGAGAGCGGCGTGTCGCCCGCCGCCATGGCCTCCTGCTTCTTCTCGTTCTCGATCTTCTTGAGGCGCTTGTCGGTCTTCTTGGCGCCCGAGCCGTGCCCGTGGAAGTCGTAGTTGAGCTGCTTCCAGGCCTGCGAGCAAAGAAACGAAGGAGGGTCAGTCGGGGAGCCGGCACGAGCACAAAGCGTGAGCGAGCCGGGAGAGACCGAGACGCACCTCCTTGGGCGTCAGGTCGCGGCCGAACTCGTCGTGGTACGTGAGGTTGACGACGGGCTTGTAGTTTGCGAACGCCTGGAGCGAGGCTTGAGCGTCGCGCTGCTCGCGCATGCGGTTCTCGTACTCGCGCTGCTGCTGGTCCTTCTTGTCGCCGGCCAAGCGGCTCTCGACGCGCTCGCGCTCGCGGTCATCGGCCCGCCGGCGCTGCGACGCGAGCCACGCCTCGCGCTCCTTGAACTCCTTCTCGCGCGCGATCTCCTCGGGCGTGCGCGGCTTGACGAGCCCTTGGTGCCGCAGGAGCGACAAGGTCGACGCGAGGCCGCGCGAGACGAGCTGCTCGCCGCCGGTCGTGGCGAACGAGTCGTCGTCGTCGACGGCGTGCTGGACGTCGGGCTTGACGTCGGCCGCCTCGACCGCGCCGTTCGCGATCGCCGCCTCGTCGTTGTCGCCGTCCTGCATCTGCGCGTCCTCTTCACCGTCCTCGCGCGCAGGGCCCCACCCGCTCGTCGGCGCCGCCGTAGCGTCGAGCTCGGACAGCGGGACGTCGACCTCCTCGGCCTTGACCCGCGGCGCGACCGACGCTGCGCCGGCGGCGGCGCTCGTCGCAGCAGCCGCAGCCGACTCCTCGCGCTTGACGCGCTCCTGCTTGTCGGCGTCGCGCTGCGCGCGCTCCTGCGCCGCCGTCGCCGCGAGCGAGATGTTGCGGACAAACTCGGACGTGTCGTCGAGGACGAGCACGTCGCCCTCGTCGTCCTCGTCCTCGGTGGAGCGCGCGGCTCGCGGCAACGACGTGAGCGCGTCGCCGTCCTCGTCCTCCTTCTTGACGACCGAGTCGTCCTCGACGGCGGGCGTAGGCGTCGGCGCGGCGGCCGCGCGCGCCTTCATCTCCTTGATCTTCTGCTTGGCGACGTCGCGGCGCTGTCGGGCGAGCGCAGCTTGAAGGTCGTCGTCGTCGATGAGGTTGGTCTCGTCGAGCGAGACGCGCTCGATCTGCCGAGGAGCTGCGAGTGCGCCGTCGACGTCCATGGCCTGCGCCGCGCCCTCGTCGTCGTCGGCCATGGTCGTCGTGCGCATCGGGCGCTTCTTCTTCTTCTGCGATGCGGCGGCGAGCGGAAGTCAGCATCGTCTTCGAGGAGGCAAGGCGAGTTTCGCAAGAGGGGGAAAGGGGACGCACCTTGGGCTTCTTGAACCCGGGCTCGCCCTCCTGGAGGTAGTCGGTGTTGAACGTCTCTGCGCGCAGGGCAAGGACAATCATCAGCAACGTTTCGAGAGAAAGGTGAAGCTTGAGCGAAGGGTGAGCTCACTGGTGTAGTCCATCGAGAGCTTGATCTTCTCGCGCTCGCCGGCGTCGTCGCGTCCGGCGCCGTCGACAGCGCGGCCCTTGCCCTTGGCCGAGGGCGCACTCGCTCCGAGGCGGAAGCCGTCGTCCTGCTGCGCGTCGAAGCCGTCGTCGTACTTGCTGAGCACGCCGCGAGACGAGCCGGGCCCGCCCTCGAACTCGGCGTCGTCGTAGCCGGTGTAAGTCTGCGTGCCCTTCTTCTTCTGCTCGAGGGCGTGCTTGGTCTTGGCGTTCTCGGCGAGGTTGACGTTGTGCAGCTCGTCGTCTGCGGGCGGGCAGGCGGGCGAGCGAGTGAGTCAGCGAGCCGCCGCAGAGTCGGCGGCGAGAGGGAACGAGAGGAAGAGGACGCACCCTCATCGTCGAGCACGCGCGAGTCCTTGAGCGTCAACACGACGTCCTCGCCCTCGTCGAACGCCTCGGCGCCGTGAGCGACCTTGAGCCCGGCGAGGTCCTCCTCGCCGTACTTGCTCGCTCGACCGCGCTCCTCCTCCTCGGCGAGCCGGTCCGCCTCGGCCTCCTCGCGCGCGCGCTTGGCCGCAAGCTCCTTGGCGCGCTTCTTCTGCCGCTTGATCCACGCCCGGTTGTCCTCGCCCTCGGGCGCGTCCTCCTCGAGCTTGACCCGCGCCGCCGCCTCGTCGGCGTCGCCGAGCCCGCGCCCGACGAGCTTGCGCTGCCGGTCCTTCTGGTTGCGAGCGCGGTCGAGACGGTCCTTGAGCGCTTGGGCGTCCTTGTCCTTCTGCTCGGCCTCGCGCTGCTTGGCGTAGTTGTCCTCGGCGAGCGCGTCGCCGTCGAGGCGAGCGTCGGCGCCGGCCGAGGTGGTCGGGTCGGCGATGGGCTTGAGGCCGAGCGAGACGCGGATCTTGTTGGTCTCCTCGAGGGAGATGGACTCCTTCCACTGGCCGGATTCAGCCATGGCGGGGAGGAGGTGGTCGTGGGGTGGAGGAGGCGGCGATGAAGGCCTTGCGGCCTGGCGGGTGGAAGGCGGGTGCGCCGAGGGAGGTCGTGGAGGTAGTCGCAGTCGATCTGGGGTGCACCGGCGGCTGCTTGGCGAGTGTGTGTCGAGGCGAGCGCGACGAGGCGATGAGGTCGGGGTGGCTCCGAACAAGTCCGTGCGAGTGGCGCGCGGGCGGCGACTCGTGCAGCGCTGGGTACGCTCGAAGTGATGTCGAGTCGCACAGAGGCTGTCGCTGTGAGCGAGCCGTGGGTGGAGGACGGACAGAGGGGGCGGCGGAGCGAGGTCAAGGTCAAGTCGGCGCTCGCTAATCCTCATTACGTTTGCATTAGCAGGAGTCGCGTTCGACTTTCTGCCGGACGGGCGACCTTGTGCGATGCGCAAATGCGTTCTAGTACATCGAGAGACATCTATAAAGAACGGACAGCGGCTGCAGAGCCGCCTTCCACACCCTCCTCCGCCTCGTCGACCCGGCTCGACGCCGACGACGACAGCCTTGACATCCTGCTCCGCCCGCTCGACCAAGCCCGAGCGTCGAGCAGCCCGCATGCTCTATGCGATCTCCTCGGCCGGCTTCTGCGTGCCCGCCTTGACGGCGAGCGTGTCCTCGACGTAGTCGTGCTCGCCGCGGGGCTTGGGCCCGCCGTCGCCCGGCCGCACGACGCCAAAGACGACGTCCATCTCCTCGAGGGTGCGGCCCTTGGTCTCGGGGATGAAGAAGTACGCTGCGCGGGAGGCGAGGGACGAAGGCGAGGAGGGAGGGGGGAGAAGGAGGAGGAGAGCCGAGAGGGTCAGTGCGCGGTTCTCGGCGAGCTCGAGAGGCGCGGGCATGGACGCACTGAAAACGGCCGAGACGATGTTGCACGCAAAGAAGAGGAAGAAGGTGCCCGACGTGCCCATTTTGGAGTGCAGCATGCTCGGCGTCTCGCGAGCTGCAGGGGGTGGGTCGGGGAAGGTCAGCAACTGCGCCCGAGCGCTCAAGGCAGTCAGAGCGCGACGCACCGATGACGAACTGCATCAACCATTGCCATATGCTCGTCCACATTGAGGCAAACCCGCGAATCTGGGCCGGGTACATCTGCGAGGAGCGAGGAGAGGAGCGAGGTCAGCGCGGCGCGCGAGCAGTGCAGTCAGGGAGGCAGACGAGCTGAGGGGACGCACCTCGGCGCAGATGACCCAGGCGAGGCCGTTCCAGCCCATGCAGTAGAAGATGGCGAAGAGGAAGAGGAAGGCGATGCCGGCTTGCCCGCCCATGTGCGACGAGGCCGAGAGCGTCGCCTGCGACTCGGGCTGGGCTACCTGGAGATAGACGGCGACGTACAGCTGGCAGAGACCTGTAGCGAGAGAGTGAGCGCTGCAGGCAGGCGAGTGGCGGTGCGAGAGGGAAAAGGAAGGAGGTGGACGCACCCGATGCGATGGCGCCGAACATGAGCGGCGAGCGACGACCCCACGTGTCGACGAGGAAGATGAAGAAGAAGAGCGACGCTGCAGCCTTGAGCACGCCGTAGATGCCTGTAGCGCGAGCAGAAGTCAGCTGAGTGCGCTCGCCCGAGGGAGGGAGGGAGAGGTCGAGCGACGCACCCGTGTACAGGGACGTGTCCTCGACGCCGACGGCGGCGAACAGCGTCGGTGAATCTGCAGGCCGACGAGAGGGTCAGGAAATGTTTGGCCGCGCGGCAGGGGGAGAGGACGCACAGTAGTTGAGCGCGTTGATGCCGCTCATGTCTGCGCGAGGAGGCTCAGGGTCAGCGCGAGCACGGGTTCCTCGCCGCCGACAGCTGAATGAGCGGCTCACTCTGCCAAATCATGATGAAGGCGCCGATGATGAAGCGGTTGCGGATGCCGGGCGTCGAGACCTCGTTCCAGATGCCGCGGAAGTAGCGCGAGACGGCGTTTCCTGCGAACCGGTCGCTGACGGCCTTCTCGCGGTTGATCTGGACGACCGTCGCCGAGAGCTCCTCCTCGATGTACGGGTGCGACGCCGGGAGCATGCGCAACCAGCACAGGTTCTTCGTCGCCTCCTCGAGACGATGACGCTTGAGGAGGTAGCGCGGCGACTCTTTGAGGAAGAAAGTGCCGGCGAAGAGGAGGCCGCCGGGAATGAGCTGGATGGCGAAGGGGATGCGCCAAGTGACTGCGCGACGAGAGCGAGACCGAGTCAGCGTTGCTCGAGAGAGGAGCGTACGCAACGTGGCCGGGGTGGAGAGTGAGGGACGGCGCGGCTCACTAGACTGCGTCATGTCCATGTGCTGCTTCTCGCCGTAGATGAGCCAGAAAGCGACGACGGCCATCAACTGGTAGGCGATCTCATCTGCAAGCGAGGAGGAGAGGTTGGGTCAGCGCTCGGCACAGAGACGCAGGCGCGGCAGGCGTGAATGAGTGACGACTCACAGAAGCCGACGAGACGACCACGAATCGCAGGAGGCGAGAGCTCGGCGAGGTAGACCGGACAGATGGTCGTGACGAACCCGACGGCGAGCCCGACGACGACGCGACCGGCATAGATGAGCTCGAGCTGGCCGGTCGCGACGACCTGCAGGATGGCACCGACGCAGAAGAGGAGCGACGTGCCCATGAGCGTCTTCTTGCGGCCAAAGTTCTCCATGCAGGCGTAGCCGCCGACTGCGAGAGGACGAGGAGGGAGGTCCGAGTCAGCGAAAGCTCGTCGAGCCCGGCCTCGAGATCCTGCCGAGAGAGGGGACGCACTCGACCCGCCGATAGCTGCAGCCTGGAAGCACGAGATGATGTCGGCGTTGTCCGCCGAGTCGCTCGAGAGGCCAAAGTCCGACTGGAACGACGGCGTCTTGATCGCAGTGCCGATGAACGACGCCGTGTAGCCGAACAGGCCTGCGCCGAACGCGATGATGATCTGGACGAGGTGCGGCACGTGAGCAGGAGCGACGCGCAGTAGAGCCGCGGAAGAGAGAGGGAGAGAGGACGCACGCCGGTCGTGTAGATGCGCCAGTTGTAGACCTCGGGCGGCGTTGGTCGGTCCTCGACAATCTTGAAGCCCATTGTTGTGATGCAGGCGCCGTGCGAGGTCGTACGTCGAGTCCTTGAGGATGACGACGAGGAGGAGCGTCGGGCGGAGGAGTACGAGGGGAAGAAGAGGGAGCAGGTGGAGGGACGGGGTTGCTTTGGGGCCCTCGGTCGGCGCCGCAGGCTCGGTCGAAAGTCGCGGTGCCGGCTAAATGCGGTCTCGGCGGTAGCTCGCGCTCAGAAGGCGGGTCGGGGGAGGTGGTCGCTGGAGGAGGGGACGAGGTGCCGTCGTCGCGTCGAGAGGAGGGGTACAGGAGGAGCGGGAGCTTGCACCGGGATGTAGTCGAGCTCGTGGGCGAATCGATGGAGCACCGGGCGGCGTTGTCGGAGGGTGGAGGGCGGGCAGAGGAGCTCGGCGGGATGAACCTTTGGAGCGGGGTCAGCGCACGGCTCGAGTGGATCTGGGCGGGCTGTGACGCACCTGCGGACCTCGCTGGTAGATCTGGACACCACACACACGCAATAGCTGGCGACGACGGAGCTGGAAAGCGGTGCTGCACCGGGGCTCGGCCGCCAGACGAGCAAAAACTCGGCGGCCGGGCGACAGCCGGCTGAGTAAGCTTAGCTGGTCCTTGCGGAGTCTCGAGAGCATGTTGTGGAGGTGCTGAGCGCGAGGGAAGAGCTGGATACCGATGAGAGCTGTGCGATGCTGCGAGCATGATGAGGAGCAAGGCCGCGAGCTGCAGCTCGTCGGGCGTACGCAGACCTGTCGCCCGGCTCAGCGTGCGCTCTGGTTGGCCCCAGAACGTGCGCTGCTTCCGGAGGCCCGATAGAGCGGGCCGCGACTCGCGCAGTCCGGCTCGCACGAAGCGTCGGCTTCGAGGAGGTCCGAGTTGACCTCGTCGCTGCTGAACGAACTCGAGAACGTTCAACACTGCTCAGCACAGCCTCTGCATGTGCGGTCCTCGAGGAGGTTCCGCCGTGGAGCAAGAGAAGCAGCCCCGCTCACCGTCGCGGTGCTCCGCTCGCACCCCAAAGTTGGCGCTCGCTTGAACGCTGTGAGCAGGCGCGCCACCGCCGAGCGCCGCCGCCCACCGCGGCCGGAACTTCGGTTCCGACACGCTCGGACGCCGGGTAATTGCCTCCACGCTGCGCTCGCCTCGCACGACGGAAGAAGAGCCAGCGAGCAGGTCCGCTCGAGCCCCAGGAGCGCGAGTCGCACGAGAGCGGCGTGCCCGGCGTGTCCACGGCTTGCTGAGACGTAGCGAGAGTACGATGGCGCGAAAGCACGTAGGCCTGCCGCCGCCGAGCAAGATGCTGACCGTGCGGAGCAGAAGCGGCGAGCGTCGTCGAGGACGGGCGCAGGGCGCAGCAGGGAGCAGGCGCCTTACTGCACGAGCGCCAAGTGCGGCAGCAAGCTCCTCGTATGCTGGTTCGAAAGGCAGGGCCCTTGTCGACGAGCCTGGAGCGAATGCGCCGCTCGAGCGCGCCGAGGAGGAGTACTCGACCACGAGCTCGCCGCCGAGAGCCATCCGCCGCCTTGGGGCGCGATGCTTGCGCATGTGCACAGTCATGAGCTTGCTCCGCTTCTCGCCCTCGCCCGAACGGCACGCTGGCGTGTGCGAGGGGCAGCCCGGCGAGCGGGGCAGCGGACGGCACACGGCGAACCTCGTGCTGTTGAGACGTCGGGGTAGGGCGGGCTGCTGGAGCTGTTGGGTAGTCGACGGTGCTGTGCTGCTTCTGCGGGCGCGGTGCCAGAGGTGCAGGTGGTCGGCGACGAGGCGCCGAGACGAGTGGGTGCGGGGAGCGGCGGCGGCGGGGCGGGGCGCGCAGCGGGGAGGGCGACGCCGCTTGAGCGGTACTCGGTAGCACCCTGGATGGCACGCAGCCGACAGCCTTGGTCGAGCAGCAGAGGGCTGGGGTGTGGTCGAGCGAGGGCCGAGGTCTTCGGAGCGATCGTTCGGCGAAGGGAGCGCGAGCGCACCTCTCGCTCTCCTCGTCTCGCCCAGTCACTCGTTCAAGCTCACCAGCAGCCTCCGGACGCCTGCACCGTCCCGCCACCCGACAGCACCCGCCCGCGCAGAGCCCCCTCGTCCCCCTCGGCCTCCTCCCCCCCCGCGGCTGTCCCTCCGCTCATCTCTCGCTCCCGCCTCGCCCTCGATGGTCGCCGGCACCAGCCCAGGTCCACCACTAGGCCGTCGCCATCTACCACGACCGCCCCGATCACGGTCCCCGC
>Ga0308170_10002872_pt1 | contig 14482 bp, 19 predicted proteins | sample PhyBR2_2_FD_202136 | JGI IMG/M metagenome (GOLD analysis project Ga0308170, IMG submission 202136) | Phyllosphere microbial communities from UC Gill Tract Community Farm, Albany, California, United States - DLSLSB.R2 | ecosystem: Host-associated > Plants > Phyllosphere > Unclassified | place... | reverse complement strand
AAACACAATTCGTTTCATTCGATTTGGGGTTTCGAAGGTTCACATCGTATACCCAGGTCAAGCTAGATCTCCTATGTTCACCAGTCTGAGACACAGGTCATCCACAACTTCCACTTCGGTTTGATCTTGTTGGTCAATCTCTTCTGAACTCCACTCAACTTGGCGTCTTTCGGTGCCCTTTCAATTGAATTCTTCCTGCCTTCATTAACCCGAGTGACCTTGTTCGATAGTTTATTGACAGAAGAGTTGATCACGTCGAAATTGAAGTAGCGGATGACTCGAAGGAAGCGTTGAACGATCTTGCGAGGGAGGGCGACGGAGATATCGATCAAGGTGTGCTCGTCGGGTCCCTCGTCACCGTGACAATCAGCGCTAAAGGTGACTGACTGACTCCCGTCCGGATGTCGGAGTTGCGAGGGTGCTGCGATGAGAGCGAGTGAATCGTAAAAGTGCACCTGACCGGGACGAGTAGTAATTGGTTGTGTGACTGGAAAAGCGAGACCGAAACTGGCAAGAAGTTGGCGTATCTCCTATAAAATTCCGCACGTTATCAGCTAAGCGATGTTTGCGGAGCGTAAAGGGTCAGACTCACATGAACGAAAGCGAGAGGCCAATAGTTGAGCTCTTCCGAGGTCCATTCTTCGAAGCTCTCCCTACATTCTGTGCAGCCACTCTTCCTGAACGAGCGCCACCTGACCATGCTCGAGATCGAAGGTCGGACGGGACAGATTGGCGAATCGCAGAGAAGAGGACCAAGGAGCCTGTCTTCGGAATCGGCAATCTCGTGCTGTACGAGCTGATAGCGTATCTCCTCCCACACTTCATCCGGTACCTTCGCTACGGCATCACTCTCCGGGAGTATCGAGAGCGTTCCCTTGCGCCGGCGGAGGAAGACGAAGTCGAAGAAGCGAAGAACAGGTTTGAGACGAGGCCATGCCTTGACGGCGAAGTAGACGGCAGTGGCGGGGACGGTGAGACCATATGCAAGAGTAGCTTCGGCTGTACACATGTCGAAGAAGGGTCGGCGACGAGGGTAGGGGATTTGAGAGGCGGGAAGATGGGAAGACTTCGAAGTTCGAGGGTACTACAAGTGACGGATTGAATACTGTAGCTACTAGTCGAGCTCTGAGAGGTATACTTAAGGTAGGTGAGCGGTCTCGAGGTTTCAATTGAGCGAGTTCTGATCTAGAACAGATCAAGACGTGGAGGAGTAAGCAGAGCCCTCTGGAGCATGAGGGGAGTAGTGCAACATACTCTGAGAGGTCTACTGATTAAGCTGGCGAAGTTCGAGTCGAGACTGAGAAGTTGTGGTGAAGAGTCAGAAGGAGAGAGGAAATTCGTTTCGCAGAGTGAAGTTCGGATTCTCACTCTCACTAGTTCTGGTCTCCGCCTTCGCAAGCATATTAAGCTTAGCTCAATAGTGTACTACGGTGAAGCTTGTCCTCGAGCTTCATCCCGCGATGAAGGAAGGGTGAGGAACGCTTCAAAGCTTTCGACTACTTCGTTTCATTCGATTGCTAACCTCGCCGCCTCCACAGCAGATTCCACTGCCGTCTTCTCGGCAAAAGCTCCACAGAAACTATCAGAGCGGGAAGTATGGGGTGACCCGTGTTCACGAAAAGTCGGGCTTAAATGACGAGCTCAGATAGTTCTATACATCGAGTTTCGAAGTTGTCGCTACACCAACCATCTCCTCCTTTTCGCGACTCCACCTCCTACCGTTCCCTCTTCCCTCTCCCTCTCCTCATCTGCACTATCCCCCTCCATTCCCTCTTTCCCAACCCTCACGATCCTCACACTCCTCTTCCCTTTCTTCCCCTTCTTCCCCATTCCCAAAGCACTCCGATGAATAGCTTTAGGTCCATACCATTCATTCTCATAGCTAACTAAATCTGCTTCTTGTTCCGCCGCCACTTCTAAAGCTTGAGCTTGAGCTTCAGGATTCGAAGAGTCTTGTTCGGAGAGGAGGATGAGGGATTGTGGGTTCGTGCCTCGTGCAGAGGCTCCCGTTCGACGAATGAGGTTGCGAAGGGAGGAAGCGACGAGTTGGGAATCGTTCAAGCGCGAACGGAGTGTCGAGAGATGGGCCAGGGCGAGTGGAGAGGGAGATTGAGCGACGAGTGAAACGGGGGCTGGGATCGGAGGTGGTGCGGGTTGCTCGGGGAATACCTACTCACAATGATCGTATCAGCTTAGAATGAAAGTTGAGAGAAAAGAGAGAGATGAATTCGTACGGGAGTTTGTTTCCAACTATGTTTCGGTGGTAATTTGGGTGCCCAATCCGCTTCAAACGTTCCACCCAACTCTTTCTTCCTGAACTCCCTGGCTTTCCTCTTCCTCTCCCTGTCTTTCCTCCTCTCGCCTCTCTCAATTTTCTTCTTCTCCCTCTCTTTTTTCTTGACAACCTTTGCTTCTTTCGCTCCAGGGATCGGTTGTCCATCCGCTCCTAAGGGTACGACTTCCTCGAATGCGTCTTCATCGGAATCGGAATCGCCTGATGCGTCGGAACGGGGAGGAGAGGGAGGTGGCGAGGCGAGAGAAGGGTCTTCTTCTGGTTCGGGGAACGCTGGTGTCTCGTCGTCGGATGGTAGGAAAGCTGCGTCTTTCGTAGAGTTACTGCTTCGTGACGGTCGAGAATAACGTATCGAGACACCTTCTTGAACGAGAGGAGCTGTGAACGCGCAATTCGATTCGAATTTAGTCTTTCGCAAGTTCCGACTCGAATGAGGAAAGCGAACTCACTTGTCTCTATCTTCAATTCATCCAGTAGATCTCTCGCACTACTAGCGACTCCCATCTCCCTGCAACCAATGACTACATCCTCCAATGTCGGTTCATGCCTTCTCCCCAACTCTGAAATTCCATGAGCGTACTGCAACAGACTCCCAAAGACTACTATCATAGATCTCATCAGCCTTCGTCCATCTGAGAGGGGCTTAAGAGGGTACGTACAGGTGTAAAGAGCGCCTTCTAAGAATTCCACGGCTTCTGGTTCTGCCGCTTCGAATCCGGTTCTCAACAGTTGTGAAGCTACTAATTTTCGGAGTACTAGAGCTGGGAGTGCGGGCGGTAGAGAAGGGGCCAGAGGTAGGAGAGGTGGGTTGGGTGATGTTGATCGAGAAGAGGAATTCGAGGAGGTTGGGGAGGAGGGAGAGGCCGAAGTCATACGTGACTCCATCTTGAGGGGAGTTGACTGAGCCGGATTTGAAACGAGGTTGAGTAGTGGAGGAGGCAGAGCGAATTCCATCGAAATCTTTGTCGTAATCTTCGCAAGTCCAATTTTCACAAACTTTGCTGTTTACTTTCTAGCGATATGAGACTCAAACTGAGGCAACCAGCGAACAGCTACTCAAAGTAGAACGAAGGAAAGTATGATGATCGATTTTGGTTTTGCAACTTCCGCTCTCTTCCCCTCACTCTTCATCTACGCTCCTACGTTCCGAACCCACTCCCTCAAAAGAACAATCACAGAGAACAAACAAGAGACTTGAGAACGGAAAACGGGGGGAAACGGGGGAAAAGGTGGAACTATTCAAAATAAAGGGAAAATGGAGGAGGAAGACAGGGATAAGGCGGAAGGTGTTTTAGGCAATGAGAGAGACGGTTGAGACTAGAGAGTGTGATGAGGGTTGTTGATGGTTTTACTTGGTGTAGAGTTCTTCCTTGAGGAGGATACCGAGTTCTTCACGAAGAGGTTTGGTCTCTTGAACGTATTGAGAGTATTGAGCGGCGTTCTCAGTCTTCTCCTCTGTTCTCACCCAAATACAACATCAGTATCAAGCTTATGATGTGTAATCGAGATCGAGGCAACGAAGAGGAAGAGGGAAGAAAAGGACAACTTACTGAGACCTTCGAAAATTCGGACGGCGGTAGAGTAATCGTTGACTCGGCGAGCGGCACGGAGAGCCTCCTCGACAACTGAGAGTTGGGGATAGGCGTTGTCGAATCGAGTGAAGATGGAGGCCGGAATGCAGAGTGGAAGAGAGGTATGGAAAGGAAGAAGAGGGAAAGAATGAAACAAACTGTCAGTAATAAATTCTTCGGACGGAGCGAATCATACGGTATCTCCAATTTTCCCACCTCCTCCTCCAGCCCTAGCCCTGATCGTTCTTGAATTCGCCGCTTCAGCATGCTCATCTCTTCCTCCCGTGAATTTGCGAGTTCGACCAGTTCTCGAAAATACTTCCTCATCGCCTGATTTCCCTCATCCCAATCTATCGAAAGCTTCCATCTTTCATATTCTTTCTTGACTATCTACCTCCTCCTAAACTATCCCATCTCCCCTCATCGATCCCTCTTTTTCCCTCCGGTATTCCTCTGCATCTCCACCTCCTTGCCTCTGACCTTCTCCGCTCCCTCGCCATACCGATCCCGACATCCCACAGATTAGATAGGAGACTGGGAGTGTAGATTTACCTCGTTGGGAAGGAACTAAATCATAAGCGAAACAATTGTTCAAACCCCTTTGCAATTCAAAGAGATCTTGAGCGTTTGAAAAGAAATCTGCGTAACGAGCGTTGAAATCCTCGTAGGATTCAGCCGCGGAATGGGCGAATCGGACTGCATAGTTTTTGGGATGAGATGCAATGTGTGAGATGAGACGAGATGAAATGAGGGTGAGGGAAGGTTTTTATCAGGATCGAGAGGAGAGCGTGCAGGAGGGTATAGGGTAGAAGGAAGTAGGTATAGTCAGTATTTCAACGAGGTCTAGTAAGGCTACGTGAGGTCGTAGAGCCGGGGTGAGGACTGACCGGGAAGAACAGCAAATCGTTGAGTTGGCCTCGAAGCGAGGACACTTGAGGGCCTGGCAGAAAGGGCGAGAGGGCGGGCAGCGGCACGGAAAGCTTGCATGATCGAATCTGAAGTAGGGTGGAGTTGGTTTGAGGGAGAGGAAGAAGTCGATTCTTCACTCTTGACCATAATCTCGGTTTTTTTGACTTTGACTCGCTTGAGAACTATTTGGGGCTAAGTCCGATTAGAGAACTCTCACATTCGGACGAGGGCTTCTCCCGCTCGCTTAGGTTGATGCGTTGTTGACGTTGCTCAGTTATTCTCAAAAATTCCCTTTCTTCGGGTCTCTCACGGATCAGACACCTTCCGCTGCCTTGAGTACAGTCTCGATACCTCGAGTCAATACTGGATATCGCTTGAACCGAATGCGAGGCACAATCGCTCGATCGATCGCAATCGAGATTCCTCGCAAACCTCTTCACGAAATTGAAACGAGCACTTTGACGCCGCCCACTCTAAATTCGAACAAGCAGGCCTACACTCACCGAGTCCTCACTTACTACGAATCACTCCCTGCTAGACTATGACAGCTACGATGTTCCCGCGTTGAGCTGCTCAACGACCAAAAGGAAATCTTTCGTATTTGCTTCGAGCCTTGCTCTTGATTCGCTTCTGCTGCTCTCAAGGTTCCGCCCCACCGTCGAGCTCGTCAGAGCTGCCTCCCACGTCGAAACTTCGTTCCTCATTGAATCGTCGTCGAGCGGAAACAGTAGATTTCGATTTGATGATTTGAACTTGTTCTCATTAGTGATGTCGACAGCTCTTCGTTTCGTGATCTGCCATTTTGTCACTCTCTCTCATTCTCTCCTCGCTTCATAAGCCGCTCGTTGAAGAGCGAGCTAGTTTCCTTTTGAAAGGGGATCCAGGTTTCGCAACGAAAGAAGAAAAACGAAAAATTGGTATGTAAATGCAATGTAACTGTGCTACCCTCGTTGTCCTTCCCGTTTGGAGTCTATCGAGTCCCATCTATACTTCCTCCTCGATCATATCCATTAGCAACTCGATCCCTCTCATGGTTCAGCTTCTCCCTCCGTCTCTACCTTGTTCTGACCATCCTCCAATCCAACCTTGAACCCCTCTACTGTTCTCCCAACTTGTCTCGCTTGCGCCCCAATAACTCCGGTAATCCTACTACCCGGCGCACTCAACACACCAACAATCATACTTCTCAACTGTTCCAACTCTGGTAACTTGCCAACCTCCTTCGTTCTCTCCCTACTCGCCGCAACCCTCTTCTCCAATAAACTACTCAACAATTCCAACCTCTCTACAGGTTTCGATCCTTTCGGGGGTGGTGGAGTATTCGGTTGAGGAGTTTTCGAGAATTTCTCGAGGAGTTTGAGAACTTTCGATAATAAGGGAGGGGAGAGTTTTGGGGAGGTTACTACGGCTAGTGGACCTGATAAATGAGTGGATTGGGAGAGGTACGAGAGGTCTAAATTGGAAGGGCAATCGCGGAGTAGGGCAGGTAATAATCCGGGTCGAAGTAGAGTTAATTTCATTTCAGAATCGGGAGAGGAGGAGGAGGAGGAGGTGGTCGTCGTCGTCGTGAGGGAGGAACGGATTGAACGCCATTCTTGTGCGGTGAAGGAGGAGGGACGGAGGAAGAGGACTAGGTCATTCGAAGTTAGGAGTAAAGAAGTCGACGAGAATAATAGTTGTTTCCTTGCTGGTAGAGGGCGTGTTCTAGCGACTACCCCTGCTAATCTTGAGGTACTAGGTTGCATCTTGTTGTGGTTCGAGTCGAGAGAGAGATGAGAGTGAATTGCCTAGATTTGACTTGTAATGTCCAAATTGGGTTATCGAGGAAAGGGACGAAAAAGTGAGTAAGGACAAATCCCTGTTTTCGTTAGGCCGATACGTACGTCGAAACTAGTCTATAGTGCACACTCGCAGCACACGGTACTAATTACCCTCTTACCCCTCCAACAGCTGTAAGTTCAACGGATTCATTTCATCAACTTCTGGGTTCTCCTTTCCTCAAATTTTCCAAATCTCGATCAATTCGACCCTTCAACCCTCTCGACTCGTTCAGACAAGGTACGACAGAGCTAGTGAATGGGATAAGGTCGCAGCTGCACCAGTAAGGGAGCTCACGGAGGTAGTAGAGAGGCTGGAAGAGAAAAACAGCACGGACGGATTCAACTACCAATCCGACTCGAATTAACCTCTTAGCCAATTCCTGCACCTCTCAGTTCATCAGAGAACACTTGAGATCGATTTTCCGACTCGGAAAGGAGCTGTAGGAAGAGGTTGAAATTCGGGGGGGGAATCAATGAGGGAGAATTTATGGGAGGAAGATCTAGATAGAACGAGGGAGAATAGGGCAGCTGCTGTCTTGAGCAGCAGTGGAGTGGATTTACTGGATCGAAACAGTCGAGAAAAGGGAGGATCATTGGGATGAATCGATTCGAGGTCATTTCATGAAGACGGCAAGATGGATCACTTTCTCTCAAAGGGGAGTGCGGGAACAGGATAGCAGTAGAGATTGGAGAGGCGAAGGAAAGGAAACATTACAGCGGTCCGCACGACTTTCGTTTAAAAGTTCTCCGAAACTGACCTCGCTCCACTTTCGAACCGAATGAAACAGCAACTCTCTTTTCCCCCCTCCTCCCCAACCAAACCTCCTTTTAAGTCATGCCTCACTCGTTCGGTCTCCGCGCTCGCACGCGCGACATGTTCAAGCGTGACTTCAAGAACAAGGGTATGATCCCCTTGTCGACCTACTTGAAGATCTACCGAGTTGGAGATATCGTCGACATCAAGGCCAACGCCGCTCAACAAAAGGGTATGCCTCACAAGTACTACCACGGTCGAACCGGTATCGTTTACAACGTTACCCCTTCCTCGGTTGGTGTCATCGTTTACAAGGTCGTTGGAAACCGATACATGGAGAAGCGTGTCAACCTCCGAGTTGAACACGTCAAGCACTCTAAGTGCCGTGATGGTAAGCATTTCTCCTACTCTCTCATTCTCCTACTTTCACTCTCCCAAACTAATCTCGAACTTATGGAATGATTTCGTTTATAGACTTCTTGAACCGAGTAAAGTCGAACGCCGCCGCCAAGAAGGAGGCCAAGGCCAAGGGTGAATCTGTCGTCCTCAAGCGTCTCCCAGCTATGCCCCGTGAAGCCCGTACCGTTTCTACCGGTGGAAACGCTCCTCAAACCCTCGCTCCTATCCCTTACGGTACGTTTTTTTTTCTCTCTTCTCTTGTGTACGAGCGCTGATGATGGTTTGTGATTTGTGTACAGACACCACCATTTAAACGGTTTCGTTCATCGAAAGAGAGATTGGAATTTGTTTTGTGTTTTATGGGACGAGAGAAAAAGGAGAAAGGACAATGGGTTGGGGTGTCCAAAGAGGGCGGTTTTTGTTTGTGTTCTCCTGCAAACTGTGGTTTAACTCCCTTCCCTGTCTCTCCTATCAACTTGAAGTGGGTTTGGGTCGCGATTGAGAGTGAAGAGAAGGAGGTTCTTTGATTGCGAAGAATATAAAGCGAAGCTCTTCGTAGATCGAGGATCTATTGCTGGTTGCCCTTAGTTAAAAACTCGAGTTATCTTCAGAACAAGGTCAATGTTGGCGTCAGAACCATTCAACCTTTGCGAAACCCTTTCCTAAATTCCGTCATTTCTTCCTTTCCTTTTTCTCTCACAACTCCAACATCGTTTCAAAGCTGTTTCGCCGTATATCTCTCCTCACATCCCACCTACACACAACTAGAAGCATGTCGTCGTATTCCCAAGAGAAACAAGTTGCGATTTCAGCAGTTTTGAAAGCTTCCCTCGTAGCTAGGAAAGTTCAAGATCAATTAATTGGGAGTGGTGGAGTACAGAAGAAAGATAAGAGTCCTGTTACTGGTAAGCTTGTCCTTTCTCTCTCTCTATCTGTGGTGTTGGAGCGAGAAGAGAGCGAGTCTTTGAACTATTACACGACGGTTGCGTGAGAGGGTCCAAAGGGGTGGGATAGAGAGCGATAAGACAGCTGTACTGATTAGTTTGTGTGCGTGGTGCACTGTAGTCGGAGATTATACTTCCCAAGCCCTCATTTCTTCTTTACTCTTCAACCATTTCCCAACCGACCAAATCGTAGGAGAAGAAGATTCAACCGAACTCCAAACCCCCGAGAACGCAACTACGAAACAAAACATTGTCAGACTCGCAAACGAAGCTTTGTCGGAATCCCTCTCAATTTCGAGTGAGGAGGAATGTTGGAGTCGTGTCAAAGGGGAGGGAAGTAGTAAGAGTGAGGAGGAATGGTTGGCGATTATTGATAAGGGTAACTCGAAGGGAGGCAAGGAAGGGAGACATTGGGCGTTGGACCCGATTGATGGTACGAAAGGATTCTTGAGAGGGGGTCAGTACGCCGTATGTTTGGGATTACTCGAGGCTGGAAAAGTCGTTTTGGGAGTAATGGGATGCCCGAACTTGCCAGTCGATCCTAAGAACCCAGAGGGTGAGAAAGGTGCGATCTTCGTTGCGGTTAAAGGTCAAGGCGCTTTCCAAGTCAGTCCACTCTCTCTCTCTACACTTTTCTTTGGCGATTCTCTACTGATTCAAAGTTGCTCGTAGCGTTCATTCGATAACCCCGAACTCACTCAAATCAGCATGTCCCAACTCCCCTCCCTCTCCTCTGCATCATTCTGTGAATCCGTCGAAGCCGGTCACTCCGATCACGGTACGAACGCTCGCATCGCTTCCTTACTTGGTATTCAAAAGGAGAGTGTACGAATGGATTCACAAGCCAAATACTGTTCGATTGCGAGAGGGGATGGAGATATCTATTTGAGGTTACCTGTTTCAGACACTTACGAAGAGAAGATCTGGGTAGGCTTTCACTTCTTCTTCTCCTCTCTCCCATGATCGACTGCTGATAACTCGAGGGGATTTAGGATCATTCATCGGGATCTTTACTTGTTGAGGAAGCGGGAGGAGTCGTTTCCGATATGAATGGGAAACCTTTGGATTTCTCGATTGGACGAACTCTCAAGGAGAACAAGGGTGTCGTTGCAGCTCACAAGGATTGGCACAAGAAGGTTATCGAGGCGGTACAACAAGCTGTCGAGGAGAGTAAGAAGTGAAAGAGAGTGATGGGAAAATTGTAGTACAGATCACTGAGAATCGAAGTTCTTATGTTAGTGGGACGTGATCGAGGTCAAACGGACTGTGGTCTCGCACGGGGGAATCTGGATTCTCATCGTTCGTTGAGCGACTTCGCGCTCTTCGCTTTGGGGTCGTTTCCATTCGATTCTCGTTCTCAAAGTCTTCCTCGTCGGCGCTTCTCGTCAATCCGAGAAAGTCATGACAGACCGTTACGACGAAGAGTGTTACAAATGACAAAGATGAGCGATAACATCAACCCTAAGATACAACAGACCTTCATCAAGTTTATCCTCGAGAAACGACACTCTCGCAGGTCCTCGAACCGTAGCCTGCGACTCATCATCGACAGCCTCTTCCGCACTTGTAGCATTCACCGTATTCCTCCCTATCCTCATCCTCTCTCGCCTTTTCCAATTCCTCGATTTTATCTTCCAATTCGCTCACTTCCTTGCTACTCTTCTCGGCTTTACTCCTCCACTCTGCCAAATCACTCTTTGAATCATCCGCGTCTCCCTTCCACCTCTCGGCTAACGCTTTCCATTCCTCGGCAATCTTCTGCCAGTGTTTAGAAGCTGCTTTCGAACTTTCAGCTATACTCTTCCATTGTTCCAACTCTAAATCTCCTACTACTGATTTTGGAGGTTCGGAAGGTGTTGCAGAGGCTCGTCGTTTGTTTGAAGAGGAAGAGGGGAGAAGGGGAGGTTGTTCGGATGTCGGAGTGGAGGAATTGGTCGAGTAAGCATAAGGGTTCAGGGCGGGCCAGGAAGAGGTTTGAGACGTGTGACTAGAGCTACTGAGTGATCGTTGAGGTAAGGGAGCTGCTCCTGAAGTTGAACTGGTGAGGAAAGCTGGAGGATCTGTTGAGAAAAGATGAGAGTCAGAGAGGGGCGCGAGGAATGATGCGGGAGACTCGGCTCACGTGTTGGAGCTTGATCAAGTCTATACATCTTGCCTTGATGAATGGGAAGTGAAATGAAGAGTTGGGAAGAGGTGAGAAAGGATGAGAAGTTTTCGAAAGCGCGGTTTCCGGCGTGTCGTTTCCCTCGAAAGTTGTGGATGACCTAGTCTCGGTGGTACGAGAGAATCCTGAAGCTGACGAGCGCGCGAACGCAAGGGAAAGAGTCGAAACTGAAAATCTTCGAATTCGCAAACCGTCGAAATCTTTCGCAAGACTCATTTCGGCGTTCTCGAGGGCAGAAGGCAGGGTGTGTCCTGCGCAGTCATCTTTCGAAGTGGATCGCATTGAACAGGGCCAGTCGGGCGGAAGCGACTTCGTAAAAGGAGCAGAAAAACTGTTTGAATGCGAGTTTCGATTGGAAAGCTTACGAACGAGAAGAGGTGTAGGCTGAGAGAGATTCTACGGCCAAAGACGTAGGTCAGCACCTTCTTTACGAAAGCGCAGCTCCAGTAAGGGAGGGACATACCTACGGCCGCGTCGACAGGTTCGTCGTCCATTTTCTCGCATTCTCCGACCAACCCTTTCCAATACTCCAACTTCTCTATCGCTTCCCTCAAGAGATCCTGTAGCTCTTTGACCATGTCATGCTACTGGTTCCTCTCCTGGACAGCCTTCAGAGCTTGTCGCAAGGCGTCCACTGTCTCCCACCTTGATTTGTCGAGTTTCGCACGGAGTTCTTCGATTGTACAATCGTCCTCGGACTCAGAGGGCTCTTCTTCGGAATCTACTGTGTAAGGTAAGCTCGTACGATCAGCTGGCATCAGAGGCTTACGGACTTGGAACAGACAGCAGTGAACGAGAACGGACCTGGGGGAAATGCGTCCATGGGTTGATCAGCCATAATGGGAAGTACGCTTAGGATCCAGGTCAAGAAGTCGTGATTGGCGGGAGCAGAGAATGCGAGGCATAACAAGGGAAAACAGGAAGTTGCGAACAAGGTCGACAAGGTTTTCACCTTTTGAAAGATCGTTTTATGACAAGCAAGAGCGCTCTGTGCGTCAGATGACTCTCTCTAACTGATATCTCCAGCTGCAACAGTATTGAGCGACCTAGAACCGAAAGAATCGCGAAAGTGCCAAAAAGCTTGATTTACGAAAACGAGCGGAATGGCATTACAGAACTGCTAGGCAGCATGCGATACCTTCTAATCCTCCTCAGTATCGTGTTCAGGGCGACTCGCCCGATACGAAGGCAAGTTCAGAGTCAGACATATTAGCAGGAGAGAAAGAGCTGTCTGACTGAGAAAGGAGAGAAAAGCGATCCCCGTGTTTCTCTTCCGAGCGACGAGGAGGAGAGGAACAAAGAGACAACTCTTCTGATCGACAAAGTCGAGAAAAACGGACGCTTTCGACAAAAGGGTAAATGAATTGATTGCGAAAATTGAGCTATCGAATGCGAAACGCTGCCTGCAAATACACGGATTCCTTAGTCAGTCGGTATACTCTATTCTTTGTTATGGCTTGTTCGAGCAGAGACGAAGGAGTGACGCTCACCAAAATGCAGCGAAGTCTGGACGGTGACTCTTTCGCCAATTTTCATTTTCTCAATTTCTTCAACTCTGCTTCAGCTATCAGTGCCCGGTGTTTCGCTGCCATTTCTCGCCCTTCCGCTGCCGTAGCTCGACCTTTCCAATAAGCTACACTGACCTCTTCTGTAGGTGACAGGCGAAGTTTTGCGGCCTGAGTTGCACTTTGTTCGATGTGCTTGAGCGTTCTCTCGACTTGACCAAGGTAGAATCGGGTACCTTGAAGCTGATCTGAGATACTCGGAGCCTCGGTAGCGTTGTCGGTCTTGCTCTCCATGGTTGACAAGATCTGCGTGACTAAAGGGAAGCACAACGTTAAGCGGTCAATAGCGTAAGAGATTACACCCTTTGCCAACCCTGGATCGAAATACAGCTTCGAGCACGCACAAACTGTGACTTCAGCCGGAGAACGGTGAAATGGAAGGAGAAGAGAGGAGCACTGAAAAGCGTCTCGAGTCGAAAAAGCGGAACTCCGGAGTTCCGCGGCTTTCCAAGCAATGAGAGCGAGAAGCGGAGATGTGAAAGATGAAGCTGAGAGATTAGCTAGCTATCATGGTAAGGGAGAGGAGGACAAGAGCGGATTGTAAGCGTGAAGAGGGATAAAGCTTGATTGCGAAAACTTGAATTCGGATCTATCAATGGGCGTAAAGCTATCTGTGCACGTAGGGAAATGTTCAGCCACTCAGTAGTTCCACTCAGTAGTGAATGCAGATACAGGAGAGAAGAACACACCTAAGATTGTGTATCTCTCATCGACTCTTTTCGCAAACTCTCACTTGCGTAGTTGCTTCAACTTCTCCTCAGCCATGTCCGCCCTGAGCTTGTGAATCTCGACTCGCTTCTCGTAAGATTGAGCTCCGACCCTCAATCGTTTCAACTCCTCCTCCAGCTCCCGGACACGATCATCACGGGAGTCGAGAATACTCCTCAAATCCTTTTCGGTGTCCGATTTTACGGGTTGCGGCTCCTCCGTAGGTCTATTCACGCCTTGTTCACGTGGCTCTCCATCTGTTTTGAGCCAAGGGGGAACAGCAACGTTGGACGTCTCGCTATCGTCGTCGTGCTCTGAAGATTCCGAGTCTTCAGAAGTGGTCGAATCCTGTTGACCGATAGCCGACGCTTCCTCCTGTCGATTATCTTGAGCTTGCAATTTGGCTTCGAGTTGCTGGACGGTTTCCTGCATCTTTTCGAATGATTGCGATTTCGCCTCGAGCTGTCGGATGGCTTTTTCGAGTTCCGCTGCGAGCTTTGACGTCATCTCATTGTTTGCAGTTTGTTGTTGCATGAGCGACGAGAGAACGGATTCCTGTGAACAGGGACTGCTTTGCGATCAAGGCCAAAAAAGTGGACGAAACGAGAGAAACGTACGATTCGAGGCATGCTGAGTGAGCGAGGGAGTCGATCCTGTAGAAAAGATGTGTCTGGAGTAGAAGAGCAGAGGATAAGGGAAGGAGAAAGAGAGGATTGAGAGAGAGGTCGAAGTCCGAAATTGTCCGCGGCCGTCGACTACGAAAGTGGGCGACGTGAGAGCTGGGAGCTTCGGGATCTTAGCGATCACTATGACGGCTGATGATGAAGAGCGGGGTAGCGAAGGAAAGGGCGAGATCGAAAAAGCTTGATTGCGAAAGTTGCATTTCCTTACGAAAGCAACGATGAGCTACAAAGACGGAGAGTCGTCAATAGCACGCTCTCGCAATCTCTTAATGCTCCACGCTTCGGGGAGAGAATCAGCGAAAAAACTGACCTTTCTCCTCTTCGTTTAGCCATCCAAAATCGATTTCAGTTCCCTCAACTTCCTCTCAAATGCCTCAGCTTTCACCTTCCAATACACTACTTCGCCTCTCAATCTGTTCTCCTCCTCCGTTCCAACCCTCGCCCCTACACTCGGTTCGGATTGACGAGAATCGAAAGGAGCGGAGGTGTCGAGTTCACCAGTTGAAGACCAATAGGTCTTTTGAGCTGGCTTGGCGGGAGAGGAGCTAGGATGAATGTTGTTGGAAGTTGGAGGGTGAGGAGGGATGTGTGAGAGGGATTGAGCTTCTCGAGCGGATTTAGAGAGAGTTCCTTCCGAGTCGGCTGTCGAAGCTGAGGGCATGTGAGCGAGTG
>Ga0308170_10002868_pt1 | contig 14494 bp, 6 predicted proteins | sample PhyBR2_2_FD_202136 | JGI IMG/M metagenome (GOLD analysis project Ga0308170, IMG submission 202136) | Phyllosphere microbial communities from UC Gill Tract Community Farm, Albany, California, United States - DLSLSB.R2 | ecosystem: Host-associated > Plants > Phyllosphere > Unclassified | place... | reverse complement strand
AACGCGACGGGGAGGTTGGCGGTCGGCACATGGCGTCCGCGCGCATCGACCGCATCGATCGTAAACGGCTGCACGTCCTCGCCATCGGCGGCCATCACACGGCGATCGGGCGTGATCCGAAGCGCGACCGGCGCGCCGGTCGTCTCGACCACGCTGCGCACGACCTCACGCCCGCCGCGATAGCCGATCGCCTCCAGCCGCCCCGGCGCATAGGAAACCTGCCACTGCGGCATCGTGAAACGATCGACCGCCTGCTCACCGATCACCGTACCGTTGAGCAGCAGCCGCACCGTATCGACGTTGGTCAGCGCCATCACCTTGACCGGCTGGCCCTCGCGGCCCGGCCAGTTCCAGTGCGGCATCAGGTCGAGCAGCGGCACGTCGTCGATCCACTGCGCGCGGTGGAGATAAAAGGCCATCTTGGGAAACCCGCACAGGTCCATGATCCCGAAATAGCTGCTGACCGACGGCCATTCGAACGGTGTCGGTTCGCCGTGATAGTCGAACCCGGTCCACACGAACGTCCCGCCGACGAACGGCCGCTCGGCGATCGACTTCCAGCCGGCGCGGTGCGTACTGCCCCAGTCAGCCGGCTCCTCGTCATAGGACGCCATGACGTGCGCAGCCCGGTCGGTCGTCCATGCGCCGCGCGTCATGAAGCTCGACGTATCCTCCGAACTGATCATCGGCAGTGTCGGATTGGCGGCTTGGAACCGGTCATACTGGTCACGCTGGTAGTTGAAGCCGACCAGATCGACCGCCTGGCTGACGTTGACGGGTGCGAACATCCCGCTGTTCATCGCCGCGGTCACCGGGCGGCTGTCATCGAGCGCCTTGACGGTCCGCGACATGCGCCGGACCATTTCATAGCCGGCGGGTGTGCCCTGCATCGGCTCTTCGTTGAAGACCGACCACATGATGACGCTGGGCCGGTTGCGATCGCGCCTCACCAGCCATTGCAGCTGCGCGATGTAATCGGGGCTGGTGTTGAAGTTGCGGTTCTCGCTCATCACCAGGAAACCCAGGCGATCGCAGGCATCCAGCACCTCGGTCGCGATCGCGTTGTGCGAAAACCGGATCGCGTTACAGCCCAGGTCCTTCAGACGCCGCAGACGCCAGTCCCACAGCGCATCGGGCACCGCGACGCCGACGCCGGCATGATCTTGGTGGTTGCACGTCCCCTTGATCTTGAGCGGGCGGTCGTTGAGGTAAAACCCGGTCGCGGCATCGAACCGCAGCGTCCGGAAGCCGATCCGAAGCGTCCGCTCGTCGACCGTCTTTCCCGCGCGGATCAACCGCGTGCGCAGCGTGTAGAGCGTCGGCGTCTCGACCGACCAAAGCCGGGGAGTCGCTACCGGGAGAGTGAGCGCAACGTCGGTCGGGGCGAGCGACGGCACCGTCCCGCCGGCGGTTTGCGTCGCGATCACGCGGCCGTCGGGATCGATCAGCGTCGCTTCGATCGTGACCGCGGCCGCGTCCTTGCCGATATTGCCAAGCGTCGCGGTGACCGGGACGGACCATGCGCCGTCGGGTCCGCGGCGCGGATCGGCGTGGATACCGTCGGTGGCGATATAGGTGGCATCGCGTTTCACCAGCCAGACGTGACGGTAGAGGCCCGCGCCCTCGTACCACCAGCCTTCCATCGTCTGCGCATCGACGCGCACGACGATCGTGTTCAGGTCGTCGCCATAGCGTGCGAGATCGGTGATATCGACATACACCGAATTGTAGCCGCTCCAGTTGTGCGCCACGACCGATCCGTTGAACCAGATCGTCGCGTTCGTCGCGATCCCGCCGAACTGGATTTCGAGATACCGCCCGCGATCCTGTGGATCGAGCCGCAGCGCCCTCCGGTACCAGCCGAAACCGCGACGGCGATAACCCTGCGATACGTTGGCGCTTTCGGCGACGGGCATCGCCATGGCCCAATCGTGCGGCAATGCGACCTCGGGCCAGTCCGAATCGTCATAATATATGGCCGCGGCACCCTGTGCCTGCCCGGCCTTTGCGCTGTTGTAGGACCAGCCATGCCCGCGAATCTCGGGCATCGGTATGTCGCCGAGATGAAACCGCCAGCCGCCGTCGAGCAGCAGCCGGCCGGGATCTTCGACCGGCGCGCGTAGCGGCAGAGCATCGCGCGTCGCCGGCATAGGCAGCGCGCCCGCATCGGGTTCGGCGGAACGCACTGCGGCGCGCGCGACCTGAGCCGGACCTACCGCCGCGCCAAGCGCTGCACCATTTGCAAGAAACAGGCGGCGGCTGATCCGGGTCGTCGGCTGGTCCTGCTTCATCGTTTCCCCCTCCGAAGCGCGCATATAGCGGCCATGCTTTACGCTTGCGTATCCGAAGCCAGCGGCTCTGTCACAACAGTGTCCGCCATTCCCTGCCAGCCAGGGGCTGAGCCGGATCCGAAGATCGAGCCCAGCCCTGACGTCCAGCGTTGCCGGATCAGAAGGTGATCCGCGCCACGCCGCTGATCTGCCGGTCGCTCATGATCGAATCGCGCGGCCGGGTGGTGATGCCGTAATAGGTCGACCGCACCGTGTTGGTGAGGTTGGTGCCGTTCAGCGTCAGCGACAGATGCGGGGTCACGTTGGCGGTGATCGACGCATCGAGCTGCCCCGATGCCTTCTGGAACTGCGGCAGGTTGCCGGTGCCATTGGCCGACGTCGTTACCAGGAACTCGCTGCGCCAGTTATAGGCGACGCGGGCGGAAACGATCCCGCGCTCGTAGATGCCGATCAGGTTGTAGTTATACTTCGACAGCCCTTCGAGCGACAATTGCGTCACCGGACCGTCGCTGGCCGGGCTTGGCGCCTCGGAGTCGACATAAGTGAAGTTCGCCTGCACGCCCAGGCCGGCGAGCGGCCCCGGCAGGAAGTCGAAGAACTGCTGATACGCGACTTCCGCACCCTTCACCTTGGCCTTGGCGGCGTTGCTGTAGGTGGTCACGTCGTAGGTAGCGGTGACGCCGTCGGTAAAGGTTACGTCACGCGGCGTGATGACCGTCTGGATGTAATTCGAGATATCCTTGTAGAATCCCGCGACCGTCAGCGATCCGCTCTTGGCGAAATACCATTCGAGCGAGGCGTCGAAATTGGTCGACTTCATCGGCTTGAGATAAGGATTGCCGGTCGACGTCACGTGCTGCTGGTCGATCTGCGCGGTGCCGGGCTCGGTGATCGTCAGGCTCGGGTTGAGCTGGTTGAAGTTCGGGCGCGAGATATTCTTCGACACGGCAAAACGCAGCTGGAGCCGGTCGGTCAGGCGCCCGCGCACGTTGAGGCTCGGCAAGACCGACGTGTACTTGGTCGCCTCGTTGACCTCGGTGAAGGTCGGCGCCGCGGTCGACTGGGTGCCGTCGGGCGCGGTGATCAGGTCGACCTGCTGGTAGAAGCCCGAGACCGCTACCTTGCTCTGGACCACGCGCACGCCGATATTGCCGTCGATCGGCACCGGCAGGTCGTCCGCCTTGAAGAACGCCGCGGCATAGCCGGTATAGGTCTTCTGCGCCTGCGTGTTGGTCCCGCTCGGAACATAGCTCGGCGTGGTCGCGATGCCGAGCGACGCTCGCGTGGCGTCGTAGTCGAGGACGGTCGGCAGCGAGAACGCCTGGATGTCGCCGAACAGGTCGGCCTGGCCGCGGAAGAAGCCGCCGAGGTCGACATAACGGAGATTGGTCGCAGCGCCGGTCAGCCCGGTATAGCGATAGCCGGTATCGCTGGTCCGGTTGCGACGATCGGCGAACCGGAAGCCCGCCTTGATCGAGCTTAGGATACCCCCATCGAAGCGATATTCGCCGTCGAGGCGGCCGACCTTGTCGGTACCCTTCGAGTTGTTGAGGTTATCCAGGTAGAAGCCGTTGCTGTAGGTCGCGGGGTTCGCGAGGCCATCGGCCGACGTGATCTGGAACGACGGGATCTCGCCGGAAATATCCTGCGTCAGCGTGGTGGCGACGCCGCTCAGCCCGACGATCGAGTTCAGGTTGTCGGTCTTGGAATCGACATATTGGAGATCGCCGGTGATCGTCAGGTTGGCGGTCGGCTTCCACTTGCCGTTGAGCGAATAATCGGTCGTGACCGAATGCCGCGAACCGAGCGAGGTGTTGTTGCCGATCGGGACGTCGGTGAACGTGCCGCTCTGGAAATCGCCGTTCGGTGCATAGGTAAACGGCGCGCCGGCCAGCGGCGTGATCGACGCCCCGCTGGTGTACGCGAAATAGCTGTAGCCATAGGACCGCAGCTTGTAATCGTTGCGGAACACCTCGCCGGTGAACTCCAGTGTATCGGTCGGGCGCCACTGGAGCGACACGTCGATGCCGAGGCGACGGCGGTCGCCGAACACTTCGCCGATGCCGGTGCCATGCGGCAGCGTCGTGGTCTGGCCGGTCCGCCCGAGCAGCGCGGCGGTGGCGGCGTCACCGGGATTGCTTTCGTCGAGCGTGTAGAACGGCTCGGTCGAGATCGTGTCCTGGCGGAAATTGGTTTTCTGATACGACGCGCTCGCCAGGATGCCGATTTCGCCGATGCCGGTATTCCAACGATCGCTGACGAGCAGCGATGCGGCCGGCTGGCTCTTCTTGATCAGATCGTAATAGGTGTTCGTCGCCGAACCCGAGATCTTGAAGCCGTCGAAGTCGAACGGCTTGCGCGTACGAAAGTTGATCGTGCCGCTGAGCTGGTCCTCGATCAGGTCCGCCGACGGGTTCTTGTAGACGTCGATCCCGGCGAGCAGCTCGGACGGTACGTCCTCGAGGCTCAGCGCGTTGCTCGACCCGCTCGCGGTGAAGATGTCGCGACCGTTCAGCTCGGTGCGGACCTGGGTCAGGCCGCGGATCGCGACCGAACTGCCTTCGCCGAAGTTGCGCTGGATCTGGATGCCCGAGATGCGCTGCAGCGCTTCGGCGATGTTGCGGTCGGGCAACTTGCCGATGTCTTCGGCGACGATCGAGTCGACGATCTGCGCCGAGTTGCGCTTGATGTTCTGGGCGGACTGAAGGCTCGCACGGACGCCGGTCACGACGATGTCATCGCCCGCCTCTGCGGCGACGGGCGCGGTATCGACTGCTTGGCCCTGATCGGCGCTCGGGGCGGCAGTACCGCTGGTCTGCTGAGCATCCGCAACCGGCGCGGGCGCGCCATCCTGCGGTGCCGCGACCTGCGCCTGCGCTACCGAACCGACTATCACGAGTGCTAGCAGCGACACGGTCGTGCTCAGACCCTTGATGCTGCCAACGCTAATCTTGGAACGCTTCATCACACTCTCCTCCAGCAGGTCTGATCCTTACGGACCGCCTGCGGTTCACTCTTGGATATCGTGCGCGGCCACGCCGCTACCGTATCGTCAGCGGCGCCTAGCGAATGATTTAGATCATTTATATGCTAATTCGATTTACGCGGACAATTCATCCGGTATGATGGCAAAAATGTCGCACATCGAATGACGATACTCGGGGTGGGCTCGTCAAATCACGGTAATATCTGACCAAATCGGTCCTAAACTGACTTGCGGTGCTAGTGTAGGCTTCCAGCAAGGTAACGTATCAAATTGTAATTGTAGGACTTAAATATCGACCTTCGTAATAATGGCGTCAGTTTCATCGACGCTCTTTCCGGACTGTCGAAACCGCGTGTGGGGAGAAGCGTAATGACGTTCAGCAAACGCGAGATACTGGGAGCACCGCTGGCAGCTACGTTGGGTTTGAGCGGGCTGTCGCGTGCCGCCGCATCGGCAGCGGCGACGAAACCGTCGCCGCTTGCCAGCCGCGCCATAACGCCCGGCCGGTTCGATTCCACCGCACAGTCGCTCGCCGGCTATCGCGCGCCTGACTGGTTTCGCGACGCCAAGTTCGGGATCTGGGCGCATTGGGGACCACAGGCGGTGCCGAGCCAGGGCGACTGGTACGCACGCTTCATGTACGTCCCCGGCCACCCGCATTACGACCATCACGTCAAGACCTACGGCCACCCTTCGAAGGTCGGCTACAAGGACATCATTCCGCTATGGCGTGCGGAAAAGTTCGATCCCGACGCACTCGCCGCACGCTATGCCGCCGCAGGCGCGCGCTACCTCGTCTCGATGGGCGTGCATCACGATAATTTCGATTTGTGGCGGTCGAAGCATCATCGCTGGAACGCCGTGGAGATGGGCCCGAAGCGCGACATCGTCGGCGAATGGAAGGCGGCTGCCACGCGGCGCGGGCTCCGCTTCGGCGTGTCCGAGCATCTCGGTGCAAGCTATAGCTGGTGGTACCCCAACCACCTCTACGATCAGTTCTGGCCCAAACTCGGGGTCGCCTATGACGGCGCCGATCCGCGCTATGCCGATCTCTATCACACCAACCGCGACGAGCCGTTCATCAACACGCCCGCGAGTTGGTACACGACCAACCCGACATATCACGCGATGTGGTTCGACCGGATCCGCGACCTGATCGACAGCTACCAGCCCGACCTGCTGTATTCGGACGGCGGCCTGCCGTTCGGCGAGGTCGGACGCTCGCTCCTTGCGCATTTCTACAACAGCAGCATGAGGCGCACAGGGAAGCTGGACGCGGTCTACAACTGCAAGGATACGGGCTCGGGCGCGTTCAGCACGGACTGGGCGGTGCAGGACGTCGAGCGCGGCGTCCTCAAGGGCATCAATCCACACGCCTGGCAGACCGACACATCGAACGGCGACTGGTTCTTTAACCGGACCGACACCTACAAGACCACCGACGAGGTCGTCGCGATGCTCGCGGACGTCGTCAGCAAGAACGGCAACCTCCTGTTGAACGTCGTGATGCACGGCGACGGCAGCCTGCCCCCTGAGTCCGACCGGCTGTTGACCGACCTGGCGCCGTGGATAGCCGCCAATGGCGAGGCGATCCACGGCACGCGCCCCTGGACGATCTACGGCGAGGGTCCGACCACCGCCGCCGCCGGCGCGTTTGCGGAGAAGACCAGCTACACGGCGCAGGACATCCGGTTCACGACCAAGGGCGAGACGCTGTACGCGATCACGCTCGGCATGCCTCGGGGGCAGACCGCGATCACGTCGCTGGCCCAGCCCAACCCGCACGAACGACGCCGGGTACGCGCAGTGCGCCTGCTCGGCCGCCCCGGCGCGATCGCGTTTCGCCAGACCGGACAGGCTCTCGTGATCGATCTACCCGCGACGTTGCCGACGCGACACGCGAGCGCGTTCGCGATCGATTTCGCCTGACGAGAAATACCGCACGTGCACGATGTGTGCGTCGATCGAACACGAGCTTGGAGAGGCTATTTGAAACACCCCCTGATCCGCGCCCTGCGGTTTGCGATGCTTGCGGCGGCTACGCTGGCTGTTCCGCTTGCCAGCATCGTTCCAGCGCAGGCGCAGACCGCCGTCGGGCATCCCGAATGGCCGGGCCGCGGCGACCTGTTCGTGGGCGCCTGCTACCAGCCGATCGACCGTTCGCCCGAGCAGATCCGCCAAGACATCGCGATCATGAAGAAGGCCGGGTTCACCATGGTCCGGATGGGCGACCTGTCCTGGGATTCGTTCGAGCCGCAGGAAGGCCATTTCACGTTCGAATGGTTCGACGCGATTCTCGACCAGATGCATGCCGCCGGGATCAAGGTGCTCCTCGACATTCCCGGCCAGCCGGTACCGACCTGGCTGCACAAGACATATCCCGGCGTCGATCTCGTCACGCAGGACGGCGTCCGCCGCAATGCCGCGACGCGCTATTGGGACAATATCAGCGATCCCGATTATCGCCGGCTGGTCCGGCGGCTCGCCGAGCAGATGCTCAAGCGGTACGCGCATAATCCCGCGGTGATCGCGGTCGGCTACACCAACGAGATCGGCAACGGCCAGATGTCGTATTCGCCGGCTGATCGGAAACGTTTCGTCGGCTGGCTGCAGAAGAAATACGGGACGATCGCGGCGCTCAACACCGCCTGGGCGACGCAGCGCTGGTCGCGTCGGATCAACAGCTGGGACGAGGTCTACCTCCCCTATGGCAACGGACCCGGCCCGAACGAGCGCAATCTCGACCTTCGCCGCTTCTGGTCCGACGACACGATCGGCGCGCTCACCGATCTCGAAGCGGTCCGCAAACTATACGCGCCCAACCTGCCCGTCGCGTCGAACTTCTGGCCCGACGCCTGGACCAAGGGGTTCGATTATCTACGGTCGTGGGACAAGGTCTCGACCTATGGCGGCCAAGGCTTCTATCCGGGCGAGCCGCTAGGCGCTGCACTTGACGTATCGCGCAACCGCGCAGGCCACGATACGCCGATGTGGCTGAACGAGTTCACCGCGGGCGGTGGCGGCTATTACGGCACACCGGGCCGGTCGCGGATGTGGGCGTATTTCGGGCTGATCTATTACGCGCAGACGTTCCTCGCCTGGACCTTCAACTCGCATAGCGGTGGCGAGGAACAGGGGCTGTTCGGGCTCGTCGACCATGATGGCCGCCCGTCGTGGAAGGTCGGCGAGTTCGGCCAGATCGCCAGCGAGTTCGCCAAGCTGAAGACGATGGGCTTCCCGCGCTACCGCAAGCCCGAGGTGGCGATCGCCTATTCGTTCCAGACCAACTGGCTGACCTCGCCTCCGCCTGGGCCGAACACGATGCAGGAATATTTCAAGACCAGCTATCCCGATCAGGCCAAGGCCGCGCTCGCCCCGCTGTTCGCCGACAATATCGACACCGCAGTGATCGATATCGGCCACGACGCGATCGACCGTTACAAGCTCGTGATCCTGCCCAGCGCATACATGATGGACAAGGAAACCGCCGAGGCCGTGCGGCGCTATGTCGCGAACGGCGGCACGGTGATCATGACCGGCTATTCCGCCAAGGTCGATGAGACCGGCAAATGGTTCGAGACGCCCCTGCCCGGCCGGCTGACCGACGTGTTCGGCGTGCGGACCAACGAATTCTATCGCGCCGAGCAACCGCTGAAGATCATGTTCGACGGCAAAGAGCAGATTGGTAGCGATTCCTATTACGAGGTGCTCGAACCGAGCACGGCCAAACCGCTGGCGATGTTCACCAACACGCCCAAGCCCGGCCCGGCGATCACCATCAACCGCTTCGGCAAGGGCCGCGCGATCTACCTCGCGACCGCCGCGCTAGGCGCGTTTCTTGATCCGCTGGTGCGATCGCTCTATACCGAACTCGGGATCGAGCGTGGCCCGGTCACTCCGCCGGGCGTGGTCGCGCGCATCGTCGATGGGCGGACGCTGTACGTGAACACGAACACCGCGCCTGCGCGTGTGGCCTTGGCAGGCGAGCAGCACGATATTCTAAGCGGCAAAGCCTATACCGATCGGCTCGACCTTCCGCCGTATGGCGTGGCGCTGCTCCAATAACGACGCGCGATAAGTGACCAATCCGGGTCTTCGCCTTGCGTCGACGCGGAATACGGTTGATCCGCGCGCCGTATCTGCAATTATACGACAAAATTGCCGTTTCGGCGAAGATAGCGCTACCGTCAGGGCATAGACCCGTGGAGAGGATTCGATGTACATTTCCCCAGCCCGTATCGAAGTGCAATCGTCTGACCAGTCCCGCACCACGTCGCGATGGGACTGGTCGTCACGGCTGGTCGCACGGTTGGCCATGGGGGTTTCGCTGGCGACGCTCGGTTCCGCCGCGGTTGCCGCACCGATCGCGACGGTCGATCGCAACGGCAGCCTCGTCTCGGTCGAGGCCTATGCGCCCAACATCGTCCGCGTGACGATCGCGACCGACCGCGGACAGGTCGATGCGCCTCCAGGCGATGGCCCCAACGCAAAGCCCGATGCCGCCGGCTGGACGCATCGTAACGATGCGGGCGCCGATGTATTCGCGTCCGCGGCGCTGTCGCTCTCGGTCGATGCGAAGCCCTGGCCCAAGGCGCCGACGCAGATGGAGCGTTATTTCGCGCCGTCGCTGCCACCGGTGTCGGTGACGATCCGCAAGCCGGACGGCACGATGCTGACGCAGATGACCGGCTGGGAAATGGCGCCGCATACCGTCAACGGCGAGAAGACGTTCCGCGTCGGCGCGAGCTTCGCCTCGCCCGCCGACGAGCATTATTACGGGCTCGGCCAGAACCAGGAGGGCAAGCTCGACCTGCGCGGCCGCACGATCGACTGCCGCCACAATTACGACGCGCCCGCGGGCGAGACGGTCTGCGTACCGTTCATGGTCACCAACAAGGGCTATGGCATCGTCTGGGACAACCCGTCCTCGACCGTCGTTTCCCCCGGCCTGCATAGTTCGACACACTGGCAGTCGGAGGTCGGCGAACGCGTCTCGTTCTTCGTGATCACAGGCGCCACTACCGATGAAATCTACGCCGGCTACGCGACGCTGACCGGTACCACGCCGCTGCCGCCCAAGGCCGCGTTCGGCCTCATCCAGAGCAAGGCGCGGTACGAGACCGAGAAGGAACTGCTCGACGTCGCCAACGGATATCGCAGCCGCGGCCTGCCGCTCGATATCATGGTGCTCGACTGGTTCTACTGGTCGCGCATGGGCCAGCTCGACATCGACCGGAATTATTTCCCCGATCCCAAGGGCATGAACGACAAGCTGAAGTCGATGGGGATGCATTCGATCATCAGCGTCTGGCCGCGCTTCGAGAAGGAATCGCGGTATTTCGACCTGTTGTCGACCAAGGGCTTGTTGCTGAAGGACAAGGACGGCAACGTCGTCGACGGCCTGCCGATCCGCTCCGATCGCGCGGGCGCGTTGCTCGACAGCACCAACCCCGATGCGCGCCACTGGTTCTGGGACCGTATCCGCGACAACATCGCCAGCCAGGGCTTCGACTGGTTCTGGCTCGACGAGACCGAGCCCGATCTGGTGCCCGACGGCAGCTTCTATTCGATCGGCTCGGGCGACCGCTATCACAACGTCTTCCCGCTGCTCCATACGATGAGCGTCGCGGACGGGTCGGCCAAGGACCGTCCCACGATGCGCAACCTGATCCTGTCGCGCGCGGCGTATCTGGGTGCCCAGCGCAACGGCGGGCTGTTCTGGTCGTCGGACATCAAGTCGACCTGGGAAGCGCTGCATCGGCAGGTCCCCGCGGGGCTTGGCTTCACCGCGAGCGGCATGGCCTATTGGGGCAGCGACATCGGCGGCTGGCAATGGCCGAACGGGCCCAAGGCGACACGCCCGGTGCTGCTCGATCCTGCGGGTGCGACCGCGATGGCGCCGGATTACGCGGATTATCCCGAGCTGTTTACGCGCTGGTTCGGCTATAGCGTGTTCACGCCGACCTTGCGGATCCACGGCCAGCGCCCGGCCACCGCGATCTGGCAATATGGCACCGCGGCCGAGCCGGTCCTCGCGAACTTCCTGAAGCTGCGTTACTCGCTGATGCCGTACATCTATTCGCTCGGCCGCCACACATACGAAAGCAATGCGCCGATGATGCGCGCGTTGTTCATGGATTTCCCGAACGATCCCAACGTCGCCGACATGGGCGACGAATATATGTTCGGCCCGGCCTTCCTGGTCGCGCCAGTCACCGAACAGGGCAAGACCAGCCGCCAGGTCTATCTGCCGGCCGGCGCCGAATGGTATGATTACTGGACCAACCAGCGGTTCACAGGCGGCCAGACCGTCACCGCGAATGCACCGATCGACAAGATACCGCTGTTCGTGCGCGCCGGGTCGATCATACCGATGGGCGTCCAGGTGCCAAGCACGGCGACCGCGCAGGCGCTCGAGAGCATCCGCGTCTATCCGGGTGCGGATGCGAGCTTCGCGCTGTACGACGATGACGGCGTGACCAACGACTATCGGACCAAGGGCGGGCGCAAGGCGATGCTGCGCTGGGACGACAAGACCCGGCGCCTGACCGCATCGGGCAAGCTGCCGACCGGGCAGGACGCCGCATCGCTGGTCCAGATCGTCTCTTCGAAGTGATCCGCGCAGTCTTCATCGCCGCACTGACGTTGGTCACCTTACCGGTGGCCGCGCAGACCAATGTCCCGGGCGATCCCTATGCCGGCGATCCGGTCGGGATCGTCGCGGCCCCCTGCCCTGCGCATCCGTCGCCGACCGATGGAGCCGGATGGGAGGCATGGAAGCTGCATTCGCTCACGCGCGACTTCGGCCAACTGTGCCGCTACCGTGAGCAGAACGAACCGTTGAAGGCCTCGAACACGCCGGTCCGCGTGGTCTTCATGGGCGATTCGATCACCGACAACTGGATCGGTGCGGATGCTACTCTGTTCACCGGCGGACTGGTCGATCGCGGGATCAGCGGGCAGACCACGCCGCAGATGCTGGTGCGCTTCCGCGAGGACGTGATCGCGCTGAAACCGCGTGCGGTCCACATCATGGCAGGTACCAACGACATCGCCGGCAATACCGGCGCCTCGACGATGGAGATCGTTCAGGGCAACATCGCCAGCATGGCCGACCTCGCGCGCGCGAACGGTATCAAGGTGATCATCGCCTCGACCCCGCCCGCCGCGGCCTTTCCGTGGAGCAAGGACAAGCAGCCGGTGCCGCAGATTCGCGCGCTCAACAGCTGGCTGAAGGCCTATGCGGCGAAGAACGGCTTCACCTATGTCGATTATTACACCGCGCTAGCCACACCCGAAGGCGCGATGAAGCCGGGGCTGGCGAGCGACGGCGTCCACCCGACTCCCGCCGGCTATGCGGTGATGCGCCCGCTGGCCCTCGCGGCGATCCGCCGGACCATCGCAGCCAAGTGAGTATCGATCTCAGCCGCCGTTCGGTTCTCGCCGGAATCGCCGCACTGGGTCCGGCGACGCACGCGCTCGCGCAGAGCCCGATGGGGCTGGCGCGCGGTCCGGTGCAACCGACCTGGCAATCGCTGGTCGATCACTATCGCTACCCCGAGTGGTTCCGTGACGCGAAGCTCGGCCTGTGGTCGCATTGGGGCCCGCAGTCGGTGCCCGAGCAAGGCGACTGGTACGGCCGCTTCATGTATATGCAGGGCCATCCCGCGTACGAACATCACCTCAAGACCTATGGCCATCCGACCAAGTCGGGGATGATGGAGGTGATGAACCGCTGGACCGCGGCGCGCTGGGATCCCGACGCGCTGATCGCCCGTTATGCCAAGGCGGGGGCGAAATATTTCGTCTCGCTCGCCAATCATCACGACAATCTCGACTGCTACGACAGCCGCTATCACGCCTGGAATTCGCTCCGCGTCGGGCCGAAGCGTGATGTCGTCGGCACTTGGGAAAAGGCCGCGCGTAAAGCCGGGCTCAAGTTCGGCGTCTCGAACCACGCTGCGCATAGCTGGCACTGGTATCAAACTGCTTATGGCTATGATCCGACAGGGCCGCTGAAGGGCCAGCGCTACGACGGGTTCACGCTGCGCACCGCCGACGGCCGCGGCACATGGTGGGACGGGCTCGATCCGCAACAGCTCTACACCGGCGCGCACGCGGTCCTGCCGAACGGCATCGATACGATCGCCGCGATGAACGCGTGGCACGACGCGAACGACGGCCAGTGGATCGAAACGCCGCCGCCGAACGATCCGGGCTATGCGGCGAAATGGCTGCTGCGCCAGACCGACCTGATCGACAAGTACAAGCCCGACTTCTGTTACTTCGACGACTATGAACTGCCATTCGGGCCGATCGGGCTCCAGGCGGCTGCGGATTACTATAACCGCTCGATCGCGTGGCACGGCGAAATCAACGTCGTGCTGACCGCCAAGCAGCTAAAGCCTTCTGCGAGGTTCGGCCTCGTGCAGGATGTCGAGCGCGGCTTCACCGATCATCTGTGGGACGAGCCGTGGCAGACCGATACATGCGTCGGTGACTGGTTCTACAACGTCGCGCGGCTCACCGACAAGAGCTACAAGACCGCCGAACAGGTGATCCAGCGGCTTGCCGATGTCGTGTCCAAGAACGGCAACCTGCTGCTGTCGATACCGCAGCCCGGCGACGGCTCGATCGACGGCGAGGAGGAAAAGATCCTCGACGGCATGAGCCGCTGGATCGCGGTCAACGACGAGGCGATCTTCGGCTCGCGGCCATGGCGGATCTATGGCGAAGGCCCGACCAAATTGCAGGCCGGCATGCAGAACGAGCAGTCGTCGGGCGTGTTCACCGCGCGCGACGTGCGCTTCACCACCAACAAGGGGGCGCTCTATGCGCTGTTCCTGGGCTGGCCGCAGGGCGACGTCACGATCAAGGCACTGGGACGCAACCGCTTCGCCGATGGCGTGGTCGAGCTCGTGACGTTGCTCGGCGGCGGCGGCATGGCGCATCGCCGCGATGCGCGCGGCCTGCACCTGACGATGCCCGCGAACCCGGGCGGCGGGTTCGTCCCTGTCCTGAAGATCGAAGGCCGAGGCCTGGTCTGACCATTTCGGGCCGCACCTTACGGACTCCGGATCAACGCTGATACGATTGGGAACGCTGCTCAGCCGAGCAAGGCCGCTCCGCGATCGACCACCGCGCCCTCGCTTTCGGCCTGACGGATCAGGATCATGACGTCCTCGATGATCGATCGGATCGTGGCGCTGGCGGAAGC
>Ga0308170_10002867_pt1 | contig 14498 bp, 17 predicted proteins | sample PhyBR2_2_FD_202136 | JGI IMG/M metagenome (GOLD analysis project Ga0308170, IMG submission 202136) | Phyllosphere microbial communities from UC Gill Tract Community Farm, Albany, California, United States - DLSLSB.R2 | ecosystem: Host-associated > Plants > Phyllosphere > Unclassified | place... | reverse complement strand
TCCTTCTCTCTCTCCCTCCATCCCTCTCTCCCTCTTTCCTGCCCCCGTGCGACGCTCAGATGGCTCCGTACAAGCTGTGCACCTCTCTCAAAACGAGCTGACGGTACCGTTCTTCCTCACGCAGCACCCCTCAGTCCCCGCCTCGTACCTCGCCCTCCCCGCCCAGTCCTCCCTCTTCGACACGCTGCACGCCCAGATCCGCACCGTCACCGAGACGGCCGTCGCCGCCGACGCCGACGCGTCGCGTTTCCCGCAGACGTGGCTCTTCCAGCACAGGTGGAGCAAGGGCAAGAAGAAGAAGGACGACGACCTCGGCTTCACGCTCGTGCGTCCAGCTCTCTCTTTGTTGCTCTCTCCTCGTCTCGACGCCCGTGTACTGAAGCCGTCTCGAGCTGCAACAGCCCGACGGCCGCACCGCCACCATCTCGTTCGTCACCGTCGGCGGGCGCACATCGGCCGTCGTCGACGAGGTGCAGGTCCTCCCGCCCGACTTGGCGGCGTCAGCGGCCAAGAAGCGCGGAGCCAGAGCTTCGCCGAACAAGAAGCGCAAGGGCAAGGTCGACGAGGGCGAGCATGAGGGTGACGGCTCGGGCGGCGAGGACGTGCGGCTGAAGGACGAGGGCGACGACGTTGTGCGTCGAGCTGTCTCTCTCTCCATCTCTTCCTCGCTCGCGGGCCCGACCTCGGCGCCCCGACCTCGGCTCTGTATGTGCCTCTCCTTCTGACGGCGTTTACCGTGTGCATCTCGCCCGCAGACCTCGCCGCACTTCAAGCGCGTCAAGAAGCTCGCCGACTCGCCTTCGCCGACAAAGCGGAGCCGACGGGCCAAGCCGAAGGAGGAGGACGACGACGAGCAGTAGCCTGGCTCGTGTTGTACTGAACGAGCCTTCGAGCGTGCGCGCTGGTCGAGCGAGAGAGGCGGACTGAGCGTGGCGGCGCAGGAGGAGCTCGACACGCTTGGTCGGCGAGGGCTGTCGCGCCGCCTGGGATCCCCTTGCTACATGATCACAGGGAGCTGAAGCCTGCCTGCTGCCCTGTCTCTGTGAGCGGGAGAGACCACTTCGAGCGATCGCGAGCTGCGAGATGAAGCTCGCCTTCGCACCTCGCTCTCGCTCTAGCTTGCCTCTGGACGACATGGGCGACTCGAAGCACCGCGACACCATCATCATCGGCGGTGCGTCCACCATCCTCTGGGCCCTCGCGCGCTGTCCTCACCAAGCTGACCCCCACCTCCCGATCCTCCCCCTCCCTCTCGTCCTCCAGGCGGCCCTGCTGGCCTGACCGCCCTCAAGACGATGCGCGAGAACGGCATCAGCGGCATCCTCTTCGAGGCAGAAGACCAAGTCGGCGGCACGTTCCGCTACCGCGCGTACGAGCGCAGTGAGCTTGTCTCCTCCAAGCAGCTCACGGCCTTCTCCGACTTCCGGTTCCCGCCCGACCAAGGCGACCACGTCAGCCTCCCCGAGTTCTGCGCCTACCTCGAGCGGTACTGCGACGAGTTCCAGCTGTGGCGCGACATCCGGCTCGACTCAAGGGTCGTCTCCGTGCGGCGGGCGGGCGAGGGCAAAGGACATGTCGTCGAGGTTCAGAAGCGCGGCGAGAACAGTGCGTCCACCTTCCTGCTCTTCTCTCGGACTGTGCGAGCGAGTAGCTGACCCCGCCTTTCCTCTCCCGACGCAGCGACGACGACGTACACGTGCAAGTACCTCACGATCTGCACGGGCCTTCACGTCCAGCCTCAAGTCCCTCATGTGCCCGGCGTCGAGCACGTGTCGAACAACCCGCACAAGGAGGTCATCCACTCGTCGCAGTACAAGAAGCTCGCGCAGCTCAAGGGCAAGCGCGTCCTCATCCTCGGCACCGGCGAGACGGGCATGGACCTCGCGTACGCCTCGGTCAAGGCCGGCGCAGAGGAGGTCGTCCTGTGCAGCCGTCGAGGGTTTTTGTCGTTCCCCAAGCGCCTAGAGAACTTTCGGGTATTCGGCATCACGTTCGACGGCGACCTGCCCATCGACGGCCTCATCACGAACCTGTTCGAGTCGGCCTAGTGCGTCCCCTCTCCCTCCTCGTCTCCCACTCGTTCGAGCACAAGCTGATGGTCCTTAATGCTCGCAGCGTGCATCCCTGGGTCGCCGCGTCGCACTTCCGCTGGTTCATGAGCGACTTCGTCATCAAGCGCGTCCTGTGGCTCTTGACGGGCACGTCTGCGGGGTGCGTCCCTCTCCTCCTCTTCTTCCCGCCTTTTACATCCCGAGGTCAGGCTGACGTCGACCTTGTCCTCGCAGCTGCAACCAGTGGGTCGGCGAGCTCCCGCCCGAGCGTCTCGGTCGCGCCTACGTCTTCCTCAACAAGTCACACAAGGCGTCGACGTTCCTCAACCGCCCGTACCGCACGCGCTCCAAGTTCCTGTCGTACCTGTCCGAGTACCACGACCCGCCCGAGGACGTTGCGACGCCCGGCGTCGTCGAGATGGCGCCCTGGCCGACCGGGTTCAGCGAGGACGGCGCGGTGCAGTGGGACTGGGAGACGTGCGGCAAGAAGGGCGGCAGCTGGAAGAAGGTCAAGGAGCGCATGCAGGACCGGCGAGTCGAGCCCAAGTGCGTCCCTTCCCCCTGCTCGTCCTCGCTCGAGCCGTCTCTGCGCCGAGCTGACCTCCCCCTCTCGTTCCCCCTCGCGCAGCCTCGTCCTCTTTGCGTCGGGCTACAAGCAGGAGTTCTCGTCGTGGCTCTCGGACGAGTACCCTCGGCCGTGGGACGCCGACGTGCGCGACGTCGTCTCGTCCGACGCGCCCGACGTCGCCTTCCTCGGCTTCGTGCGCCCAGGCGTCGGCGCCATCCCGCCCATCGCCGAGCAGCAGAGCATGTGGTGGACGGCGTACCTCCAGGGCAAGATGCAGCTCCCGACCGACCGCCCGCACTACTACCTCTTGTCCCAACCCGAGGCGCGCATCCAGGTGCGTCCCTCCTCCCTCTTTCTCGTTCACCTCGTCGAGAACATGCTGACGTTCTCGCCTCGCTCCTGCAGTACGGCGTCGACCACTCGACGTACATGTCGACCCTTGCCAAGGACATGGGCGCCGCACCCTCGCTCTGGCAGCTCCTGCGCGAGCACGGGCTCTTCATCACGCTCGTCTACTGCTTCAGCGCCTCGTTCACGTCGCACTACCGCCTCATCGGCCCGTTCCGGTCGACCAAGGCGCCCGAGGTCGTCCGCACCGAGATCTGGGATACCGTGCAGCGCCGCGGCTTGATCGTGCGTCCCTCGCCCCCTCCTTGCGCTCTCTCTCTTCGTCGAGCAGTAGAGCTGACTCGGTTCTTCGTGCGCAGGGCAATCTCTTCATGGGCGTCATCCCGATGGCCTTCTACGCCCTCGTCAACGTGCGTCCAGTCGCCGTCTCGACCGAGCTCCTGCAGCGCCGAGCTGACCCTTGGTTTTCCCCCCTCGCAGCTCACCGCCCTCCTCCTCGAGACAGTCTGGGTCGCAGCAGGTCGCCCTGACGTCCTCGGCGCGTACAAGCGCCTGACGGGCCGCCAGCTCGTCGACATGGACCACGCGGCGCCCGAGCCCAGGGAGAAGAAGCGCCGGGCCGTCCCGGTCGAGGAGCGGTTGCGCAACTAGCTCGTCTCCTTGTATGGAATGTCAGATCGTGTTGTGCTCGTTCAACGCTGTCGCGGTGCTTGTCCTTGCTGCCGTGCCGAGAGGAAATGCAAAACGAGGCCTGAGCGCGCAGAGCTGAAGCCTCATCGTCTCTCTCGCTTCGCCGACGGGTCGGATCGGCTTCTCGCGCTTCTGAGAATGCAAGAACGTCGCTCTGGTGCTCTGCGCGGGCTGCCTGGACGCTACATGCTCTGGTTCGAGCGCAACGGCGACACGAGCGGGACCTTCTCAAGTCGCTCCTCCTCGACATCCCTTCGACCACAACCGCAGGTTCTGCGCTCCTTCCGCCTGCGAGCCGACCTCGTCGTACGTAGCTACATTCTGGCTCGGCGAGAGGGACGAGTTGTAATGTTTTGCGGCCGCCAGCTGCGCTTACATTCCCTGGCTTGCGATCCCGACGTTGCAACGAGCGGAGAGGGCACTGCGGGAGCGTCAGGGCCAACGACGGATCGGAGGGCCTCGGCTCGGCAAGGCAATGACGACACTTGGGATTCGAACCGCAGGGCGGGCGATTCCCCTCGACGGCTCGGCTCGTCGCTCTCTCCTCTCCTTCCCACCCCTCGCTCTCGCTCGAACTCAACCTCAAACCGTGCGTGTGCTTTCAGCGACGACTTCACCTTGATCTCACGCTGACGGTCGCGCTCGCCCCTCCCTCGTCCACTCGATCCCCGCACGTCGACACCCTCTCGCGCCCTTGTGACCCTCGTCCTCCTTCCCTCCTCGGCGCTCGCTCGTCCCGCCTTGCAGACCACCTCAAGCACTTCAATCATGTCCGGCCTTTCTTCGCCCTCGTCGCTCCTCACCGCCTCTGCCTCGAGCACCGGCATCAACGTGCGTCCCCCCGCTCCTCCTCCTCCTCGGCCCCCCACTCCCTCTCCCGATCTCATCTCGCCCGGTCGCCTTACCTCTCGCTCTGTACTGACGCTCCGCTCCTCGCACAGGTCTACTCGATCCTCAAGATCGGCATCGGTGCCACGGGCCTCATCCTCCCGGCCTTCGCGACCTCGACCACCACCCCGTTCAAGTGTGCGTCCCTCCTTCCTCGCTCTCTCTGCGACGCCTGCGCTGCTACAGCGCAGTGTTGCCTGCGTGTAGAGCGTCGAAAACTGATCCTTGGACTTGTTCCTGCAGTCGCCGCCCGCGGCCAGCTCCGCGCCTCGAAGCCGACCGCCAACACCGTCTCGCCGCCGGCGGGCTCTGCCTCGGAGGGTGCGCTCGCCGTCCGCCTCACCGCGGCCCGCGACGTCGTCCTCGGCCTCATGATGCGCGACACGACCGCCGCCGTCGTCGTCCGCGCCCTCCAGTGCGTCCTCGTCCCCTCTCGGTCCTCGTCGTCGAGCCGTCCCTGACCCTCCGCTCTTCCTCCCTCGCAGGGCCGACGTCGTCATCTCGATCCTCGACATCCTCTCGGCTGGCGCTGGCTTCATCGAGGGCACCCTCTCGAAGGAGCTCGCTCTCTCGACCGCCGGTCCGTCCCTCTTCGTCCTCCTCGCTCCTCGGCTTGGCCCTGACTCTCTCCTCTGCAGGTTTCGCCGGCTCGTTCCTCGCTTTCGGATTGTACCTCCTCAACGGCACGTCCGCCGCTCTCATATTTCGCGATGCCGTGCTGACGCTGCTCCTCGACCGCAGCGTAAACGTCGCCCGTCCAGCTTGCGCCCCGTGTTTAGCCCTGTGCCCGAAGCAATTCAGTCCGCAGTACCCTCATCTTCTGTGCTAGTCTGCTCGCCGAGGGAGATGTGAGAGCACAGGAGCGAGAGCTATCGAGAGCAGAAAGGTCTGCGAGCTCGATGTCTTCGTTCAGGCCGGCTTCGCTTCGAGCACCTCGGGCATCTCAGCCTCCTCCTGTGGCCGCCATCTAGTCGTGCGAGCGAGTCGGGCTCCCTGCTGCCGGCCATGAACAGGGCGAGTCGACGCAGCTCGAGCAGCTCGAAGGAGAGGCTCGTGCGCGACCTTCTCAAGTTGCGCTCTCGGCTCTCTGCGCTATCCATGGCCTCGCACAGCTTTCTCTCGCTCCACGACCTCGCCGCTCGACTATGTGCGCTGTGAGCACGCATGTTGATGCAGCTTGGACCGCGAGGGATGGACACCGGCTCAGCTCGGGGCTAGGGATGGGACCGACCAGATCTGCGGACGAGCGCATGGCTCGACTACGCGACCTGGGCTTCAGGGGAAGCTGCAGAAGGATGCACGGAACTTGCGACGACTGCCGAGCGAGATAGAACGAGTAGCGCGGGTGCGAGTGCGAGGACGAGGAAAGAGGGAAAGGGGAAACGGAGCTGGGTCGGCCCGCTCGCGCAGGACCTGGCTCGCCTTGACGAGTAGCTGAAGGGGGGCAAAACACTCTATGATGACAACAGCGACGCTACTCGAGCCGTACAACACGCGCTCCACTCGGTCCTGACCGTCCCTCGCGCACGAGGCGGTCCACCTTCTCCGACCCGAGCCAGACCCCGCCGTTACGTACCAAGCACACCCAACTGCGACGCAGCCCCTCACACCTGCACCGGGGTTGCTGCGCCGCTGCCTTCGCCCGAGGACGGGGTCGGTGAGAGCGCGCCTTCGTCGGCGTCGCTGCGGACGGGGATGCGCACGAGCTTGGCGGGGAGGGCGTCGGGCGCGAGGGCGGGGACGTGACCCTGAGGGGCGTCTGGAGGGGGAGGGACGGCGGCGCGCTGCTCGGCGATCGAGGCTGCGGGCGAGCGAGGAGGGGAAGGAGGGTCAGCCAGGGGGGAGGACGGGCGAGAGAGGGAAGGCGGAGAGGGACGGACCGATGGCGAGGCCTGTTGCGCGAAAGACGTTCTGCCAGTGCTCGACGACGTCACCGACGGCTGCGGATGGGCGCAAGAACGAGAGGGGTCACCGCGGTGGACGAGGTTGAGGGAGGGAGACGCGTCGAGGAGGAGGAGAAGGGAGACGGACCCTCGCTGCCGCCTCCGAGGGTCTCGCAGCGGGTCGCGAACTCGTCGAGGAAGGTGGCGAGCTCGTGGGCGTGGCTGCAGATGCTGGAGAATGCGGTGAACTCGCGTTGCTTGTCGACCAGGCGCGAGTGGGCGGGCGAAGGGCCGGTCGAGGTTGACGAGAGGGACGACGCGTTCGAGGTTGCGAGGTTGGCTGCTGCGCCTCCCGGGTACATGGACTGGCGGTAGCTCATGGTCCCTGTGAGCGACAGAGGGTCGAGCAGGTCCAGCTGCCGAGGTCGCTCGTCCTCATCTCGCTCTCACTCTTGTCGCCCTCACCTCCACTCACGCTCGAGAGAGGGGCAGCCATGAGCGACTCGATCACCGACCTGCTCAACGAGACGCTCGAGCGGGCCAACGCCCTCTCGCAGGCGGCGTGGGACTCGCTCGTCCCCTCGTCGCTCGACAACCTGCACGACCTCCCCGCCCACCTCTCAGCCACCTGGACCGACCTCATCGACAAGCTCACCCTCCGCCAGGGCGTCCCCGACCCGCGCAACTGGCTCCCAGACGCCGTCCTCCCGCAAGCGCCCCCTCCCCCTCCTCCTCCTCCTCCCCCACCTCCCGCCGGGCCCTCGTCCTGGCCTCGCGCCGTCGCCGCGCACGCCGCACACCACCCGTGGACCTACACCATCGCCGCACTCGGCCTCTCGACCACAACCGCCTACGCCCTCTACCCGCAACAGACGACCCGCTTCCTCTCGCCCTTCCTCGTCCGCCTCGTCCCGCGCGCCCTCCTCCCCGACCCAAAGCACCGGCCCCTCCGCCTCGTCCCGACCGAGCACGGCGTCGCCCACGAGGTCCGCAAGGAGTGCGTCGTCGTCCTCGGCGCACACTCGCCCCACGGCCGCGACCTCGCCCTCGACCTCGAGCGCCGCGGCTTTGTCGTCGTCGCCACCGTCGCCGACCCGCGCGAGGTCGACGTCCTCGAGAAGCTGAGCCGAGGCTGGCTCAAGGTCCTCGTCCTCGACCCGAACGAGGTGCGTCCTCCTCCCCTTTCCCTCTCTCCTCTTCTCAAGATCCAACACCTGACCCTTCCTCTGTCGCCCGCAGTCGTCCTCGGTCGCGCCCTTCCTCCGCTCCCTCTCGACCGCCCTCTCGCTCCGGTTCCCGCTCCACACCTCGGGCGACCCCTTCGCCCGCCCGGCACACGCCCTCGCCCTCACCGGCGTCGTCAACTGCCTGTCGCTCGCCGCCGCACACGGCGCGCACCCGCCGGCGCCGCTCGAGGCCGCCGAGAACGACCGCGCGCGCAAGATGGTCGGCGAACGCGTCGCCGTCGTCGTCGGCGTCGTCAAGGGGCTCGTGCCGCTCCTCAGGTCGGCCGCGGCGCGCCCGGGAGCGCCGACCGGCGTCCTCGTCTCGCTCGGTGCGTCCCCCTCTCGCTCCCTCCCCTCCTTCCTCCAGCCTGCGGTGCCAACTGACTTTCTCGTGCCACGCTCGCAGTCCCCTCGGCCTCGTCGCACCTCGCCCTCCCGTTCCACGCCCTCTCGTCGGCCGCCGACGCCGCCATCTCGTCCCTCCTGCACTCGCTCCGCCGCGAGCTGACGGCCTCGACGACGCACAACGTACACCTCTCGATCCTCGAGGTCGGCTTCTTCGAGTCGTCCACGTCCCGCGCCGCTACGAGCCCGGCCTCGTCGTCGCCCTCGGCCCAGCTCCCGATCCGCCTCGACGCCATCTACGCCCCGGCCCTCGCGCGCCGCCAGCCCCGGTCGCCCTCGTCCTCGTCGTCGAGCTCGCAGCAGGCCAAGGGCCAGCGCAAGAGCACCGAGCTGCGCCGGCTGAGCAAGCGCGTGTGGACCATCCTCGTCAGGCCGACGCACGCGGGCGCGGTCGAGCGTGTCGGAGCTGGCTGTGCGTCGCCCCCTTTCCTCTCTCTCCTACTCCTCAGCGTCGTCGCTCTCGTCTCGTCCTTGTCGAAGAGCCTGCAGCTGACGCTCCTCTCCTTTCCCCGCTCGCGCCTCTTCTCCTTCCTCCTCCCCCTCATTCTCGACCTTCCTCCCCCCTTTCGCTCGCCTACTTCTTCGTCAACCCACAGCCCGCACCTACGCCCTCGTCTCGCTCGTCCCGCACAGCCTCGTCGACACGTGCCTCGCCGTCCAGGACCGCCTCTTCGCCTTCTACCTCGCGCACGTCCAGCGCGCGCTCGCGCTCCGCAGGCGCCTCGGCGGCGGCGCGCGCACCGGCTCGGGCTCGGGCTCGGCTGCGGCTGCGGCTGCGGCAGGCGCAGGAGCAGCGGCAGCAGCAAGCGCGCGCCCGCCGCTTCCGAGCGTCCCGCCGTCGCTCCGCCCGGCGAACAAGGACGCCCCGGCGCCAAGCCACGTCGGCGCTGGGCACCCGCACCACGCGCACGCGCACGCGCCGTCGCAGGCGGCGAGCACGCGCGCGTCGAGCAGCGCAGGCGGCGACGACGATGCGCAGAGCGAGTCGAGCCTCGAGGACTTTGGGCCGCTCGGCGGTGGTGTGGGTGCGGGTGTGGCGGGCGAGCAGAGCATGGATGGGAGCTTCGTGCATGTCTGAGTGGATCTGCTACTGGTCAGTTTGTACAGTGCGCGCGCGGCCCCTTTTCCCCATGTTCCCTCGTCCCTCCTTCCTTGGCTCCTCTCCCTCGTGCTTTCTTGCTGGACCCCTTTCTCGCCCTCTCGGGTCTCTCTCTCTCTCTGTACCTGTACGTCTGTCGAGCTGTAACGAAGTCGGCTTCCTTCAGCCCTTGCGCTTCGGCTCAGCTCGGCTCGGCTCGAGAGGGACCGTGCACAGCGGCTGCAGCCTCTCGCTCGCTCGGCGCAGCGAAAGACGCGGAGGACGCTCATTGCATAGACGGTACGGCACAGGAGAGAAGGAGAGGGTGTACGGCCAACAAGGGTAGCGACTAGGTGAGACGAGAGGACGAGCGAGGCAAAGGGGAGGAGGATAAAGGAGGAGCGCGTGCTCAGGCCGCCATGTCGATGTCGCCGTCGGCCGTCGAGGGTGCACCTGGGTCGTGCTCGTGCAGGAACGAGTGCAGGTCGAACGCCGGGGCCGTCTGCGCGCGCAAGGAGAGAGCGTCAGTGGAGGCTCGAAGAGAGTGAGCCGAGCGGGCGACGAGGAGCGAGAGCGAGGGACGCACCTTTGCCGGCTTGCCCTTGCCGTTGCTTGCTGCGTCGGCCGAGCCCTTGGACGACGCCGACGGCGGCGGGAACGGCATGTTCATCTCGCGCAGGGTCGACCAGAAGGCGGTGGCTTGTCGGGCCGCGAGCGAAAGGAGCGGCATCGGCGTGCGCGACGTGTGCTCTGCGCGCGCTCGAGAACTCCACCGTCGATCAGTACGACGACGAGAGAGTCGAGGCAGCGAACGAGGTGCGGGACGAGGGACGCACGAAGGACCGCCGCGTTCACCATCTCTGCGAGCGCCTCCTTCCTCGTCTCGTCAAAGTAGCCCCTCACCTCGCACGTCTCGATGTTCTTGTAGGCAAGGAGCGCGCTGACGTCGACGCGCTCGCGGTCCCACCCGTCGCGCTCGCGCCCGGGCGGCAGGTGCGACACCTTCTCGGCGAGCGCTTGCGCCTGCGCGATGGCGACGTTGAGGATCGAGAAGGTGCCGAGCGACGACGTCGAGGCCGACATGTCGGCGTCGTCGCCCGCTCCTGCTCCTGCGGCGGCGGACGACGCTCCTGCGCCTGCGCCGCCGTTGAGCGAGGGCGTCGGCGTCGACGGCGTCGAGTGCGCCGACGTCGCGTACGCCGAGCGCATGAGCTCGACAAAGACCTGCGTCTGGAGGTTGAGACTGAGGATGGCCGGCGCGAGCGACTGGGCGTGCGGGCCAAAGTGGGCGCCGAGGAATGGCCTGGTCGACGAGTGGTCCGGGTCGGCGAGCGAGGACGAGGACGAGGGTAGAGATGGGGCGACGAAGAAGGTTTGGGGAGTGCAGCGCGAGTGCTTGGACGAGAGGGGATGGGACGGCGCGAGCTTGGAGGGCGGCGAGAGGCCAGACGAGGTCGGCGGAGTGGTGGAGGGGGTGGTCGTCGAGGCGAGGACCGACGGGTAGTGCTCGTTGAGCAGGTCGACGGCGTGCGAGATGCGGCCGCTCAGGATCGAGTCGCGGATCTCTGCAAGCGCAGGGGAGAAAATGAGCAGGCCGTCCCAGCGAGAGAAGCGTGAAGCTGAGGAAAGGGGACGCACTGCGACGCAACCGCGCATCCTGGATGTCGGCCTTGGACAGCAGGCCGCCATCGACGATGTCGCCGTCCTCGTCCTCGTCCTCGCCGCCTGCGCCATCGAGGAACGCGACGCTCTTGCCGTTCGAAGCCGCCGGCGGACCGCCCGCACCACTCGACTCGCCGTCCGCGCTCGGCTCGGGCGTCGCCTCGATGCCCTCCATCGCCTCGCCCAACGGTCCACCACGCTCGACCGGTGCCGCACGCTCGCCCGCACTCGGATCCGCGGCGGCCTCGTCGGCGAGGGCGAGGTCGCTCGCGAACGCCTTGGCCGTGTCGACGTAGCACCGGCTGCACAGGTACTCGAGGACGAGCTGCTTGAGCTCGCGCGGCGTGAAGGGCCGCAGCGTAGGCAACGGTGCGCCCGGGATCGGCTTGGACCTCGAGGAGCCCGAGGGTGCGGTGCTCGCCGGCGACGACGAGGGCGGGTTGGCGGCGGGCGAGGCGAACGAGGTCGAGACGGTCGGCGCGGGCTGGACGGCGTAGGATGGGGCAGCGTAGAGGTGTGCTGCTGGGCTCACGAGCTGCTGGCTGGGCCCTGGTGCGCTCGAGGCCATGTCGGTGAGGGCGCGAGGACGAGTGGGGCGGTGCGGCGAGGAGGAGCGAGAGTCGAGATGGCGCGGCTGAGAGGGCCGTCCGGGTGCTTGTCGGAGGTCGTGAGCTCGACTGCGAGCTTAACAGGGTCGCGCGTGCGGTGTAGCAGGAGCGAGGCGAGCCTCCGTCTCGAACCCGGCGCCGCGAGCCGACGAGGCGAACCGGCTCCTCGCGTCTCGCTGCGGACTGTACGCTGCTAGGGTACTCTCACAAAGGTAAGGAAGCCAGCTCACTCAGCCCGCAGCCCCTCACCGAGAGCCGAAAAGGTGCGTCAGGCGCACCTCGCTCGGCTCGAGCGGACCAAGTCGAGCGCGACACGGAGGCTTCTGAGCTTCGAAAGCGCGCAAGGAACTCTCGCTCGGGACGGAGAGCTGGCAAGAAAGAGACGAGGCTCGCTTTCCTGCGGCGAGAGAGCGACGTCGGGGAAGCTGCAAAAGAAACTCCTTTCGACTGCACGGTGCTTCTCTACAGCGCACGACTGCCTCGATGGCGCTCCTCTCCACGCCCAGCGAGAGCTCCTCCTCGAGACGAGAGCGCGCGGCCTGCTCAGACGCGGCGGACCGGTGCGGCGGCCCTTGGAGCGCGTCGAGGTCGTCGGCAGGAGGACGAGGCTGGAGGGCGAGGCGCTCGTCGTGGAAGAAAGGTCCGCGCCGGAGTTGTATGGACCTGCGGGCGAGCGACGTATGTCAGCGAAAGTGGCGGGCAGGGAAGCAAGGGTTCGAGAAGGGGCGCACCTGAGCATGAGCGAGGAAGCGGGTCGCCGCGCTCGATGACAGCCCTCGCGCCGGCCAAGTAGCACTTGAACGGCCGAACACGAGGCTCGATACTCGCCCGCGGTGCTCAGGGAGCGCGCTCGCCCTCGTGGCCGGCCTCGTGCCCGTCGAGAGCCCGCTCGCTGCGCTCTTGAGCGACGCCGGCGAGCTTCTCCATGAGCTTGCGCATGCGCGCGGCCTCGAAGGCGGGCGAGATGGCGAGGAGGAGGTCGTCGAGCGTGTCGAACGAGCGACCGGGCTGTTTCGGGCGGAAGGAGCGAGTCGGGGAGAGGGAGAGGTGGGGGCAGGAGGGTATGAGGGTCAGCGACGGGGCAACGCGAGGCTGAGCGGATGAGGACGCACCTTGATGCACCTGCCTGTGCTGCCCACGATGGCCCAGCCGGACTCTGAGCACGCGACGGTGACGGCGGCGTGGTCGTCGTCGAGGAGGCCGACCTCTGCGCGGGCGGCACCCGGGGTCGAGGGGTCGTCGGGAAGGAGGTGGTGGGTGCGCTTGCCCCAGGGGATCTCGGAGAGTGCCTGCTCGAGCTCTGCAGCAGCAAAGGCCGAGGGCATGGCGAGGGGTTGCCGCGAGACGAGCCTCATCGCACCTTGACTCTCCTCATCCTCGCCGTGCTCCGACCACAGCTCAGAGCCGCTCTGCTTGTCCTCGACGAGATTCTCAGCAAGTGCTGCTACATCCGCGAACCAGCAGTGACCCGCCCGGCGCCAGTGCCGTCATCCCCACCTCGCCCTCTCCTCCTCACCCCGACTTCATCTCTCGCGGCTCGCACAACATGGTTCAGCCGCTGACCGTCGTCATCAAGCTCGGTACGTCCAGCTGCATACTCTCGCTTGCGCCTGCGCTGACTCCCTCCCTCCCACAGGGTCGTCGTCCATCCTCCACCCCGAGCCGCCCTACCTCCCCCAAATCGCGACCCTCTCCGCCCTCGCCGAGACGTGCGTCTCGCTGCGCGCCCTCGGCCACCGCGTCGTCATCGTCTCGTCCGGCGCCATCGGTATGGGCCTCCACCGCATGGAGATGCCCGCGCTCGCCGCCGGCAAGAAGCGCGCCATCGGCGAGAAGCAGGCCCTCGCCGCCATCGGCCAAGGCAGGCTCATCGCTTTGTGGGACCAGATCTTTGGCGCCCTCAAGCAGCCCATCGCCCAGATCCTCATGACCCGCAACGACATCGCCGACGTGCGTCGCTTCCCTTCCCTTCTCTCCCTCGCTCTCCTCGTTCTCATTTCCTGAGCTCACTCGTGCCTCTCGCCCGCAGCGCTCGCGCTACCTCAACGCGACGACGACCCTCTCGACCCTCCTCGGCATGGGCGTCATCCCCATTATCAACGAGAACGACACGATCTCGGTTTCCGAGATCCTCCACGTCAACAAGTTCGGCGACAACGACACGCTGTCGGCCATCGCCGCCGGCATGTGCGGCGCCGACTACCTGTTCCTCATGACCGACGTCGACGGCCTGTACGAGGACAACCCGCGGCGGGTCCCGGGCGCACGGCGCGTCGCCGTCGTGCGCGACATCGAGGAGGTGCGCCGCCTCGTGAGCACGTCGACGCTCGGCTCGTCGCTCGGCACGGGCGGCATGGAGACCAAGCTCATCGCGGCCGAGCTCGCGACCGCTGCAGGGTGCGCGACCGTCATCACGATGGGCTCGTTCCCCGGCCGGGTCGTCAGCATCGTCCAGGCGCACCAGTCGCGCACGGCGCCGCCCTCGCCTCAAGGTCCCTCTCACGCCACCCTCCCCTCCACCTCGGCTTCCTCCTCGTCCTCGTCAGCGGCAGCAGCAGCAGCAGTCGACCCGGGCACCGCAACGCCCATCGAGCGCGACCCGCCCTCGGTCACGCACAAGGCCGGCGTCGAGTTCGCCCTCCCGACCTCGACCGTTCCACCGCACACCCTCTTCACCGCCAAGCCCTCGCCGCTCTCGTCGCGGCGGTTCTGGATCCTGCACGGCCTGACGCCGCGCGGCACCGTCTACGTCGACGAGGGCGCGTTCCGCGCCATCGCGCACGGCGAGCGCGACGCCGGCTCGGGCGGCAACGGCGGGCGCCTCCTCGCTGCGGGCGTCCTGCGCGTCGAGGGCACGTTTGCGGCGGGGCAGGCCGTCCGGGTGTGCGTCATCCGGGGCAGGACGGGCAACTCGGAGCGGAGGAAGGCCCGAGCGGCAAGCCCGAGGCAGGAACGCGACGGCGACGAGCTCGTCGAGGCTATCGACGGGCTCGAAATGGCGACGTCAGCTGCGGCGAGCGAGGCGGTGCAGGAGGGCGAGGAGGTCGTCGAATTTGGGCGCGGCTTGACCAACTACAACTCGATCGAGATC
>Ga0308170_10002866_pt1 | contig 14499 bp, 22 predicted proteins | sample PhyBR2_2_FD_202136 | JGI IMG/M metagenome (GOLD analysis project Ga0308170, IMG submission 202136) | Phyllosphere microbial communities from UC Gill Tract Community Farm, Albany, California, United States - DLSLSB.R2 | ecosystem: Host-associated > Plants > Phyllosphere > Unclassified | place... | reverse complement strand
GTCGCGAATGATCATGAGGACTTTATGAGTCATGTTTATGGACACTACACGAGTGATGGATTGTCTCACAAGTTCAACCTCAAATCGGCTTACTCTCATGTCAACGAGTTACCCTTTACCAATTACACTTCTGGGTTCTTTGGTGAGCACTCCTTCGTCTCTCTTCTCCCTGCAATAAGCTCGAGCTGACGCGAGCTGTTGCTTGTCAACAGAAACAATCGATTACATGTTCTACACGAGTCAATCGATGGGAGTCACTGGGTTGTTGGGCGAAGTCGATCGTTCTTACCTTGATCAAACAGTCGGGTTCCCCAACGCTCATTTCCCTGCGTGAGTTCCTCTCCTGCCTAGTCTCTTGTATTGCATGTCTAACTTCGAGGGAGATTTTACAGCGATCACATCTCTCTCCTCGCCGAGTTCAAGATAAAGTAGTTCCCTAATCTACCCGTCCTCCATCACTCTACACGACTACCACCTTATCAGTCTCCCCCTCTACCCTACCCTCTCTCACTCTCTTTCGCATTACCGCATCCGTTCCCACCTCCAACCTCTCGGTACTATTATTTGAAGTTTTCCCCTTTTCCCTTCTTTCCCTCTGATGTTCTCCCTCTGTCCTTTCCCCTTTTTTCATCGGCTCTTTTTCTACACCTTTTATACTTCATCTTCTTTTTACCCACGTTTATGCCTTGCTCGTCGGTTGCTGGTCTTTTTTTTTGGTTCTTCTTCTTGTGACACAAAGTGTATTTTGCAACGTCCTTCTCTCATTCCCTCTCCTCCACAGAACTTTCTCTTCGTCTTTTAAATCTGTTGAGGACGCGTAGCTTGCGCCTTGTTGAAAAGCGACTTCAGGCTTCTGTGCGAAATTCAAAACTCGCTTTCTTCCTTCACCCTTTTCGCGCGAATTCCTCGCATCTCTCAACACAGCGCCATAATCCTTCTCGATCATCTCGAGAAAGTACTCCTACTGCCTCCAGCCGCTTCCAGCCAGTCTCGCTCTCGACCCAAACGATCTGAAGAAGTTCCCTCAACACCTCGCTTCCCTGTCTACAGGCCTACCAGTAGCTACTCATACCACCCAAAGAGCTCCTAACTCTCTCGCTGCCCTTTCTGAGCCGTCAAGAGCAGTCTTGACGAGACAAGCGACCATGGTCAATCCGATCATCAACACCTCGATGAGGGAGAATTACGATACATTCGGAGTCGCAGAGTACTACAAGAACCACGTACAAGAGTCCTGTAAGTTCTACCCCGTTCTACTCTTAACCGTATTGACTGATTGTGAATCTTCGCAAAACTTAGATCGAAATCCTCATTATCTGGCGCTCAAGAAGTGTCTATCGCAGTTCATGGATACTTATAGCGAGAAAGAGAAGCCGACGAGTATCAAGGTACTCGATTTGGCAGCTGGTTCGGGTGAAGCAACCGAGGTTCGTCCAAGATTTCGCTCAGAACGTTGTCTCCGACAAGGTTTCTGATCTTGTGCGTTCTTCTGAGGCGAACAGGCTTTGCTTTCTTGGAAATCTTCACGCTGGCCAGCATCGACTTCTTCCGCTCCCTCACCCTCACCTTCAGCAGTTCCACAGGATCCCTCGCCGATACCCTCCACCTCTTCGCCTTGTCCATCTCCCGCTCGCCCGCCAGTCCAGCCCCGTCCTTTCATTCCTCCACGAGCAGTAGTTCGACCAATACGACCCTCCTCGACACCTTCTATCCCTGAGCCTACACTGTCCATCACCGCAGCCGACCCATTCACAGCTCCCGCTTATCGACAACGAACAGGTCTACCTTGTCTCGAACTATCTTTCGCTCAAGTCGCAGCTGGAGAACTTCCTTCACCATCTGGAAAGCCACGATTAGACTCGTCAGGAGGAGCAGGAGGAGCGGAAGGAGAAGAAGAGGAAGAGGAGGAAATATTCGATATCGTGATCGTCTCGTTCGCTCTACATCTCGTCGAATCGTCATCGGAGCTCTGGGCGCTATTGACAGAACTGGGGAAGAGGGCGAAATGGCTGTGCGTGATAGCACCGCACAAGAAACCAGATGTGAGTTTCCCTTCGCGGCGAATCTGTACTGCATCCGATCTGCTCCTGTCGTCTACTCGACGGCTATGCAAATTCTTTGAGGAAAGGACACTGATTCTCCAAGGTGGTCGAACACACAGATCAAATCGACATGGGGTTGGAAACGATGGGATCCTTCGAATTCATGGAAACCTGCTGAAGGCAGAGGAAACGTCGGTGGAGCAGAGGGAGACGGATTCGAGATCGTACTAGATAGAGTGAGGTTACGGCTATGGAGGAGCGAGGACCATTGGGTGCAAGAGTATTGAAAGAGCTTTTCACTGAGCGAAGGAGTACGATTTCGACGTGAGATTGCTCCGGACCACTTTTCCCACAATCATAGGCTATCTTCAAGACGTATCTTACTGCTATAAGTTCCGTCTTGACAGGGACAAGTCGAACGGAAAATCCGCGATGCTCGCACCTCGTTTCCCTCTATCCAACCTTTCCCATCTTCTTCTCTTCCTCGCTCTCTCTTCGCCACCAACTCACTCTTGCAAGCATGGCACAACCTCCAGTACGCGTTTTGATACTGTTGGATGGTGATAATGTAGCTGTACGTCCTCCCCTTCGTCTCCTCTTGCCTTTTGCCCTCTCCTCCCTCTCCCTTGTTTGATCTTGAAAGCTGACACAACACTCTCTCTCGACAGCCGGAGAAGAGCTACTTGACGGCTAGGGCTCAAGGTGGATCTTTATCAGCCTTCCAATTGGCTGAACAAGCGCGTCGGTGGATTTCGACTGAACTCGGGAGAGACGCCAGTATCAGCTGCTTGCTATTCGCGTGAGTGGAATCACACTCTCAGGGTTGCGCGCTCATTGATAAGATGATTTCCTTTCGCAGTGATGTTGCTCATTTGAGTCGCGCAATGGATCTTTCGAGCGAAGGAGTTCTCGCGTTCTCGAAAGGGTTCAGCTCGACTCCCTCTCCTTGCGCTTTCGTTCACGTTCTTCAAGGTACGACGCTAGCTGCGATCAGTGGTAAGTCGAAGTCGCCTCTTCAGATTCAAGGGATGAAGCTAAAGCTGCCACTTCTTCTTAGCTCACCTCGCTTTCCTCCTGCCGACTATCGACTACCTCTTCCTCGGTGGATTCAGTACCGAAATTCACGCTTACCACATCACCAAAACCTTCAAATCTAGCACGACTTCAGTACCCAAAATCGTTCTCCTCTCAACTTCGCAAGCTCCAGTTCCAGTTCAGAGCATGTCGAAACTCGCATATTCGACGACTCGTTTCTCTGGAATTGCCGAGGTCGTACATCAACGTGTCGAAACTATCTTGTCGAACCCTCACCACGAGTTTAGCGATGGGTATCAAAATTCTTCCCCGACAACGAGCAGCATCGCTTCTCCCGTTGCCGCGACTCGCTTGCCGACGAGCCGACTTCACGGTGAGTTTCCGAGTTAATCTCATCCACTCGCAGTGCTGTTATAACACTCCTTCACCCGCAGCGTTGCCGGGAAGTGAAGAGGATACCAATCCTTGGCTCAACTCTGAACCTTCGACTCGAGCTCAAACTTCAGCACTTCCGCGCCGTCAGTCGGTACAGCTTCGGTCGCCTGCTCCCTATCCTCCAGGTCTCATTCTACCTACCGGTATGGTTCACCCTGCGCCTCCGAACGAAACGCAGGAGAGCGTTCGCGACCCGAAGAGGAGTTCACCGGTACGGTCGCTACTTTGATTGAATCTCCCTTCCTCATCAAGCTCACTGACAAGTGACATCTCGCAGATCCTGTCTCAACTTTTGATCACGACCTCTTCACCTCCTCCTTCGACTCCCCAAGCCTCGCAACCTCCTTCGACGAGTGTCTCGGTCAAACAAGCGCCAATCGGCACCCCGAGTCCCTCTTCTACTTCCAAGCCCGCTTCATCACCTTCCACGACGTCCGTCTCGACTTCTCTCTCTCCCTCGACTTCTCTATCTCCCTCGACTTCTCTCGCACCCGTCGAAGCCCCCCAACCACGCGCTCCGACCATTCCCTGTCGTTTCCTCCCTCTCCTCCGTCTCATCCATCAACACTCGATCGAATCCCCGATCGTACCTTTGTGGAGCACGATCGGTAGTGAGTTACCTAGGTCGAGTTATCCGAAATCAGTCAAGTTCAAGGAGTTCTTGTTGGATGCTCAGAAGGAAGGTTGGGTCGTTACTGGCAAAGGAGAGGGTGAGGGAAGGGAGTGGGTAAAGATCAGTAAGAGGGGTGAAAGGGCTCTTGCGAAAAGTGGGAATGGTCAGAATTAGTGAAAAAAGAAAAGTTGTAGTTGGGGAAAAATCAAGCGCGATTGAAAAACTGAACATAGTTAGTCACACCGTCTCTACTTCTCTCTCCTATGCGAGAATACACGAGAGAATCGCTCGAGAACAGCGTAGCATTGCGACGAGAGCGGAGGAAAGACAAATATGCGTGTGAGACTCGACACAAAGACTTGAGAAGACCGTGATAAAACAAGGAGAAGAAAGAACAAAGATGTGTAGAGAGAGAGAGAGAGAGACGTTTGCGAGTGTGTAAAAAGAACCAGCTTTGAGAGGAGAACATGCGAGGAGTCAATACAATTTGAGAGAGGCTTGAAAGGGAGAAACGAGTTTGCTAGAGGTTTCGTCAACGATCTTGCGTCCTGGTAGAGGGTTTGCAGGTTTCTAGGAGTGCTGAGGTGGTGGTGAAGTGATCTCTTCGTAGATCAAAGTCTTGAGTTGTTCTCGACTCAGTTGTTGTTGATCGAAAGCGAAGAACGAGGGAGGGAGAACGGGCGCGACGGGCTCGTCTTCGGGATCGTGATAAGGATCCAGATAAGCTGTAGATGAGAGATTGCCATTCCATTAGCGATGCTGCTGCTTTGAGCAAGCGATGGAGGGCAGAGAGTCACTCACGATGAGCCAAAGCACTTTCGACGGTACTCCTCTTCTTCGGGTTGAAAGTCAAACATCTCTCCAACAGATCAATCGCCAACGGGTTCGCATTCGGGTAGAGAGTCTGTAGAGGCTTCTTCTTCTGGAATGGTAGAGCTCGGAGGTAGTCGCGGGAACGTTGGGAGTTAATTTGGTAGAAGTCTTCGAGAGAGGGTGTACCGAGTACTCCGAGAATTAGGGTGAGTTGGTGGTGATCTGTGCGGATGGGAGACTGCCACTCAGTGACGTTTGAGAGACGACTGGGCGAAGAGGATACGCACAATCTCGTCCGGGGAAGAGAGGTTTTCCACTCAACATCTCTGCGAGAATACATCCGACCGACCCTGGAGCACATGGAACGAGAGAGGTCAGTCTTTAACTTGAACAAGAGGAGCGAAAGAGAATCGGCAACTCACAAACATCGATAGCGAAAGTGTACTCTTTGAAGGTGAGCATAATCTCCGGTGCTCGATACCATCTCGTCGCAACGTATCTGTAAGTTCGATACGCCAAGCTCAGTCCATGTGTCAAGACATGTAGTGAGAGAAGCGGATCGCATACTCAGTCATGAATCCCACTGCCTCCGTTTCAGTCGACATAGCTGATCTTGCGAGCCTGTGGGAAACAATTACTGAAGATCAATCAAGTAACAGCTATGTTGCTCTCGAGGAAAGGTGACTCACCCGAAATCACAAATCTTGAGATCACAATTCGCGTTGAGAAGCAAGTTTGAAGGTTTCAAATCTCGATGTAGAACGCTGTGGAACGAACACTCAAATTATCCGTCAGACTCCGTAGACACTGGATAAGTTGAGACTACGGACTCACGCAGCAGAATGAAGAGCTTTGAGACCTCGAAGCGTTTGACTGCGAGTGCAAAGCAAAATTTGGGGTCAGAGGGAAATCGTAACGTCTTGATATCTGAGTGACCGTACTAGAGGAAGTATTGACAGCTGTACATCGAAGATCAAATCAGTCTGACAAAGCTTAAGAGAACTGATTGAACCGTCGACGTACTGATCATCTGAAAGTTCTTGACTTCGAATCACTCGATGTAAATCAGTCTCCATCAATTCCTGCGCGTCAACGTGAAGTCTTCAGTTCTGATCATACGCACTGAGACGTAGGTCGACGAACCTGAATGAGGTAGACTTCTGAGAATCCCTCGAGGTTGGGAGGTTTGACGATATCTAGAATCGAAATGATGTTTTCGTGGTTGAACCATCTCAATAGCTTGATCTCCCTCAAGGTTCGTAGGCAGAACACTATTTGTGTCGAGATCGAACGATAGTCAGCTTCTGAGGAAGGTGAGTAGAGCTTCGAAGGACGACAAACTTGAATGATCGAAAGGAGTGATTTTCTGTAGAATCAACCGATTTCGCAAATGTCAGCTCCTCACAGCCTTGCACATTCGCGAACAGCGTAGACTCTAACCTTGATAGCTACTTTTGATTGAGTCGAAGCATGAATCGCCGAACTGCGAACGACAACCAGACTTCAGTGGGATCTCGAGCATTGCTAGACTTCCGGTCGGCACTTACCATACTACACCATAAGCACCTTCTCCTACTACGTCGACACTGTGAGAGAATTGAGCAAACAAGGAGGTGAGCGAACCCGAATTTTAAGGGGTTGTGCGATCAAACGCGTCAGAGAACGAGGTAGCTTACATCTTGTAGTCGGCACCTACTTCGAATTTACGATCCATCTATACTATCTTTTGAGGGGTTGAGAGGGTTGAGAGGGGAAGGGACAAGTTTGATGATGTGTCGGAAAGCGAGGAGACAAGGGAACGTGCTAAATAAGGTGGTAGGGTCGCGTCCGAGAATCGAATCAATCGAGTAGTTCTACGTCGGAATGGGAAGAGCGAGTCGAAAGGAGAGGGAGAAGGAAGACGAGGTTCGCAGTTTTGGTTTTTGTTCTCATTTCGCTCCCGTTTCTCTCTCAATTTCAACTCAGAATCCGCTTCTCTTTGCTCTGTACCTTCTTTTGACTCTATCGCTTCGTACTCTGAGTGAATGCCAACCGAAATGTACGCTCCCTCTCTTCCCCTGTTTTCACCGCCTCGTCCAACCTGATCTCCCTCGTATTCAACAGCAAGGACAACTTCCAGGTCGGAACGAGATGTGTAGTAGTAGCAGATTGCGACCTGCGAGGCGAAATCACGATTGGATCAGGTATGGATGGTTTCTTCACCACTTTTAGTTCAAAGTTCGCTCATTTCGCTCGCTTTATTAGGTACCGTCTTACAACCTAGATGTACGATACTCGCCATGTCTGGACCGATCATCCTAGGCTCGAACAATATCGTGGAAGAGAACGTGGTGATTGTCAATCGCTTGAAACAACCGATGATGATAGGAGACAACAATCTATTCGAGGTCGGATGTCGTTAGTCCCTTCATACTCCGGGCCTCTACACTCTGCTCGACGGAAAGTGACGAATAGCACATGGGACAGGCATCGAATCCCCTTCGATAGGTTCGAACAACACTTTCGGAATCCGTTCAAGAGTTTCACCTCATCTCGTCGTCGAATCAAACTGTACGATCGGGGCAGGATGTATCGTTCTCCCCTCTCCCTTTCCCCTCCCTTCACCTGCCTCAACACCTCCTCCTCCAGCCTCGGAATCAGAAGGAGCAGTCGAATCAACAGAAGAATCCGATTCAACCATGCTCCCTCCTCCTCCCTCCCAATTAGTTGAAACTCTCAAATCGAACACGCACGTCTTTGGATCCGAGAACAGACGGAGAAAGGGTACGGAGGAAGGACAGGTACAGAGTAAAGCGTTGTTTGTGAAACATTCGGATTACTTGAGGGAAACTTTACCTAGGTTTCACAAATTGAAAATGTTCTGATTCCGCGTCTTACTCGTACTACTTTTCTGTTCGCTATACCCCTTGAGTGTCGTTACAATTGGAAGAACATACCCTCTCTCTCTCGCTCTCTGACTCTGTTTCTCTCGCTGTCTCCCGAATCCGTGCGAGCAAAGTACAACAAGCGTTCATTTCTTCCTTTATACGCCTCGCCTTCCTACTCTTCATCATCGTCACTCTCCAATACTATCGCACCAGCCGGTTCCTCAACCCCTTCACTCCCACCCTCACTCAACACTTCCTCCTCATCCTCCTCTTCCACATACTCTTCAACTCCATCTTCCTCGCCTGGATCTCCCATCTCCTCGTCTGGATACTGGCCAGTCTCGTCTAGGTTCGGTCGATCATCTTTCAATAAAGTCGTCGTTGAATCTTCCTCCTCCTCTGCTCCAGCTGGTTCAGGTTCTTCTACGTCCTGCTCGACTGCAATGGTAGCGTCGGTGGAAGTGGAGGCGGCGGTGGAAGCGGTTGTGGAAGTTCGAGGTTTCGAAGGGATAGGTTTCGGTTTCGGTTTTGGAGCGACATAAGTTCCATTCTTTTTCGCTTCCGCAATCTTTCTGAAAGCTGTACATCGCAACATATCAACTCAGCCCTGTCTTGCTAGTATGCTAGTCACTGAGAGCGAGAGAGCGACATACCTTTGAGTTCCTTTTTTAAATGTTTTGATAATTCACCTCCATCTTCCCATCCCAATTGTTTCACAGCTTCCAAAACATGATTCGCAGTAATCGTTTTCGTGTTCTTCTCTTGTGCTAGATCGTGTGATCTAATACGAGAAACGCTACCTCATGAGCGACTAGATGGAGAACGGAGAGAGGAGAAACCTTACAGAGCTGCGAGATAGTTGATGAATACTGTTGAGCCTTTCACTAGTGCTAATGGAACTTCTTTCTGTAGTTTGACTTCTGGAGGGACCTGATAGAGAGGAGAGAGAGATCAGATTTGAATCCGAAGAGGGGGGAAAAGGTGGACTCACTGCACTCTTAGCTAATCTAGCGACTGTGAACTCGCGGGAAGATACTATCAGTGACCATATAGAGCTGATAGACTAGCGAGAAGGTGACTCACTGACACTCTTTGGTAACTCGTATTGATCAATTCCTCCTGGTCCATCTTCCTCTGCGTCTGGTGTAGCTGCTGCTGCTGATGTACTCGCTACTACCTTCTTGCGTGGTGGCATGGTGTTGAGTGATGAAAAGTAGTTGAGGTGAAAGTGGAGGAGTGAGAAAGAAGGCGAAGGCGAAGAAAGAACTTCAGCTGATTCTCATCTCGCTAACGTTCTCTCTATTATTCTCTGACGATAACGAGCATACTCCGAAGGCGAGATGCGCGCAAACAAGCAATTTGTGAAAAAGATCTAAAATGGTTGCGAAGGATACTACACTATTCGATACAAAGCCCTGTCTCCTCCTCTCTCGCATACTCTACCGACCAGCCTTGATGCCCTTAGCTTTTGGTTTACTCTTCTCTTTCTCCTTCTCCTCTTCCTCCTCTTTCCTCTTTCGTTCCGCTTGGAATTCCTCCCAACTACCTTTCCCTTCCTTCTCTTTCTCGGCCCACATTCGTTCATTGACAGACTCGTAATCATATGTTGGTTCTTCGTACTTGACGAAATCTCCATTTGTGAGAGAAGCAGTGTATTGTTCGAGAATGGTTTCCGTCATTTGTTCGACATTGTCTAACGCTTCGTTCAGCGCATCAAGTGAGGATTTGCCGTCTGTGAGAACACCCGAATAAAATCAGCCTACTATCGAGAGGGTGTAGAGGATCGGTCTACTCACCGTACATTTGGATTCGAAGGTGGATTTTGGCTTCTGATGGATGTGGTGCACTGCGAAATTGAGGTCGAGTCAGCTGAATTAATAGGATCTAACCCGAAGCGAGCTCACCTGTATCCACAGAATTCAACAGAAGGGCTGTTATCCTCGTTCGAAGGTCAGCAGGAGGCTTGAGGTAGCGATAAGAGAGTGAACTAACTTTTTCATAAGCATCCATCGGAGCAAATTTCCAATCGTGTGATCCTCTTCCAAGATGCAATAAGTAGCCTGTACCAATCCCTCAGTCGCTCCTGGTAGCTATTGAGCGAGAAAAGAGAGGTTCAGTTAAAATTCCTTGATCTTCATCATCCGAATTCACAACGACGAGGAAAGGAGAGGGAGACCTTACGACGCTGACTTTATCTCCTGTCACTACTGCTGATTCATGTCGTGCGCTCATCGTTTAAAGGTTGAATTGCTGTGAGGTGCTTGAGAGAAACATCTCATCTTTCACTTTTGACTTCTAACCATTCACTTCCAACCAACCAGATGAACAACACCAAAAGCCTGATGATGTTGTTCTGTTGCGCTCAAGCTTTCCATCGACCTTCCTTTGTCTCCATTCCTCGAACAACATTCTTTTCCCCTTGTCGTCGATTTCGCCTTTGACTGGTTGCTGAATCTCACGCGCTGGTCACGTAGCGAGGTACAATCCTTACGAGCTACGACTAGAACTCGATATCGAACGGCGGACAGGCTGAAAAGAAGAATGGAATACTCTGTTTTGTGTGTTTTCGCAATGCGGGAATGCCAGTGCCGCTGCTACCTCTCGTTTTTTGATGCTTTGTTCTAATCTCCATTCTTCCTCAATAAGGGATCAGATACCTTCCTTCCTCAACTTGAAAGCGAAGCATCATCGTTGTTCTAGCAAAAGACTTTGTTCTCGTCAATCGCCTCAAAGGAACCGACCTTCAACCTTTTCACTTCCTCGTCCTCATCCTATTCCTTCGCTTCCTTGTCTATACCTTCGAATATACCACACTTTCCTTCTTCTATTTATTGTCAACATGGCTTCGCTTGTCAAAAAGGAATCTCGTAAGTCACCTTCACCTCTCTCATTCATTCCGACAACTGATGGATCTCTCTTTGACAGTTCAACCTACACTCCTTCCAACCCCCTCTCCTTCACCACCTTCCCTCTCTCAGCCTCTCCCTTACGACGCCTCAACTTCATCTCGACGGACCTATACTCAAGCAGAACGACAAGCTCACCTCGCACTCGCCAGACAATGCGCTGATCAACTTCGAAGATTACATCTCGCGAACGGCGCAGAGGTCGATGCTCAATCGGACACAAAGGAAAGGAAGGCAGAGCGGTATCATGTCGAGCTTGAGCGACTAGAAGGAGAAAAGAAAGTAATGAGACGAGTTGCTGTAATCATTCCGTCGGGACAGACAAAGGAGTTCAAACAAGTGAGTATCCCTTCGTATCTACCTTTCCGCTTCCGACGTCTCCTAACACCTCCTGCCTCCACAGCATCGACTCCCAGGCCTCACTCTCGTTCCTCCACCTCACCTCGCGACCCCTCAAAAGAAAGCTTCCCTCTTTCCTCACTCCCCATCCTCATCTCCACCCTCTCGACCGACCAATCATCGTAGAACCTCTCTTCCCTCCCTTCGATCACTCTCGCTTCTTCCCCCTCAAAACCCTACACCCGCCTATCGTTCCCGCGCCTCTGCTCGCACGATCGCAACTCTACCTAGCTCTGTTTCTTCCGGTTCCCGAACTCCCAATTCTTCACCCTCGAAACACCATACCTCTCCTCAACCTCTCTCCCGACCTTGTCTGCCCGCAACAATCAATCTAAACACCTCATCCGCCCTACTCCAGAGACGACGAACGGCTCTCTCCCTCAAGTTCGAGAAACGCTCAGATCGACAAGCCACCTTACCTCCTACACCTCCGAGATCTACTTCGTCCTCCTCAACCATCCTGAAACGAAAACGAACCTTGACTTCAGAAGTTGATGAATCCGTTCATTCGAAATGTGCACGATGGAGTTCGACTATCGAGGTGGGTGATGAGGAGATGGAAGAGATGGGGATGTCAATTGGGGAGAGCGTGAAACGGGAAAGGGAGTTGTCGCTGGGAGAGAGGAGAGGGAAGAAAATTAGATCGTTGGTTCTGCTTTAAGGTGGTCTTCAAGGGTTCAAGTCAAGGGTTTCAGTAGGGTTAAACAGTGGTCTCTTATTTAGTCAGTCAGTATTCACTTCGCAATCATTACAGCTTCCCCATCGTTCTTCAAAAATCGACCTGTATTCGTGTGTCTCCTTGTCGGCTCCCCTTCGACTGAGGAGAGCAGGCATAGCCTGCTTGTAGATGGCTTGATGTATGATGATGACTTGTGCAAAGGCGCGCATGAGCGAGATGATCGAGGGAAAAGCTTCCAAAATAATTTCGGGTGTAGACCTGGTACTTACGAAAGTGTCAACTGGCCTTCGAAGCATGCCGCGCATTCGTGACCACTCTCAGAGTGCTTTTTACTGCCCCAGAGTCGAGTGCTGGGTGTAATGCGAGTAAGTCAAGTCGAAAGTGCGAGAATATTCCATCACCTTCGAGAAAGTTCGAGCGCTTCGCAAACTTATATAAGTCGGCGCCTTCCTCTCCTTTCTCTCTCTCTTCACTTCACATCCACTCTTCACTCTTCACCCAGTCGACACTATACTCCAAACCCTACACACTCTCACACCCTTCGCACTCGATCGACAATGTTCCACTTCGCAACTCCCCTCGACTACTCTCAGCCTTCCTCCTTCTCCCTCTATCCTTCATCATCACTCTCTTCTAACAATGCCTATCTCCCTCCCTCCTACGCTTCCTACGACGATGAACGTTCTCGTATTGAACAAGCACTCCTCGCTCGCAAACAACAAGAACGACGACAAGCTGAAGCTGCCGCCTTCCTCGCCGAGCAACGTCGACTCGAACGTCAAGCAGCCATTGAAGAAGCGATTAGGGAGGAAAGAGAGAGGAGGGAATACGAAAGAGCTTTGAGGTATCGCGAGGACATGATCCGCAAAGCCAGAGAGGAGGAAGAAGCTAAGCAGAGGTATGTTCAGGCTATGAGGGTACAACAAGAGCTGGTTAGGAGGCAACAACTCGAAGGACAGCAAGAACAGACGAGGAGGAGGAACGAACAAGTTGAACAACAGCAATCTTCCCTCGACACAATGCCTGATCTCTTCCAACTCCTCTTCGGTTCACAACTTCCCCGTACTGAAGCTCCTCGATCCAATACGCCCGTCTCAGATCCTCGACCTTCGATCCCCTCGCCAACTCGTCATGCTGAATCCTCTCGACAAGCTGAACCACCAAAGCTCGACCTCCCTCATTTCCTCGAAGCCATCTTCGGTACTCCTCGACCCTTAACGACGACACAAGCTCCTACTAAACAAGCTCCTATCCCCGACTCGAAACCCTCTCCTTCGCCTCTCTCTCAATCTTCTTCCTCCCCTTCTCCTGCTCCAGTCACTTCCGCCGAAGCTCAAGCCCCCACTCCCGCTATTGAAAGTCAGGCTTCCCCCACTGACTCGCCATCTTCTGACGAGGAGGAGGAAGCAGCAACGAAACTTCAACGCCATTTCCGTCGACACCTCGCTCGTCGCACCGCTCTCGACAAAATCTCTTCCCTCTCCTCTTCTTTCACCGATCGTCAATCCACCTTTGAGAAACCTCCCTCATTCACCTTCAAGTCCTCTCCCGATTCCACTTCCTCGACAACCACTCCTCCTCCTCTCGCTTTTGTCTCATCCAACTCTCCTTTCCTCGCTTACGAAGACTACCTCGTCAATCTACTCAGCAAGATCGATGCTGTAGAGTCTGGAGGGGATCGTCAAGTCAAGCAGGAAAGGAAGTCACTCGTTCGGAAAGTCGAAAAGGAATTGTCGAGATTGGATGCGATGAAAGAGCGAGCTTGGGAGGAACAAGTGAAACCCGCTCAGTCTGACTCGACGCAAGAAGACGAGAAGAAAGTTGGACATGATCAAGCAGGAAACGAACAAGGTAAGTCGAGGTCTTTGACCCTTCCTCAACTCAATCAGTAACTGATTACTCTCCTGTCTCTCTCTCCAGATCCCCTCGCTGCCTCGATCACACCTTTGAGCGACTCTGTTGACGACAAAGACGATTCCTTGCCCCCTCTTCTCCCTCTCACCCACGATGCCGTTTCCTCACTCCCAACTTCGACTCCTCTTTCTCACTCTCGTTCTCCCTCCGACTCTGGCTCTTCCACCACTTCCTCGACTCTCACTGTCTCTTCCGCTTCTTCACAGATCGATCAATACATCTCGGAGATGCTCAGGCGAGCGCAGAAGCTAGGAGAAGATGTCGAAAAGATGGAGCTTGACGAAAAGACGGAACCTTCACTCGTAGTCACCTAATCTCGGTTTGTTCTGTGTTCTGTTAGTAGCTCATTGTTGTATATGTTGAATTTCAAACCTATCTTGACTGCAGAGCCGAAGCTGAAAAGCTTTGTTCATACGTTCACTTCTGACCGAATTCTTCCTGTCGTAAGGGCCCTACAGGCTCTTCTCCAATTCCAAGATCTCCTTCAAGCTCTCCACCAACGACTTCCCGTCTCCCTTGTACTCCAACATCGGTCTCCTAGGTTTGCCTCCATACCCTTTGATCTGCTCCAACGCGTACTTTGTGCCCGAAATCCCAACCTTCTGCAGTGCCCAATCTGCGAATGACACGATCGACTGTAGCTTGACTGCTTCGGCGAGATCTGATGAGTTTCCGGAGAGTCCTGATTTCGTTAGAGTGTAGAGTCGAAGGCAGGATTTCTATCAAAGTGTCGCGAGAAACGCTTCGTCAGCTGAGCAACTCAAGCATGGAGACGTCGAAAGAAGGCTCACAGGCG